>Ga0126306_10000599_pt1 | contig 17328 bp, 14 predicted proteins | sample Plot27_FD_92592 | JGI IMG/M metagenome (GOLD analysis project Ga0126306, IMG submission 92592) | Serpentine soil microbial communities from UC McLaughlin Reserve, CA, USA - Plot27 | ecosystem: Environmental > Terrestrial > Soil > Grasslands | place: USA: UC McLaughlin Reserve, Lake County...
GCTCCCGCAGCGACCACTACCGCATCTTCGACGAGGACATCTGGGGCACGATCGCCAACCAGCGGCTCCCCGTGCTCAAGGTGTACGAGGACGCCGCGGCCGAGGGCGTCAAGCTGCTCAAACCCGGCTCACCCGGCGCCCGTCGCATGCGGGAAACCCAAGAGTTCTACGCCTTCCTCAGCGCCGAGCAGCCGAAGCTGATCCAGCAGTGGCGCGAGCACCGGCGCATCCTGTTCGCCGAGACGGACGGCGCTCAGGAGGCATCAGCCAGCGGTCAAAGGCCCTGACCTACTGACCGTTGCGTCTTGGGGCACGCCGGGCACCGGCCCCGTAACCAACCAGGTGGTTTCGCCGGTGCTTCCCCCGCGCGGTGGTTCCTACTGTGCATTAGGCGCACCGCACGGCTCGAGTTCGCGACGTGCCGTCGCCCGACCATCGCGGGGCAATGTCACCCCGCGGTCGCCACCCTAGAGAAGCGAGGTAGTCGACATGAACGCTGAGAGCCAACCCACGCGTTACCTCATCCGCGAGCGGCTCTTCCGCCTGGGCGATGACTCCGACATCACCGACGAGTCAGGTCGACCCGTGCTCCGCGTCGACGGCAAGGTGCTGAGCCTGCGCAACCGGCTCACCCTCCGCGACCCGGCCGGGCAGGAGGTCGCCCAGGTGAGCCGCAAGCTCGCCGCGCTGCGCCCGAGCTACAAGATCTCGATCGGCGGCGAACAGGTCGCCGAGGTGCGTAAGCGCATCTCCCATCCGTTCCGCGACCGGTTCACGATCGACATCCCCGGCCCGGATGACTACGAGATCACCGGCGACCTGTTCGACCACGAGTTCACCATCCGGCAGGGCGACCGGACCGTGGCCACCGCCTCCAAACGCTGGTTCGGCCTGCGCGACACCTACGCCGTGGAGGTCGCCCCCGGGGAGAACCACCTGCTCATCCTCGCCAGCGTTCTCGCCGTCGACCTGGCCAAAGACCAGGAGAACAAGGGCTAGTGGCCCGAACGGACCGCACCCGGTCGCGCCGGGTGCGACACAGCTGATGCGATGATCTGCGGTCCGCGTCCCGACCGCCGCAGCGCCGCCCGCCCGCCCGGGCCTGTGGCCGTCGGGACGCTGTCTGTTCTGGGCGTGGTCGCCGGCCGGCGCGGCGGTCGCATCGGCCGGGGATCAACCGCTTCCCGGCTGGTCAGCCGGTTCGGCCCTGGCCGGCTCATCGTGCACGGCCTGGTGATCATGGCCGGTGGCATCTGGATGCTGTCCCCAGATCCGGCCGGACGGCTCGTTCGCCGGTGACGTGCTCGTACCCTCGCTGGCGATCGCCATCGGTGCCGGACTGGCGACGGTGCCGATGCTGACCGCGGCCACCGCCGGCGTCACCGGCCGCGACGCCGGCCTCGCATCCGGACTGATCAGCGCTGCCCAGTCGCTCGGCGCCTCCCTCGGCCTGGCCGTGCTGGTCACCATCGCGACCAACCGCACCGGGGGAGCTCTCGACTCGATGAGCGGATCGCCGTCGCGCGTCGACCTGCTTATCGTCGCCGGAAGGACCGTGCACTCCTGACCCTGATCAGGGGTCATGCCGGGGATCATGCCCGATGCGGCGCTCCGGCTCACGTTCCTAGGCTCTGGGGTGGGTCGCCATGCATCGCCGTCACACGGAGTTGGACATGCGCAAGGTCGCAACTATCGCAGGTTTCGTCGTCGGGCTCTATCTCGTCGTTCGGGCGCTCGCTGAACCGTTCGTCATCGATATGACCGATCCGAGCACCTATCGCGACGACTGGGGCGGTCCGAGCCTGCTCGGAGTGCTCGCCGTCCACTGTGGCCCGGGTCTGATAGCGGCCGCCGCCATGACGAGGGCCGTGATCCGCCGCCGCGCCAGAACTCGTCCTACCGTTGAACGCCGGCCGCGACCACAGGTACCACCGCAGTGAACTTGATTTGCCTGATGGTCCATGACACGGTGCCGTACGGTTCACGGTAAGAGGCGAAGTAGCTCACGGGGGGTGAGGAGAGCGCTGGAGCTTCGGAACGTCACGGTCTCCTACTCTCGAACCCCGGTCCTCGACTCTCTCTGCCTGGACGTCTCCGCTGGCGAGGTTGTCGCGGTAGCCGGTGAGCCGGGATTCGGCGGATCCACTGTGGCGCGGGTCGTGGCCGGCGTCCGTCATCCTGACGCCGGTGACGTACTGATCGACAGCCGGATCGTCACCGAGGAGCCGCCGGAGGCGCGCCGGGTCGGCCTGGTACCCGCGGGCGGCGGACTCCTGCCACAGCTCACCGCCCGGGAGAGCATCCACTACGCGCGGCGGATCGGCCGCCGAGGCTGGTACGGGGAGCGGTACGTCGTGGAACAGCGGATCGGAGGGCTCGTCGCGGAGATGGGCCTGGAACCGCTGCTCGACCAGCGTCCCGATCGGCTCTCTCCCGGGCAGCGGTTCCGGGTCGCGGTCGCGCGGGCGCTGGCTCGCTCGCCGCAGGTGCTGGTCGTCGACGCCACCGCGGGAGCCGAGCCGGTACACGGCCTCCGCGAGCTGCTGTCCGAGGCAGTCGCCGCGCTGCGGAACGCGATCGGGCGGTGCGAGGTCGACGCCACCCGAGCCCCGCCGGTGCCGCCACTTCCGATCGTCATCTGCACTTCCCACCCGGCCGCGGTGGCGGCGAGCGACCGGCTGGTCGTCCTCTCCGGTGGCCGGGTCCACGTGGACCGGCGCCCGGCCGAGCTGCGATCGGCGCCGCCCACCCTGGCCATCGCGCGGCTGGTGTATCCGGAAGGCCTGCCAACGGTCCGCGGCACGGTGGCCGGGAACGAGATCGTCGGCCCGGTCCGGCTGCCCTGCCCGGCGAACTTCCCGCGTCAGGGAAGTGTCCTGGTCGCACTGCCCGCCGCCGCGCTGAGCTCGCGGCAGTCCGACGGGATACCGGGCCGGGTCGTCGAGGTCCGTCCCGGACATCGACATGCCAGGGTCACCTTCGCGCCGGACGCGCTGCCGGGCGAGCGATGGCCGGTCCGGGTACCGAGCCAGCTGCAGCCCCGGGTCGGGGCGCGGGCCGGCGTGTCGGTCTCGCCCGAGCAGATCCTCGTTTTCGACGACCGCGCGGGACCCGACGGCGGCCGGTTGCTCGCGCCGGCGACGGGAGCACTCACATGAGCGGGAGAACCATTGGGCACAGCAGGCCGCGAGGCGTGAGCAGGCGCGGAGTGCTCGCCGGGCTGGCGGCTCCGGTGCTCGCGCGCGGGGCAGTGCCAGCCGCGGCCGCCGCGCTGTCAGCGTGCACGCGGCCCGGCCCTTCGGTCCACGTCGCGGCGGTCTGGAGCGGACAGGAGCTGGCCGCGTTCCGCAAGGTGCTGGCGGGCTACGAGGACCAGACCGGGGACCGGGTCGAGGTGGTCACCGCCGGCGACGACATCGACGCGCTGCTGCGGAGCCGGCAGGCCGCGGGAAGCCTTCCGGACGTCGCGATCCTGTCACGGCCCGGGCTGGTCCGGACTTACGCGCGCAAGGGCCGGCTTGTCGCGCTGCCCGAGCCCGTCGCTGACGGCCTCGCCGAGGGGCTGCGCGAGCTGGTCACAGTCGACGGCCAGCTGTACGGGGTCTGGGTCAAGACCGCCCACAAGTCGCTGTTCTGGTACCGGCCGAGCGGGCTGGCCGGGCAGTCACCTCCAGCGACCTGGGACGAGCTGGTCGATCTGGTCCGGCGCCTGGCGCGTGACGGACGCACTCCGCTCGCGGTTGCGGCGGCGGACGGTTGGGTGCTGGCCACGTGGTTCGCCAACATGCTGCTGGCGGTCGCCGGTGGCGCCGAGTACGAGCGGCTGGCCAGCGGGGCGGGCGACTGGGGTTCGGTGGCTGTGCGGACGGCGCTCGACCGGCTCGCCGAGCTCTGGTCGATCCCCGGAGCGTTCCCCGACGGCCGGCAGGTGGCGCTGCTCAGCCAGTTCGAACAGTCGGTTGTGGACGTGGTGGTGACGCGCAAGGCGGCTGTCATGTTCGAGGGTGACTTCGTGGCGACCGTCGTCGATCGGTTCAGCGACGCCGGGCAGGTCCGCGAAGCGCCGCGGGTGTTCCGCTTCCCCACCGTCGCCAGGAGTCGCCCGCTCGTGATCGGCGGCGATGTGGCCGTGGCCTTCAAGGAGTCCGGCCTGGAGCTGGTGCGTTGGCTGACCCGGCCGGATGCGGTGGCGCCCTGGGTCAGGCAGGGCGGCTTCCTCTCGCCGAACCGCGGCGTGCCGCTCGAGCAGTACCCGGCGGGCGTGACCCGCAGCCTCGCGACGGAGCTGCGCACCGAGGAGCGGTCGCTGCGGTTCAACCTCTCCGACCTGCTCGCCGACGGCGCCGGGGTCGACGGTCGGGACATGTGGCGGATCATGCAGAACTTCTTCGCCAGTGTCTCCACGCCGGGTGCTGTCCCTGGCCGGGCGACCCGGCGCGCGGCGGCGGACCTTGTCCGGGCAGCGCGGGGCTGACGGGGTCGCCGTGGCGAACCGGACTGGCGGGCTCCTGGCCGAACCGCACCTTCTCGATGACGTCGGCCCAGCGCAACGTGGCCGGGGCCGGTTGCTCTCCGGCCGCGCCTCGCTGTGGCTGGCGCCCGGGCTGCTGCTGCTCGCCGTCGTGGTGGCCTGGCCGGTGCTCCGGACAGCCTGGGCGAGCCTCGCCGGCGATCCCATGGAGAACTACCTGCGCGCGGTCCAGGACCCGGCCGCGCGTTCGGCGATCGTCCGGACCCTCAGCTGGGCAATCGTGGTGCCGCTGTCCGTTACCGCCCTCGGTTACCTGCTCGCCCTCGCGTCGCGTCGCGGCCGCACCGGCAACCTGATGGGGGTGCTGTTCCTCGCCCCGACCGCGCTGCCGCTGGTAGTCGTCGGCGTTGCGTTCCGGCTGCTCTACGACCCGGTACCGGACCGGGGGACCGCAACGCCACTGCTGCACGCGGCGGCGAGGCTGGTCGGGATCGATCCGGCCGGTGTGCCGGCGCTGCTCGGGCCGACGCTGATCACGCCGGCGCTGATGTCGGCGTTCGTGTGGGCCTGGGTCGGGCTGGCAATCCTGGTCTTCCGCGCCGCGCTCGACCGGATACCGCGCGGGCTCGAGGATGCTGTGCGGTCCGACGGCGGCGGTCACTGGCGAGTGGTGCGGGACGTGCACCTGCCGCTGCTGCGTGGTGTGGCCGTGGTCCTGATCGCGCTGGTCGCGGCGGCCGGCGCGCGCAGCTTCGACCTCATCCTCGTGATGGCGCCCGGCTCGGTTCGCGACGATGCCGAGACGCTGGCGGTGTACATCTGGGAGGCCACCACCGGCGGGGTGCCGGGATCGGCCGCGGCGTTGAGCGTGATCTGGATGGGCGTGGTGGGTGCCGGCGCGATCATCGCCGCCGGATCGGCCCTGTTCATCGCCGGGCGCGGCGTGCGGCGTGACCGATCACGGCCGCCGGCGGAGGTGCCATGGTCGCGCCGGCGGCCCTTCCAGCCGGACGCAGCAGCTCGGCTTCTCGGCCGGCGGCTGACCGGGCCGGCCCGCCGTGCCGGCCGGCGCGTCGTCCCCGTGCTCGCACTGCTGTTCTGGGCGGTGCCGGCCGTGCTCCTCGTCGTAACCTCGCTGCACAGCCCCACCACGACCGCGGTCGCGCGCTGGGTGGCTCCCCTCTCGGGCGACTCGTACCGCGAACTCGCGAGCAGCCCGATCCCGGCCGCGTTCGCAAGGACGTTGGTCCTCGCCGTCGTCGCGACCGTCGTGGTCGTCGCGATCGCGCTGCCGACGGCGTACGTGCTGGCCTGGTACCGCCCACCGGGCTTCCGGTTGGCCGGCGTAACGCTGCTCGCCGCCGCTGTGATGCCGGTGCAGGTGCTGGCTGGCCCGCTCCACGAGGCGCTGCAGCGCCTAGGGCTCTCCGCGACCGCGATGCCGCTGCTCCTCGTCCACATCGGACTCGGTATCCCGGTCGCCACCCTCGTCCTGCGCAACGCCTTCGCGGCTGTGCCGGCCGACCGGATCCACGGCGTCCGGCTCCACAGCCGCAGCGAGTTCCAGGCGCTGCGGCGCATCGTCCGCACCTCGCTGCGGGCACCGCTGGTCGCGATCGTCGCGCTGCAGTTCGTCCAGGTGTGGAACGACCTGGTGGTCGGGCTGCTGTTCAGCGGGCCCGAACTCGCGCCGGTGGGTATGGAGCTGCTGGGCCAGGCACGCCAGTTCGACACGAACGCGGGCGTGCTGGCGGCGGGTGCGGTCGTCATGTCGGCCGTTCCGGTGGTGATCGTGATGGCCAACCACCGGCGGATCATCGCCGGGCTCGCCGCCGGGGTCGCGCGCCGATGACGGACAGGGCCGACGGCGGCCGCCGTCCACGCGCTCGATGGCCGCAGGCCCGGCCGCCCGTGCTGGGCGGCGGGCTGCGGTCGCTGTTCAACGGTGTCCTCGCCAACATTCTCGCGGGGGGTGTTGGCGCGGCACTGCTGGTTGTCGGCGGGTACGCGTTGAAGCACCTGTGGGCGGCCGCAGTGTTTCTCGGCTTCCTTGTCGTAGGCGGGGGAGTCGCCGTGATCATGCGGCGCGTGCGGCTGGCCCGGCGGCCGCCGTCCGAGGCGGCCATGGTCGACGCGCCGGCCGGCGGTCCGCTGCTCCCGCCGGACATCCTCGACTTCGTCGGGCGGGACGACGATCTGGAAGTGCTGCGACGCACGGTCGACGAGGTACCGGCGGTCGCGGTCGTCGGCCCGCGAGAGGTCGGCACCTCAGTATTCGTCCTGCATGCCGCGCACCAGCTCCTCGCGCAGTCGCCGGACCGGTTCCCCGACGGGCAGCTCTACCTCGATGTCCGCGGCGCCCGGCAGGCCCGCCGCGCCACCCCGGCCCGGGTACTGCGGGAGGCGCTGCGCCATCTGGGCCTGCCTGAGCCGCGGCCCGGGCGAGCCGACGATCTCGACCTCGCCGCGAACGTGCTGCACGGCTGGCTCGCGGGGAAGCGCCATCTGCTCGTGCTCGACAACGTCGACGACCCGGAGCTGGTCAGCCGGTTGCTTCCCCGGGCTCCCGGCTGCTGTGCGCTGCTGGCCGGGTCGCCCCAGCTGCGCAAGCTCGCTGGCGTCCAGTGCCTCGAGCTCACCAACCTCGATGACGACGAGGCCATCCACCTGCTCGCCACCGTGCGCGGCGGTCCCTTCCACGGCGGTGACCTGGACGCGGCGCGGGAGCTCGTGCACCGGCTGAACGGTCGCCCACTCGCGATCCGGCTGCTCGGCCAGCGCCTCCGGGAGCACCGCTGGCGCCCGGCAGACGTGCTCGCGGCGATCAACCGACCCGATGCCACGCATGATCCGATGAAGGATCTGCTGGACCTGTCGTACCGGCACCTCGGACGCGTGCAGCGGCGCATCTTCCGGCTGCTGTCCCTCGTCCCGGCCACCGAGATCGACGCGGGCGCGATCGCCGAGCTCGCCCGCCTGCACCCCGACCGGGCGACCGCGGAACTCGACGAGCTGGTGCGCGGGGGGCTGCTGGAGTCTGCGGCGCCGAGCAGGTACCGGCTGCGCCAGCACCTCGACGACTCGGCGCGCGACCGGCTCGCCCGCGACGAGCCTCGGCGACGCCGGCGGCGGGCCCAGATTCGGCTCGCCCGGTACTGCGCGACCGCCGCGCAGGAGCGAGCCGAGGCATTGCTGCCGATACCGGCACCCGAATCCGGCCGCCGCGCCGCGGATCCGCCCGCGGAGTACGGCAACTGGGCCCGGGCCGAGGCGATGGCCTGGTTCGGCCGCGAGCATGAGCTGCTCTACCAGCTCGTCGTCGGGTGGACCGAAAACCGGCCGGCGTCCGAGTCATTGGCGTTGCAGCGGTGGCGGTACCGGCTCGCCGTAGCGCTCAGCACCTGGTATGCCGAGGAGCGCCGCCTCGGCGACTGGGCGGACGTGTGCACAGCCGTGCTCGGGATGCGGCTCGCCCGCCGGAATCCCCGGATCGGCGCGTGGGCGCACAACGAGTTGGGCGTGATCCACCGCCTGCGGTCTGCCTTCGACGAGGCGATGCGTGACCTCGACGAGGCGGAACGGCTACTCAGACGGCGCCGGTCGGGGCGGGCCCAGGTGCTCACCAACGCAGGCATCGTCCTGCTCTCGCAGGGCCGGCCGTACGAGGCGCTGCGCCACCTTGACGAGGCGCGACGGCGGCGTGCCCGCCGCGACCGGCGCGGCCTCGCCATCACCCACCTCGCCCTCGGCGTGGCCTACTGGCGGTGCGGGCAGCCGGCCGAGGCGGGGCGGTCCCTCGCCGACGCCGAGAACGCGTTCCGGGACCTCGGTGAGGACCGCGGCCTGGCGGCGGCGCTGAACAACCTGGGCCTGGCGCTGTCCACCCAGGGCGAGGCGGGCGGCGCGAGCGAACGGTGGGCGCTGGCAGAGGAGCTGTACCGGCGGCTCGGCGACGGCAACGGGCTCGCGCGGGTGATGCTCAACGAAGCGGTAAGCCTCCTCGCGGGCGGCGACGCTGACCTCTCCGATGTGGCGCGCACCCTGAAGTCAGTGGTCGAGCAGTCCGGCGGCCAGCAGCCGAGCGTGACGGAGGGCCTTGGCCTGCTGCATCTCGGCGACATCGCCGACCGGCGCGGTCACGCCCAACTCGCCCGACAGCACTGGGAGCATGCGAGGACGGTTCTCTCCCGGGTCAACGCGCCCGAGGCGGTCGAGGCGGCGCACCGGCTCGACACGTAGCGTCAAGCAGCGCTCGAGCTCATCGACCAACTCGTGGGTGACATCGGCAGTCGCGCGTCACACGCACCGTCGCGGCGAGCACGCAGGCCCGCTCGCCGCGACGGTGCGCGTCTGCGGCTCGACCGCGCTCAGTTCGCCTCCACGATCTCGAAGCCAATCAGCGGCCTGACCTCGACGCCGCCGTCGACGATCGGCGTCAGCTTGTTGTGCAGCGCGAACCGCGTCAACCGGTTGTTGAGCCGCTCGAGCGCGGTGACCACCCGGTAGTCCATGAACGCATGCCGCTGGTTCTACCGCACCCGGAGGGCGGCTGCCGGTGAGGACGGAAACTCCGTGTGGCGGTCATCCCTCGCGTGTTTCAGCAGTGTGGATCGCCAGCGCTTCGACCGCCGAGGCCAGGCGGAGCACCTCCATGGGCACCGGGAAGACGAGCGTGGTGCCCGGCTGGGAAGCAGCGTCAACGAGGGAGCCAAGCGTACGCAGCTGCATCGCCGCCGGGTGGGCTTCGAGAATGGCCGCCGCGTCGCCGAGGTTCTCCGCCGCTTCTTTCTCGCCCAGCGCGTGGATCACGCGCGCCCGGCGGTCGCGTTCGGCCTCGGCCTGGCGGGCCATCGCCCGCCGCATCGTCTCGGGCAGGTTGACGTCCTTGACCTCGACGAGGGTGACCTTGACGCCCCATGGGTCGGTGACCTCGTCGATGGTCTGCTGCAGTTGCTGGTTGATCTCGTCGCGCTTCATCAGCAGGTCGTCGAGGCTGCGCTGGCCGAGGATGCTGCGCAGGGTGGTCTGGGCGATCTTGGACGTGGCGAGCCGGTAGTCGTCGATCTCGACCACGGATCGGATCGGATCAATCACTTTGAAGTAGGTGACAGCATCGACGCGGACCGTGACGTTGTCGGCGGTGATCACGTCCTGCGGCGGCACGTCAGTCGTTTGGGTCCGCAGGTCCACCCGGACCATCCGGTCGACGACGGGGATGATGACGAACAAGCCGGGGCCCTTCGGGGCGCCGACGATCCGCCCGAGCCGGAAGATCACGCCACGTTCGTATTCGGGCACGACCTTGATGGCGGCGGTGAGGACGAGGATGAGTACGAGCGCTGCGAAGCCGAGTCCGAGCAGCAGGGTTGTGTCCATCAGGGCTTGTCCCTCTCTCCGTTGGGTGGCGGCGGGGCCTGCTCATCGGGCGGGAGCGGCTCCACGAGCAAGGTGAGCCCGTCCATACCGACGACCCTCGCGCGTGTCCCGGCCGCCAATGGTTCGCCGGTGCTTCGGACGTTCCACCAGGTGCCTTCGGTGAAGGTCCGACCTGTGCGTCCGGGCTCCGGTCCCCGCCCGACATCGCGAACAGTGACGACGTGGTCCAGGTACTGGCCCGGGCCCGACGCGGTCACCGGCGCGCGGTGCGACTTGGCGACCAGCCGCCCCGCCACGACGGCCAGCAACGCCACTACGACCGCGGTCGGCAGGGCGACTGCGAGATCGACGGAGACGCCCTGCGCGTCGTCGAAGAGGAACAGTGCGGACAGGACGAGCACCGCAGCGCCGCCGAAGGCGAATCCGCCGATGCCGGGGGCGAACAGTTCTGCCGCGAACAGCGCGGCGGCGACGGCGAGCAGCAGCACCCCTGCGATGTTGACCGGCAGGATCGCGAGGCTGAACAGCGCCAGCAGCAGGCACACGGCGCCGGCCACACCGGCGATGCCGACTCCCGGGCTGGCCAGCTCGTAGATGAGTCCCAGAGTCGCGAGCGTGAGCAGCAGGTAGGCCAGGTTCGGATTCGCCAGCGTCTGGAGGATCCGCCGGAACAGTCCCATGTCGGCGCGCTCCACCGCGGCACCGGCTGTGGAGACTTCGACATCCCGCTCACCGGCGACGGTGACGGTCCGGCCGTCGGCGACCCGCAGCGCCTCCTCCAAGGACGAGGCCACAGCGTCGACGACGTCGCGCTCGACTGCCTCGTCGACCGGTAACGACTCGCCTTCGCGCACCATCGCGCTGGCGAACTCCACGCTGCGTCCGCGCAGTCGAGCCAACGATTCGGCCTGCGCTGCCGCGTCGTTGACGATCTTCTTGCTCACGTCGTCGCCTTCCAGCCCGACCGGGGTCGCCGCGCCGATGGAGGTGCCCGGCGCCATCAGCGCTACATGCGAGGCCAGAGTGATCACCGCGCCGGCCGAGGCGGCCCGGGCGCCCTGCGGGCTGACGTACACGATCACTGGAATCTCGCTGGCGAGGATGTCCTCGACGATCGCGCGCATCGACGTCACCAGTCCACCTGGGGTGTCGAGCTCGATCACGTAGGCGGCGCAGTCCTTCTCGCTCGCTTCCCGGATGCCGTCGTGGACCAGGTCGGCCACCACCGGGGTGATCTCGGTCGCGACCCGGGTCACCAGGACTCGATCGGACGGCTCCGCGCCCACGCGCGTAGGCAGGAGCGCCAGAAACCCCGCGGCGAAGCCGATCCCGGCGAGCACAAGCCACGCTCGCAGCCGTCCGCAGCTGGGACGCCACGACAACGAGGACCGGTGCACGGGACCCTCCAGGCAACCAGGGGACGCCCGCCGACCAGCCTTCCCGGCACACCGGCGTGTCGTCTACCCGCAATGGGATCCGCCTAAACCCGGCTGACCGTCCCAGTCGTCGGAGACCGTCGTTGCCGGGGTTCGGAAGCCGTCGACTGTGGATGTTGACCGTGTGCCGACCTGGTTCCGGCCGACCCGCGGCTCGATCAAGGTCCTCGGAACGGACCCGCGCTCGGCCGCCAGGGTGTCGGCGCGGCGGCGGATCGGATACCTGCCGGGTGAGCTGTCCCACCCAGGGAGTTCGCTCACCAGGTGCTGACGGTGCTCGGCACGGAAGCGAGCTGGCAGGTCGGCGTCGGGGGCGCCCGCACTCGGGGGCCGAGCGGCGTGCTGCGCTCCTATGAGGAGGCTATTGGAGGCCGCCGTCCTCGGAGCCCGCCTCCTCGACTGGCCCGCACATCCGCTGCCCCTGCCGAAGTAGGCCGCCCGCTACAGCCGCCGGAGCACCCGGCGAGCCAGCGCGACCAGCCAGAGCGCCGCGCACAGCGCACCCGCCACCAACGTCAGCGGCTCCGCTCCTTCCCAGGCCCGCACGACCCAGAACGTGGGCAGCGGCGCCAACAGCCAGCCGGCCGCGCCGGTGATCCACCATGCCGCGATCGGCGCGTACGCCGGCAGCCCGATCAGCTTGGTCAGCGTGAGCCCCTGAACCCGGTCCCGGGCCACGGCCAGCACAGCGAGGGTGAACAGCGGCGCCACCGGCACGGCGAGCAGCACCGCGCCCCAGGCCGTGGCCGGCACCGCGCCGGAGAGTGGCGCGGCAACCGCGAGCCCGAGCCCGGCGAACGCGGTGACCGCGCCGAGCCGGTACCCGAGGTAACGGCGCGCGCCCAGCGGCGACACCTTCACCACCTGCAGGACGCCGTCGTCGAGATCGTCCAGCACGACGATGGCGCCCACCATCCCGGCGATCACCGGGACGTGCAGCACGACGGCGAGCAGCGCGAGCACCGGCCGGTAAGGGTCGAGGTCGACACCGTGCGCCCGCTCGGCCCAGCCGGCCATCGGCGGGTACCCGAACCGCAGGAGTACGCCGAGCAGCAGCGGGCTGAGCGCGATCGGCACGAGCACCGAGTCCCGGCCAACGTTGCGCGCGTCCGCGTGGACGAACGCGAGCCCCCGCGGACCGCGCCACGCCTGCCCCCGACGCTGCGCGGACTGCCCGGCGGTGCGGGGCGTCCCGTCCGGGCGGCCAGCGACCCAGACCGCGCCCGCGGTGGCCAGCATCGCCCACCCGGCGAGGTACGCGAGCAGTGCGGAGGCGTGCGGCTGCGCGGAGCCGAAGCCGGCACGGATCACCGCCAGCGCGCCCGTCGTCGGCACGGCGTACCAGGCGGGGTGGGTGAGCAGCCCAACCGCGACCGCCAACGGGACCGCGAACAGCGGGATCATCGGCCACGGCATCCAGGTGAGGAAGGCGAGCAGGGTGCGGCGCCGCAGGGCCACGGCGAGTGCGGTCGTCAGCAGGAGCACCGCGGTCAGTGCCACCGCGGCGAGGACGCTGGCGTACCTGTGCGCTCCACCGGCGACCAGCACGGGGACGGCAACGAGCACAGTCAGCGCGGTCAATGGGGCGACCCTGGCGGCGACGTACTCCTCCGCCCGGACCGGGCTCACCGTGAGCGCCGCCAGCACGCCGGTGGCCCGTTCGGTGACCGCGAGCGCGCCGATGAGGAACGTGCCCACCGTGGCGATCTCGACGAAGAGCAGGTACGGCGCGCCGGCCGGCACCGCCGCGGCCAGCACCGACCAGGCCGCGGCGAGCCCTGCCAGCGCCAGCGGTATCTGGTATCGCCACTCGACCCGGACCTCCGCGGCGAGCAGAGGGCCGAACCGGCCTGTCATAGCCGTGCCCCGGCGACCGCGACGAAGACGTCCGCCAGCGATGCCTCCCGGCTGTGCACCGTCTGCACCGTGCCGCTGGCCATCAGCGCCAGCAGGGCTGGATCGTCGGGAGCGTCGAACTCGGCGCGATGGACGTGCCCGTTGCGGGCGTACTCGACCGCAACCGCGCATCGGCCGTGTGCCAGCTTGAGCCGGCGGGGCGTGTCTACGGCCGCGAGCCGGCCCTGATGCAGGAACGCGACCCGGTCACACAGCTCGTCGGCGGTGACCATGTCATGCGTAGTGAGGAACACTGTCCGGCCGGCCGCGGCCTGCGCCTGGATGATCGCGCGGACGTCCCCGGCGCTGACCGGGTCGAGCCCGGAGGTGGGCTCGTCGAGGAACAGCATGGCCGGGCGGTGGAGAATCGCCCTGGCCAGGTTGAGCCGCATCTTCATTCCCTTGGAGTACTCCGCCGCACGACGGTCCGCCGCGTCGGCGAGGCCGACGGCGGCCAGCGTCTCCTCGACCGGCTCGATCGGCCCGTCGTAGAGGGCGGCGAACGCGCCGAGGTTCTCCCGGCCGGTGAGCTTCGGGAAGTACGCGGGCAACTCGAAGCCCACCCCGATCCGCTGGTAGAGGCCCCTTCCCCAATCCCGCACCGGTCGCCCCAGCACGGTGACGGACCCGCTGAAGTCGCGTTGCTGGCCGGTGAGCGCCCGCTGCGTGGTTGACTTGCCGGCGCCGTTCGGCCCGAGGAACCCGAAGACCTCGCCCGTGGCAACGGAGAAGTCGATGCCCGCGACAGCGTCCGTGAGTGCTCCCCGATAACGCACCCGCAACCCCGCGACCTCAATCGCCAGCTCGCCCATGCCCGTAAGTCTGCACTCAATGCAACTTTGCATCAAGTGCTAAATTAGCCGGCATGGGCGGTGAGCGCGTGGGCTTGCGAGAACGGAAGAAGCAGCAGACTCGGCGGGAACTCGCCGACGCCGCTCTGCGGCTGTTCAGCGAGCGCGGCTACGCCACCACCAGCGTGGCCGACATCGCCGCGGCGGCTGGTGTCTCCACCCGCACGTTCTTCGCCTACTTCCCCAGCAAGGACGACGCGCTGTTCGCCGACACCGACGAGCGGCTGGCGCTGATGCACGGACTCCTCCGTGACTTGCCGGCCGGCACCGCCCCGATCAGGGCCTTCCGGGAGATCGTCCAACGGATCTTCACAGCCGCCGCAAGTGACCTCGTCGGTCCACACCAACAGTCACGGCTCCGGCTCATCATGGAGGAGCCCGGACTGCAGGGCCGGGCGCTGCACCGGCTCCTCGCCGCCCAACAGCAGATTGCCCGGGACCTCGTCGACGCGTTCGATGGGGCGCTGGCAGAGACCGATGCCGTCATGATCACCGGAGCCGTCGTCGGCGCCCTGGTCGGCGTCGCGCTGCACGGCATGGAGCGCGGCGAGGACGCCGCAAGCATGCGGGCCGCCATGACGCGCGCGATCGATCAGCTCGAACGCGGTCTCGGGCAGGTCGGAGCTGGGAGCGACGGCGCGGGCTCAGCTCAGCAGCGCTAAGCCGGCCGGGCCTGAGTGTCAGCCGGCGCTGCCGGGCTTGTCCCGGCCCGAGTCCGCTGCCGCTGGCTCCTGCGGTTCGCCGCGGCGGCGCTGGCGGCGGATCTTCTCCACGACCGCGTGCCACCGAGGAGTCTCCCGTGGCTCGTCGAAGGCGCGAGCGACCAGGACGTCGGTCGAGGAGTGCGCGAGTATCGACAGCACGATGGTCAGCGCAACGAGGTGGAACACCTGATCGGCGGCGGGGATGCCCGATTCCAGCACGAGGAGCCCGTAGACCACCGAGGCGAAGCCCTTCGGGCCGAACCACATCGCCGCGACCTGCTCGCGCAGGCTCAGCTTGGAGCCGAGGAACGACACCAGGAGCGCGAGCGGCCGGGCGACTACGAGCGCCAACACGGCGAACACCCAGCCGGTCCACGAAATCTCGCCGAGGAACTCCAGCGAGATCAGCGCCCCGAACACCAGCAACGCGGCGAGCTTGAGCAACTCCGCGACCAGCTCTCCGAACTGCTCGAACGTTTCCCGCTGCCGCGGCCCGAACGTGGCCACGGTGATCCCGGCTGCGAACGCGGCGAGGAAGAGGTTGCCGTGCGTCGCCTTGGCGACCGCCAGCACGAGCAGGCCGATCGCGACCGCGTTGAGTGGCTCGTACAGCGTCGAGGCGGCGAAGAGCCGGGTTCGCTCCAGCAGGATCGCCCCCAGCGGCACTGCCACGCCGATCGCCAGCCCAATCGCGAGTTCGAGCCCCAGCTCGCCGAGGTGCAGGTCCTCGGAACCGGCGGCCACCGCTAGCAGCACGACCACGAACGGCAGCGCAAGACCGTCGTTTACGCCCGACTCGACGTTGAGAAGGTGTCGCAGCCGCGCCGGCACCTTGTCGTTGCCGACCAGCGCCGCTGCGAAGACCGGATCGGTGGGAGCCAGGACCGCCCCGACGAGCAACGCCTCCGGCCAGTCGAGCCCGGCGACATAGTGAGCCAGGATCGCGGTCACCGCCAGCGTCAGCGGCAGGCCCCAGCCCAGTGCCCGGCCTGGAAGATGCCATGCCGAGCGGAGGTCGGCCCAGCCGACCCGCATCCCGTCGGTGAACAGGACTGCGAAGAGCGCCAGTTCGGCCAGCGTCGCGACGATCGGCGAGTCGGCGCCGACGTCGACCACACCGAACCCACCCGGCCCGAGCGTGAAACCCGCGACCAGGAACAGCACGGCGGTGGAGAGGATGGTGCGCCGCGCCAGGCTGGACACCAGCACGGCCAGCAATAGCACAGCAGCGAACGCGAGCAGCACGAGCCGGCCTCCCAAAGAGCAGAGATGCCGACCAGACTTCCCGGCGCACCATTGAGCTGAGCCTGACCATACTCGAACCAGCGTGGCCACGCCCAAATCGCCAACTGGTCACGCGGGCCTGATCCGCGCTGCCCCAACGGCGAGCAGGTGTCCCCGCCCGCCAACCGCCACTGCGGTGCGGCGAGGGTGATGAGCGGCCGCTCCCTCAGTCGCGACGAGTTGGGTCGTCCAACGCGCGACAAGAGTAGAGCGTGGCGGCCGCGACGGAGGCGAGGAATCCGGCCAGGATCGCGACCATTGATTCGGCAACCAGGCCGGTCGTCAACCCCAAAGATCCGATGCAGGCGAGGAAGAGAACTGGCCGTGACCGGTACTCTCGTGGGCTGGTCGGCTTGCCATCCTCAATGCCGCGAGCGAATCGTGCGTCTTCCGCCCGCCACTGCGCGGCGATCTTTTCCAGCTGCTCCTGGTCGTCATGGTCGAGCATGGCTGCTGCTCCTGTGCATCCACCGCGTCGGCGCCCAGGCTCGACGCGCGACGTAGTGGTTCCACCTGAGTCGAGAGCCCAAACGCTCCGCGTCAGACGCCGGGCAGGCGCCGTCTGTGCGGCCGTGCCTAGGAGAAGGCGAAGAACCGCAGGTACAGGTAGGGCACCGAGAGAGCGACGGTGATGACGGCCACGACGAGGCCGTACTTGGTGAACTCCCAGAAGCTGATCTTGTGCCGGTTGCGTTCGGCGATGCCAAGTATGACGACGTTGGCCGAGGCGCCGACGGCGGTGGCGTTGCCGCCGAGGTCGGCACCGAGCGCGAGTGACCACCACAGCACGTTCGGGTCGTGGCTGCCGCTGCCGCGGGCGGCTTCGACGAGGTCCGCGACGATGGGGCTCATCGTGGCCACGTAAGGAATGTTGTCGACAATCGCCGACATCACTGCCGAGGCCCACAGCAGCACCATCGAGGTCAGCAGCAGCCGGCCCTCGGTCGCCTCGGCGGCTGATTTGGAGAGTGTCTGGATGACGCCGGTATGGACCAGCCCCCCGACCATGACGAACAGGCCCATGAAGAACGCCAGCGTCGGCCACTCGACCTCGGCGATCGCGTCGCCGACCGGAAGCTTGGACACGGCCACCAGGACTCCGGCGCCGAGCAACGCCACCACCGACGGTTCCAGGTGCAGGACGGTGTGCAGCACGAACGCGACTGTCACGGCCACGAGCACGACAAGCGACTTCACGAGCAGCCGCGGATCCGTGATGGCCTCCCGCTCAGACAGTCCGATCACGGCGTCCACACGCGACGGGTTGTAGGTGAACGCGCGGCGGAACAGCACCCGACACAACCCGATGA
>Ga0126306_10000600_pt1 | contig 17317 bp, 15 predicted proteins | sample Plot27_FD_92592 | JGI IMG/M metagenome (GOLD analysis project Ga0126306, IMG submission 92592) | Serpentine soil microbial communities from UC McLaughlin Reserve, CA, USA - Plot27 | ecosystem: Environmental > Terrestrial > Soil > Grasslands | place: USA: UC McLaughlin Reserve, Lake County...
CCGCCGTGACGGCGGTTCTCTTCACCTGCGCAGGCCAGCGGGTCGACATCGTCCAGGCCTTTCGGGCGGCGGGCGCGACGACGATCGCCGCCGACGCGAACCGGCTCGCTCCCGCGCCGTATCTCGCCGACGCCTTCGAGCTCGTCCCGCGTGTGGACGATCCCGACTACGTGCCGGCGCTGCGAGAGCTCGTCGGACGCCACGACGTCAAGCTGATCATCCCGCTCACCGACCTCGACCAGCTCACGTTGGCGCGCGCACGCGACCAGCTGCACGCGCTCGTGCTTCTCCCCGAGGCGGACGTCGTCGAGCGGCTCGGCGACAAGTACCTCGCGCACGGCCTGCTCGAGGAGCGCGGGCTCGCCTCGCCGCCGACGTGGCTGCCGACGGAGGTGCCGACCGGCCTGCGCTTCCCGGTGCTCGTGAAGGCACGCCACGGCTTCGGCTCGCGGCACATCTACCGCTGCGAGAACGCGAGCGAGCTCGAGTTCTTCCTCCGTTACACGCCGGTCGAGTCGTGTGTCCAGCAGTTCTGCCTTGGTGAGGAGTTCTCGATCGACGTCTTCTGTGACTGGGACGGCCGCTGCCTGAACGCGATTCCGCGCACGATGATCGAGTCGAAGGGCGGCGAGTCGATCAAGGGCGCGACGATCAAGGACTGGCCGCTGATCGAGTTCGGATGCCGCGTTGCAGAGACGCTCGGGCTCGTCGGGCCCGCGAACATTCAGTGCTTCCGCGAGAGCGACGGCACCCACCAGGTGACGGACATCAACCCCCGCTTCGGCGGCGGCTTCCCGCTGCCAACGGCCGCCGGGAGCCGCTACCCCGAGCTCGCGCTCGCCCTCGCGCGTGGCGAACGGCCCGAGCCGCGCCTGGGCGAATTCCGCGAAGGCGTCGTCATGACCCGCTACTTCTCCGGCCTGACCCTCCTCGCCGATGCCGACGGTACGCTCGAACCGTTCGACGGAGTCTCGGAACCCAGCCAGGCGTGAGCTGGCGCATCGCTCTCTTGGCGGCCTTCGCGGCCGTGGCGGCGGCGTGCGGGAACGCGCAGAGCAGCGACGCCGTTGCGCCTGCCGCCGGCTGCAGGCCTACGCTCGTCCGGATCAGCGTGATGAACGGCGACACGCACCGGCCGGTGCGTGGCGCCCGCGTCTCGGTCGCAAACCGCGTGTTCGAATCGAACGCGAGGGGCCAGGTGTGGCATCGCCTGAAGTGCCGGCGCTCGGTTCCCGTGCGGATCTCCGCGAAGGGCTACCTTCCGAAGCTCGCCCGCCCACCGTTCAAGCAGCGCCGCCGCGTCGTCGTGCGCGTGTACCGGCGCTCGCTGCAGTGGACGATGTACGGCGCTACGCCCGAGCGGACCCAGGCGCAGAAGCACATCGCGATCCGCCCGCCGTTCCGCGTCGCCTGGACGCGGGGCCTCGGCGCGCTGATCGAGTTCCCGGCCGTCGTCTCGGAAGGCGTCGCGTACATCGCGAACTTGAAGGGGAGCGTGCGCGCGCTCTCGATGCGTAATGGCAAGGTCGCCTGGCGGACGAACTTGCGTCAGAAGATGGCCTCGTCGCTCGCGATTCACCGCGACACGCTCGTGGCGCACACGATGCGAGGCCAAGTCCATGTGCTGAAGCGTTCGAATGGGAAGGTGCTCTGGTCGAGGTACGTCGGTTCCGCGATCGAGTCGTCCCCAATCGTGCGCTACGGGATCGACTACTTCGGAACGCACAACGGCCGCCTCTACGGGCTCGACCTCGAGCGCAAGCGCTTCCGCTGGATCCGCGGCGGCAACTGCAAGATCACCTCGAGCGTGTCGATAACCGGAGGGACGCTCTTCATCGGGGACTACTGCGGCCGCGTGCTTGCGGTGAACGCGCGCAACGGCCGCACGATCTGGGTTCGTGGCGTGAACGGGCGCGTCTACGGGACGATCGCGGTGCTCGGCCGCCGCCTGTTCGTGCCGTCCTCGACCGGGGGGTCGCTGACTGCGTTCTCGACGCGCGCCCGTTATCTGTGGCGCGTGAACACTGGCTCGTACGTGTACTCGTCCCCGTCTGCATGGGCCGGGCGTGTGTTCTTCGGCTCGTACAACGGCCGCATGTATGCCGTCTCCGCCGCGAGCGGCCGGATCCTGTGGACCGTGCGGGCCGGCGGAAGGATCTCAGGCGCCGTCATCGTTGTCTCGGGCGTCGCCTACGCGGGCACGCGCCGCCGCATCGTCGGCGCGGACGCGCGGACCGGCCGTGTGCTGCTCCGCTTTCCGCACGGCGACTACGTGCCGGTCTCGGGAAACGGCCGGCGTCTGCTTCTGCACGGGTTCTCGCGTATCTACGCGGTCGACCCGAAACGCCGCCGGTAACGAGGCATCAGGAGCCCAGGGGAAGCACGTACATTTCGCCCGAAGGTCCCGAATATGCCGCGCATCTGAGACGACGCTGCGAGCAGAGTCGCCGTCGCACCGGCGATCGGCCCGCCCAGGCGGCGAGCGATGTCGTAGCCTCGTCCTCGTAGAGCGGCTTGTCGCGGAGGTCCGGAAGCAGACCGCACCCCCAGCAGGACCATCGCTGCGGCGCACGCTGCCGGTGCGGCCGCCGGGCCGCCCAAGCCGCGCCAGGCCATGGCCTAGTGTAGGCCCAGACCGACCGACCGGCTACCGTCTGGCGCGTGTCGCTCGTCCGGAAGATCCTCTTCGTCAGCGGGATCGTCGTCCTGCTCGGCGCCGCGGCGATTGCCGTCGCGGTGCTCGTCCGCTACCGCGAGGCGAGCGATGTGCGCGGTTCCTCGACCGAGGAGTTCGTGACGACCGAAGCTCTGCCGGAGGCTCCTGAGGAGCCCGGCGTCGTCTGGCCCACGTACGGATTCTCCCCGGATCGGCTCCGGGCGGTCGGCTTGCCGCACCGCCCGCCATACCGGGTTCGCTGGTTCTTTCGCGCGCGCACGCTGGTCGAGTTCCCGCCCGCGATCGCGTACGGAAGGCTTTACTTCACGAACGCCTACGGGCGTCTCTATGCGGTCAATACGCGCACGGGCAGGCGCGCATGGAAGTACGACTCCGGCCGCTGCAACGCCTCGACGCCGGCGGTGTGGGAGCACACGGTTATCCAGACGTTCATGAGCCGCTGCCCGAGGCGGGGGGCGCGTCGCGATGGCGAGATCGTCGCCCTGTACGCGGGCTGGGGGCAACTGAAGTGGCGCGTCCGGATCGCGCCCAGCGAGTCGTCGCCCGTCGTGGTCGACGAAATCGTCTATTTCGGTGACGCGAGCGGCCACGTCTACGCACTCTTCGCGCGGACCGGAAAGCTGAAGTGGAAGTTCCGGACGCAAGGTCCGGTCAAGGGAGGCGTCGCCGTCTCCGGAAACCGGCTCTACGTCGGCTCGTACGACCACAACGTGTACGCACTGAACCGCGAGACAGGGAAGTTGCTCTGGAAGTCTGGCGCGCAGAAGCGGTTCGGCCGCCGCGGGACGTTCTACTCGACGCCTGCCGCCGCGTACGGGCGCGTCTATATCGGCGGCACGGACGGGAAGGTCTACTCGTTCGGGGCGACGACCGGCAAGCTTCGCTGGTCCCACTCGACCGGCGGCTACGTGTACTCGTCGCCTGCAGTCTGGAACAAGCTCGTCTTCGTCGGGTCGTATTCGAAGCGGTTCTTTGCGCTCGACGCGGCCACGGGCGACGTTCGCTGGACCTTTCACGCGAACGGGCGCATCTCGGGATCGCCGACCGTCGTCAACGGGATCGTCTATGTGGCAACGCTCAGCGAACGAACGTATGCGCTCGACGCTCGCACTGGTCGCGTCCTGTGGCAGTTCCCGGACGGGAAGTACGCACCGGTTGTCGCAGACACTGAGCGCCTCTACCTCACGGGCCATTTCCGTCTTTACGCGCTCGAGCCGCGACGCGTGTTGGGGTGAGCGCGCGCCGGTCGGCCTCGATGATCATGTGCGCGAGGCGATCGGCCGGCGAGCGAATCGACCAGCTGACCCGCACGACGATCCCGAGCTCGAGCAGCGATCGAGCTCGCTCCGGGACGCTGGTGACGACGAGCAAGAGCGTCGGCGATATCGGCCGTGCCACGACGCGGCGCTCACGCGCGAGTCGTCGCTCAGCGAGGGCGACGCGACGTTCGGGGCCGCGGAAGATCCAGGCTCCGTGACGAGCTTTGCGCTCGGCGCGGAGGAAGGCGGCCGCAAGCGCGGCGCCGCGCCGCCAGACATCGGGCTGGTAACGGGGGTCGATCGCGGGTAGCTCCTCGACGTGGTCGAGCTCCGGCCGCTCGAGCAAGACGTACGTATCGAGCAGCTCGGGCGGCCGGTCGGAGGTCGGCGTGCCGGTCGACGAAAAGAGCACCGTTCCCTGCTGCGAGACCGCAGGGGCGAGCCCGGTGATCTGTAGCGGCTGGAGCCGATCGAGGCGGCGCACGTCGTCCGCGATCGCGACTGCCAGGAGCCCCGCGGTGAGAACGGTGCCGAGGAGCGCCCGCCGCCGGGCGAGCGCTCCTGCAGCGAGACACCCGAGTACCGCCAGAAGCAGGTACGCAGGTAGTGCCGGCAGCAGGTAGCGGCCATAGAAGCGAGCGTTCTCTGCCGGTACCACCGTGAAGAATGCGATCGGGACCACGACCCAGGCCACAAGTAGGAGTGCGACGCGCGGACGGCGCCGGCTCAGCCACAGTGCTCCCACAACCGCTGCGAGCGCAACGGCGGCCGCGCCGAGCGTTCCCCCCGGCGCCATCACCCGGAGGCTCTCTTCGGGCACCGAGCGGCCGGCGGTCGTCGCCAGCACCCCGCCGCTCGGGCCGACGTCGTACCGCGAGCGGAGGACGGCGAGCGCGTACGCGTAGGGAGACGCCACGGCCACCGCAGCGGCCGCAGCGGGCCAGGCGCGGCGCGCGAAGGCGCGGGCGTCCAACTCCGACGCCGCCCAGGCGGCGATCAGCGGGGGGAGCACGTAAAGCGGCGCGATGGGATGGACGTGCACGAGCAGCCCCGTCGCAACACCAGCCATGACCCAGCGCCGGCGCCCGCCGAGGCGACCGGCACGCTCGCCGAGGATCGTCGCGAGGAGCACAAGAAGCAGGAAGGGCGAGTACATCCGCGCGAAGGTTGCGAGCGACACGGCAAGCGGCGCGGTGGCGAGAGCGAAGGCCTCGAGCCCCGCCTCCAGTCCGCCGAAGAGCGCACGACCGAGGAACCACGCCGCCACAATCGCGAGCGCGAAGCAGACGACGCTCGGCAACCGCAGTCCCTCGACTCCTCCGGGTGTCGACAGCGTGACGTGCTCCACGAAGAAGTAGAGAAGGCTCCCACCGCGATCGAGGAAGACCGAGCGCACGATCTCACCAAGCGGCCGGACCGAATACTCAAGCGTGACCGCCTCGTCGTAGTGGAGCGCCTCCCGGCGCACCGCCGGTAGTGCCACGGCCGTGCCGAGCGCCGCCGCGGCGATCCCAACCAAGACGCCGTACGGGAGGGAGAGGCCGTTACCGTTGCTACGCATGCTCCCCGCAGATCATGATCCATCCCACTCGCCCGTAATCGTCCTCGGCGTGTCGCGCAGCGGGACGACGCTCCTCAAGGCGATGCTCGACGCGCACTCGCAGCTCGCGATCCCGAGCGAGTCGTACTTTCTGACGCAGCTCTGGGATCGGCACGGCGCGCAACCGGAGCGCGACGCGTTCGTCGAGGATCTCGCTCGGTTGGAGCGCGTCCGTGAATGGGGCGTCGACCCGGAAGACGTGCGCGCGAGCCTTCCGGAGCGGCCAACCTTTGCCGAGGCGATCCAGTCGATCTACCAGCTTTATGCCGAGTCGAAGGGTAAGCCTCGATTCGGTGACAAGACGCCGCTCTACATGCAGCGCCTCGACGTCCTCGAGCGCGCGTTTCCTGACGCGCGCTACGTGCACATCGTCCGCGACGGCCGCGACGCTGCGCTCTCGATGCTCGCGATGACGCGCAAGCCGCGCTTCAACCTCTCGCGCCCGCGCGGTGTGGGCGACTTCGCGTGCGCGTGGCAGCGCGAGGTGCGAGCCGCACGGAGCTTCGGTCGCAGGCGTAAGTACCTCGAGCTCCGTTACGAGGACCTCGTCGAGCAGCCGGAGTCGCGCCTGCGCGAGGTCTGCGCGTTCCTCGGCCTCGAGTACGAGCCGGGCATGCTCGAATATCACCGCCGCGAGGACCCGTCGCTCTACGCGGACCACCCGCGCCTCGCGCAGCCGCCGGTCCGCGACGCGCGCTCTTGGCGGAAGGAGATGCGGCCCGCCGACGCGGCGCTCTTCGAGGCGATCGCGGGCGAACTCCTCACCGAGCTCGGCTATGAGCGGGCGTATCCTCGCCCGGGACGCGGCGGCAGGGCGCTCGTCGAGCGCGCCGTCTACGCCGTCCGCGTGGCCCTCTGGTCGAGAGCGCTTCCGCTCGTCCGGAGGTCGGCGCTCTGGCGAGCGCGCCAGGTCTACATTCGCCGAGGCAGATGAGCCGTTACCTCGTCACCGGTGCAGCGGGGTTCATCGGCTCGCACCTCACCGAGTCCCTGCTCGCGCGGGGGGATGACGTCGTCGCGGTCGACTCGTTCACCGACTACTACGACCCGTTGCGGAAGGAGGCGAACGCGCAGGCCTTCGAGGTCGCACGCCTGGACGTCGCCGAGGACCGGCTTCTCCTCGAAGGAGTGGACGGTGTCTTCCACCTCGCGGCGCAGCCGGGTATCCGAAGGAGCTTCGAGGAGCTCGACGTGTACCTCCGCCGGAACGTCCTCGCAACCCAGCGCGTGCTCGAGCAGGCACGTGTGCGCGTGGTCTACGCCTCTTCGTCGTCCGTGTACGGCGACGCGGAGACGTACCCGACGCCGGAATCCGCACGGCCGAGCCCGCTCTCCCCGTACGGCGTCACGAAGCTCGCGTGCGAGCAGCTCGCGCACGCGTACGGGGGCGACGCGATCGGCCTGCGCTACTTCACTGTCTACGGACCGCGGCAGCGACCCGACATGGCGTTCACGCGACTCGTCGAGTCGGCGCTCGAGGGTCGCGAGTTCGACCTGTACGGCGATGCGTCGCGCTCGTTCACGTACGTCGCCGACGCGGTCGCCGCAACGATCGCTGCGATGGAGCGCGGCACGCACGGCGCGATCTACAACGTCGGCGGCGGTGAGGAGGCGACGATGCGCGAGGCGATCGGCGTGCTCGAGCGCGTGAGCGGACGTCGCCTAGACGTACGCGCAGCGCCACCTGCGCGCGGCGACGCGAAGCGGACCGCGGCAGACGTCTCGCTGATCGCGCGTGAGCTCGGGTGGACGCCGACGACGCAGCTCGAGGACGGGCTGTCGGCTCAGTGGTCGTGGGCCGTCGATAGAGTCGCCGCGCGATGACGGCCTCGTCTTTCGTGGGGGAACCTCCCGGTTCCCCCACGCCCCCTCGCCCAGGTCATCGGCCGGGGACCGCCCGATGACCGCAAGCGAGCAGGAGATCGACGTCCGACGGTACTGGTCGGCGATCGCCGCGCGGTGGTGGCTGCCGGTGCTCGGACTGATCGCCGGTGCCGCGATCGCGTATGCGGTGTCGCTCGGCGGTGCAGACGTCTGGCGCGGAACGGCCCTCGTCTACCTCGGTCAGCCCGTCACGCCGTCGGGCGCGCAGGTGCAAAGTCTGAGCACGAATCCTGCGACCGCCGGGGAGATCGCCGGGTCGGCCGCCGCGCAGCGTCGCGTCGAGCGGGAGGTGGGGATGCGTCGCGGCGAGCTGAGCGGTCGTGTGTCCGTCGCGCCAGTGAAGGGCAATGTCTCCCGGCTCGGCCAGAACCCGCTCGTGCGGGTTCGGGTCGAGGGGGATTCCCGCAAGGTCGCGCCGGCCGCGACCGAGCTCGCCCGGGAGATCGTGAAGCGCGTCTCGGGGTACGCGGACGCGAAGATCGCCGTGCTCGAGGAGGCGATCGACCAAGGCGACGCAGAGCTCGCGCGGCTCGACGAGCAGCTGAACCGAGCCTCCGACGCAGAGGTGGGCTTTCTCGTGCTCCGCCGCGGTGAGCTCTTCGACGATCTCGTGACGCACAAGGAGAACCTTGCGCTCGCGCAGGAGGTCGAGCGTGCTCGCGTGGTCGAGGAGGCCGTCGCGCGAAAGGTGACGGCACAGAGCCGTCGCAACCAGATCGTCGTCGGCGCGTTCCTCGGGCTGCTGCTCGGGCTCGCGGCGGCGCTGCTCTGGGAGTCGGCGCTGGCGCTCCGGCGGCGCTGAGGCCGCATGCGTCGGGCGCTCCTCTGGGGGGTCGCGCTCGCGTCCACCGTCGGCTTCGGCTACCTGGCGATTCGCGACGCGCACCCGGACGAGGTCTGGGACGCGTTGCAGCGATCGAACCCGTGGTGGATCGTCCCGTCGCTCATAGTGCTGGCGGTCGCCGTCGCGATCCGGGCTCTCCGCTGGCAGCTGCTCTTCCACCGCGAAACGCGTCCGCCCTACGGCGCGACCGCCGCGGCAACGCTCGTCGGCCTCGCGGTCAATAGCCTGCTGCCGCTCCGCGCCGGCGAGGCGGCGCGCGTGATCGCACTGAACCGCCGCGCGCGCACGTCGCCGGTCGAGTCGGCCGCTACGGTCGCGCTCGAGCGCATCCTCGACGTCTTCTGCCTCCTGCTGATCTTGCTCGCAGCGCTTCCGTGGCTTCCCGAGGTCGACTGGGTCGGCGCCGCGGCAGGCATCGCACTGGCGCTCGCGCTGGTGCTCGGCGGTGCGGCGCTCCTGTTCGCCTTGTACGGGGAGCGGCCGTTCCACGCGCTCGACCGACTGCTCAGGCGGCTGCCGTTCGGCCACCTCGAGTGGGTCGAGCACGTCGGGGCGAGCCTCCGTCGTGGGCTCGTCGCACTGCGTGACCCCGTGCTCGCGTTGACCGCCTTCGTCCTCACGGTCGTTAGCTGGATCCTCACGAGCGTGTCGTTCTGGCTCTTGACGCTCGCCTTCGACCTCGACCTTCCGCTCGTGTCGGGTGTGCTGATCCTCACCGCGGTCGGCTTCTCGGTGATCCTGCCGGCCGCCCCGGGTGCTCTCGGCGTCTTCGAGGCCGCGACGGTCGTCGCGCTCGCCGCATACGACATCTCGGCCTCGGAGGCGCTCTCGTACGCGTTCACATTGCACGCGGTGAACCTGATCCCGTATATCGTCGCGGGTGCGGTCGCGGTTCGGTTCACCCGACCGCCCCGTTAGCCTCACACGCATGCTCGAGGGCAAGTCGGTCGCCGTCGTGATCCCCGCCCACGACGAGGAGAAGCTGATCGCGGCGACGATCGTGGGGGTTCCCGGCTTCGTCGACCGGATCGTCGTCGTCGACGACCACTCGAACGACGGCACGGCCGCGGCCGTCGAGACCCTCGGCGACCCTCGCGTCGAGTTGATCCGCCACGAGCGGAACGAGGGCGTCGGCGCCGCGATCGTGACGGGCTACAAGCGCACGCGAGACGAGGGGCTGGACGTCACGGCCGTGATGGCAGGTGACAACCAGATGGACCCCGCCGACCTCGAGACGCTCGTCGTCCCCGTCGCACGCGGTGAAGTCGACTACGCGAAGGCGAACAGGCTCTTCACCGGGCAGGCGTGGGATCTGATCCCGCGCACGCGCTACCTCGGAAACGCGGTGTTGTCGCTGCTGACGAAGATCGCGTCGGGCTACTGGCACGTCGCCGACTCGCAGACGGGCTACACCGCAATCTCACTCGAGTACCTCCGGCTGCTCGACCTCGATCGGATCTACAAGGGGTACGGGATGCCGAACGACATGCTCGTGCACCTGAACATCTGGAACGCGCGCGTGCGCGATTTCCCGTCGAGGCCGATCTACAACGTCGGCGAGCGCTCCGGGATCCGCTTGCGGAAGGTCGTCCCGCGCATCTCCTGGCTGCTCATGAAGGGCTTCTTCTTCCGAATGCGTGAGAAGTACGTTATCCGCGACTTCCACCCGCTCGTCTTCTTCTACTTCCTCGGGTTTTTGATGACGACGCTCGGGCTCGCGCTCGGGATCGTCGAGGTCGTGCTGCGCCTGATGGGCAACGCGATCACGACACCGACGATCGTGCTCGTCGCCCTGCTCTTGATCTCGGGGTCGCAGTTCATGCTCTTCGCGATGTGGTTCGACATGGAGTCGAACAAGGACCTCGGCGGCCGTGGTCGCCGCCGGACCGACCGCGGTTAGCCGCGGACGTCGAGGTAGTTCGAGAGGAAGCTCTGCGCGTCCGGCGTATCGAGCCGGTACACGAAGCTCGGGCCGCCGCACGCGTCGTCGCCGATCGAATGGACGCCGACGAGCATGGTGCCAAGGAGCGCCGCGCCACCGGAGTCGCCGAAGCACGCCGTCCCGTACTTGCTCTTGCTCGGAACCGGCAGGAGCAGGAAGTTGGGCGCGTTCGACGCCACGACCGCGCCGGCCTGTGCTGAGCGGCGGAGGCCGAAGCCGCTGCCGTCGGGCGAAGAGGCCCCGAAGCCTGCTGCGACGAGCTGCTTCTCCTTGTCGAAGTGCTTCCCGGCGAAGTCGGCCTTCGGCAGCTTCGCGTAGGGGCCGGAGAGCGGGCTGTCCAGCACGATCACGGCGAGGTCGTTGTTCGCGAAATTCGGGTCGGGCGCCCCGGGGCAACCGATGCAGAAGCCCGGGTGCACGTTGAAGCTGCCCAGTGCCATTGCCTCGGGGGCGAAGATGCTCTCGCCCTGGCGCACGACGGCGCGCTGTGGAAAGGAGGGAGGAGGCCCGAGCGTGCAGTGGGCAGCCGTCAGGACGATCGTCGGCGCGACGAGGACACCGCTGCAAGCGCTGCCGTTGACCCACGTGCCGTTCGGCAGCTGCACCTGCTGGCCGACGAAGACGACGTAGTCGTGCTCGACGTCGAGCGAGCCGTCCACGATCGCGGACGCGGTCGGGGCTGCCGCCAGTGTGAGAGCAGCCAAAAGAGAAACGAAAAGGGTCCGCAGAGACGCCATGGGTACACGGTGTCCCCGTTAACGGGGAACGGCAACCCCCCTTTCGGGTGAGTTCCGGCTTTCCCCATCCCTCGAACGAGGGTAAGGAGTTCGTAAGAGTGCGCTTGTCGTCTGGGAGCGGTGCGTATCATCCGCGCGATGCCCACCGCCGTTGTCACTGGCGGCGCCGGCTTCCTCGGCTCCCATCTCTGCGACCATCTGCTCGGACAGGGGCTGCGCGTCGTCTGCGTCGACAATCTCGTCACGAGCACGCTCGGGAACATCGAGCACGTTCGAGACGACGCCTTCTCGTTCGTCAACCACGACCTGACGGAGCACCTCGAGCTCGACGAGCCGGTCGACTTCGTCTTCCACTTCGCCGCTCTCGCGAGCCCGATCGACTACATGCGGATGCCCCTGCATTCGCTGAAGGTGGGATCCTACGGCACCCACAACGCGCTCGGCCTGGCGAAGTTCAAGCGGGCGCGGTTCCTCCTGGCCTCCACGAGCGAGGTCTACGGCGACCCCGAGGAGCACCCCCAGAAGGAGACCTACTGGGGGAACGTCAATCCGATCGGCCCGCGCGGCGTCTACGACGAGGCGAAGCGCTACGCCGAGGCGCTGACGATGGCTTACCACACCCAGCAGGGCGTGAACACCGCGATCGTCCGGATCTTCAACACGTACGGGCCGCGCATGCGGGCGAACGACGGGCGCGCGATCCCGACCTTCGTGCGCCAGGCGCTCGCGAACCAGCCGCTCACGGTGTTCGGCGACGGTTCGCAGACGCGGAGCTTCTGCTACGTCGACGACCTGATCCGTGGCCTCTACCTGCTCGCAGCGAGCGGCGAGCACTTGCCGGTGAACCTCGGCAACCCCGGAGAGTTCACGGTCAAGGAGCTCGCCGAGACGGTGATCCGTGTCACGGGCTCCTCGAGCGAGATCGTGCACGAGGCGCTCCCGGTCGACGACCCGCAGGTCCGTCAGCCCGACATCACCCGCGCGAAGCAGTTGCTCGGCTGGGAGCCCGAGATCGAGCTGGAGGACGGTCTCCGGCGCATGCTCGACGCGAGCCAACCCGTGCCGGGACGAGAGCCCGCGCGTGCCTAACCGCCTCCGCGTCGTCGTGGCGGCGTTCGCCGTCGCCCTGCTCTGCGTGCCCACGGCCGGCGCCGCGCGCGGGATGCTCGTCGGGCTCTTGGACGAGGCCGCGCTCTATGACGAGCCGACGTCGGTCTTCCCCCTGATGCAGCAGGCCCGCACGCAGGTGCTGCGGGTCAACCTCTACTGGGGCGGACGGATCGGCGTCGCCAACAGCCGCCCCGCCCGCGCGACCGATCCGGACGACCCGGCCTACGACTGGACGCTCTACGACCGGACCGTCAACTATGCAGCGCAGCACAGGATCCGGATCCTCTTCTCGATCTACGGGACCCCGGCCTGGGCGAACCGCGGCGCCGGGCTGAACGCTCCTCCGCGCACGATCGCCGACCTGAACAACTTCGCGTACGCGGCCGCGAAGCGCTACAGCGGCCTCTATCTGGCGCCGGACGGACGCACGCTCCCTCCCGTGAAGCTCTGGATGGCGTGGAACGAGCCCAACCTCTCCATCGGACTCAAGCACCAGTTCCGGCGCGTCGGCGGGCGCTGGGTGATGCAGAGCGCTTTGGACTACACGAAGATCTGCAACGCCGTCTACGGCGGCGTGCACCGGACCCTCATCAGGGGAGAGAAGGTCGCGTGTGGGGCGACCGCGCCGCGCGGAAACAACTCGCCGACGTCGGCACGGCCGACGATCTCGCCGCTTGCGTTCATGCGCGCGCTGAAGAGCGTCGGCCTGCGCAAGTTCGACGCGTACGCACACCACCCGTACTACGGGGGCAAGACCGAGACGCCGACCTCGAAGCCGTCGACGAACGCGGTGACCATGGGGAACATCAACACGCTCATCGCCGAGCTGACCCGGCTCTGGGGCAACAAGCGGCTCTGGATCACCGAGTATGGGTACCAGACGAATCCGCCCGATCGGGCCTTCGGCGTCTCGTACGCCAAGCAGGCGACGTACATGAAGCAGGCTTACGCGATCGCCCGCAAGAACCCCCGGATCGACATGATGCTCTGGTTCCTGCTTCGGGACGAGCCGCGCCTCGGCGGCTGGCAGTCCGGCCTGCTGACGCGCATGGGCCAGAAGAAGCCCGCGTTCAACGCGTTCCGGCTGCTTCCGCGCGGGTAGCCCGGCGCTCCCAGGCCGCTCCGGCCAGGAGCGGTGCGAGAGCTGCGGCCCCGACGACCACCGTGACGATCGTCCGGTTGCCCGACCAGACGAGCGCCAGGTCGATCGGGATCGTCGAGATCCAGTAGACGAGCACGAGCCCACCGAAGGCGAGCGCGGTCCAGAGGACGGCGAAGCCCGCGAGCGCGTAGTGCCGCGCGAGCACTGCGGCCGCGACCGCGGCGATGAAGAGCGGCACGAGCAGCCCCCACTCACCCGAGAAGAGCTCGCCCCCGAGGCCGCCAACCGCCGGTCCCACGCGGTCTGCGTGGTCCGAGAGGTAGCCGGGCGACACAGCGTCGCGGAACCGGTACTCGACGAGCGGCAGGTCGCGCAGCGAGACGAACAGCCGCCAGGGCAGCACGATCGCGACGACCGCGCCCGTGGCGAGTCCGAGCTCGAGGCGCTTGCTCCACGCGAACGGCGCGAGCGCGAGCAGCGCCGCGAGCGCGAAGAACAGGCCCTCGCTCTTCGTGAGCGCGGCGGCTCCGAGAAAGAGCGTCCCCGCCACGAGCGCCCAGCGTTCGCCTGAAGCGAGCCACCGCCCCGCACCGACCAGCCCGAGCGCGACGAAGAATGCGAGCGGGACGTCGGCGAGGCTTGTCGAGAGCTGCTTGAGCACGGGCTCGGCGCTCACGACTGCGAGCGCCGACGCGCCGACGAGCGCAAGCGGAACGCGGTCGCGCAGCAGCGACACGAAGCCGAGCAGGAAGCCGAACGCGAGCAGCGCGAGCTGCACGTGGACGAGCGTCGGGTCGTACGTGCCCATCGCCCGGAAGTCGATTGCGTCGAGCGACGGGAGCAGCAGCGGATGCTGCAGCGGCAGGTACACGTCACTCGTGAAGACGGGGCCCGTCGCACCCCCGAACTCGTACAGCGCCCGCGACTTCGTCCCCCAGATCGCCCAGCCGTCCCACTCGAGCAGCGGGCGGATCTCGTACGTCGTCCAGGCCTGTGCGAGCAGAACGAGCGCGATGGCGAGTGCGCCTGCGCCGACGAGGCGGCCCCAGAGCGGCTCCGCAAGTAACAGTCTGTAACTTGTGCTCGCCCCTCGGACGCGTCTGAGGCCGAGGAAGAGGATCACGGCGGCGAGCACCACGAGCTCGACGAGCCCGAGTGGTACGTCGATCAGGGCGAGATGCGCGGCGATGATCCCTGTCGCCGCTACGCCAATGGGGTACGCGAGCGGGAGTCGCTCGAGGAGCGCGATGCGGTCCGGGGCGATCCTGAGCAGCGGCAGCAACCCGGCGCCGATCGCGAAGAAGAGCGCGTTCGCGAGCAGGAGCCCGGTCACGACGGGTCCCTGATGCGCGCGACGTAGAAGGGATCCTGGCGGAGCTCGCTCCTGTAGCGGAGCCCGAGCTCGCGCGGATCGCGGCCGATTCCGACGACGACCGTGGCGTCCTCGGGCCGCTCGACGACGATCGCCGGGAGCAGGTAGTAGCGCGCGAACGTTCGCGCGCCGGTCGGGAAGTCGACGCCGCGCACGGTCGTCCCCGGTCGCGCGAGCACGTAGACGGAGTCGCCGCGGTGGACATTGGCGTGGAAGAAGTCGAAGCCGCCGACGGGGAGTCGGTTGTTGAACCCGGGCGCCTGGATCCGGTCTGCGGGGCCGAGCTCCTCGAGCTCGGTGTGCTGCTCCGACAGCCAGCGCCAGGTGTCGGGCAGCGTCAGCGCGCTCGAGAGTAGCGCGAGCGCGATGCAGGTCCACACCGCGACCACACGAGGCGTCACGCGGCGAGCAGTGAGCGGTAGAGCCGGTCGACGTCGTCGACGAGCCGCTTGACGGCGTAGCGCGGGAGCACGCGCGCCCGGCCGGCATCGCCCATACGCCCGCGCAGCTCGGGGTCCTCGGCGAGCCGCGCGAGCGCGCCCGCGAGCTCGCCGACGTCGCCGAGCTCGACGAGGAAACCGTCTTCGCCGTCACGGACGACGTCCGGCACGCCGCCGACCCGCGTCGCGACCACGGGCCGCCCCGCCGCCAATGACTCGATCGCGCTGACCGGCGTCCCCTCGTTGCCCGAGGGGAGGATCATTGCGTCGAACGCAGCGTAGAAGGGAGCGACGTCCTCCTGGTAGCCGAGGAACAGCGTGTCGCGCATGATCCCGAGGTCGTGCGCGCGCTGCTCGACTTGCTCCCGCTCGGGGCCGTCGCCGACCATGCAGAGGCACGCGTCGACCCCGCGCTCGCGCAGCTCCTTGAAGGCGAGCAGGACGTCGCCTGTGCGCTTGACGCCAGTCATGCGACCGATCCAGCCCACCGTGAACCGGTCGTGCGCGATGCCGAGAACGCGCCGCGTCTCGTCCCTTCCGTTGCGACCGCCGAGCCGCGCCTCGAGCTCGATCCCGAGCCGCACGACCGTGAACTTCTCGCGCGGTGCGACCCGCAGCCGGACGAGCTCGTCGCGCACCTCGGGGCTGACCGCGATGAGCGCGTCGGTTCCGCGCGCGAGCCAGCGCTCGAGCAGCCGGAAGCCGAGCGTCCGTACCGGCCCGAAGTAGCCGCGCAGGACGTGGCCGTGGAACGTGTGCACGACGATCGGCGGGCGCGCATGGCCGGCGATGAGCGCCGCCAGGCGCCCGACGGCCCCGGCCTTCGCCGTGTGGGTGTGCAGGATCGCCGGCCGCTCGCGCCTGATCAGCTGTGCGAGCCGGAGCACCGCGAGGACGTCGCGAACCGGGGAGATGTCGCGGCGAAGGCCAGCGAGCGGCTCGACCCTCACTCCGAGCTCGTCCGCGACGAACTGCATCGAGTCTTCGCCGCGCGCGAGACTCCCGGCGACGAGGATCGTGTCGTAGCCGTGCTCCCGGAGCCCTGCGGCGAGGTAGGCGACATGCAGTGCCGGTCCACCCATGTTCAGGCGGGCGATCACCCGGAGGACTTTTATGGAACCCGTCTCGGCACGAGGCGCTGAGCCGCCGGGTCGCGCTGGACGACGCGAGGGTGCGTCCTCAGTCGCGGCCATAGCTCCACGCTATGCCCGCTCCCTGCGTCCTTCCCTCGCGCCGCCCATCGCACCCCGGCGACGAGGCCTCGCACCGAGACGGGTTCCTCTTCTCCTCAGGCACGCGCGAGGAACGCCTCGGCGGTCAGGCGCAGCCCGTCCTCGAGCCCGACCTGCGGCTCCCAGCCGAGCAGGCGCCGCGCCTCCGCGACGTCGGCCCACGAATCGCGGACGTCCCCTGTGCGCGGCGGCAGGTACTCCTTGTCGACTCGCTTGCCGAGCACCTCGCCGATCGCGTCGGCGAGCGCGTTGACGCTCCGCGGCTCGCCGGTCGCGACGTTCATCACGTGGCCGGAGGCCTCGGGCGCCTCAGCTGCTCGGATGTTCGCGTCGACGACGTTGTCCACGTACGTGAAGTCGCGGGACTGCTCGCCGTCGCCGTAGATCGACACGGGCTCGCCCGCGTCCACCGCGGCGATGAAGCGCGGGACGACCGCGGCGTACTGCGAGGTGGGGTCCTGCCGCGGGCCGAAGACGTTGAAGTAGCGGAGCGTGACCGTCTCGAGCCCATACACGCGCGCGAACGAGACTGCGTAGCGCTCCGCGGCGAGCTTCGACACCGCGTACGGCGAGAGCGGATCCGGGAACTGCGTCTCGAAGCGCGGCAGCGTTCCCGTGTTGCCGTACACCGACGACGACGACGCGATGATCACGCGGCGCACGCCCTCGTCGCGCGCGGCCAGCAGCACGTTGAGCGTTCCCTCGACATTCACCGCGCCCGTCGTCAGCGGGTCCTGCACCGAGCGCGGCACGGACGGGAGCGCGCCCTGGTGGAAGACGACCTCGACGCCGCGCATCGCGTTGTGCACACGCTCGTAGCTGCGAAGCTCGCCCTCGACGACCTCCAGCTCCTCGACGATGTCGGCGAGGTTCTTGCGGTTGCCGGTGGAGAAGTTGTCGAGCACGCGCACGGCGTCGCCCTGCTCGAGCAGGCGGCGTGCGAGATTCGAGCCGATGAAACCGCCGCCGCCGGTGACGAGCACACGCGTGCTCACGCGACCGCCGTCACGTGGTAGTTCGCGTGCAGCGTGCCGGGCCCCGGCTCGCGGAGAAGTGCCGAGCGCGAATCGACCGCCGCCCCGACAGCCTGGAGGCCGCGCGTGACGACTCGCCCGAGC
>Ga0126306_10000601_pt1 | contig 17311 bp, 12 predicted proteins | sample Plot27_FD_92592 | JGI IMG/M metagenome (GOLD analysis project Ga0126306, IMG submission 92592) | Serpentine soil microbial communities from UC McLaughlin Reserve, CA, USA - Plot27 | ecosystem: Environmental > Terrestrial > Soil > Grasslands | place: USA: UC McLaughlin Reserve, Lake County...
CGGCCCTCGGCTCTCCAGCCGGATGGCGAGCGCGGCGAGCGCCAGCAGCGGTGACGTGACGAGTAGAAGCGCCCCGGCGAGGACGACGTCGAGGACGCGGCGGCACGCATGGTTACCGTTCGGGCGCACTAATGCGGATCCTGTACCTGCATCAGTTCTTCATCACCCGTGCGGGAGGGGGCGGCACGCGCTCGTACGAGTTCGCGCGCCGCTTCGTGGAGCGCGGGCACGGGGTGCGCATGGTAACCGCCGGAGAAGGCACCCGGACGGTGGACGGGATCGAGGTGGTGGGCGTGCGCGGCGCCTACTCCGACTACATGCAGGCCACCGCGCTCTCGAACGCCCGTCGAATGCTGGCCTTCGGGCGCTTCGCGCTCGGCGCCACGCGCGCCGCGCTGCGCGGGCCACGACCCGACGTGATCTACGCCAGCTCGCCTCCGCTCACCATGGCGCTGCCCGCGCTCGTGGCGGCGGCGCGCTGGCGGGCGCCGCTCGTGTTCGAGGTGCGCGACCTATGGCCGGAGGCACCGATCCAGATGGGGGCGCTCCGCAACCGGCTGGTCCAGCGGCTGGCGCGCGTCGTCGAGCGCTTCGTGTATTCGCGCAGCACGCGGCTGATCGCCCTCTCGCCCGGGATCCGCGCGGGCCTCCCGCAGGACAAGGCGGAGCTGGTGCCGAACTCAGCGGACCTGGACCTGTTCGAGCCGAACCCGCCGGGCGGGCCGTTCCTCGTCTCCTACTTCGGCGCGATGGGCGAGGCCAATGACCTGACCCCCGCCGTGGAGGCCGCCCGGCTGCTGCCGGAGGTGCGCTTCGTGCTCATGGGAGACGGGAAGCGCCGCGAGGAGCTCGAGCGCTCGGCGCCGCCGAACGTCGAGTTCAGGCGCGGGACGAAGGCGGACGTGGCGCGCCTCGCTGCCGAGTCCGCCGCCTGCCTCACGCTCTTCAAGGACGTGCCCGTGCTCGCGACCAACTCTCCCAACAAGCTCTTCGACACCTTCGCGGCGGGGCGCCCGGCGCTCGTGAACATGGACGGCTGGATGCGTGAGCTGGTCGAGCAGAACGAGGCCGGGCTCTACGTCCGCGCCGGCGACGCCCGCGACCTGGCCGACAAGGTCGCCTGGCTGCGCGACAACCCGGAGGACGCCAAGCGTATGGGCCGCAACGCCCGTGCGCTCGCCGAGCGCGAGTTCAGCCGCGACGAGCTGGCCGCTCGCGCCCTTGCGGTGCTCGAGGAGGCGGCGGGCTGATCGAGCTGTCGTACTGCGTGGTGAACACGGGCGGGCGCGAGTACCTGCTCGACTGCCTCGCCGCGATCGAGCGCACCCACCCCGAGGGCGTGGAGCACGAGCTGCTCGTGCTCGACAACGCGTCCGGCGACGGCTCGGCCGAGGCCGTCCGCGAGGGCCATCCGGACGTGCGCCTGTTCGCGCTCGAACGGCGCGAGGGCAAGGCCGACAACGACTCGCGCCTGCTCCAGGCGGCGACGGGGCGCTACTGCCTCCTGCTGAACGAGGACTCCGAGCTGCGCGAGGGTGCCGCGCGGGCACTGCTCGACGCGCTCGAGGGCGACCCGGGCGCTGCGGCGGCCGGCGCGCAGCTGCTCACGAGCGAGGGCGAGCCGACCGCCTGCGCCTGGCGGTTGCCGGACATCCCCTGGGCGCTAGCCGCCGCCGTGTTCAGCCACGAGCGCGTGGCGGTGCAGAGCACCGGCAGTGAGGTGCGCGAGGTCGGCTGGGTGCAGTCGAGCGCCGTGCTGGTCCGCCGCGAGGCGGCCGAGCAGGTCGGCTGGCTCGACGGCGACTTCTTCGTCTACTCGGACGAGACGGACTTCTGCAAGCGGCTGCACGACGCCGGTTGGCGGATCCTGTTCGTGCCCGACGCGCGGGCCGTGCACCACGACCAGCTCGGCACGGACGCGGCCGCGATGAGGCGCCGGATCGTGGAGTTCCACCGCAACCGCGACCTCTACTTCCGCAAGCACGGGATGAAGCTCACCAGGCTCGTCTGGAAGCTGTGCTGGACGTGGGCTTACCTCGTACGCGCCGTCGCCGCCGCGGTGCTGCCCGGCCGCGATCCCCGCCGCTACCTGCTTCATGCCCAGCAGGAGCTGCTGCCCGGCCGGGGCGAGGGCATCCGCGAGGCCGCGGAGGCACACAACCGCGGACGCGCCCAATAACGTCCCGCGCACGCCATGGAGCACGCTGACACCGCCCAACTGGCCGCTCTGGGTGGCGCGCTCGGGTCGGTGCTCGTGCTGCTGGCGCGCGGGCGCCTGCCTCTGCTCGCCGGCCTGGTCCTGCTGGCCGCCGCAGAGCTCGGCTTCGTGTGGGCGCTCGGCGGGGGTCCGCTCGACCGGCTGAGCGGCGCCTCCGGAGCTGCCGCGGTGACGCTGGGGCTCGTGGCGGTGGGAGGCGCGGCCGCGCTGTTCGCGCAGCGGCCGGCGATCGTCCCGATAGCGGTGCTCGTGGCCGCGCCGCTGCGGCCGCCGCTGTCGTTCGACAGCTCGAGCGCGCTGCTCGTGCAACTCGCCGACGACGGCCGTCTGGGCAGGCTCCTCCCGCTCTACTTCGTGCTGGCCGCCGCGGCCACCGCGCTGGTCTGGCGAGCGCTGCGCGGCCGTGAGCTGCGCCCGCTGCCGATCCAGGTGGCGCTCCCCGCCGCCGCCTTCTTCGCCTTCGCGTGCTGCTCGCTGCTCTGGGCCGATGACGTCGAGGCCGGCACGAACCTGCTGCTGTTCTTCACGCTGCCGTTCGTGGCGCTGCTCGCCACTGTGGCGCGCGCGGAGCTCCCGGACTGGGCCCCACGCGCGCTGGCGGCCGCGGCGCTCGCGTTGGCGACGCTGTTCGCGGCGGTGGGCCTCTGGCAGGCGGCCACCCACGAGCTGTTCTTCTACGCGCCGAACCTCGCCGCCTCGAACGCGAACACCGACTACTTCCGCGTCACGTCGCTGTTCGGCGATCCCAGCCTCTACGGCCGCCATCTGGTGCTCGGTATCGGCGTCGCGCTGGCGCTGCTCGCCACGCGGCGCTGGCGGGTCTGGCCGCTGATCGCGCTGCTCGCGGTGATGTGGGCCGGGCTGCTGTTCTCGTACTCGCAGTCGAGCATGGTCGCCCTGCTCGTGGTCACGGTCCTGCTGGCGGTCGCGACCGGTGACCGGCGCGTGCGCCGTGCGGTCGCGCTGCTCACGCTCGCGGCGGCGCTGGTGGGATGCGGCTACCTCGCCGTGCAGGTGGCGGACGGTGAGTCCTTGAACAGGATCACGAGCGACCGGACCAACCGCGTGGAGGACGCCGTGCGCGTGATCGAGGAGCACCCGGCGGTGGGAGTCGGGATCGGAGGGCAGCCACGTGCAAGCCGGCGGCTGGCCGGCAGCGAGCGGCCATCCGCGAACTTCGTCTCGCACACGACTCCGCTAACTGTCTTCGCCGAGCTCGGGGTGATCGGGCTGGTGCTCTACGCCTGGCTTCTGCTCGCCGGCGCGTGGCTGATCCTGCAGGTGTGGCGTCGCGACGAGACCCTGGGGCTCGTGCTCGGGGCGGCCTTCGTCGGGCTGTTCGTGCACGCGCTCTTCTACAGCGGCTTCCTGGAGGACCCGCTCACGTGGTTCGTGATCGGGCTGGCGGCCGCGTACTGCTCGCAGCGAGTGAGGGAGCCCGCGTGACCCAGAGGGAGGGTTGGCTCCTTGCCGCTGTGCTGTTCGTGCTCGTGGCGATCACGCTGCCCGAGCTGGGATCCGATCCCTGGCGCTTCCGCCCGCCGAGCGTCGACCCGCAGGGGCCGCTCGCGCCGCTGGTCCGTGCGGCCGGTGAGGAGTGGGACGTGGGAATCGCTCGCGCGGCGGCCTTCGCCGCAGCACTGCTCTGTGGCGCCTTCGCCGTATACCTGCTCGCCGCCCGCCCCGCGACGCTGCCGCGCTGGACCGGCATCGCGCTGGTGCTCGCGATCGGACTGCTGCTCGCCGCGCCCTCCACCCTGCTCCAGCTCGGCCTGCGCGACTCCACCGCGCCGTGGTTCTTCACCAACGACTCGACCTACCAGGCCGAGCTGGGCGGCGAGCTCGTGCTCGACCTCGACAACCCGTACGGCCACGACTACCGCGAGTCCGGCCTGGAACGCTTCTACACCCGCGACGGGAGCGTGTCCGAGCGCGTCCGCGAGCGCGAGGTGGCGCTCGAGCACTTCGCGTACTTCCCCGGCGCCGTCCTCAGCGCGGCCGCGTGGCGTCTGCTGCCCGAGCCGCTCGACGACTACCGGCTGCTGGTGCTGCTGGCCACGCTGGCGCTGCTGCCGGCGGTGCTGCTGTTCCGGGGCCCGCTCGGGTGGCGGCTGGCGATCGGCGCGGTGCTCGTGTTCAATCCGATCGCGGTGCGCTCCGCTTGGTTCGGGCAGAACGACGCGCCAAGCCTGCTGCTCGTCGTGCTTGCGTTCGCACTGGTCACGCGCCGGCGCTTCGGCTGGGCCGCCGCAGCGCTCGCCGGAGCGATCCTGCTCAAGCAGTTCGCGATCGTCGCGCTGCCGTTCATCGTGCTGATGGTGCCCCGCGAGGAATGGAAGCGCGCGGGGCTGGTCCTCGCGGGCGTGCTCGCGGCCGGCATCCTGCCGTTCCTGGTGGCGGACCCCGTGGCCTTCTACGAGGACACCGTCAAGTACGGCGCCGGCACCTACAAGATCGTGGGCTACGGGCTGTCGGCGATCCTGGTGCGGCTCGGCATCCTCGATGATCGCGACGGCAGCTACCCGTTCGCGCTGCTCGCGCTGCTCACCTGGGTCCCGCTCACGGTGTGGCTGCTGCTCGCGCAGCGAAGAGCGGAGGAGCTCTGGGTCGGCGCGGCCGCGTTCGCGGTCTCGATCCTGTGGCTGATGTTCATCGGCCGCACCTTCAACAACTACTACCTCGTCTGGCCGATGACCGGCGCGCTGGTCGCCGCGCTGATGGCAATAGGCTCGGCGCGTGATCCAGCACGAGGGTGACCCGGACCGCTGCGTCGTGCTGCTGCCCGGCGTGCGCTACTTCAGCCAGGCCCCGCTGCTCTGGTTCGCCCGCGAGGCGGCTCAGGCCGGCGGATGGTCGGTCCTGGAGGTGGACGAGCGCGCGCCGAGCGACCAGGAGCCGTTCGAGTGGATGCGAGGCCAGGCGCGCCAGGCGCTGGATGCGACCGACGCGAAGCTGACGGTGGCGGTGGGGAAGTCGCTCGGAAGCGTGGCGGCGCCGATGGTCAGGGGACCGGCGGTGTGGCTTACGCCGCTGCTCGGTCAGCCGGAGATCGTGGAGGCACTCGGGTCGACGGCGGCGCCGACGCTGCTGATCGGCAGCCCGGCTGATCCGACCTGGGGCGACGGGAACGTTCCCGACAACCCGGCGTTAGAGGCGCTGGAGGTGCCGGGACTGGATCACTCGCTCCAGGTACCCGGCGACCCGCTCGCCTCGGTCGACGTGCTCCGCAGCGTCACCGAGCGGGTTTCCGCCTTTTACGATCGAATCGCAAATAGTCCTTGACGACGTCCGAGCCGGGCTTCGCGAACGCGTACTGCCCAGCGCGGCCGGTGAGGTACATGCGCTCCTTGTCGGCAACCACCGGATTGGCGTACTTGCCGGCGGGGAAGCGCCAGACACGCTTGCCGTCGCGGGCGCGCACCGCGTAGGTCGCATCCGGCCCCCGGGCCACGGAGCGCTGCGCCTCCGAGCCGCAGCTCGAGCAGACCGCGTAGTAGACGAGACCGCTCATCACCGTCGGTGCGGCGTGTACCGCGCCCTGAGCGTCGATCTGCCAGCGCACGTCGCCGGTGGCCGCGTCGAGGGCATAGAACTTGCCGTCGTAGGTGCCGACGAACACCTTGCGCTTGTAGACCGCAGCCGCGCCGTAGATGTAGCTGCCCAGCGGCTGGGCCCAGAGCAGCTTGCCGCTCTTGGCGCCGTAGACGTACATCGTGCCGTCGGTGCTGCCGATGTACACGCGGCCGTAGGCGATCGTGGGCGTTGCGTAGAAGAACTCGCGCGCCCTCTGCCCAGTCCAGATCAGCTTGCCCGTCTTCGCATTGAGCGAGTAGAGCGTGCCCGAGTCCGAGGCGACGAAGATGCGCCGCTTCCAGTAGGCCGCGGAGGTGTTCACCTCGTTGTCCGCCCCGAAGCGCCAGATGCGCTTGCCGGTCTTCGCGTTGAGCGCGTGCAAGCCGTGGTCCCAGGAGCCGACATAGAGCCGGTTGCCGTGAAGCAGCGGCGAGGACTCGAACGGCGCGCCGTTGTAGCGCCAGCGCTCGCGCCCGGTGTTGGCGTCCCACGCCACGACGAAGCCGTCCGCCCCCTCCTGGCCCTGCAGACACTCGACGCGGTGCATGTACGCCTGGTAGACGAGCCCCTTGCCGACCGTGGGCGCCGCGGCGGCGCAACGCCCGAAGCTCTTGCGCCAGGAGACGCGCCCGGTCTCGGCATTCAGCGCGAAGAAGAGGCCCTTCTGCTGGGCGACGTACACGCGCCCGTAGCCCACGCTCGCCGGGAACTCGACCGTGTCATGAGCGTCGATCGACCAGAGGCGCTTGTAGGGCGGCCGGTGGTCGTACGGGGAGATGTGCTGGCGCGCGTTGTCGTACCCGTAGGTCGGCCACGGGCGGGGATCGTCCTTCTTCGGGGGCGGCTTGGCCTCCGGCTCCTCGGTGGTAACAAATTCCTCCGTGGCGGAGCCGCGCTTCTCAATCGGGTCATCTTGGCTGCGGACGTACAGACCGATCGCGACCGCGAGGACGATCACGACAAGCCCGCCTCCCAGCAGCAGGCGTCGTCGGGTCACGGCGCGCAGGATGGCAGACGGGTTATGAACTTCCGCCAGAGGACAGCATGCGCCAGATGCGCTTCGTCACTTGCGGCAGCTCGAGGCTGAGCGCCGACTCCTCCAGCTCACGGGCCCACTGCGGCGTGCCGGCACGCAGCACGATCCCGCCTCCCAGGCCGAGCGCGAGGAAGGCCGGCTGGCCCGCGTCGCGGCCCGCCGCGGTGATCCGCCGTGCACCCTGCGGCAGGCTGCGGGAGCGCTCGAACACCGTGAACTCGCCCACGAAACTGGACAGCCCCTCGAACAGACCAAGCCCGTCCTCGAACACCGTGAGCGGCGCCAGGCTGGTGTGCAGCAGCTCGGTCTGCTCTCCGAAGGCGTTCTCCCGCCGCGGCCTGGACGGGTTGCGCGCGACGTCGCCGCGCAGATCGACCGTGCGCTTGAACGAGTCCGCCCCGAACACCGCCACGCGGCCGCCGTCCGCCACGTAGTCGCGCAGGCGCTCCATCAGCTGCTCCGGCACCCAGAGCTCGCTGCCGGCGAACGCCACGCCCGGCGCGTTGCCGAGGGCCGGACCCTCGCGGCGCGCGAGCGCGAGGTCGGTGGTGAGGTCATAGGGGAGCCGCTCGCGGTCGAGCCAGCGCAGGAGTGGCGACACCTCGCCGTTGAAGCGCGGCGGCACGCCGTCGTCGGCGAATGGGCGGTCGAGCCGCACGGCAGGCGAGAACGGGAGGCGGTCGCCGAACCCGTCGGCGTCGTCGTCCACGCGGTTCAGCCCCTGCCAGGTGAGCGCGGGCAGCACGACCAGCGGGCGCGCACGGCCCTCCGCGCCCTTTGGCGGCAGCCCGGCCACCGCCAGCGGCCACACCGCGCGCTGCTCCCCGGCGCGCACGCGCACGAGATAGACGCCGGTCCTGGTCTTGCTCGGGATCCGGATGCGGAAGCGGCCGGCCACGCGGCCGCCATGGAGGATCGCCTTGGGGTCCCCGAGCCGGGACACCACCCAGTCGAAGCTGCGGTCCACCGGCCCGACCTCGAGGTGCGCGAACGCGCCCGCCGTGACGGCCGAGAGCGGGCCGCGCAGGGTGAACCTGCGCACCGAGACACCCGTGCCGGCCCGGGCCACTCTCGGCCGCGGCACCGGCTGCGGTGCCTCCGTCAGGTTGCCCGCGCGGTCGCGCACGGCCACAGTGAAGGCGTAGTCGCCCTCCGGCGCGGGTGCCGTGCGCTGCGGGCCGTTGCTCACCTGGCCGTCCCAGACTCCGGCCCGGTTCGGGCCGCCCCGGAAGCGGCGCACGATGTGCGGCTTGCCGTCGTCGGTGCGAAACACGCGGAAGACGGGCGCCCTGTTCTTCGGTCCGCGGTAGCGCAGCCGCACCGTCGGCGTCTCGCCCGGCAGGCCGGTGGCCACCACCGACGGCGCGGCCGACAGCAGCGTGACCTGCGGTGGCCTGCGGTCGATCGTGATCTTCTTGACCGAGTCGATCACACGGCTCTCCTCGCGCCGTACGACGCGCATCCGGTAGGTGCCATCGTCGACGAGATTGCCGTCGCCGTCGCGACCGTCCCAGCGGAAGCGGTGCTTGGCGTCACCCGCCAGCCGGCGCTCGCTGACGATGCGGCGCACCTCGTTGCCCTCGGAGTCGATCACCATGAAGGTCACGCTGGCCGGCTCCGAGAGGTCGAAGCCCACCTCGGTGGTGTCGCGGTAGTCATCCCCGTTCGGCGAGAAGTGCGCCGGCTTCGTGGCAAAGCGAATCACGAGCGGGAACTCGCCCTTCAACTGCTGCGTCGTGAAGAAGGCGGCGACGGTCGCGACCACCAGAACCGCGAACACCGCCCGGACCAGGGGACGGGTCACCTGTGCCCCGAGGAGCGCAAGCTCCGACCTGGGTATCGGAAGCGGAACCGGCTCATCGGGGGCCGGACCCTAGAGAATGGCTCCGTGCGAGTGCACCTGATCGACCCGTCGGGGGACGTGATCCCCTACGACCACGCGCTGGCCGGCGCGCTGGCGCGCCGCGGCTTGGACGTGGAGCTCGTGACCTCGCGCTTCGTCCACGGTCCGCCGCCGGTGCCGCTCGGCTACACCGTGAGCGAGTCCTTCTACCGGCTCGCCACGCGGCTGGGCGAACGGGCGCCCCGCCGCCGGCGCGCGGTGAAGCTGGCCGAGCACGTGCCGGACATGCTGCGCTACCGCCGCCGGGCCGCAGCCGCCGACGTGCGCCACTTTCAGTGGCTTCCGATCGAGCGCATCGACGCCCACCTGCTGCCGGCCGAGCGCCCACGCGTGCTCACCATGCACAACGTGATCCGGCGCGAGGCGGTGGACCTGCGGCTTGCGCGCAGGATGGACGCCGTGATCGTGCACACGAGACACGGCGCCGAGCTGCTCGGCGATGCGGACAACGTGCACGTGATCCCGCACGGCGCCTTCGAGCACCTCACACAGCTCGAGGAAGAGCGCCCGCTGCCGGCGGAGCTCGCCGAGGTGAAGCGGCCCGTGGTCCTCTATTTCGGCGTCGTGCGGCCCTACAAGGGCGTGGACGTGCTGGTGGAGGCCTTCCAGCAGGTCGAGGATGCCGAGCTGTGGGTCGTCGGGCGGCCGCTGGGCCTTTCCATGGAGCGGCTGCGGCGGCTCGCGCCACCTGGCAGGGTGCGCTTCGTGGAGCGCTACGTGCCCGACGCAGAGCTGCCCGCGCTCTTCCGGCGCGCCAACGTCGTGGCCCTGCCGCACCGCAACGTGGACGTGTCGGGTGTCCTGTCCGCGGGCCTCGCCTTCGGCAAGGCGATGGTGATGAGCGACGTGGGCGGGTTCCGCGAGCTCGTGGATGACCACGGCGCCGGGCTGCTCGTTCCGCCGGGTGACTCCGATGCGCTGGCCGCGGCGATCGGCGGGCTGCTCGCCGACCCCGAGGAGCGGCTGCGGCTCGAGGAGCGGGCGCGCGCAGCGGCGGCGGGCCCCTACTCGTGGGACCGCATAGCCGAGCAGACCACCGCCGTCTACGAGCGGGTGCTGGCGTGAGGGCGATCTTCATGGCGAAGTGCAAGCGCTCCGCGGCGCGGGCGCTCGACTGGCTCGTGGCCGAGGGCGTGGACGTGGCGGCGGTGGTGGCTTCGGAGCCCGACCGCTTCACCCGCGAGCAGCAGCGGGTGGACCTGGTGGCGGAGCGGCACGGCCTGCGGATCGTGAGCGACGAGGAGCTGTACGCGGAGCCACCCGAGGACGTCGACGTGGTGGTCTCGTTCCTGTTCTGGAAGCTGATCAGGGAGCCGCTCCTGTCGCTCGGGCGGATCGGCTGCCTGAACTTCCACCCGGCGCCGCTCCCGGACCTGCGCGGGCTCGGCGGCTACAACGTCGCGATCCTCGAGGGCATGCGGGAGTGGGGCGTGGCGTGCCATTTCGTGGACGAGAGCTTCGACACCGGCGACCTCGTGGAGGTGGAGCGCTTCCCGATCGACCCTGACGCGGCGACCGCGTTCTCGCTCGATCTGGAGAGCCAGGAGCGCCTGGTCGGCCTCTTCCAGCGGGTGATGGGGATGGCGATCGCCGGGGAGGAGCTGCCGCGCTCGCCTCAGGGACCGGGGCGATACGTGGACGCCGACGAGTTCCAGCGGCTGCGCCGAATCGGGCCCGGAGACGACCTCGACCGCAAGCTGCGCGCCTTCTGGTATCCGCCCCATCCGGGGGCGGTGATCGAGGTGGAGGGCCGCAAGCTGACTCTGGTCGACGAGCGGCTGCTTGCAGAGGTGGCCGAGGCCTACCGCGACTCCGGGCGGGTGCCGTAGGCTCAGCCCCATGACCTGCGCGTCCTGCGGCACTGAGAACCCGGCGGGTGCGCGCTTCTGCATGTCGTGCGGATCGGCGATCGAGCGCCGCTGTGGGACCTGTGGCACACCGGCCCCGGCGGAGGCCCGCTTCTGCATGAACTGCGGCTCCACGCTTGATACCCCGATCGGGGCTCCCGCCCCTCGGGGCACAGGCGCTGCCCCCGCCACGCTCCCCGAGGAGCGCCGCCAGGTGACCGTGCTGTTCGCGGACCTGTCGGGCTACACCGCGTTCGCGGAGGGCATGGACCCCGAGCAGGTCAAGTCACAGGTGGACCGCGCGCTGCTGCGGCTCGGCCGCGAGGTCGAGCGCTACGGCGGCACCGTCGACAAGTACATCGGCGACAACGTCATGGCCCTTTTCGGCGCGCCGGTCGCGCACGAGGACGACGCCGAGCGGGCCGTCCGGGCCGGGCTCGGCATGCAGGACGCGATGGAGGAGATCAACGCCGGGATGCCCGCCGCAGCCAACTTCCAGCTGCGCGTGGGCGTGAACACCGGCGAGGTGCTGGCGGGCGCCGTGGGCGAGACCTACACGGTCGTGGGCGACACGGTGAACGTGGCGTCCCGGCTCCAGAGCGCCGCGCGGCCGGGAAGCGTGACCGTCGGCGAGCGGACCATGCGCTCCACGGACGCCGCCGTGAGCTACGAGGCACTCGAGCCGCTGACGCTGAAGGGGAAGGCCGAGCCGGTGCCCGCCTGGGAGGCCGTGGGACTGATCGAGGAGCACTCCGTGCGGCGCGTGGCCCCGGCGCGCGAGTCGCCGCTCGTGGGGCGCCAGCAGGAGCTGACCACGCTCGACAGCCTCTACGAGCGGGTGATCCACGACGGGAACTCTCACCTCATCACCGTCGTCGGAGAGGCCGGCGTGGGCAAGTCGCGTCTGCTGCGCGAGTTCGAGGAGCGCCTCGGGCGCCACACATCTGCCCCGACCGTGCGCACCGGCCGCTGCTTCCCGTACGGGAGCGGCATCGTGTTCTGGGCGCTCGGCGAGGTGCTGCGCGACGAATGCGGAATCGTCGATTCGGACTCGTCCGAGGAGGCCTGGGGCAAGCTGCGTTCCTACGTCGGCGAGCTGATGGGTGGGCTCGGCAAGACCTCGGACCGCGAGGCCGCCCTGATCGGCCGCATGCTCGGTGTGGACGTGCCGGCCGAGCTCGTACCCGAGGAGGACGACCCGGAGCGCATGCGCGAGGCCTTCCTCGCCGCTCTCCGCGGCGGCATCGAGGCGATCGCCAACAGGCACCCGTTCGTGATCGCGTTCGAGGACATCCACTGGGCCGACGACGGCCTGCTCGACGCCATCGAGCACCTCGCCCAGTGGGTGCGTGCTCCGCTCATGCTCGTCTGCCTGGCGCGCGACGAGCTGCTCGACCGGCGTCCGGGCTGGGGCGGCGGCCGTCGCTCCGCCACCCAGCTGTTCCTGGACCCGCTCAGCGACGAGCACAGCCGCGCGCTGGTGCGGGCGCTTCTGCCCGGCGGCCACGAGGTCGTGCCGGCCGTGGCCGAGCGCTCGGGCGGCAACCCGCTGTTCGCTGAGGAGATGGCGCGCCGGATCTCGGAGGAGGGCACCATCGAGGCGGCCGAGCTGCCCGACACCGTGCAGGCGGTCCTGGCCGCGCGGCTCGACTCGCTCGACGCATTCGAGCGCCGGCTCGTGCAGCAGGCGTCGGTGGTCGGGCGCACGTTCCCCGAGGGTGCGCTCGCGACGCTGGCCGTGTCGGAAGGGCGCGACCTCGGCCGCGCGCTCATCTCGCTTCAGGAGAAGGACATCCTGGCGCCGTCCCCCGCGGGACCGCTGCTCGGCGAGCGCGAGCTGGCGTTCAAGCACGTCCTGATCCGGGACGTGGCCTACGGGATGCTGCCCAAGGCCGTCCGCTCGCGGAAGCACTTCGAGGTGGGCACATTCATGGAGGAGCGAGCGGGCGACCGCACCGAGGAGGTCGTTGCCCTGCTCGCCGAGCACTACGGCCGCGCGGCCGCGCTGGGGCGCGAGAGCGGCGTACCGCCACAGGAGCTCGAGTCGATGCGCGGCCGGGCGCTGCGCTTCCTCGAGGAGGCCGGCGACGCCGCTGCACATTTGTACGCGAATCGCGAGGCGGCCGCGCACTACCGGCATGCCCGCACGATCGCTCCGCAGGACGGCCGGGCGGACGTGGTGCGCATCGGCGAGAAGCTCGGGGACGTGTCGCTCCGCCTCGGGCGCGTGGACGAGGCCATCGGCGTGTGGTCCGACTGCCTCGACTGGCATCGCGGCCAGGAGGACCTCGAGCGCGTGGCCGACCTGCACCGGCGCATCGGCGCCGCGCTGTCCCACAAGGGCGAGCGCAAGACCGCGATCGAGCACTACCAGAAGGGCATCAACCTGCTGAAGGACGGACCGCCGCGCATCGAGCTCGTGCGGTTGTACGAGGAGGCCGCGTGGCTGTACCTCCACACCGGCGACAACATGCTCGCCATCTACGCGTCGGAGAAGGCGCTGCGGCTGGCCGAGCGGCTGGACGAGACGCGCGCGGCCAGCCGTGCGCACGGGATCTTCGGTCGCGTGTTCGGGCGCATCGGCGACACGCAGAAGGCGCGCGAGAACCTGGAGCGGGCGGTGGAGCTGGCCCGGGGCTCGGACGACGGCGAGACGATCCTGGCGCTGTCCGCGCTCGGCCGCCAGCTCGAGATCTCGGAGGCAGACGTGGCGGGCGCGCGTGCCGCCTACGAGGAGGCGCTCGCGCTCGCCGAGCAGGTCGGGATGCTGCCCGCGCAGGTGGAGCTGCACGCCTGGCTCGCGCAGCTCGCCGCCTACACGGCGGACTGGGAGCGGGTGGAGCGGTCCACCGAGGCGAGCGCAGCCCTGGCGGAGCGTGAGGGGCTCGTGGGGAAACTCTGCCTCCCCTACGCGCTGCGCGGCCTACTGCGCTGGCGCGAGGGGCGGATCGGGGAGGCCACGGTGCTCTTCCACCGCGCGCACGAGCTGGCGGAGCAGGTGGGATGGTCGGAGATCGCCTTCCAGGCGCTGTTCGGGCTGGCAATCGCGCTGCGCGACCAGGGCGACCTCGACGGCGCGACCGCCGCTCTCGACCAGGCCATCGAGGTGTGCGAGCGCGCCGGCCTGATCGCCCAGTCGATCCAGGCCACCGGAGCGCGGGCGGTGATCCTCGCGCTGGCCCATCGCCCGAAGGCGGCAGGCGAGGCCGCGGCGATGGCGTCACAGATGGCGGAGCGCCTGCACTATCCGATCGGCCGAGCCGCGGCGCTCGAGGCGCGGGGCGTCTCCGACGAGGACCCGGCCGCGGGGGCCGCGCTGCTGGCCGATGCCGAGCAGGCGTGGACCGAGCTCGACCGTCCGCTCGAGGCCACGCGCGCCCGGCTGCTGGCGGGCCAGGTGCTCCTGGGCCACGACGACACGCGCGCGGGCGAGCTGCTCGAGCAGGCGGCCGCGGAGAGCGAACGGCTGGGCGTGGCACATCTGGCGGAGAAGGCCCGCCGAGCGGCTAGCACGGCCGAACGGCTGCACTGAGCGAGTCGCCCGCCGCGAACGGGGGTGCCGCGGGGGAGCTACTGGGAGAGGTCGGCGCCCGCGATCACGACCACGGTCGCGTCGCCCGCGAGCTCCTGGCTGGCCGCGTCGATCGGCTCGCGCTGGGCGATGCCGAGGCGCTTGTTCACCGCCTGCGCCTCGCGCTGGTGACCCGGGGCGAAGAGGACGACCGACTCGGCGCGCTGCTGCTGCTGGTCGGCCGTGTTCGCGACCGTGCCGACCTGGAAGCCGTGTGACTCGACCCGCTCGCTCACCTGCAGGGCGAGGTTGGGCACCGTGGTGCCGTTCAGCACGGCCACGGTGACGTTGGCGGGCACGATCGCCCGCCTCTTGTTCCCGCCGTTCTCGTCCTCTGCCGGCTCGCTGTCACGGCCGCCGCCGCCTGTGGCAGGGCGCTCACTGGAGGAGGTGCCGCCGTCGTCGCTCGAGAGCTGGTCGATCGCAAAGGCGGCGCCGCCGCCGAAGATCAGGAGACCCGCCACGGCGAGCACCAGATAGCGCGGGTTGGCAAGCAGGCGGCGGTACCAGGGAGGCCTTCTCTGCGGAGGGATGATCGCCGTCTGCTGAGGCATCGGCCGCGGCGGAAGCATCGGGCGCACCGGTGCGCGCTGGCCCGAGGCTGCGGACGGAACCGGAGGCGCGCCGGGCGGACGCCCTCCCGCCGGCGTGGCCGGACCCCCGGGACCTCCGGGAACCGCAGGCGCGCCGGGGCGCGCGGCGGGCGTCGTGGCTCCGCCAGAACCGCCGGGCGCGGGGGCGGCGCCGGCCTCGCCGGGCTTGGCGCCGGGGGCGGGCGCGCCGGGCGATGCGGGCGCAGCGGGCGCGCCTGGGCCACCGGCGTCGGGCGTCGCGGGGCCGTCGGGGTCGGGCTGCGCGCCGGGCTCGGAGGGAGCGCCGGGCGTTGCGGGGCCGTCGGTGCCGGGCTTCGCGCCGGGTGCAGCGGGCGCGCCGGGGCCGTCACCGGGCTTCGCGCCGGGTGCCGTGGGTGCGCCGGGGCCGTCGCCGGGCTTCGCGCCGGGTGCCGTGGGTGCACTGGGGGTGCCCGTCGCTGCCTGGGTCGTCGCCTGGGCGCCTGCCGCTGCGGGAGCTCCGGGTGCCGCTGCACCGGCGTTGCCGCCGGCCTGTGCGGGCTTCGCCTGGGTGGCGGTCGCGGCGCCTGCACCGGCTGCCGCTGCCACGGCCGGGACGCCGGGCCGTGCCGCCGGCTTCGTGGGCTGCCCGGGTTGTGGCGCCTGCCCGGGCTGCGGCACCTGGCCCGGCTTGGGGGGCTGCGGCTGCGCCTGCACACGGCCCGGCACCACCGCGGGTGAAACGCCGGGCTCGGCGGCACGCTCCGGGGCACGCCCCGCCCACTCGCGCAGGCGCTTCACGTCTCGCGCCTGCGAGAAGTAGAGGACTGAGAGGACGGCGAGCCCGACGACGGATGCGAGCCCGCCGTACGAGCCGATTTCTTGGACGATTTCCGGCAAGGGTCCGAACTGTAGAGCGGGGGACGGCGCTTGACCTTAGTGGCCCTGCACCGCGAGCGCCCGCTCGACCGACAGCTCGGCTACCGCACCGGCCAGTGCGGCCGCGTCGCCCACGTACACGACCTCCTCGATGCGGGCGAACGCAGCCTCCACCCATTCGGGAGCGAGCGGCGGCTGCACGGCGCAGACGATCTTCTCGGCTGGGGTGGGCTCCGGGCGCTCACCCGGGTTGAAGAGCTCCTCGTGGATCTTCTCCCCGGGCCGCCGTCCCACGATCTCGATGCCGATGTCCACCTCGGGCTCCAAACCTGCCAGCCGGATCATGTTGCGGGCGAGGTCGGCGATCTTCACCGGGTCGCCCATCTCGAGAACGAACACCTCACCGCCGGTGGAGAGCTCCCCGGAGCGGATGATCAGCTGCACCGCCTCGGGGATCGTCATGAAGTAACGCGTCATCTTCTCGTCGGTGACCGTGACCGGGCCGCCCTGGGCGATCTGGCGCCGGAAGATCGGAACCACGGAGCCGGACGAGCCCAGCACGTTGCCGAAGCGGACCGACGCGAAGCGGGTGCCCTTCCAGCGGTTCTGCGCGGCCTCCACCGCCCACTCCGCCAGCGCCTTCGACGCGCCCATCACGGTCGCGGGGCTCACGGCCTTGTCGGTCGAGACCAGCACGAATCGCTCCGCGCCCGCCTCGCCCGCCGCGGCCGCGACGATGCGGGTGGCGACAGCGTTGTTGCGCACGGCCTCGACCGGGTTCTCCTCCATGAGTGGCACGTGCTTGTAGGCGGCGGCGTGGAAGACCACAGACGGCTCGTACTCAGTGAACACCTCGCGCATGCGCGTGGCGTCCTTGCAGTCGGCCAGCACCGGCGCCGAGCGCGCGAAGTGCCGTTCCTCCTCGAGCTCGCGCCGGATCTCGAAGAGCGCGTTCTCGGAGTTCTCCACGAGCACCAGCCGCTTCGCGCCCACGCGCGCGATCTGGCGGCAGAGCTCGGCCCCGATCGAGCCGCCTGCCCCGGTTACGAGGACGGTGCGGCCGCGCAGGTAGGCGCCCACCCGGTCGATCTCGACGCGCACCGGCTCGCGGCCGAGCACGTCCTCAACGCGCACCTCGCGCACCTGGCGCATCAGGTTCACACCGCCGGACAGCAGCTCGAAGGTCGTCGGCAGCGTGCGCACCGGGATGCTGCGCTCGCGGCACTCGGTGACCACCTGCTGGCGCAGTGTGCCCGGCGCCGAGGGGATCGCGATGATCACCTCGTCGGGCTGCACGCCGTCGAGCACGCGCGCCAGCTGGGCGGTACCGCCCAGCACCTTGATGCCGGCGATGCGCATGCCCTGCTTGCGCGGGTCGTCGTCCACGAACCCCACCGGCGCGCTGCGAAGGCCGGGATTGCGACGCAGCTCGAACGCCACCTGCTGGCCTCCGTTGCCGGCCCCGACGATCAGCACCTCGTTCGCCGCCCGCTCGAGGATTGCCCCGCGGGCGGGGCGCTCCACGATCGCGCGCACGGCGAAGCGCGCGCCGCTGACGAAAACGAGCGAGAGCAGGAAGTCGAGCGCGAGCACGCCACGCGGCGGGTCGTGCTTGCCGATCGAGAACAGGAAGAGCACCACGATCAGCCCGACCGTCGAGACCACCACGGCCTTTAGGATCGACTCGAAGTCCTTCTGGTCCACGAAGCGCCAGAGCTTCGAGTAGAGCCCGA
>Ga0126306_10000602_pt1 | contig 17303 bp, 15 predicted proteins | sample Plot27_FD_92592 | JGI IMG/M metagenome (GOLD analysis project Ga0126306, IMG submission 92592) | Serpentine soil microbial communities from UC McLaughlin Reserve, CA, USA - Plot27 | ecosystem: Environmental > Terrestrial > Soil > Grasslands | place: USA: UC McLaughlin Reserve, Lake County...
GGTGGAAGGTCTCCCAGCGTGACGGCCCGCCGTGGCCGCGCTCGTACCAGTCGGAGTAGAAGCCGACCTGTCCGGCTTCGGGCATGACCACTAGCACGTCGGCCAGTCCGGCCAGCTCCTCCACGTCGGTGGAGCGGGTCCAGCTCTGGTAGGTGTCGCAGCAGCCGTGCAGCAGCCACAGCACCGGCCAGCGACGGTGCGGCTGGGCCTGGAAGCGGCGCGGCAGCAGCAGGCGCACCTTGGCGCTGCGGCCCAGGGCCGGCGAGTCGATGGTGAGGTCGCGCACCCGGGGTCCGACTGTCTGGGTGGCGACCACTCGTGCCGGCCGGTCCGGTGGGCCCACGCCTTGGGGTGCTTGGGACGGGGTACAGGCCGCCATGCCCACCGTGAGGAGGGCGAGGGTGACCGCCGTGCCGGCGTGTCGTGCGAGCTGCGGGCGGCGTCGGAGGCGCACGGGCTGCTTCCCTCGAAAAGGGCCAGCTGGCTCATCCTGGCCTCTTCAAAGTACCGCGGCGAGACGGCGTGGGCCTGGTTGACTCACTGGGCGCATGAAGCCAACGGCGGTCATTCCGATTGATTGTCATTCCACCAGCCACTACTCAGCCCTACTGGAGCGCACTGGCTGGACGACCCATCAGACTTGACCTGCAAGGACAGCACTCAGCGGTACTCCGTGGACGGTCCGCTACTGTCTTGTAAATAGCAGGTGGGGGTTCGAGTCCCCCGCCAGCTCCCAAAACAGCAGGTCAGAAGCCGTCTCGTCTGGCGACGACTCGGTGAAGCGGCTGTCCTGCCTCCGTTGCCTATCGTGCCTTAAGGCGCACCCCGCCCTGCTCGCTATTAGGAATCCGTCGATCAAGAGCACCCATCGACGGGCCTCCTTCGCCAGTCCACCCCCCGGGCGGAAGCATGGAGGCCGAGCAACCGTAGCCGTGGGGTGAAAGCTCTGGTCCAGCACGCCATGCTCAACGAGCGTGGCGGCCGCCGCCCGGTGCGTCCGGGGTGGTGGTGTCGGGTGGTTGCTGGGCGGCTTGGACGGCGGCCTGGACCGTCGGATAGACGCCTACGGGTGTCGTGTCGGTCGCCACGCGGCGGACCACGTCACGGACCTGGCCGATCTGGCGGGTGACCAGCAGCCGGACGCCCTCGCGTTCCAGGCTCTGGGTGAGTTCGGCGAGCATGTGGACGGCGGTGACGTCGATGGTGGGGGCGGTCTCGGCATCCAGCACCACCACCCTGGTGCCCGCTTGGGCGGCGTGGGCGCGGACGCGTTGGCTGACCGCGTCGGCGTTGGCGAAGAACAGGCTGCTCTCCACCCGCAAGATCACAATGCCGGGCAACTGCTGGTTGTCGGGGTGGCGCTCCAGGTCGCCGTACTGGTCGGGGGTGCCGGGGACCTTGCCGAGCACGGCGATGTGCGGGTGGGAGGCGCGGTAGATCAACAACAGCAGCGAGATGGCGATGCCGATGAACAGCCCGGGCAGGGTACCGAAGACCAGCACCCCGAGCAGGGCGGCGACCGCGGCGATGAAGTCGGGACGGGCGGCCACGCCGTAGTAGCGACCGAGCCGACGGGTGTAGACCCGGTACAGGGCGGCCAGGGCCGGGACGTCGACCAGCTCGATCACCGCGGCGATCACCACCGCCGCCAAGGTCGCCTGGGGCAGGCGCTGGAACAGTCCGGTCAGGGTCAACAAGGTGACGATGGTCAGGGCGGCCACGACCAGCCCCGACAGCTGGGTGCGGGCGCCGGCGGCGCCGTTGACGGCCGTCTTGGACAGGCTCCCGCTGACCACCATGCCGCTGGACAGACCGGCGCCGAGGTTGGCCGCCCCCACCCCCAGCAGCTCGCGGTTGGTGTCAACCTCATAGTGCTGGCGGGCCGCGTAGGTCTTGGCCGCGCCAAGGCCCTCAGCGAAGCCGACCAGCAAGATCCCGACCGCGGCCGGCGCCAGCTTGAGGTAGTCGACGGCGGCCACGCCGGGCAACCCGAAGGGGGTAGGCCAGGTTGGATCCGGCCGACGATGGCCGCGCCGTGCCGGTCCAGGCCGAACAGCTGGACGACCACGATCCCGAACACGACCGCGACCAGCGACCCGGGAACCATCGGAGCGACCCGCCGCAGCCCCAAGATCAGCGCCAGCGACACCAGCCCGAGCAGCAGCGTCAGCCCGCTGGTCTGGTCCAGGTTGCCGAGCAGGTGCCACAGCTGCTCGAAGAAGTCGCCCTCGCCCTTGGGGACCCCGAACAGCTTGGGCAGCTGCCCGACGATGATCGTGAGGGCCAGGCCGATGATGAAGCCCTTGAGCACCGGCTCGGAGATGAAGTTGGCCACAAAGCCCAGCCGCGCCAGCCCCGCGATGACCCCGATGACACCGGTGGTGATCGCCAAGGCGGCGGTCAGGACGGCGAACCGGCCGCTGCCCTGGGTTGCCAGCTCGGCGACGGCGGCCGCCGACAGGACCGCGGTGGCCGACATCGGCCCCACGACCAGGTGCCGGGAGCTGCCGAAGGCGGCATACAGCACCAGCGCGGCCGGCGCCGCGTACAACCCGACCACCGGGGAGACCCCGGCGATCGTGGCGTAGGCCAGCGCCTGGGGTATCAGCATCGCCCACACCGTCAGCCCAGCCAGGCCGTCGCCCCGCGGCCAGCCTCGCCGGTAGCCGGCCAGCGACGGGAACAACCCCAGCACCACAATCCCTCCCTGTCAGCACGTCAGCCCGGCCGCCACCGACCAAGGCGTACCCACCCCCGGGGTCTGGCGGTCGCCATGACTAACAAGGTGATGATGAGGTGGTCGTGGCGGCCAAGGGTAGCCCCAAGCCGCCCCAGTACGTGGCCCCGGCGCAGATGCCGTCCGTGCGCCAGCGACGTCAGATCGAGAACTGCTTGCCTTGCCATCCGATTTATTGTCGGAAGGTGGCCTGATCTTGATCAGGTGACGGCAGCCGCTGGGTTCCCGATGGAGCTGTGACCTTCCGATCCCGATCGGAAGGTCACCATGGTCCGGTGGCCTCCAAGGGTCGGTCCGGTCATTCTCTTGGTCATTCCCCCTGCCGTAACTCGGCAGGTCAGGAGCGCACTCAATGGACGACCCCGCTGACGTGAGCAGCCAGGACGGGTCTGGGCGGCACGTGCTGGACGAAGGCTTTTCGACTCGTAATCGGAAGGTCGTCGGTTCGAATCCGACCTCGGGCTCCAAAACCGCAGGTCAATGGCTATCAAGCAAGACGAGCAGATGTGGCTGGATCAGGCGGTGGCAACCTGAGGAGCTGAACTGACGTCGGTCCATCTTCGGACCGGCCTCCCTCAGCGGTGCGGCCTCACCCAAGGCGCGTCGCGCGATTGATGCAAGGCCATTGTGTCTGTCGATGGCATGGCCTGGGTCCTGCCGGGGGCCGTAGTCGGCGGGTGACGACCGCGGCTGGCAGCAGCCGCCAGATGGTGATCGCTACGATGGGAGCGAGCGGCGCGATCCGGATCAACACACCGAAGCCCAGGGGATAGCCAGCGGCGCCCCACGAGCAGCCTCGCCCACCGCTCGGGTCCGGACGGCTGGTGGCTATGCAGGGCTTGCGAGCGACGATGCCACTGTTGACGGCCCATTCGAGGCGGCCGTACGGTCCGGCCGCCTGGTCACGACACGAACCGGAGGTGGAACGATGCCACGCCTTGAGGACCTGAGCGTCGGCAAGATCGGCTTCGTTGAGCGGCACCAGCTCTGGAGCGACGAGCAGACGGAGGCCGCGGAGCGGATCGTCTCCGAGATCGAGCAGCAGGGGCTGAGCACGGTTCGGGTGTCATGGGGCGACCAGCACGGTGTGGTCCGTGGCAAGACGCTCACCACCCACGACTTCCTGGTCGCGCTCCGCAACGGGCAGGACTTCCAGAGCGCGACGCTGTACATGGACACCACCAACAACCTGTTCGCGCCCATGTTCGCCTCGGGCGGCGGGGTCGGCATGACCGAGCTGGCCGGTGGGCCCGACACCATCCTCGTGCCCGACCCGACGACGTTCCGGGTGCTGCCGTGGACGCCCAAGACGGGCTGGGTGCTTGCTGACATGTACTTCGCTTCCGGGGAGCACGTGCCGTTCGATACCCGCTGGGTGCTCAGACAGGTGCTCGACAGGCTCGGCCGGGAGGGCTACGAGTACGTGTCCGGGCTCGAAGTCGAGTGGTACATCACCAAGCTCGAAGACCCCATGCTCCAGCCTGAGCAGTCCGGCTGGCCCCCGGATCCGCCGAAGGTGAGCGCGGTCGCGCACGGCTTCCAGTACCTCACCGAGCACCGAATCGACGAGATCGACCCAATCCTTCAAATCCTGCAGGAGAACCTGCTCGGCCTGGGGCTGCCGCTGCGCACGATGGAGGACGAGTGGGGTCCGGGCCAGTGCGAGTTCACCTTCGACCCTGCCATGGGCCTGGTCTCGGCCGACAACATGCTGCTCTTTCGCACCGCTGCCAAGCAGCTGTGCCGCCGCAACGGCTATCACGCGACGTTCATGACCAGGCCGGCGCTGCCCAACTTCTTCTCCAGTGGTTGGCACCTGCACCAGTCGCTGCGCCAAAGCGACGGCGGCAACGCGTTCACCAACCACGCCGACGACGGCCAGCCGCTGAGCGAGCTGGGCCGGTACTACGTCGGCGGCATCATGGAGCACGCCGCCGCGGCCTCGGTGTTCACGACCCCGACGATCAACGGGTACAAGCGTTTCCGGCCCTACTCGTTCGCGCCCGATCGGGTCACCTGGGCGCTGGAGAACCGGGCGGCGTTCATCCGTGTGATCGGCGGCCCGGGCGACGAGACCGCCCATGTCGAGAACCGGGCGGGCGAGCCGTGCGCGAACCCGTATCTGTACATGGCCTCCCAGATCGTCTGCGGGCTGGACGGGATCGCCAAGCGCAGCGACCCGGGCCCGCTCGAGGAGGCGCCGTACGAGTCGACCCGCCCGAAGCTCCCGCGCAGCCTCATGGAGTCGGTCGCCGCCCTCAAGCAGAGCGATCTGTTCCGCGAGCAGCTCGGTGACCAGTTCGTCGACTACATCGTGGCCCTCAAGGAGAGCGAGATCGGCCGCTTCCTGGAACATGTCACCGACTGGGAGCAGCGCGAGTACTTCGAGATCTTCTAGGCCGACCGGACCGGGAGAGGCGATCATGAGCTGGCGTGGCGAGACGATCGGCGCGATGAGCCGCCAGGAGATGAACGAGTTCCTGAAGGGGCCGTGGACGGCGCGGCTGGCGACACTCAAGCCGGACGGCTGGCCCTATGTTGTGCCCTGCTGGTACCACTGGGACGGCGTGGCGTTCTGGGTCGTGCCAAGAGAGCGCTCGGTGTGGGCGCACAACATGGCGCTCGACCCTCGCGTGTCCCTCGTCGTTGACGAGCCGGACCCGCCGATCCGTAAGGTGATCTGCGAGGGCATCGCGGTGGTCGTCGAGGCCGCCGTGGGCCCGTACCTGGAGAACGGCGAGAAGTCGCTCTGGAACCAGATCGGCGAGAAGCACACGGGACCGCGCTACCTGGGCGAGCGTGCGGCCGAGTACCGCGGCGGGGTCAACGTCGAACCCTGCTGGACGTTCAAGATCGTCCCCCGCAGGCTCACCACCTGGCAGGGCTACGACTGGCATCCTCGCTACAAGCACCCGGAGCTGTACCCGCAAGCCCAGGGCGAAGGCCAGGAGTGATGTGTCCGGCCATCGAGGTCTCAATCCGGACAAGAGCGGCTGGATGGGCCCATGCTGGCCGGCGGGATGACCTGGCCCCGCCAGCCTGCGCCGCCACGAGGTCGACCCCGCGACGCTGATCGCCGACGTCAGAGGCCTAGGCGAGGCCGCAGGCGCCGTCGGGCGAGCCCTGCCCGGCGTCTTGGTCACCAGCTCTGCGAGCAGTCGGCGCTGCGCTGATAGGGTCTAGCGATGATCGAGGTCGTCCCGTTGCGTCTGGGCACTATCGACGTTGACGTGGCCGACCTGCGCTTCGGGCACACCGGCATGGACACGCTCGCCGTGCCGACGTGGGCATGGCTGGTGCGCTCCGGCGACGAGGCGATCCTTGTCGATGCTGGTCCACCGAGCCTGGAGTGGTGCGCCGACAACACCCAGCCGGTGCGTGATGCGACCGAACGCCAGCTGCACGAGGCGCTCGCACGACACGGCATCGCGCCGCGCGCGGTGCGCACGGTGGTCCTGACCCACCTGCACTGGGACCACTGCGGCGGCCTCGGTCTCTTCGAGCATGCGCAGGTCCTCATCCAGCAACGCGAGCGTGGCTACGCCGCCGACCCGCTGTGGGTGCATGAGCGGCCGTTCAGGTACGCGCATGAGTTCCTGCTCCGCCAGAGCCCGCTGTCGGCTGCCGTCCCGCTCGACGGCGACACCACTGTTGCGCCGGGCATCCGGGTTCTGGCCGCCCCCGGCCATACCCCAGGGTCGCAGGTCGTCGTCGTCGGCGCCGGCAGCGGCAGCGCCATCCTCGCCGGCGACACGATCAGTATCGAGGCCAACCGGGCCCGCTCGGACGGCCGCATCCAGCCGGGCGGCGTCTTCGTCCGCCTCGACGAGTACGTCGAGACCCTTGCCCGCCTCACTCACCTGCCGGGCAAGATCCTCCCCGGCCACGAGCCCTCCATCGCGGCCGACGTCCCCATTGCCGTGCATTGATCGCCCAGTCGACCAGTCAGGTGCGCGATGAGGTCTGCCATCTCCGCCTGGCAGGCACAGGGCCAACAGGGGGTCAAGTCCTCGGGAGTGGTGTAACGGCTGATCCTTCGAATCGGTTTGGCTAGATGGGTTGGTCTCCGGGTTCGAGTGCGGGTGGGTCGTAGGTGCCCACCTCGGTGACCGTGAAGACCTCCGCCGCCCACGCGCCGTCCTCGTCGCCGAGCGCCTCGCGCAGCTGCGCCGGTGTCCAGGCGTAGAACTTCCCCTCGACCTCCTCGGTGTCCGCGTCCAGCGCGCTGGCGAAGCCGCTCTCCGCGGTGCGCAGCTCACGCAGCAGGAAGTCCGCGCTATCGCCGGCGACCCGGTGACCGCCCCAACGCGCATAGAGGCCGAGCAACCGGGCGTTGTCGTAGAGCATCTTCTCGAAGTGCGGCACCACCCATCCGGCGTCGACGGAGTAGCGGGCAAACCCACCGCCTAGCTGGTCGTAGAGCCCGCCGCGGGCCATGGCCACACAGGTCGCGTCGAGCATCTGCTTCGACAGCGGGTCGCCGGTGCGAGCGTGGTTGCGCAGCAGGAACTCCAGCGCCATCGAGGGCGGGAACTTCGGGGCGGCGCCGAAGCCGGCGTTGGCCGGGTCGAACTCGCGCGCCAGGGTGCCGACCGCCCGGGCCAGCGCATCGCGTCCCAGCGCGCCGGCGGGCAGGGCGCCCGGGGCCTGCAGGTGCCGGCGGATCTCCTCGGCAGTCTGGCCCACGTCGTCACCGCGGTTGCGCCAGGCGTCGCTCGGCGCCTCGAGGACCTGCCGGAAGCTGGGGCTGCCCTGCCGCGGCCCGTCGGGGAAGTAGGTGCCGGCGAAGAACGGCACCCGGTCGTGGTCGAGCACCCAGGTCATCGGCCAGCCGCCGTGCCCGGTAATCGCCTGGGTGGCGTTCATGTAGACCGCGTCGACGTCCGGGCGCTCCTCGCGGTCGATCTTGATGCTGACGAAGTGCTTGTTGAGGTACGCCGCGGTGGCCTCGTCCTCGAACGACTCGTGCGCCATCACGTGGCACCAGTGGCAGGCCGGGTAGCCCACGCTCAGCAGCACCGGCAGGTTGCGTCGCCGGGCCTCCTCGAACGCCGCCTCCTCCCACTCCCACCAGTCGACCGGGTTCGCCGCATGCGCAAGCAGATACGGGCTCGTCGAATTCGCGAGGCGATTCGCCATGCTCCCAGCCTGTCATGCATCCCCATCGCGAGGTCGGCCCCGGGGTGCTCGAGCAAGTTCGAGTCCGAAACCCCGCGCAGCACGCGTGGGACAAGGAGACGTCCCTGAGCCAGCCCAGCCCCCAGGGGATCGGTAGTAGCCTGTTGTCCGTCGACGAAGGACGGCAGGTGGATGAGCACGGGGACATCCTGACCCGGGCACGGCGGGCCTACGCGGCACAGGACTGGCGCTCCGCCGCGGCGCGCTTCGACGCGGTCCCGCCCGAGCGACTCACCGCGGACGACCTCGCAGCCTACGCCGATGCTGTGTGGTGGCTCGGCCGCATCGAGGACAACCTGCGGCTCGGCGCCGCTGCCTGCGACGCCTTCTTGGCTGAATCCCGACCGGCCGAGGCCGCGCGGACCGCCATGGTGCTCGGCATCTTTCACATGGCGCGAGGCGACGAGCCGCAGGCTGTGGGCTGGTTGGGCCGTGCCGGACGTCTGGCAGAGGGGATCCCGGAGTCCCCGGTGCATGGGTACGTGCTCAGCTTCACCGCTGTGGAGGCGAGTCTCATGGCCGGCCAACCGGCGGCGGCGGTGGACGCGGCCCGCCGGGTGCAGGACCTCGGCCGCCGGGTCGACGCGCCCGATCTGGTCGCTGTGGGCATGAACGGCGAAGGCCGCGCCCTGATCAGGTCTGGCCACCTGGTCGACGGGCTGGCGCTCCTCGACGAGGCGATGGTCACTGTCCTGGACGGCCAGCTCGCACCGTTCATCTCAGGCACCCTCTACTGTCACACCATCGCGGCCTGTCACGAGGTCGCCGACGTACGCCGGATGACCCGCTGGACCGACTTGGCCGAGCGGTGGTTGACCACCTTCCCCGCGGCGGTGTTCTTCGGGGGCCTGTGCGGGGTGCACCGGGCTCAGCTCCTGTTGCTCCGTGGCGAGTGGGACGAGGCCGAACAGGTTGCGCTGCGGGTCGTGGTGGACCTCGACGCCAACCGGATCGACTATGCCGCGGAAGCCTGGTACGTCGTTGCCGAGGCGCGCCGGTTGCGGGGCGACCCGGGCGCCGCCGACGCGTACGACGAGGCGCACGCCCGCGGGCGGGACCCGCAACCCGGACGGGCGCTGCTGCAGCTCCAGAGGGGTGATGCCGCGGGGGCCGCGACGTCGGTGCGCTCGGCCGTGGCGGCAGTCGGCGCCGACCCTTTGTCCCGCGCCCCGCTGTGTGCGGCGATGGTGGAGATCGCGATCGCCGCGGGACGGCTGGACGACGCGGTGGCCGCCGCTTCCGAGCTCGAGGCGACGGCGGCGACGTACGTGACCTCGGGGCTGGAGGCGATGGCTGCTGCGGCACGTGGCGCGGTGCTGCTGGCCGAGGGTCAGGCAGAGGTAGCTCTTCCGGTGCTGCGCGAGGCCTGTCGGCGCTGGCACGACCTGGGCGCAGCGTACGACGCCGCCGGCACCTGTGTCCGGCTCGCCGAGGCCTACCGGGCGCTCGGTGACGCGGTCTCCGCCGCCGCGGAGGTCGAGCGTGCAAAGGCCGTTTATGAGCGGCTGGGCGTGCACCGGCCGGCGTGGGAATCGCCCGACGGGCTGACGCGGCGCGAGCGCGAGGTGCTGGCGCTCGTGGCCGACGGACGCTCCAACCGTCAGATCGGCGAGGCGCTCTACATCAGCGACCGGACAGTCGCTCGCCACCTGACCAACATCTTCCACAAGATCGACGTCACCTCCCGGACTCAGGCCGCGCGCTACGCCATCGACCGCGGAATGACAGCTGCACCCTGAGGGCGCCGCCCCGTACGCACAACCGCGTAGATCCGCGGCCGCAGTTGGTCAATCGCGCCGATGCCGGAGACCTGCCGCGCGACCTAGCGTCCCCGTAGACGCGGCCGACAGCGGCGCCGACACCGGGAGGGACGATGACAGTCGACAACGCCAACGAACCCCATCGATCAGGAGCAGCCACCAGGGCCAACGAACGGATCCACCGCGCCGTCTCCGCCGACGGCACCGAGATCGCCGGACGGGTGCAGGGGCTCGGGCCGCCACTGATCCTGGTCCACGGCGGGTACGGGGACGGCGAGATCGCCTGGAAGGCGCTGCTGCCCTACCTCACCGATCGGTACACCTGCTACCTCCCGAGCACGCGAGGTCGAGGGTTGTCCTCCGACAACCCGGACCACTCACCCCCGCGCCTGCAGGAGGACGTCACCGCGTTCGTCGACAGCATCGGCGAACCGGTCTGCCTGGTGGGCTGGTCAGGCAGCGGCGCGTGGGTGCTGGGTGCGGCCGCCCACAGTGACTCCGTGGCCGCCGTGACCATCTACGAGCCCGGCGTGATCGGGGTGGGGGGAGAAGACGACATCGCCCGTCTCGGCGCCGCGATGCAGCAGGTGGGCGCGGCGGCTGCCGACGGGCGGCTCCTCGATGCGGCTCACGCTTTCCTCCCCGGGATCTGCACCGACAACGAGATCGCCGCCCTGGAAGAGACACCCTTCTACGAGCAATGGACAGACGGCATCCCTGCGCTGCTGCGATTCCTCCAGCAGGACATGGCGTACGAGGGGCCTCGGTCGACTGACCCGGAAGCGCTCGGGCAGGTTGCCGCGCCGGTCCTGCTGCTGCGGGGCGAGCAGACCCTACTCGGCACCTTCTTCGCCGACGTGGAACGCTACATGGCCCAGCACGTCGTCGACGCGCACGTCCGAGAGCTGCCGGGCGTCGGTCACTTTGCCCCACTGCTCGAACCCGAACCCATCGCCAAGGAACTGATCTCCTTCTTCGAGTCGGCCCTTACGTGACGCATATCGGCCGCTGTTCCGGCGACTTGGGTGGACACTTGCCCCAGAGCCCGGAGACTCCGACAGCCGGAAGTACTCGGTCTGTCACCCCGACATGCTTCCGGTCGCAGTTGGCCATCTCCCGCAAAGAGTTGGGGACCCTGATTCTTCCTGGCCAGCGCGGTCTCCATAGGAAGGGCGAGCGTGACCCACGGCGGCGCGAGATCGCCGACACGATCGTCCGGATGGGCGACATGCTCGGGATCCAGGCGGTGATCTACGACGCCGGGCGGGCCGGTACTGAGAAGCAGCGCCGAGCCCCTTGCCTCGAGGCCCTCGTCGAGGATGCGGCGAAGCACGACCAGGCCAAGATCGTGTTCGACCTCGATGATTCGCTGCGCAGCTGGGACCGCCAGCAGATGATCGAGCTCACGCGCGCTGCCGGCGTCATGGACCGGATCGCCCATGAGCACCGCAACCGCTACAGCGAGGGGTCTCCATTCGTCGATGTCGTCGGGCCATGGGGCGGGGTCGCCGTGCTCGTCCCACCAGCCGGTTTCCTGGCCGGCGGCGAGCAGGGCGAGTGGTCTCGGCGAGTCGTAGTCATGCAGCGGGCTCCAGTTCGGGCAGCTCGGTGGTGTCGTCCTGAGCCCGTTCGAGCGGGGTTGTCCGACTGGCGCGGGCGCGGGTCAGGACGTCGAGGGACAGGTAGCGGCGACCCTCGGCCCAGTCGTCGTGCCGTTCGGCGAGTACGGCGCCGACCAGGCGGGTGACCGAGTCGCGGTCGGGGAAGATCCCCACGACGTCGGTCCGCCTGCGGATCTCGCGGTTGAGCCGCTCGTTGGGGTTATTGGACCAGATCTGACGCCAGACCTCCTTGGGGAAGGCGGCGAAGGCGAGCACGTCGGCACGAGCAGAGTCGAGGTGCTCGGCCACCTCGGGCAGCTTCTCGGTCAGCTGGTCGAGGAGCTTGTCGAACTGGGCGTGCACCGCCTCGGCGTCGGGCTGGTCGTAGACCGAGTGCAGCATCGCCTTGACCGCCGGCCAGGCACTCTTGGGACACACCGCCATCAAGTTCGCCGCGTAGTGCGTCCTACAGCGCTGCCAGGATGCCCCGGGCAGGTTCGCGGCGAATCGCCTCCACCAGCCCGGCGTGCGCATCGCTGGTGACCAGCAGGACCCCCTGCAGGCCGCGGGCGACCAGGTCGGCGAAGAAGGTGTTCCAGGCCTCCGTGGTCTCGCTGGTGGCGACCTTGACCCCGAGCACCTCGCGGTGCCCGTCGGCGTAGACGCCGGTGGCGACCAGCACCACGGCGTTGACCACCCGCCCGTGCTCGCGGACCTTCATCGTCAACGCGTCCGCCGCCACGAACGTGAACGGCCCGGACTCGCCCAGTGGGCGGGTGCGGAACGCGGCCACCTGCTCATCCAACTCGGCGGCCATCCGCGAGACCTGCGACTTCGACAGCGAGGTGATCCCCAGCGTGGCCACGAGCTCGTCCATCCGCCGGGTGGACACCCCGAGCAAGTAGCAAGTCGCCACCACGCTGATCAGCGCCGACTCCGCCCGCTTGCGCCGCTCCAGCAGCCACTCGGGAAAGTACCACCCCTGACGCAGCTTCGGGACCGCCACGTCGACGGTGCCCACCCGGGTGTCCAGCTCGCGGTGCCGGTACCCGTTGCGCTGGTTGACCCGCTCGGCAGACGGCTGGCCCCACTCGGCGCCGCACACCGCATCGGCCTCAGCCGACAACAGCGCGTTGATACCGTCGAGAGCAGGCGCCGCATCAGATCCGGCGACGCGTCCGACAGAGCTTGGTCCAGCAGACGAGCAGGGTTGAGAATGTGAGGAGCGGTCATCGTGATGCTTCCTCTCGAGAGTGCTTACAGAGGTTCACTCGAAGGATCACGCGGTGGCCGCGTCTCGTCCCGGCGACATGCCGGGCGAGGATCACGCGGACCGCGTTACACCACTATCAGGGACGCAACTCAACAGGGACGGGAAGGGCACACGAGGATGGTAGGTACAGCCATTGCGTGACTACGGACCTAGTGGTCGGTCAGGGCTCGGCCACCCAACTCGGGTGCCGTGGCCCGTGGCTTACATGACTGCCAGCCTCGTCGACCGGTTCGTCGGCCAGCTCACCCCAGCCGCCGTCCAGGTCCTGGTGGTCCTCGGCGTCTGCGTCGACTGTGGCCAGCCGGACACCAGCCTGTGCGAGGCCTGCGAGTGTCGCCGGTCCCTTGCGGTGACGGTGGCCACGACTATGCTGACCAGCAGCGCCCCCTGCTAGGAGCCGGGGTTATAGTTGGCGGTTGATGGACGGCATCCATGATCTGGGCGGTATGCACGGGTTCGGCGCGGTGGTCGTGCCTGGTGGCGAGGCCCCGTATCACGAGCGCTGGGAGGCGCGCGTCTTCGCCCTGCACCTCCTGGTAGCGATGGAGCGTCTCGGTGCCAGGCCGGGCGGCCGCGCGACCCGCGAGCAGATGGACCCGGTCGACTACCTGGCGGCCTCCTACTTCGAGCGCTGGCTGTGGAGCGTCGAGCAGGGCCTGGTGGGCAAGGGGACGATCGCAGCCGGCGAGGTCGAGCACATGATGGAGCGCCTCGCCGCCGGCGGGCCGGAACCGTCAGCGCGCCGGGACCCGGAGCAGGCCGCACGCGCCGTCGAGTGGCTGGGAGAGGTGGTCCCGATGCAGCCGGCGACGCGGCCGCGCTTTGTGCCCGGCCAGGACGTGCGGGTGCGCCGCATGCGCCCGGCCGGTCACACCCGCTGCCCCCGCTATGTGCGCGGAGCCCTCGGCATGGTGGAGCGCGTCCGGGGCGCCGGGGAGCTGCCCGACCTGGCCGTCTACGGTAAGGGCGCGCCGGTCGAGCCCGTCTACGCGGTCGCCTTCCGCTCCGATGCGCTGTGGGGCCGAGGCCAGGAGCCGCCCTGGACGGTGGCGCTCGACCTGTGGGAGAGCTACCTGGAGGAGGCCGAGTGACCGAGCATAGGCACGACCACCACCCTCGCCCGGACTCCCGGCTGGCCCTGCGAGCCCGCGCCCTGGAGGCGTTGCTGGCCGAGAAGGGCCTGGTCGCCGCCGACGCCATCGACGCGGTCGTGGAGCTGTACGAACGCGACGTCGGCCCGCAGAACGGCGCCAAGGTGGTGGCGCGCGCCTGGACCGACCCCGGCTTCCGCGAGCGGCTGCTCGAGGACGGCACCAAGGCCATCGCCGAGCTGGGCTTCGGCGGCGCCGAGGCCGACAACCTGGTCGCGGTCGCCAATACCCCGACCGTCCACAACGTGGTCGTGTGCACGCTCTGCTCCTGCTACCCATGGCCGGTGCTCGGCCTGCCGCCCACCTGGTACAAGAGCCCGCCCTACCGCGCCCGCATGGTGGCCGAGCCGCGTGCGGTGCTGCGCGAGTTCGGCCTGGAACTGCCGGACGAGGTCGAGATCCGGGTCTGGGATTCGAGCGCCGAGGTCCGCTACCTGGTCGTGCCGATGCGGCCCGCCGGCACCGACGGCCTGACCGAGGAGGTCCTGAGCGCGCTGGTCACCCGCGACTGCATGATCGGCACGGCCGTGCCGCAGGCGGGGTCGCCGTGAGCGCTGGTGCCGGGCCGCGGCTCGCCGAGGTGGACGCCGCGCTCGCCGGGCGTACGGCGCTGCCGCGCGACAACGGCGAGCTTGTCTTTGAGGAGCCATGGCAGGGACGCGCCCTCGGCATGGGCGTGGTGGTGCTGGAGCGCACCGGCGCGAGCTGGGGGGAGTTCCGCCGCCACCTGGCCGCCGCGATCCGGCAGCGTCCGCCGGAGCCGGGCGATTCGGCCGCGAGCGCCTACTACGCCGCCTGGCTGGACGCCCTTGAGGCGCTGCTGGCCGAGCGCGGCCTGCTTCCCTGACCGCAGGCACGGCCCGCCCCGGTACCTCGACGAGGCGATGTCGTGCGTGCGCACGAATTGCGGTCCGTGCCCCGATCCGGTGGCCCACTCCGACTCGCCTTCACCGAGTGGCCCGACGGCTTCGATTGGCGGCAGGCCGGGGTCGACATGGACGACGGACCACAGCAGACCGAGCGTTGACGCAGTTGGGCAATCCTCCGCACGATCCCGGTCCTCCCTCCCGATCCGACTAGCTGCGAGCATCCGATCGCAATGGGATGCTCGAGGCGCTGGAGGGGGGCGGCCATGCTGCGGGCTCACGCAGCAGGGTGGCAACCTCTCTGGCAACCCAGGCGTTAGTACCAGGCCCCACAGGACGGGTCTAGATGGAATCGGCTCCGCTCCTGAGCAGCCAGATGGGTCTGGGCGGGTCCAGTTGGAAGGGTTCGGTCCGACTCGTAATCGGAAGGTCGTCGGTTCGAATCCGACCTCGGGCTCTATTTCTGCAGGTGAAGGGCTATCAAGCAAGACGAGCAGGTTCGGGTCGATCAGGCGGTGGCAACCTGAGCAACTGAACTCACGTCACGCATCTTCGGACTGGCCTCCCTCAAGGAATGGAGCGGCCGCGGCGAGCGGTGCGCCTCGCATGCATGATGGATTCCTCAACTTGAGGAGGGTGGACGTTCAGGTCGCGCCCGACTCGCCTGGGCTGCGAGCTGGACTCTGGACGACACGCCCAGCTTGCTGAAGATATGGGTGAGATGGGTTTCCACCGTGCGCCGGGAGATGAACAGGCGCTGTCCGATCTCGACGTTGGTGAGTCCCTGGGTCACGAGCAGCACGACCTCGATCTCGGTTGGCGTGAGACTTTCCCATCCTGTCGAGGGTCGCCGGCGCGCCCGCTTTCGGCTTCGTCGGATTCCCAGGGCCCGCAGGGCTGCCTCCGCGCGAGTCAGGTCCATGAAGGCGCCGAAATGCTCGTAGACCTCGGCGGCCTCTCTAAACAGTGCCGCCGCTTCTTCGCGGCGGCCGACTCTGGATAGGGCGGAGGCGGCGTCCTCGTAGGCGCGGGCTCGCTCGATTGGGCGTGGCGCCTGCTGGTAGGCGGCCACGGATTCGACCAGGGCGTCGGCGTCCTCGTGAAGCAGGCCGCGACACCACAGCGCCGCTGCCTGCCAGCTGGCGACGGGAGTCGTCGCTGCGGCCTCGTCCATCGCTTCCACCACGGCCCGTGCCAAATCCGGACGTTCTCCGGCGACGGCCAACCGGACAAGGTCCGGCCCGATGCGGACCAGCTGAGGTGGGACCCTGAGCAGGCGACCCGTCCAGGCGGTCTCGAGGACGGTCAGCGCTTGGGCATCGCCCCGCGCCTCAAGGAGCAGGGCCCGCGCCCACAGCATCACCTCCACCCCGTACGCCGACCCGGTCTCGGCGAACTCCCGCTCGGCGAGGTCCAAGCCCTCCTCGGCGGCCAGCAGCTGGTTTCGGTGGAGGGCGATGAGCGCGAGCAGGCTTCGGGGCAGGATAAGGGCTCCCCACTGCTGTTCCTCTCCGGCCTGGATCGCCGCCTCAAGCTCGGCAACCGCGTCGTCCCACTCGCCGGTGACGAACCGAAGCGCTCCCAGCCGGGCGTGGTAGAAGGGCAGGTGGACACCAAGTCCCAGCTCCTCCGAACGGCGGATGCCCTCACGCAGCACGTGGTCGGCGTCCACCATCCGGTCGCAGTCTTGGAGCGCCCATCCCAGGAACAATCGAGCAGGGTAGCGATCCAGGTGATGCGTGGGATCCGTCTCTGCCCTTTGGATTGCCTCTGTACCCTGCTCCACCGCCTGCTCCACGTCGCCCAGGAGGTGGGCGGCGATGCCCAGGCCGCACAGGGCCACCGACCGAGCTCCCTCATCCTCCTCGCGTTCTGCGGCGGCTAGCGCCTCGTGTTCCCATACGACCGCGCCTTGGACGTCGCCCGCGAATAGCCGGGTCCAGCCGGCAAAGGCCAGCAGCCTGGCCCGCTGGGGGTCGTTCTGCGGAAGCCTTTGCGTCAGGGCCTCCATCTCCTGAAGGGCGTCCCTGGCTCGGCCGCTGGCCAGCATGGCCTCGGCCAGCATGACCCGCAGCGTCTGCTCCACCTCGACAGCAAGACCCGGTACCAGTAGCTCGCGGGCTTTCGCCTCGGCCTCGTGGAGCCGGCCGGACCAGGCGAGAATGGCGACCAGCTCGGCGGCGACCGAGACCCGTTCCGGATCGGTCGCCGCCAGCAGCTCGGTGGCGCGCTCGAGCAGCCCCACCGCCACCGAGGGAGCCCGGCGCCCGGCCAGTTGAGCGGCCCGCCGAAGCCACTGGATGGCCTCTTGGTCGCCGGGAACGGCCCCGATCGCCAGATGGGCGGCCACCTGGCCCGGCGGGGCCGCCGCAGCCGCCAGCGCGCGACCCGCCTGGAGGTGGAGGGCCCGACGTACCGAGCGGGGGAGGTTCGAGTACACGGCCTCACGGACCAGCTCGTGATGAAAGGCCAAGCGCTCGTCGGCCTCGACCAGCACCCCAGCCCGAACGGCCTCCTGAATGTTGTTGACCATCGAAGAGCTCCTCGTACCGAGGACCGTGGAGAGCTCGGCCAGCGAAAATGAAGCCCCAAGGATCGAGGCGACGCGGAGCACCTCGATGGTCTCGGTGGGCAGGGTCCCCAGCTGACGAAGGATCAGCACTCGGAACGAAGCCGGAAGGACAAACTCGGGCAGCTCCGCCCGGCCTCCCCGGACCTGGATCGCGCCCTCGCTCCA
>Ga0126306_10000603_pt1 | contig 17299 bp, 16 predicted proteins | sample Plot27_FD_92592 | JGI IMG/M metagenome (GOLD analysis project Ga0126306, IMG submission 92592) | Serpentine soil microbial communities from UC McLaughlin Reserve, CA, USA - Plot27 | ecosystem: Environmental > Terrestrial > Soil > Grasslands | place: USA: UC McLaughlin Reserve, Lake County...
ACCACAAGGTCTTTACCCGCACCATCGAGTCCGCGGTCTGGCACCGGCGCGGTGACGCGCTCGAGCTCGAGCTCACCGCCGATTCGTTCCTGCGCCACATGGTGCGCACGCTGGTGGGAACGATGCTGGAGCGCTCACCCGACCAACTGGCGACCCTGCTGGAAGGCCGCTCCCGGGACGAGGCAGGTACGACCGCCCCGGCCGCCGGCCTCTACCTCGTCTCCGTCCGGTATTGACCGCCTCCGTCCACCGCCGAAGCCGGGCTTTGCCCGGTGGGAGGCTCACTGCCCCAGAGCCGCCTTGATTCTGTTGGAATGGCGGATCCTGGCACGTCGGTCAGCTTGCCGACGCCCGCAAGGAGGGGCTCACGGGGGCAACCAGGGGTTCCCCCCTGCGACTACGATCACCTGCGATGGCGACGCGCACGCAGAAGGACGTCCAGAAGCGGCTCGACGAGCTGCGGCAGACCGTCAACCACCACCTCTACCGCTACCACGTGCTCGACGAGCCGGAGATCTCGGATGTCGAGTTCGACGGAATCTTCGACGAGCTTGTGGCGCTCGAGGCCGATCATCCCGACCTGATCACGCCGGACTCGCCGACCCAGCGCGTGGGCGCCGCCCCCTCGGAGCGCTTCCAGAAGGTGCAGCACCTTACGCCGATGGGCTCGCTGGAGAAGGTCAGCGACGACGAGGGCCTGCGGAAATGGGCCGAGGACGTGCGCAAGCGGCTCGATTCGGACGAGTCCGTCGCCTATGTCATCGAGCCGAAGATCGATGGCTCCGCGGTCTCGCTCGTGTACGAGAACGGCACGCTCACCCGTGGCGCGACTCGCGGCGACGGCTTCACGGGCGAGGATGTGACCCAGAACCTCCGGACGATCAAGGCGATCCCGCTGACAATGCGCCTCGGCAGCGAGCAGGCGCCCACGACCATCGAGGTGCGCGGCGAGGTCTACCTGCCGATCTCCGCCTTCAACCGCCTGAACGAGCGGCTCGCCGCCGAGAGCAAGAAGACCGCGCCGAACCCGCGCAACGCGGCCGCGGGCTCGCTGCGCCAGCTGAACCCGCAGGTCACGGCCGAGCGGGACCTCTCGATTTGGGCCTACGGCGTCGGGCACCGCGAGGGCCTTGCTTTCCAGACGCACTCGGAGACGATCGAATGGCTCCGCGAGCACGGGTTCCGCACCAATCCGTACACCGAGCGCCTGGAGACGATCGAGGAGGTTGGGCAGGCCTGCCGCGAGTGGGAGCTGCGCCGCACCGAGCTTGACTACGAGATCGACGGGATCGTGATCAAGGTGGACTCGCTCGAGCAGCAGGAGATCCTCGGCGCGCTCCATCAGCGCCCCCGCTGGGCGCGGGCGTTCAAGTGGGCTCCCATGACTGCGCAGACGACGCTGAGCAAGATCGCGATCCGGGTTGGCCGCACCGGCGCGCTGAACCCGTGGGCGATGCTCGAGCCGGTCGAGGTCGGCGGGGTCACGGTGTCGCGCGCGACCTTGCACAACGAGGACGACATCAACCGCAAGGACATCCGCGAGGGAGACAACGTGATCGTCCAACGGGCCGGCGACGTGATTCCTCAGGTGGTCGGGCCGGTGCTACCCCACGCGAAGGGAACGAAGCCCTTCCGGATGCCGAAAAAGTGCCCTCTTTGCGGGGCAAACATCGTCAAGCCCGAAGGCGAGGCGATGCATCGCTGCCCGAACCGAGCCTGCCCGTCGCGCGGCCTCGAGACGCTGAACAACTGGGTGATGGCGGCCGCCGACATCGAGGGCGTCGGGGAGCAGCTCGTGCGCCGGCTCTGGGAGCTCGGGCTCGTGCGCTCGCTCCCGGACCTCTACCGCCTGACGAAGGAGCAGCTGCTCGAGCTCGACGGGTTCCAGGAGAAGAGCGCCTCCAACGTGATCGCCGCGATCGAGCATTCGATCGAGGCAGTGCCGTTCAGCCGCGTCCTTTTCGGGCTCAACATCCCGGACGTGGGCTGGGTGACCGCCCAGAGCCTGGCGCGCCACTTCGGCAGCGTCGGGCCGCTCTCGGGGGCGTCCCAGGAGGAGGTCGAGGAGGTCGACGGCATCGGTCCTGAGCGCGCCGAGGCGATCGTCGGGTGGTTCTCCGATGTCGAGAACCGGGCGCTCGTCGAGGAGCTCCAGCGCCTCGGGCTGCGCTTCGAGGCCGGCCCGGAGGAGCGGCCGGTCGAGGGGCCGCTGACCGGCAGCACCTACGTCGTCACCGGCACCCTCGAGGACTTCAGCCGCGAGGAGGCGCGCAACGCGCTCGAGCGGAAGGGCGCCAAGGTCGCCGATTCGGTCTCGAAGAAGACCACCGGCGTGATCGTGGGGGAGAGCCCGGGCTCGAAGCTGGCAAAGGCCGAGCAGCTCGGCGTGCCCGTGCTCGACGAAGCGGCCCTGAAGAGGCTACTTCGCGGCTAGCGCGGTCGCGAAGCGGTCCTGGGCCCGGCGGGCCCAAAACGACGAGACCGGGTTCCCGTTCTGTAGCACGGAAAACACGTAGCGGCGCCTCACATACCCCGAGAGCGCCGACGCCTGGAAGGTGGTGCCCGTCTTCGCCAGGACGTTCCCCCGGGCCGGAGGGCGGCGCATGCGCTCTGACAGGGTGCCGCTGATCCCGGCCACAGGCAGCGACGCCATGAAAGCCGGGCGTACCTCGAGGTCGGCCCAGGCGGCACGCAGGATTGCCGCGAGCGCTCGGACGGTGAGGCGGTTGAGCAGCGAGAGACCAGAGCCGTCGGCAAGCCGTACGCCTGCGAGCGGCACCCCTGCCTCGGCGAGCAGGCGCCGGGCGTAGGCGGCTCCCGCCACGCTCGTGCCGACTTTGCCCTCGATCGCCCCCAGCTGTTTGAGCACGAGCTCGGCCGTGAAGTTGTCGCTGTGGCGGTCCATGTACCGCACGATCTCCGAGAGTGGGGGCGAGTCGACCGCGGCGAGTGGAACCTCGTTGCCGTGGGCCTCACCGGTCCCGGCACCGCCGACTGCGACACCGGCCCGCCGGAGCGCGTCGCGGAAGAGCAGCGCCGCCGACAGCGCCGGGTTGCGCGAGACTCGTCCGCGGTAGCCGGCGCGGTCCACCGTCAGCGCCGAGAGCGGCGCCGATTCGTTCACGTAGTACCAGGCCTTCCAGCCCGGAGCCGTTCGGCGTGCGTCGAAGAAGGTCTCGTCCCCGAAGACCGCGCCCGTCACGCGCGTGATGCCGGCGCCGCGTACCTGTTCGGCGAGCTCGGTCAAGTCGGCGCTCGAGAGGGTCGGGTCGCCGTGGCCTACCAGGAGGAGGTGCCCCTGCCAGACGGTGCCGTTCCGCTGCCCGCGGCCGAGGACGTCGGTTTCGATCCTGTAGGCCGTGCCGAGACCGACGAGAGCGGCGTAGGTGACGACCAGCTTCTCGTTCGAGGCCGGCGCCAGCGAGAGCGCTCCGTGCTCGACGAAGAGCGTCTCTCCGGCCTCCAGGTCGAAGGCGATCGCGGCCGTCCTGGCCTGCGAGACGTGCGGGACTGCGAGCGCTTTCGCGAGCCGTTTCGCCAGCGACGAACCTCCCGCGCCTGCCGGCCCGGCCAGGATCAGCGCGACGATGATGACGATCGGCAGGTGGCGGCGCGTCATCGGCCAATTGTTCGGGGCCCGAACACCGCCGTCAAGCGTAGGCCTAACCCGCAACGCAGATAGGTCGAGCGGCCCTTGTCCGCGGTTGCGTGGCCCCCCGATAATCGTCGAGAGGCGCACTGTGGCACCGGAAGCCATCCCCGCACTACTCGAGCAGATCGACGAGTTGCTCGCCGAGCCCCATTCCGAGGGGGAGCCGGCGACGCTTGCCCGCCTCGAGCGCACGCTGACCGACGGCTACGCGCACGCCCTGGCCCTCGAGTCGGAGCGCTGGCGCCTCGAGCAGCGCCTGTCGGAGCTGGCAGGAGAGCTGCACGAAGGCGACCCGGGTCTGAAGACCGAGGAGCTCGCACAGATCTCGCGTCGGCTCTCGTCGACGGAAGCCGCGCTTGAGAGCTTGCGGTCGACGCTCACGCGACTCCGGAGTCGCCACAGCAGCACATTGCGCAGCGTAGTCGGCTAGACGATTCCGCTCCGCACCGCGTAGACCGCGGCCTGGATGCGGTTCTCGATCTGGAGCTTCATCAAGATGTTCGAGATGTGGTTCTTCACCGTTTTCGGGCTGATGTGGAGCTGAGCCGCAATCATCGCGTTGTCGTTGCCGGCCGCGATCAGCTTGAGGACGTCGAGCTCGCGGTCGGAGAGCTCGGCGCGGATCTCGTCGGCCGCCTCCGGCGAGATCGCCGTGGCGCGTACCTGTTGCAGCACTTTGGCCGCGATCGCGGGTGAGACGAGCGACTCGCCGATCGACGCGGAGTCGATGCCGCGGATCAGGTCGTCGACGGACGCGTCCTTGAGCAGGTAGCCGCAGGCGCCGGCGAGGATCGCGTCGAGGACGTCGTCGTCCTGGTCTGAAATCGTCAGCACGAGGATTCGGGTGAGCGGCGCGAAGCCGATGATTTGCCGGATCGCCTCGATCCCGGTCATGCCGGGCATGTGCAGGTCCATCACGACCACCTCTGGTGCGAGCTCGCGCACCAGCCGGACCGCCTCTGCTCCCGCAGCGGCCTCGCCGGCAATCTGCACGCCTCGCTCCTCGAGCAGGTTGCGCAACCCCGTGCGGAAAAGGTCGTGGTCGTCTACCAGCAGGACGTGGACGCCGGTGGCACGATCCTCGCCCTGGATCTCGACGGAGTCGCTCAAAGGTCCCCTTTTCGCAGCGGAGCCGAAAAGTCTAGTCAGTGAAGCGTGACCGTGACCGTGCGACGGCCCCAGGCACGCGCCTGGGCGAGCGACGGGAACCAGAGATCGATCGTCGCCCCGCGTACCGCGCCGCCCGTGTCGGCGGCGACGCCGGAGCCGTAGCCGGGAATCGTCATGCGCGTGCCGAGTGGAATCACGCTCGGGTCGACGGCCACGATGCCCCAGCCAGTCGGTGCCCCGGTGGCAGTTCGGCCTCCGATCGCGTAGCCGGTTGCCGTCACCGTGAGCGTCTGCCCTTCGAGGCCCGGCTCGATCGTCGGTGGGGGCCGCGTGGAGGCGACCGCCGTGAGCCGGCGGGACCGTGTCTCGACGGCGAGGGCCTGCTGCTGGAGCGACGAGATCGCAGCCGCGTTCAGCCGGCGCTGGCTGGCCAGGCTCGCGAGGTAGGACGACCGCTCGGCGCGCGCCTGCTCGAGCTCGAGCGTCGACTGCGCGGCCTGGTCGGCGAGCCCTTGCAGCTCGAGTTGGCGCTCTGCCAGCGCGCGCGTGATGGCCGTGAGCTCGTGCTTCGCGGTGCGTGTCTGCTCGATCACGAGGCGGTCCTGGTCGGCGAGCCGGTCGAGGGAGTCGATGCTGCTGAGCGCCTCGTCAACCGAGGACGCTCCGAGCACGACCGCGAGCGGGTCGGCGTCGCCCTGCTCGTAGAGAAGCTGGAGGCGACGAGCCAGCGCAACCTGCGCAATTTTCAACGAGTGGCGGGCGACGGTGAGGCGTTGCTGGGCCGCGGCGCGCTCTGCGCGGATCTCGGCGGTTCGCATCCGAAGGGCGACGAGCCGCGTTCTTTGACGGGCGAGCTTCGAGTCGAGCGCGTACACACTGAGCAGCGCGCTGCGTGACCTCCCCGCCAAGTCGGCGTTCTGATTCGACAGCTGCGATGCCCGCTCTTTGAAGGTGGAGGCGGAATCCGCGGCGACCGTGCCTGGAACGAGGCTACCGAGCGCCAGCAACGCTCCGAGGACGATCGGCCAGGCTCGCAGCTTGCGCGTCTCCCCCGGCACGACGCGGCACCGTACCACACAGCTTGTGCGGTCCGGGCCCGGGGCACCCTTTTCGTCCATTTGGGCCAATGGCGCCGTTTGCGGTTGTCCGACACCCTTGTTAGGGTGCCGTGCTTGTGACGTACCGGCCCCTCGCACGAGGGCGCCTGTCGAGCATCCAGCCCCCCTCCCGCTCGACGAGACGAATGGCGCCGGCAACGGTCATCGCACTGGTTGTGGCCTCTGCGCTGGCTGCCGTATCCGCATCAGCGGATCCCACAGTCGCGTCCAAACGCGCGGAGGCGCAGAGCGTCCTCGGTCAGATCCAACAACTCGACTCGAGCCTGGAGCGGGCGGTCGAGGCCTACAACCTCGCCAACGTCAAGCTGACGCGAATCAAACACGACCTCTCCTCCAACGCGGGCGCTCTCGTCGTCGCCAAGAAGAGCCTGAAGCGGGCGCAGAGGCAGCTCTCGTCGCGGCTCGTCGACCTCTACACCTCCGAGGGCCAGGATTCCGGTCTCGCGGTGCTGCTCGGCTCCTCGAGCCTCGACGACATGCTCAGCCGCATGGACGCGGTCGACCGCGTCTCGCAGCAGGACTCGCTCGTCCTGCGCCAGGTCGCGCACTTCCGCCGCGAGGTGCAACAGCGGCAGCGGCGCCTCCAGTACGCGCACAGCGAGCAGGTTCAGGTCGTCTCCGAGCGCGACGCCGCTCGATCCTCGATCCAGAGCCAGCTCGGTCAGCGCCAGGCGCTGCTCGGCTCGATCCGCGGAGAGATCGAGCATCTCCAGGCGCAGGAGCGGGCGCGGCAGGCCGAGCTGAAGCGCCAGCTAGCCGCTCAGCTCTCGGCACAACAGGCCGCTGCGGGCCAGTCGGCGCTCTCGCAGACGGTGACAGCCACGCCCTCGCCCACGATCGCTCCCCCGCCGGCGCGGTACGGCGGCGTCGTCGGGATCGCGATGCGCTACCTCGGCACTCCCTACGTGTGGGGCGGAGCCTCGCCGGGCGGCTTCGACTGCTCCGGGTTCGTGATGTACGTCTTTGCGCAGGTCGGCGTGTCGCTGCCGCACAACGCGGCGGCGCAATACGGCGTTGGGACACCGGTCTCACAAGCCCAACTTCAGCCGGGCGACGTCGTCTTCTTCGACGGGCTCGGCCACGACGGAATCTATATCGGTGGCGGGAGCTTCATCCACTCGCCACACACGGGCGACGTGGTCAAGATCTCGAGCCTCTCTGGCTGGTACGCGTCGAGCTACGTCGGCGCTCGCCGCTACTAGGCCGAGTACAACTCTTCGATCTCCGCGGCGAAATGCTCCGCGACGATGCGCCGCTTCAGCTTCAGGGTCGGTGTGACCTCATCGTCGTCTGCGCTGAACTCGCGTGGGAGGATCGTGAAGCGCTTGATCTGCTCGAAGCGCGACAGGTCGGCATTCACCCCGTCCACGATCGCCTGCACGCGCCCGCTCAGCTCTTCGGGCTCTAGACCCTGCGACTGCTCGGGATCGAGCGTGATCAGCGCCGCAACGTAGGGCCGCCGGTCGCCGACGACGAGCGCCTGTGAGAGGAGCGGCGCGGTCTTGAGCGCATTCTCGAGGTTCTGCGGGGCGACGTTCTTGCCGCCGGCGGTGACGAGAATGTCCTTCTTGCGGTCGGTGACGTGGATGAAGCCGTCCTCGTCGATCGAACCCAGGTCGCCGGAGCGCAGCCAACCGTCGCCGTCGAGCACCTCCCGGGTGGCGTGCTCGTCCTTGTAGTAGCCGGCGAAGACCGTCTCGCTGCGGATCAGCAGCTCTCCGTCCTCGTCCGCGCGCACTTCGAAATCGGGCAGGGCGGGGCCGACGCTGCCGAAGCGGAAGCGGTTCGGCCGGTTGACCGAAGCGGCGGTCGTGCACTCGGTGAGGCCCCAGCCCTCGATGATCAGGATGTCGAGCGCGTGGAAGAGCTCGCCGATCTCCTTCGCGAGCGGGGCGCCGCCCGAGACGCCGAGGCGCAGCCTGCCGCCGAGCCGGTTTTTCACCTTGCGGTAGACCAGCCGGTCGGCGAGCCGGTGGCGAAGAGCCAGGCCGGGCGGCAGCGGCTGGCCTTGCTGGCGGCGCTCGCTCACTTGCCGCCCGGTTCGGAGCGCGAAGTCGAGCAGCCGGCGCTTGACGCCGTGGGTGAGATCGAATTGTGCCTGGAGGGCTGTGTGCACCTTCTCGTACAGCCGCGGCACGCTCGGCAGGAGCGTCGGACGCACCACCGGCAGGACCCCGGCGATACGAAGCGGATCGGGGCAGAAGGCGATCGTGTAGCCGACGTGTGCGCCCAGGAGGTGCATCAGCCGGCCGAAGTTGTGGGCCAGCGGCAGGTAGAGGAGCATCGTGTCGTTGGAGAACGCGAACGAGTCGACGTGATCGACGCAGCCCGCCATCTCGTAGTAGTTGCGGTGGCGGATCATGCAGCCCTTCGGCGGGCCGGTGGTGCCCGAGGTGTAAATGAACGTGAAGAGGTCTTCCTCGCCGACGTCGGCCTCGGCTGAGGCGAGGGCGTTCGGTTGCTCCGCGGCGAATTCACGCCCGCGCGCGCGCAACCCGTCGAGGTCGGCGAACGTCAGGACGTGCGGGATCTCCGTGCCGGCGAGCTTTGCACGCTGCTCCTCGTTCTCGACGAGCACGGCCACGGCGTCGGAGTGTTCGAGCACGTGCCGGGCGTCCTTGGGGGAGCTGTTCGCGTAGACCGCCGCGCCGACGGCTCCGATCAGCCCCAGCGCAAAGTCGAACAGCGCCCACTCGATGCTGGTCTGGGCGAGGATCCCGACCGCGTCGCCCTTGCGCAGGCCCAGCGCGAGCAGCCCGTTCGCAAGCTCGTCCACCGTCCGCGCAGCCTCTTCCCAGGAGATCTCGGCCCAGCCGTCCTCGCCCTCCACCAGGTAGGCGGGATTCGTTCGCCCCGCAGCCGCCGCGGTGCGCCAAAGCTGCCCGATCGTCCGCTCTCCGCCGGCCCGGGGGCTCGGCACGGGCGGTGCCGTTGCGGTCGTCTCGCTCAGGACCTCAGCTTACGCGCCCGAAAGCCGGGAAGGGAAGCCCGCAGCGGCGGCGAAACAGCCCGGTCCCACTAGAATTCCGAAGGCGGACCCATGCGAACTACTTGGAACGGATCCCTCAGTTTCGGCCTGGTGACCATCCCGGTCGGGCTCGCGCCTGCGACAGCGCCGAAGGCCCGCGCCTCCGATGTCTCGTTCCGCACGTTGCACCGCGAGTGCAAGACCCCGATCAAACAGAAGCGGTGGTGCCCGGTGCACGAGCGCGAAGTCACCGCAGACGAGCTCGTCAAGGGCTGGGAGGTCTCGAAGGGTCAGTTCGTGATCATCGAGGACGCCGACCTCGAGGCGATCGAGCAGCGCGACACCTCGCGCGCGATCGAGATCTCGCGGTTCGTCCCGCTCGAACAGGTCGACCCCGTCTACTTCGACCGAACCTACTTCCTCGCTCCGTCGACCGCCGAGGCGCAGCGGAGGCCGTACGTGCTGCTCCTCGACGCGATGAAGGAGACCGGGATGGCGGCGATCGGCCGGATGGTGATCCGTGGCAACGAGAACTTCTGCCTGATCCGCCCGAAGGGCGAGGCACTCGTGCTCGAGACGCTCTTCCTCGCCGAGGACGTCAAGTCCCAGGCGGAGATCGAGGAGGCGGTCGAGGAGATCAAGGTCAAGGAGCCCGAGCTCCAGCTCGCGCGCCAGCTGATCGACGGGCTCGTCGGCGAGTTCGACCCGAACGAGTTCCAGAGCGAGTACCGGCAGAACCTGCGCAAGCTGCTCGAGGCCAAGCTGGCCGGTGAGGAGATCGCGATGCCTGAGCCGGTTGCCGACGCTCCGGTCATCGACCTGATGGAAGCGTTGAAGCAGAGCGTGGCCGCGACCAAGGGTGGCCGCAGCGCCGACGGCGCCAAGCCGGCGGCACGCAAGAAGTCAGCGCCGAAGAGGCGCGCGGCAGCGAAGTAATCGCAGTCCACACTTTGTGATGGCCCGCTTCGATTCGCCGCCGGAGCCGGGCTTCGCCCGGCGAGAGGCTCACCGCGGCAGGGACATCAGAACCAGTGCTCGCAGCCGGAGGCTCCTGAAACGCCTGTGCTTAGAGCCCGCTCGCAAGGAAGGGGCTCACGGGGGAACCAGGGGTTCCCCGTGTTACCTAGTGCGGCTGGGCGACCGCGCCGAGCGCGTCGAGCTGTGCCTGGAAGAGCGTCTTGTCGATCTTGCCCTGGTAGATCGGGATCCCTTCCTCGAGACAGAGGCGGATCACTTCCAGTCGCTCGATCCCGAGCTCCTTGGACAGCTCCTCGGGCGTCAGGTGGTTTGGCATCTCACTCCTTCCCTAGGCATCAAAAAGCCCGCTTGCGCTACTGCGCTTGCGGGCTAGCCGAGTGCTCCTCGTGGGTGTCGCGCAGGAATCAGGGGTCCTGCCTCCCCAAACTGTTCATCGCTCGAAGAATAATCGGCCTTGGTGACGGACGCAAAGGAAACGCTGCCCGGATTCGAGGAACGCTTCGGCCGAGTGCACGGTTCGAGGCTTCGCTACCTCGTCTGCGGAGAGGGCGAGCCGCTCGTGCTCGTGCATGGGCTCGGCGGGGCCGCTTCGAACTGGCTGCCCCTCGCGCCGCTGCTCTTGCCCGGGCGGCGTCTGCTCGTGCCCGAGCTCCCCGGGCATGGTGGCTCCGAGCCGCTGCCCGCAGCGCAGAACCTGAACGCGTATGCGGACTCGCTCGCGGAACTCACCCAGCGTGAGGGCTTCTCCCCGGCGGCCGTCGTCGGGCACTCGCTTGGCGGTGCGATCGCCCTGCGGCTGGCGATCCGCCGACCGGACAGCGTCAATCGCATCGTCCTCGCAGCCGCGGCAGGGATCTCGTCCGGGACCCGCAGCGCGCGCTATGCGCTCACGATCACCGGGATCCTGAAGCCCGGCAGGCGGATCGCGCCGCATCGGAGGCTGGTCGCCCGCTCGGCAATGCTGAAGAGCATGGTCTTCGGGCGCTGGGGGGCGGCCGACCCGAAGGCGCTTCCGGCCGAGGTGGTGGAGGCATTCCTCTCGGGGCCGGCACGGCACACCGACACGTTCAGCGCGGCGAAGGCGCTGATGCGGGACGATCCGCGGCCCGATCTCGACCGCGTGCGTTGCCCGTCGCTCGTGCTCTGGGGCGCTCGCGACAATCAGCTCCCGATCGGCGATGCCTTCGACTATGCGCGCAGGTTGCGCGGACGGCTGCGGGTGATCGCCGACTGCGGCCACCTGCTGATCGGGGAGCGGCCAGACGCCTGCGCGGATGCGATCGATGAGTTTCTCGCGGGGGAACCAGCGGTTCCCCCGCGACCTCATCGGGGTGCCCAGATTTGAACTGGGGACCTCTCCGACCCGAACGGAGCGCGCTACCAGGCTGCGCCACACCCCGAGCGGAGACAGGTTAGCGCCTGAAGAGCTTGCGCAGGCGCTCTCGAAGAGGAATTCGCGTGCGCCGTCTAAGGGCAGCTTCCCGCTTTTCCTCCTGCTTCACCCAGGCTCGGTGACGCGAGCTTCTCGTGCCGTACTTCGGCTTCCAGTAGACCGGGTTCACTAGTTCATCTTCACATTCACTCGTCCGGAAATCCCAAGCGGCGGCTCCTGAAACCAGTGATCCCAGCCGCCGCTGGCAAGGAGGGGGCTCGCGGGGGAACCAGGGGTTCCCCCGCGCTCCACTAGTCGATCTCCCGGATCTGGCGGGACAACAGCCCGAACGCGACGAGGGACAAGGAGATGCAGGCGCCGAAGGCGATGATCGTCCCCGGGCTCGCCAGGCTCGATGCGGCACCCGCCGCGATCAGGCCGAAGGGCGTGAGACCGAGCGCGCCGAACCAGTCGAGGCTGACCACGCGCGAGAGCATGTGCTGCGGCACCAGCTCCATCAGCATCGTCTCCCAGACCGCCACGCCGAAGCCGATGCACGCGCCGCGCAGGAACGCCGCCAGCACAGCGAGCCAGTACCACGGCGAGAGCGCGAAGACGACGATCAACAGGCTGTTCACCATCCAGATCAGGTACGAGATGAGGCCTCGTCTGCGCCGCAGGTTCAGCTGCGCGAAGGTGGCCGCCCCGAGGATCATCCCGGCTCCGAGCGCCGAGAAGATGAAGCCGTAGGCGCGGACACTCAGGTGAAAATGATCGCGGACGAGCTTCGGGGTGAGCACCTGGATCGGGGCCCACTGGAACATGAGCACGAACGCAAACAGCGTGATCGTGACCCAGAGCCAGGGGACGCCCGCCACATAGCGGATTCCGGTCCAGATCTCGCGGCGCATGCCCTGCGCGGCCGCGGGCTCGGCCGAGCGGGGCCGAGTCGCCCAGATGAGCGCGAACGAAACGAGGTACGAAACCGAGTTGAAGCCGAAGACGACCGTGGAGCCGGCAAGGCCGTACATGAGCGCCGCCACGGACGGGCCGATCAGGAGGCTGCCCTGGCGCGCCATGCCGATCAAGGCATTGGCCGAGCCGAGCACCGGCCCTTCCACGACAAGTGGGATGAGACCGCCGAGCGCTGGCGCAAAGAATCCCGTGGCCAGGCCTTCGACGAACGCGATCGAGGCCAGGAGCTCGATGCTGATGTGGCCCGTCGCGTCGAAGACCGCCAGCGCGGCGATGATCCCGCAGCGGGCCGCGTCCGAAATCAGCATCAGCTTGCGCCGGTCGTAGCGGTCGGCGAGGGCGCCGCCGACGAGCACGGTCGAGAGGAGTCCGACGCCCTGGAAGGTGAGCACGATCCCGATTGACTTCGCGTTGCCCGTGAGGGTGAACGTGCGCCAGTTGAGGGCGATCAGGAAGGCCGAGTCGCCGAGTAGAGAAATGGCCTGCCCGCTCCAGAGCAGCCTGAAGTTACGGCTCTGAAAGGCCTGCAGCACGCGCGCACGACTGGGAAGGCTGCTGATCGCCGCCATGGTCGAAAGCTATCCTGCTCGCGTGTCCGACCTGCTCCGCGTCGCCTGCGTCCAGCTCACGAGTGGGCCGGACAAGGCAGCGAACCTCGAGAAGGCTGAACGGTTGGTCGCGCGGGCTGCGGCCACCGGCGCGGACGTGGTCGCGCTGCCCGAGAAGTGGAACGCGATCGGGAGCCCGGACGTGCTGCACGCGGCTGCCGAGCCGCTGGAGGGCGGCGAGTCGGTGGCGGCGATGGCGCAATGGGCGCGACGACACGGGATCACGCTCGTCGGCGGCTCGATCTCCGAGAAGCGCGAGGGCCGCGAGAAACTCTCGAACACGAGCGTTGCCTACGGCCCCGACGGCGAGCTGCTCGGCCTCTACCGCAAGATCCACCTCTTCGACGTCGAGGTCGGCGGGCACGTCTACCGCGAATCCGAGGCGGAGGAGCCCGGCGAGGAGCCCGTCGTCGTGCGAGGCGAAGGCTGGCCGATCGGGCTGACTGTCTGCTACGACGTACGCTTTCCGGAGCTGTACCGGATCCTCGCGCTGGAGGGCGCCGAGCTCGTGACGGTTCCCGCCCACTTCACGACCCCGACCGGCAAGGACCACTGGGAAGTGCTGCTGCGCGCGCGGGCGATCGAGAACCAGTACTACGTCGCCGCCCCGGCGCAGATCGGCGAGACGCTCTCGGGCAAGCCGGCCTACGGGCGCTCGCTGATCGTCGACCCGTGGGGGATCGTGGTGGCGCAGGCCCCGGACGAGGAAACCGTGATCTCCGCCGAGCTCGACCGGGCGCGGCTGCGCTCGGTGCGAGACAAGCTGCCGTCGCTCAAGAACCGGCAAGCCGACGCCTACCGCTGGCCGACTCCCGCCTGATCGAACATTGGGGTCTCACGCTCGGCGAGCCGTTCGCGGGCGGATGCGCGTCGACGGTCACTCCGGCCCTCACGGCCGACGGCGACGAGGTCGTGCTGAAGATCCAGGCGCCGCACCGGGAAAGCGACCACGAGGCCGCTGCGCTGGAGCTCTGGGACGGCGACGGGGCGGTCCGGCTGCTCGCCCACGATCCGGCGCGGCACGCGTTGCTGCTCGAGCGCTGTGTGCCCGGCACGCCGCTCGCGGCCACCGGCCAGAAGGGTGCGCTCGACGTGATCGTTTCGCTCCTGCCGCGTCTCTGGAAGCCTGCCGCGGCGCCGTTCCGGCCACTCGCCGAGGAGGCTGCGTGGTGGGCCGAGCAACTGCCACGTACCTGGGAGCAGGCAGGGAAGCAGTTCGAGCAGCGCCTGCTCGAGGCCTCGCTCGAGGCGCTGAGCACGCTCGCGCCGACGCAGGGCGAGCAGGTGCTGCTGCACCAGGACCTCCACGGCGAGAACGTGCTCGCGGCCGAGCGGGAGCCGTGGCTCGTGATCGACCCGAAGCCGCTCGTTGGAGAGCGCGAGTTCGCGGTCGCGCCGATCGTGCGCTCGGTCGAGCTCGGTCACAGCCGTCGAGACGTCCTCTACCGCTTCGAGCGGCTGACCTCCGAGCTCGGCCTCGACCGCGAGCGGGCACGCGGTTGGGCGATCGCCCAGACGATCGCCTGGTCGGTCGGCAGCGAGTACAACGAGACGCACATCGACACGGCGCGCTGGCTGCTAGAAGCGCGCTGAGGCATCGCTTGCGATGCCGACCTCAGGCTGCGCGGGCTCTGCCCGCGCAGCGATCTGAAATGACCGATCGAGACGCTGTTCGGCAGGATGGCCACCGATGACTGTACGAGCGGTCCTCTTCGACGTCGACTTCACGATCGCCCGGCCAGGACCAGAGCTGGGGCCGGAGGGCTATCAGCGGCTGGGCTCGCGTTTCGGGCTCGCGCTCGACCCCTCTCGCTACCGGCAGGCACGCGAGCAGGCGGTCGAGGGGATCAAGCGTCATCCGGAGCTCGAGCACGACGAGGAGATCTGGGTCGCCTTCACCGAGCGCATCATCCGTGGAATGGGCGGCGACGCCGACTCCGCGTACCAGTGCGCTGTCGAGATGACGCGCGCCTGGGAGCACGCCGAGCACTTTGAGCTCTTTGAGGACGCGCTGCCGGTGCTGGGCGAGCTGCGTGCACAGGGCCTGAAGCTCGGCCTCGTCTCGAACACGGGGCGGAACCTCGACGAGTTCATCGCGCACCACAAGCTCGAAGTCGACGCCGCGCTCGGCTCGCGTGCGTTCGGCCGCACGAAGCCTCATCCGACGATCTTTCGGGCGGTGTTGGAGCGGCTGGAGGTGGAGCCGGCGGACGCGGCGATGGTGGGCGACTCGCTCGAAGACGACATCGGGGGCGCCCGCGCCGCGGGAATCCGCCGAGCATTCCTGCTCGATCGCGAGGATCGCCACCCCGAGGTCGAGAATCGCCTCCCGAATCTCTTCGCGCTCCCGGCGGCACTTGGGATTCAGCCCAGCTGAGCGGTTTCAGCGCGTGGGACCTACTACACTCCGCCGGGTTGCCTGACCGGTCGAACGCGCAGGAAGAGAAGCGCCGACTGCTCCTCGATGCAGCGGTACGGGTCTTCGCGCGCAAGGGCTATCACTCCAGCCGGGTCGGCGACATCGCCGAGGAGGCAGGCGTCGCCTACGGGCTTCTCTACCACTACTTCGAGTCGAAGGAGGACGTGCTTCGCACCGTCTTCCGGGAGACCTGGCGGGCGCTGATCGAGACGATCAAGAGCGTCGAGGAAGCGGGAGATCCGCCCAGGGAACAGCTGCGCAAGGTGGCCGAGATCCTGCTGCGCTCATGGCGGCGAGAGCCGGACCTCGTGCGCGTGCTGGTGCTCGAGGTGGCGCGGAGCCAGCACCTTCCCGGCGAGATGGACGAGATCGCGGCGTCGTTCGCAGCCATTCAAGAGATCGTCGAGCGGGGGCAGGCGGAGGGCACGATTCGGGGCGATCTCGACGCGCGCCTGGCGAGCTACGTCTTCTACGGCGCTGTGGAGGAGCTCTTGACCGGGTGGGTCCTCGGCCGGCTGCCGGACTCGGAGGAGGACGTCGCCCGCGCAGAGCACACGCTGGTCGAGATCGTCAGCGGCGGGCTCGCCCCCAACCTGGCGACGTCGCGAGCCTAGGTGGAGGCGACGCCCGCTTCGCAGGCCTTGGCCACCGTACCGCCGACGCAGCGGAGATTGCTGTGGAAGCTCGGGCTCGGCGCGTTCGGGCTCGCATTCTCGATCACCACCACCGCGGCGTACCTGCCGCCGTTGCTGCACCGATTCACGGATTCCGGCGGCCTGATCGGAGTGATCCTCGGCGCCGAAGGCATCTTCGCGCTCACGATCTCTCCGATCGTTGGGCCGTGGAGCGACTCGTTCCACACGCCACTCGGGAGGCGCCGGCCGTTCATGCTCGTCGCGCTCTTCCCGATGGGGTTCTGCCTGCTGCTGATGCCGTTCATGCCGAATCTCTGGACGACGGTCGTGATCGTGATGTCGTTCTTCTTTGCCTACTACATGTACGAGACGCCGTACCGTGGCCTCTATCCGGACGTACTTCCGCCTGAGGTGTTCGGCCGGTCGCAGGGGATCCAGCACATCCTGCGCGGGATCGCGCTCGGAACCGCGCTCGTCGGCGGCGGCCTGTTGTTCAAGCTCTGGCGGCCCTCTCCCTTCATCCTCGCCTCGATCCTCACGACGACCGCGTGTGGCCTGGCGATCCTGCTCGTCCGGGAGGACGGCGGCCACGGGCGCGTCTTCCAGGGCTTCTGGGCCTACATCCAGCGGAGCTGGCACATCTTCTGGGAGGACCCCGACGTGCGACGCTTCCTGCTCGCGAACTCCGCCTGGGAGGGTGCGTTCGCGGCCGCGAGGACGTTCGTCGTTCTCTACGTGATCGACGGGCTGCACCAGTCGAAGGTGCTGTCGTCGGCGGTTCTAGGGTCGGTTGCGGTTGGCTACGTGATCGCGGCGATCTTCGCCGGGCGCCTCGGAGACCGCTTCGGGCTCGCGCGCGTGATCTTCTTCGCCTCGTTTGTCTACGGCGGCGGCTGCCTGGCCGGCGGGCTCGCGCAGCAGTGGCACGACTGGTACTTCGGGCTGATCATCGGCGTCTCGATCGCGGGCGGCACCGTGATGACGCTTGCGTGGGGACTGCTCTACAAGATCGTGCCGGTCGAGCACCGCGGCGCCGTGTCGGGGCTGGCCACGACGACGAAGGGGATCGGGCTACTCGTCGGCGCGCCGGTCGCGGGCCTGGCGATCGACCTGGCCAGGCCCTATTTCGAGGCGACGAACGGGTACCAGGTGCTCTGGCCGATCTGCGGCGTGGCGATTCTCGGCGCGATTCCGCTGCTGGTGCGGCTGATGGAGGTCGAGCCTAAGAGGCACGTGGACGTGGATGTGCCGGTGGTGTGAAGCACTTCAACCTGTACGGGGAGGAGTGGGAGCACGAGCAGGAGCGAGACGGCTACCGCTGGCGGGCGCGGATGATCGGGGCGGCGGTCGGGGCGTCCATGCTCGGCGCGACCCTCTACGAGCTGCCTCCGGGCCAGGCGAGCTTTCCGTACCACTACGACTACGGCACCGAGGAGTGGCTGCTCGTGGTCGCCGGGGGCCCGA
>Ga0126306_10000604_pt1 | contig 17267 bp, 16 predicted proteins | sample Plot27_FD_92592 | JGI IMG/M metagenome (GOLD analysis project Ga0126306, IMG submission 92592) | Serpentine soil microbial communities from UC McLaughlin Reserve, CA, USA - Plot27 | ecosystem: Environmental > Terrestrial > Soil > Grasslands | place: USA: UC McLaughlin Reserve, Lake County...
CACCGACACGGTGTGCAACCAAGGCCAAGAAAGAGATGAGCATCCAACCGTCCGGGAGCACCAGAGGAGGTGCCATCAAGCAGGCGACGATTTGACACGCGGCCCTTCTTCAGAAGAAGCCCAGCAGGCGCAACCAGTGGCAAGGACCGGCAAATCGACCGGCCGCCCAAACGGCTGAAACAAGCTGTCTAGCCTCGTTTGAGTAGCCGTGGTTGTCCGATGCGCGGCTGAGAGTGCGAGGCGGCGGCGGGATGACCCGCAAACAAGCTGGCGGGTTTCGGCCCTGCCTTCTTTTGGACCTGTCTCCCGCCGTCGCTTCGCTCGACTGGCCGGTGACCTGATAAAGCCTGCGTCCCTTTTGGAGGACCCTGAGTTTTCTGGAGGCTCCCGAACCAGGCGTCGTCCTGGGGGAAGGAGATGCTCCGACGATGGGAGCCCCAAGGAAGTATCCGTTGGAGTTGCGGGAGCGGGCGGTGCGGCTCGTGTTCGAGTCGGGACGGCCGGTCCGGCAGGTGGCGCGTGATCTCGGCGTCCACCACGAAGCGTTGCGGATCTGGGTACGCCAGGCGGAGGCCGACAGCGGCCGCCGGCGCGATCTGCTGACGTCGGACGAGCGCGAGGAGCTCAAGCGCCTCCGCAAGGAGAACGCCGACCTGCGCCGCGCAAACGCGATCCTGAAGGACGCCTCCGTGTATTTCGCAACGGAGCTCGACCCGACCCGGCGAAGGTGAGCCGCTACGTGGAGGAGCGACGGGACGCCTTCGGGGTCGAGCCGATCTGTGCTGCGATCGGCGTGCCGGTGAGCACGTACTATGTGCGCAGATCCCGGAAGCCGTCCCGTCGCGCGCTCGAGGACAGGCAGCTCGTCGCGGAGATCTACGCTGCTCGCGAGGGCTACCTCCACGCGGTCGAGTCCTGTGTGCTCCGGCCGGCCTCCGCGGCTTCGACCTCCGCGAACAGGCGGTCGAGCGCGGGCGTCTCGACGCGGTGGTGCCGGGCCCGCTCTAGCACCGGTCCCATGATCTCGCGCACCTCGGTCCGACGTCGGTGGAGCCAAAGGTCCCGCCAGACCCCTGTGCGTCGGACATCGAGTCCACGCCAGTAGCGTCGCTGTGCCTCCCAGCTCGCCCGAATGCCAGCCTCGTCTGCGTGGAGGAACGCGTCCGGGTCGAAGCCGTCGACGGGCTCACAGACCACGCCCTGGGCTGCCGCGATGCGCGCGACCTCGGCGACGAGTGCCCCGAGCGAGGGCAGGCGCTCGTCGTCGGCGAGGATCTCGAGCACGTCGGCGTCGACCAAGGCGGTAGCGAAGTAGCAGGCGGCGACGGCGGTCTTCCCCCACAGGTGCGCGAAGATGCGGTCCGTCGGCTCTACCGCGTGCACTACCGAGAGCACAGCCGCGAGCCGCTCGAGCCGCTCGCTCATCGACCCGTCGAGCTCGCCGAGGTGGAACGATCCCGGCCCCCCGTAGGCCACCGTGCCCGGCGCCTCGTAGGTGCCGCCGAAGGTCAGCGACGCTCCGATCGTTCGCTCGGCGCCCACCGCAGCCGCGATGCGGTACTCCTCGAGGCCGTTCTGCAGCGAGACGATGCAGCCTTCGGCCGAGAGTCTGGGCACGATCGGCTCGAGCGCGGGGGCGGTGTCGCGAGCCTTGACGGCGAGCAGGACCAGGCCGAACGTCCCGTCGAGCTCTTCCGGAAGCGCGACCTCGGGCCGGGCGTGGATCGACACCGCGCCGGTCACGCGGAGCCCGCCGGACTGGATCGCCGCGACATGCTCGCGATTCGTCTCGACGAACCGGACGTCGTGTCCGGCGGCGAGCAGGCGCGCGCCGGCGAAGCCGCCGATCGCGCCCGCGCCGACGACGGTGATCGGGCCGTCGGTCACGCGTCCTCGAGCACGGCGAGCGCCTGCTCGAGAGCGTGCGCGACGCGGTTCGACTCGCGGCGGAGCCTCGACGCGAGGAAGCGACGGCGGTCGGCGTCGAGGCCGCCGAGCCGCGCCGTGTCCGCGAGCGCAGGCATCGGCGGTTGTGCGAGCGCCGGGTCGTGGGCAAAGCGGTCGCCTCTTGTGTACGCGAGCGGCACCAGAGCCCGCGAAAGGCGGCGGACGAGGTCAGCGAGCCGCTCCGCCTCCTCGCCCTCGGCCGCCGCGGCAGGGCTCGCGAGCCGCGCTGCCCGTTCCTCGACCGCCCGGGCCCCGTCGATGCAGAGGGACAGGTCGAGCGCGTCGCCTGCCTCCTGCTGCCGCCGCTCCAGCGTCTCGGCGAGCGCGCGGGCGGCCGAGGCGAAGTCGAGCGGCGGCACCGGACTCGCGAGCAGTCGCCAGACGGCGTGCTGGTAGATGCGAGTGTCACGTAGGAGGATCTCCCCGTCGATCTTGTCCTCCGTGTCGTCGGGGGTGTGCCACCACCAGCCCGTGCTGGCACCGCGGCGCGTGCCCCCCCCGATGACGGCGCCCATCGCGTTGACGTCGCCGCCGGCGGGCTGCTCACTCATGTTCGCGAAGATCGAGGGTACTCCGATGCCCCAGAACGACTGGTCGCCGGCGCGCTCGGACCGCCGTCCCGAGTACTCCTGACCGGCCTGGGCGGCGAGCGCCTCGCGGGCGAGCGCGGCCAGCTCCTCCGAGGCGCTCGTGTCCGAGACGACCGTGTTTCCCCGGCCGCCGGTCGAGTCGACGTTCACGTGCGCGACGGCGCGGCGGTCGAGCTCCTGCCAGTGCGTGTCGGCGTACCACGCGGAGCCGGAATAGCGGCCCTGCGAGTGGCCCGACCAGAACGCGACCCGCAGTCCGCGGCACCAGTGCTCGCGCGCGAGGGCGCAAACGCATGCGACCTCGAGCATGGTCGCGTTCGCACCGCCGTTGTCCATCACGCCGTAGTGCCACGTGTCGTGATGGCCGCTCAGCAGCACGAACGGCCCGTCGTCTCCCCGTGGCCCGGCGAGATCGCCGACGAGGATCGGCGTCTGCCGCCAGCTCGTGTCGACCTCGGCGTCGAGGAGCACGACAACCTCGCCGGTAGCGAGCGCGTCGCGTAGGCGCTCGCCCGTCTCGCGCTCAACCGTCACGACTGTGGTGTGCGGCAACTCGTCGAGCTGGTCTTCGCCGGGGCTGCCCCAAACCGGCGAGATGCACATCTCGTGCAGATGCTCGTGCGGGCTCACGTGGACCTGCGCGACGGCGCGATGCCGTCGGGCGGCGATCGTCGCAGCCGGGGTCGCGATCCCGTCGACGAGAACGGCGGCTCCCCGAGCGTCCGCGGCCGCGTAGCCCGCCTCGTCGCCGCCGCCGACGTCGACGAGACGCGCGCGAAGCCCGCTAGCGGGTCTCGAAAACGAATGCGTGATGCAGCGGTGCTCGTCCCCGAGCGCCTCGAAGCGCGCGCCGCCGGGGAGGCTGATGTACGCGTCGTGAAACAGGAGCTCCGTGCCGTAGCCGCATAAGCGGAGCTCGCGCTCGACGTAACGCAGGCTCTCCAGCTCCTCGGGCGAGCCGGCATGCTTGCGGCGGCGCGCGAACTCGGCGACGTGCGCCAGCAGGCGTGCCTCCGAGAGCGCCGCGACGCCGCGGGCGAGCTGCTCCTCACGCTCCGCCCCGACCACTCAGCCGTCGAGCGGCGACGCCGTGGCCGCGTTCGCGACCATGAAGCCGTAGTCGCCGGGGTCAACCTTGGTCACGGGCTCGCGCACGAGCACCAGGAGCGCCGGGTCGAAGGGAGCCGTCACCGTCTCCAGCTCCTCGAACGTGTACGGGCTGACGACCCGGCCCAGCACCGTTCCCCGCGGCACCTCCTCGCCAAGGCGGGACGGGTCGACCTCCGACAGCATCAGGCCCCCATGATGCGGACGGAGGACGACGAGCTCGTCGACCAGGATCTGACGCTTCGGCAGCTCGGGCTCGCCATCGAGCATGCCCAGCTGCTTCATCACGTTGCGGATCCCGCGCAGACCCTTCTCGACGTAGTGCTCGTTTCGCTGCTGACCGCCGCCCAGCTCGCTCACGACGGTCGGGACGCCGTGCTCGCGCGCGTGGTCGCCGAAAGAGCCCGGGAACGAGGGGCCGCGGAACAGGATCTCGCAGCCGAACGCGCGGGAGAGGGCGCCGTCGTCGTGGAGGTAGACGTAATCGACGGTGGCGAGATTGCCCCCCGAGTGGAGGTCGATCAGGTAGTCGAGCCGCGGCAGCCAGTGCTCGCAGATCGCGTGCGCTAGCTGCTCGGTCAGCATCCCGTCCCGGCTCCCCGGGAAGACGCGGTTCAGGTTGCTCATGTCGAGCGGCGTGTTCCGGGTGAGGCTCTGCAGCGCATAGGGGTTCGCGACGGGCAGCAGAGCCAGCTCGCCGCGAAAGGCGCCGACGTCGAGCTCGTCGACGAGGCGGCGGACCGTCTCGACGCCGAGCGGCTCGTCACCGTGGATACCGGCCATGACGCCGAGCGTCGCCCCGTCCCCGGCGCCGCCGCGGATCGAGTGGATGACGAGCTCGAGCGTGTGTCCGTTCGCGATGGTGGCGACCGGCACGTGCGCAATGTCGTGCGCGGCGGAGATCGATGCTGCGTGTGTCACGGTTGTATGTCCTCCTTCGATGGGATCAGCGGCCCCGCTCCGGGGGCGACGGCGGCGTCCGGCTCCCCCACCGCGCCGAGCACGCGGAGGCCGCCGAGGCGGGCGAGCAGGACCGCGACCGCGACGCCGAGCACGAGCGCGGCGCCGATCAGCAGCGTCGAGAGCGCGGCGAGTGTCGGATCCTGGTACTTCTCCATGTAGATGAACATCGAGACCGGCAGCGTGTTGTCGGTCTGGCCGACGATGAAGATCGTGGCATCGAGCTCGTCGAAGCTGATGATGAAGCTGAAGGCGGCGGCGACGGCGAGCGCACCTCGCATCTGCGGCAGCGTCGCACGCCAGATCACCTGGCGGGGAACGGCACCGAGGTCCATCGCCGCCTCCTCGAGCGTCCGGTCGACACGCGCCAGGCCCGCGACGACGAGCGTGACGACGAACGGGAGCGTGATGACGATGTGAGCGAGGACGATCGTGTGGAACTCGCCGTACCAATCGAGCTTGAGGAAGAGGATGAAGGCGGCGAAGCCGATCGCGACCTTGGGCACGATCAGCGGCGCGACGACGAATCCCTGGATGAGGCTGCGGCCGACGAAGCGGTAGCGGGCGATGCCGATCCCAGCCAGGGTGCCGATCAGCATCGTGCCGCCGGTGGAGACGAGGGCGACCTCGAGGCTCTTGATCGTGGGGGCGCCGAAGCCGGCGTTGTGGAACAGGTTCCCGTACCAGCGCGTCGAAAAGCCGGGCGGCGGCCAGAGGCCGAAGGGGCTGGCGTTGAACGAGTTGACGACGACGATCGCGATCGGCAGGACGATGAAGCCGAGCCCGAGGACGAGGAAGACCTGCAGCCCGGCGCGGCCAGCGGCCGTTCGGGCACGGGTCACCGGGAATACTCCCAGGTCGCGCGGCGGGTCCCGGTCTGCGCTCGGAGCAGCACGCTGAAGAGCGCGATGGCCGCGAGCGCGAGCACGAGCAGGACGTAGGAGCCGACCGCAGCCTTCGGCCAGTCGAGCCCGCCGACGTCGGTATAGATCTGCCCGGCGAGGACCTGAACGCGTCCGCCGCCGAGGAGAGCCGGCGTCGCGAACGCGCTGATCGCGAGCGCGAACACGAGCTGCGAGCCGGCGATCAGGCCCTGCACGGTCAGCGGGAAGATCACGCGCCGGAAGGTCTTCCAGCCGGTCGCCCCCAGGTCGGCCGCGCTCTCTTCCAGGATCGGATCGAGCTGCTGGAGCGAGCTGAGGATCGGGAAGATCATGAACGGCAGCAGGATGTGGACGAGCCCCGCTGTGACCCCGCTGAACTCATACAGCATCCGCACCGGCCGGTCGACAAAGCCCCAGCGTTGGAGCAGGTTGTTGATCAGGCCGCCGTCGCCGAGCACGAGCGCCCAGCCGTAGGAGCGGACGACCACGCTCGTCAGCAGCGGCGAGAAGATGAGAAAGTACGCGAGGTATCGCAGCGTTCGACGGCGCAGGCGGTACAGCGCGAGCGCCATCGGATACCCGACGAGCGCGGCGAACACGACCGTCACCGCGCCGAGCTTCAGCGTCGTCCCGACGACGCTCCACGCGAACGAGCTGGTGAGGAAGTCCCGCCAGGTCGCCGTCGAATGGCCCGCCTGGATCTGCCCGTCCACGAACTCCCGGAAGCTGTACGACAGCAGGATCCCCATCGCCACGGCGAAGACGAACGACGTCACGAGCAGGCCCGGCGAGAGGAGCATGTAGCCGCGCCACTCGAAGCGCCGCCGGTCGGCGCGCCGGCCCGCCAACGGGCGCAGGAGCCCGGGGACGCCGGGCTCCACGCTCGCGGACCGGCCGGCCGGAGTGGCGCTCCGCGGGCGCGGGTCGGTCTCGCCCGGTTCCGGCTGCACCGTGTCGGCCGTCTCTAGATCCGGCCCTTGACGTCCTGGTCCCATTGCCGTCGCCACGTCGCGATCGCCTTCGCGACGACCTGATAGTTCGGCTTCCAGAGCCGGTCGATCGTGCGCTTCTGGAAGCCAGCCATGCGGGCGAACTCGGCTGGCAGCTTCACCTTGCTGTTCGCCGGCACCTCGATCGTGGTGTTCATCCAGCCGCCGCACCAAGTCGGCGTCAGCATCTTGTCGATGATGTCCTGGCAGACCTCGGTCTGCTGCGGGGTGTTGCCCTTGACCGACTGGAGGTAGACCGGGACGCTGATGGCGCCCTCGGCCGGCACGACGTACTTGAGCGGTGCCCCCTGGCGGATCCACTGCGTCGCCGTCCCAAGGAAGTAGGACGTCAGCGAGGCGGTGCCGTTCGTGAGCACCTGGACGTACTGCGGGTTCGAGGTGACGATCGTGCGGATCTGCTGCTTCGCGCGCTGCCGCCACAGGTTCCAGCCGGGCGTCATGTGGCGCAGGTCGCCGCCGTTCAGCCGCGCCGCCGCGTAGACCGCCTGCCAGTAGTAGTCAAAGAACGTCAGCTGGCCGGCGTAGTCGGGGTTCCATAGGTCACGCCAAGACCGGGGCACCCTTCGAACCCCGTTCTTGTTGTAGACCAGCCCGAGCTGGTCGGCGCCGATGCCGATGCCCTTCCTATTTCCGCGCTTGAACGCTGGATAGATGTCCTTCGCGTTCTTCAGCGACCCGTAGTCGAGCACTTGCCACATGTCGTCGAGGTCGCCCTGCGCCGAGGTCTGGGCGTTGAAGAAGCCCATGTTCACGAACGGCTTCGTCGGATCCTGGCGCTTCGCCGCCACCATCAGCGGGTAGCCGACCGTGTTGCTGTTCGCGTAGATGTCGATCGTGACGTTCGGGTGACTGCGCTCGTACCAGTCCTTGAACCGGCGCGGCATCACCTCCAGGGCACCGCCGAGGAACACGAACATCTTCACGTTGACCCTCGCGGGTGCCCGGCGCCGGTACGGCGCGGCGGTCGCGGCGCGGACAGGGTCGGCGCCGAGGGCGAGCGCGCCGACGGCGGCGCCGCCCGCCGCGAGGACTTCGCGCCGGGAGAGCCGCTTCCCGGTCGTGGCGTCGATTGGGTCTGGCATGGCGTCTCCTTTCGGTAAGTCAAGTCGGTTGCGGACGATGCTGACGGGGAGCAGCTGTCACGGCATCTCTCAGCCCTCCAGCATCACGGCGTTGACGGCGTCCCAGCCGGCCTGGACGTGGTCGCCGGCCGCGAACGAGCCGGCCGCGTCGTTCGGCCGGTCCGCGATCAGCTCGCGGCCGTCGGGCAGCCGGAGCCGGTAGCGGACGGTTGCTCCGTGAAAGACCACGGCCTCGAGCTCCGCGTCGAGCACGTTCCGGCCGGGCGACGGCTTGAGCTTGTCGCCGACGAGCACCCGCTCTGGGCGGATCGACAGCGCCGATCCCGACCCGGAGACCACCAGCTCGAGGTCGCCGGTGACGAAGCGGCCGTTCCCGTTGGTCGCGCCGTCGAAGATGTTCGTGTCGCCTACGAAGAAGGCCGTGAAGCGCGTCCGCGGCCGGCCGTACACCTCGTCGGGCGGGCCGAGCTGCTCGATGCGGCCAGCATTCATGATCGCGACCCGATCCGACATCGCGAGCGCCTCCGTCTGGTCGTGCGTGACGTAGATGAAGGTGGTCGACGACTCGGCCTGGATCCGCTTCAGCACGCCCTGCATCTGCACCCGGAGACGCAGGTCGAGGGAGGAGAGCGGCTCGTCGAGGAGCAACACGGCGGGGCGCTTCACCAGCGCCCGGGCGATCGCGACCCGCTGCTGCTGCCCTCCCGAGAGTTCGTGCGGGCGGCGTCCGCCGAATCCCGCCAGCTCGGCGAGGCGCATCGCGTCCGCGACCCGGCGGCGGATCTCGGCCCGCGGCATCCGGCCCTCGACGCGGAGCCCGAACGCGACGTTGTCCTCCACGGTCAAATGCGGGAACAGCGCCGGCCGCTGGAAGACCGTGTTGGTGGGCCGGCGGTACGCGGGCCGACGGCCCATCGGCTCCCCGCGGATGAGAACGTCGCCTGCGGTCGGCGTCTCGAGCCCGGCGATCATCCGTAGCGTCGTCGTCTTGCCGCACCCGCTCGGGCCGAGGATGGAGAAAAACTCGCCGCGCTCGACCGAGAAGGACACATGATCGACCGCCACCGTGGCCTCGCCGAAGATCTTCACGACGTCCCGGACCTCGGCGTCGGGTGCGTCCGTGCTCATCGCTGCCCCGCGATCTCGGCGAAGGCGTCCTCGGCCGCCGCGAGGATGTCGTTAACGTGGTCCTCGGTGTGCGCGGCGGAGAGGGCGCTGTGCAGGAGCGGCTTCTCGGCGATGAGGATGTTCCGCCGCGCGAGCGCGCGGACGAGCGCCTCGTAGTGCTCGGCGGAGGTCGAGAGAGCGGAGCGGTAGTCCTTGACCGGGCCGCGGGTGAAGTACGGCTGGAAGTGGCCGCCGCCGCCCGCGGGCACGACCGCCACGCCGTACCGGTCGCCGAGGTCGGCGAGGCCGGCGTTCAGCCGCTCGGTCAGGCGTTGCAGGTGCGCGAGCGCGGAGCCGTCGCGGAGTGCGGTGAGGCTTCCGACCACGGCGGCGAGCGCGATGGCGTGCCCGTTGAAGGTGCCGACGTACGAGACGCCGCCCTCGGCCGGGTCGGTGAGGGAGAGGAGCTCCGGTCGCCCCTCGAGCGCGGCCACGGGAAACCCATTGCCGAGCGCCTTCCCGTAGAGGGTCAGGTCCGGATGGACGCCGTACCACTCGCGCGCGCCTCCCGGCGCGAGCCGGAACCCGGTCAGGAGCTCGTCGAACACGAGCAGGATGCCGAGCTCGGTCGTCAGCGCGCGCAGCGCCTCGAGGTAGCCGCGCCGGGCCGGGATCCAACCCAGGTCGATCAGCACCGGCTCGACGAAGACGGCCGCGAGCTCGTCGGCGTGGGCACGGAGCAGCGCCTCCGTGGCCTCGACATCGTTGAACGGCAGCACGATGGTGTCGGCGGCATGGCGGGACAGCCCGGCGGAGCCCGGCGGCGAGGCGGGCGCGTCGGCGGGGCCGATGGAGTCCGGCGCTCCCCAGCACGAGACCCAGAGCGGGTCGTGCCAGCCGTGGTAGGCGCCCTCGGTCTTGGCGACGCCGTCCCTTCGGGTCGCCGCGCGGGCGATGTGGAGGGCATGCATCGCAGCCTCGGTTCCGGTGTTCGCGAAGCGGACAAGTCCGAAGTCGGGGACGAGCTCGGCGAACAGCTCGGCGGCCACGATCCCTTGCGCGGACTCGTAGCCCGTCGTCACGCCGGACGCCAGAGCCGCCGCGACGGCCTCCGTGACCGCCGGGTGGCCGTGACCGAGCATCACGGCGCCGTTGCCCATCGTGCAGTCGAGGTAACGGGTTGCGTCGACGTCGAAGACGTACGGGCCCTCGGCACGCGCCACGTAGAGGGGCCGCGGCGAGCGCAACCGCGAGTTCGAGTGCGTCCCGGCGGGGACGAGGCGACGCGCGCGCGCGTGGAGCTCCTCGGCGGTCGACACGAGATTCGTCACGCGCTCACCAGGATCGGGAGCTGGGAGAGGCGGCCCGCCTGCTCGCGGAGCGCGGGGAGGAATCCGTCGGCGAGCTCGCGGGTGAAGCGGGCGGACGGCCCGCTGATCGACAGGGCGCCGACCGCGGAGCCATCGCCGCCGAGGATTGGGGCGGCGACGCAGCGGAGGCCGACCGCGAAGGACTCCTCGTCGCGTCCGATCCCGGTCGCGAGCGTCTCGGCGAGCTCGTCCGCCAGGTCTGCGCGTACCGCGTCGGCATTCTTGCCGACGGCCTCGCGAAGGATCCTGTCGCCGCGCTCGGGCGCCACATAGGACAGGACGACCTTCCCCATCGCCGACCGGTGCGGGGCGATGACGTCGCCGACGCTCGCGACGTAGCGCAGAGCGTGCGTCGACTCGCGGCGCGCGACGAGGGTGATCTCGTCGCCGAGGAGGAGCCCGACGCTGACGCTCTCGCCGGTCAGGTCGACGAGTGCCTGGACGGCGTCGTTGAAGCGGTCGGCGGGCAGCCGCCGAAGCGAGCGCAGGCCGAGGGCGAGGAGGGACGGACCGGGGACGTAGCGCTTGTCGGGCAGGCGCCGCACGAGTCCGTGCTCCTCCAGGAGGCGCGCCAACCGCGAGACGGTGCTCGGCGGCACGCCGCCCCGAGCCGCGAGCTCGGAGAGCGTCAGCCCCGGATCCGGCGCCCCCGCGACGAGCTGAACGAGCTCGAGGAACCGCCCGAGATAGCTGATCCGCGGCAGCCCGTTGTCGGCCGAAGAAGGTTCCATTGAGTGGAAGACACGCTCGCTAGGCGGAGATGCCGACGCTAGCTGCTGCCGCGACACACGTCAACCGGCAGGGCGGTACAGTCGCCAGATGGCGGTTGCGGGACGCCTTGAGCAGGCTCGGGCGGCGATGGAGGAGGGCGGGCTCGACCTGCTCGCGATCTCACCCTCCGACGACCTGCGGTGGCTCGTCGGCTTCTCGCCGACCGCCGACGAGCGCGTCTGCATGCTGCTGGTCGGCCGCGAGTCGGCCGCGTTCGTCGTCCCCAGCCTCAACGCCGAGCAGACGGGAGCCGCGGTCGCGGACCTGCCACTCGAGACGTGGGAGGACCACGTGGGGCCCGACGAAGCGCTCGCGCGTGGCCTCGCCCGTCTCGGCCTCCGCGCGCCGGCGACCGTCGCCGTCGACGGGACGATGCGTGCCGACTTCCTGCTCCTCCTTCCAGGAGCAGCTGCCGGGCGCGCGCTGCCTGCCGGCTGCCGTCGTGCTGGCCGATCTGCGCGCGGTCAAGGACCCGAGCGAGCTGGAGTCGCTGGCGGCCGCGGCGCGAACCGCGGATGCGGCCGTCGAGGCCGCGTTCGCGGCGTGCGGCCCGGATGCGACCGAGCTGGACGTCGCCGAGGCCGCCGCCGCGGCGTTCCGGCGGGCGGGCTGCGAGGAGGTGCTCTTCACGAGCGTCGCGTGCGGTCCGAACGGCGCCTTCCCGCACCACCACTCGAGCGTTCGCCGCCTGCAGCAAGGCGACGCCGTCACGATCGACGTCGGCGGGCGCCTGAACGGATACGCATCGGACCTCACGCGCATGGCGCACGTCGGCGAGCCCGACGGGCGCTACGCCGAGCTCCACGACGTCGTTGCGTCGGCCCTCGGGGCAGGCCTGGCCACGGCGCGTCCGGGAGCGACCTGCGCCGACGTCGACCGGGCCGCCCGCGAGGTGATCGAGGCGGCCGGGCTCGGCGAGTATTTCGTGCACCGGACCGGGCACGGCCTCGGGCTCTCCGTCCACGAGCCGCCCTCGATCATGGCCGGCGAGGAGACGGAGCTCGCGCCCGGCATGGTCTTCAGCGTCGAGCCGGGCGTCTATCTCCCCGGCGAGCGCGGGCTCCGGCTGGAGGAGATCATCTGGGTGACGGACACGGGCTGCGAGGTATTCAGTTCCCTGCCTCGCGACGTCCACGTCGTCCCCGCATAGTCCCCCCAAGCGAGCCCGCTGAGGGGACGGGAGAACGGAGAAGGGGCGCCCGCCACCGTCGGAGGTCCGAAGCGTGTAGATGCCGTTTTCGTGCCCGATCCGGCTCACCGAATCCTTCGCAGGCAAACCGTCTGCCGTTCGGCGACAGACGATGCAGCCAATGAAGAGTTTCGGATCGCGCATCTTCTCTCGGTGAATCGCGCCGGTCGAGGCGTTGATGATGGTGAACGCGCAGTTCTCAGAGCCGTCGGTGCACCCGGCGAGGATGGCGACCCCGTAGGGTTCGTAAACTCAATCCGGCGGCAAATCAAGCGGAATCGGACGCGATGACAGGGTTTGGAATCCAATGCGATTCGATTGGCGGAACGGCGTAGACTCGCCCGTATGACTAGCCTGATGGCGAAGATCCGCAAGTGGTTGCGGATGGGGAAGAAGGCTTAACCGCTCTCACGCCCAAACGGCGTAAGATGTTCTGAACTGGCCCTGCACTCAGGTTCCGGCCCGAGCCCGCAACCCACCAACGCGCGACGCGCGCGAGGCGAGGAGCTTTAAGGCGAACGGACGTCGGTGCGGGGCCAGCCTCTTGCTCGACCGACTGGCTTCTTGCCGCTAGCGGAACTGGCGCGCCAGCGGTGCGCCAGTTGTCGTGCTTGAGCGTTTGCGCCGCAATCCCGGTGGGGTGCGCAAACGCGATCAGGCTGCTCGTTGGTATTCGTGGATCAGTCCGCCGAGCAGGTCGCGGCGATGGATTGCAACCGGCGTGTCGGTGTTCCCGTTGGGGTTGGCGACGGCGCCGTCCGGAGGGGCGAGCTTGAGCGCGCGGTGGGGCCTGTGCTCGTTGTAGTGCTTGGTGTAGGCGTGCAGGACTCGTTCGAGGTGGCGGCGCCCGAGGATGAAGATGCGATCGAGGCAGTCGTTGCGGACTGTGCGCACCCAGCGCTCGGCGAACGCGTTCGCGTTCGGCGCTTGCACCGGCGTGCGAATCGCCTCGATGCCTTCCGTGCGGAAGACTTCGTCGAAGGAGCGGCTGAACTTCGTGTCGCGGTCGTGGACCAGCAGTCCGAAGTTGCGCCCTTCCTCGCCGACCTGCATCACCAGGTTGCGAGCCTGCTGCGTGACCCAGGCGCTGTCTGGGTTGGCTGTGGCAGCGACGAACTCGACTCGGCGCGTCGCCAGCGAGAGGAAGAAGAGCACGTAGATCCGCTGCAGGCCGAGCGTCTCGACCGCGAAGAAATCGCACGCGAGCGTGCTCGCCGCCTGCTGGCGCAGAAATGACCGCCACGATGCTCGTGCCCGATCGGGTGCCGGCGGAATGCCCGCAGAACTCAGCACCTTCCGCACCGTTGTCGGAGCGACCGCCAGTCCGAGCTGCCTGAGCTCGCCGGCGATGCGCTGATAGCCCCAATGCGGGTTCTCGCGCGCAAATCGAAGGATCAACTCCCGCCGCGGCCCTCCAGCGGCGGCCTCCCTGGCTTGACGCGGGGATACGTCCACCGCCGCGAGACGAGCTGGCGGTGCCAGCGCAGCACCGTCTCCGGGCTGACCGAAAACGTTGCCCATCTCCGCCGTGGGAGCCCGCGGCTCAGAGTCGCGAGCAGGGCGCGATCTGACCGCTCGATCGGCAGCCGGCCCGAGCGTCGCCGCAAGAGCGCGAGCTCATGACGCAGCACCAAGATCTCCAGCTCCTTCGAGCGATCCGAGCGCCCGAAAAGCAGCACGAGCGCGAACAGGCTCCGAGCCGCGAGATAGACAAACGACCAGACCATCCACAGACCTCCACCTCGACGACGATGCCGAGGCTAGCCACCGCGAACGCAGCAATCCGTCCAGCACGTGGCGAGAACCGACTTGCGCCCCTGAGAACCGACTTGCGCCCTGTTTGTCTTTGCTATCCGCGCGCGCGTGAAACTCGAATTAAGACCGGGCGGCCTGCAGGAGGTGGCGTCCGCCCGCCGTCTGTCTCGATGCCCCAACGCATCGTCGAGCGAGCGCTGCGTACGCCCGCGCAGCACACCATGGGCCGCGCGGCCTCAAATCGCCGCGATCCAAGCGCCGACCGAGTTTGCGCACCCTACGGGACGAGGTGGTCTGGAATCGACGCTTCCTGCACTTGCGCGGCCACTACGCCTTCCATGCGACCGCCTGCACGCCGGCGGCGCCAGCGAGAAACGCCGACGCCGAGCGCTTCATCCACGGTGCGCACGGAATGCCTCGACTGGCTTGTGATCGTCGGCCGCCGCCAGCTCGACCGGGTCCTGCGCACCTACATCCAGCACTACAACCGCGAAGCGCCCGCACCGCGGACTCGCGCTCCAGCCGCTCGAAACGCCACAGCTCATGCCACCGCCCGGCGGCGATGTCCAGCGCCGCGACCGCCTCGGCGGCCTCGTGCACGAGTACTTCAGAGCCGCGGCATGAGTGAACGTCGTCTTGACACCCTTCACCTGTGTAGCGGCGGCTCTTTGCGCCAGGAGGCGTCCCAGAAGGCGAGCTCATAGTGGCTCGAGGTGAGGAAGGCTTCGGTCATGCGGCGGCGCTCGCTGGTTTCGGCTGCTCTGTCGGTGAGCGCCCTGCACCAGGCGGTGAGCTCGCCGAACTCGGCGCCGGCGTATTCGTCAATCCAGCGAGCGTGGAGCTCGTTGCCGGGGGTGCCGTGCTCGGCGAGGCTGACGGCGACTTCGTGGTAGCCCCACATGCAGGGCAGCAAGGCGGCAGCGAGTTCGCCGTAGTCGCCGAGCGCGGCGACGCGCAGGAGGAAGTCGGTGTAGGCGCGGGTGGTCGCGGTCGACCGCTCGTCTTCGAGCTCAGCCGGCGAGATGCCCCACTCGGCGGCGTAGGAGCGGTGAAGCTCCATCTCGCTGCCGAGTACGGCGCGGGCGAGCTCGGCGAAGCGGGTCATCTCGTCCAGTCGAGGTGCCCGTGCGCAGCCGAGTGCGAGCAGACGCGCGTAGTCGATCAGGAACAGATAGTCCTGGCGGACGTAGTGGCGGAACTTCTCCGGGTCGAGGCTTCCCTCGCCGATGGCGCGCACGAACGGGTGCTCATGCTGAGCCGACCAGATCGGGTCGGCCGCCTGCCGCAGCTCGTCAGTGAAGGCCATCGGCCAGCGTGTCCCAGTAGAGGAGCTCGTAGGCCTGCAACAGGCGCGTCGCCCGGCGGGCGCTCGCCGGTTCGCCGGGCGCGATCAGCGCGAGCGCGCGCTCCTCGAACCCGGCCGGCGGCGCGGCGAAGAAGTCGAAGAAAGCGACCGCGTCGGCGCCGTAGCGCGGGCGGAGCGCGTCACGCATGCGCGCGCAACTGCGCCCCCAGCGCTCGAGGTTCACGAGGAACGCGAGCGCCACGTCCGCCGGCGAGCCGTTGAGTGCGAGCCAGGCGACGTAGGCCGGATAGGCCTGGCAGCCGGGAAGCGGTTCGTAGTCGGCACCGAGCCCGACCGCTGCCGCGAACGGCTCGAGCAGCCGCAGCGCCTGCGCCTCACCGGCAGCCATCTCGCGGAAGAAGTCTCCTGCCGGCGGCTGCGGGAAGCGGTGCGCCAGATGTTCGAAGCTTCTCCGGTCGCTCGCGATGATCGCCCGCTGCTCGCCGGCGAACGCGCGCAGCGATTCCCGCGGCACCCGCCCGGCCTCGAGCTCGGCGAGGTAGGGATGCTCGGCGAGGCTGCGTTCGACCGGTGCGAGCTCGGCCCGCACGGCTGCCACCCGCTTCGCGGCGTCCATACCCGGCATATTCACCCGCCGCGTGCCCGAGCCGGGCACGCGGCGCGATCCGGTGCGTTGCGCGGCTACACAGACGCAACCAGGGCCCCGAATTGCGCTGGTTCACAGGAAGAGCGAACTTACGGCGCACGCTCGAGCGCTGCCGCCCCGGCGGCGAGACGCTCGGGCGGGGTCGGGTGGGTGAAGAGGAGGAGGTAGAACAGCCGCGGCGGGTCGAGGTCCGCGAGGTTGGTGTGGGCGAGTCGGCGGAAGGCGTTCTCGTAGGCGGCTCGGTCGCCGGTCAGTTGGAGCGCGTAGCGGTCGGCGGCGCGCTCCCAGCGGCGAGAGACCGCTGTTAGCGCGGGCAGCGACGTTAGACCGATCCCAAGCCCGATGAGAAGGACGAGCGGAATTCGGTGCGGGTCGCCGACGCGTGTCCCGAGTAGTGCCCAAACAACGACCGTTGCGGTGACCGCGCCTGCCATCGCGAGCAGGGTTGCGAGCAGCACGTGCCTGTGGCGGCGGTGGGCGAGTTCGTGGGCGACGACGAGCCGCACCTCTGCCGGTGGGGCCTGCTCGAGCAGGGTGTCGGAAACGACGATGCGGCGCGTCCGGCCGAGCCCGGACACGTACGCGTTCGCTTTGCGCGTCCGACGGCTGGTGTCTTGACGAGCATGTCGCGCACCGGCACGCTGGCCCGCCGTGCGAGTGTGTGCAGCTGCGCCGCCAGTGCCTCGTCCCGCAGCGGCGAGTAGCGGTTGAACAGCGGTTCGAGCACGACAGGGGCCACGAACGAAAGCAGCAGCGCCGCCAGCGCGAACGCCGCTGCCGCCGGCGCCACCCACCAGCCCGGCAGCGCACGGGCGAGCGCGACCAGCCCGAGCAGGGCCGCGGCCGTGAGGAGGCTGTTGACAGCGGCCGCCTTCGCCCGGTCGGCGGCCCACGAGGGCAGCCGCTGCGTCGAGAAGCCCCAGCGCCACTCGCGGATGAAGCCGCTCCACAGCGCAAGCGGCGACCGCACCACCGCTGAGGCGGCGACCACGATCGCCGCGTAGGCCGGCGTCCGCGCCCACCACGGCAGCGAGCCGGGATCGAGCGCGGCACCGGCGCCGCTCCACGCAAGCGCGGCCAGCACACCCGCTTGGAGCGCAACGTCAGCACCCGCAACCCAGTACAAAGGACGGTGGTAGGCCCGTGCCCTCGCTACCTCCTCCGCCGAGAAGAAGCTCAGCGCCTCTGTCCGCACGAACTTCGGCGGCGAGGAATCTCCGTCCATGCCCCGACGCTAGCGCCGATCGAGCACCAGACGAACGGCGACATGGACGCGCTCGCGGGCAACTGAACGCAAGGCACGGCGTGCGCCGGTTGGCAGGGCGGTGCGGACCGGCCCGTGCCGTGCATATACTCGGCCCGCCCGGCTGAATACGCCAGCTTGCAGGGAGAATCGAGTTCTCGCAGCGCACGCTGCCGAGGCCCTCACACACCCGCCGCCGGTCGGCCTGTCCGCGCCAAAATCCCACTCTCAACCCAGGTTCGTAAGCGAGTGAGACTGGGCCAAAAGTAGGGCGCACGCCTGACCGCGCGTCATTGGATA
>Ga0126306_10000605_pt1 | contig 17256 bp, 22 predicted proteins | sample Plot27_FD_92592 | JGI IMG/M metagenome (GOLD analysis project Ga0126306, IMG submission 92592) | Serpentine soil microbial communities from UC McLaughlin Reserve, CA, USA - Plot27 | ecosystem: Environmental > Terrestrial > Soil > Grasslands | place: USA: UC McLaughlin Reserve, Lake County...
CGGTCGCGTCGCTCGCGGTCGGCAACTTCGCCGCGCTCGTCCAACGCGACGTGAAGCGGCTGCTCGCCTACTCGTCCGTCTCGCACGCCGGCTTCATGCTGATCGCGATCGCCGCGAACAGCGAGCTCGGCGGCAAGGCGCTCCTCTACTACCTGATCCCGTACGGCGCGATGTCGATCGGCTCGTTTGCCGTCGTCGCGGCGCGCGAGCGGGAGCTCGAGGCGCCCGTCACGCTCGAGAACCTCGGCGGCCTCGGCTGGGAACGGCCGTTCCTCGGCGCCGCGATGTGGGTCTTCATGCTCGGCTTCATGGGCATGCCCCTGACCGGCGGCCTGATCGGGAAGCTCTACGTCTTCGCGGCCGCGTACGAGGCGGGCTGGTGGTGGCTGATCATCGCGGGCGTGATCGCGACCGCGATCTCGCTCTACTACTACCTGGGTGTTGTCCGCGCGCTCTATCTGCGCCCGGCCGCGGAGCTGCGGCCGGCGGTCGCCGGCGGCTCGCCGCCGCTCGATCCGCTCCTGCACGTGACCGTCCTCGTCTCGGTCGTGGTCACGATCGGCTCCTTCTTCTTCGTGCAGCCGCTGATCGACCTGGCAGGCGACGCGGTGGCGTCGCTGCCCTTCTAGCCCCGCGTTCGTTCTAGCTCCGCTGTGACGCGCGGGCCCGGAAGCGGTGCCGTGGCGCGACCGCGGAGGCGGCCACCAGCGCCTGCACCGCGAAGATCGCGAGCGCGGCGACGACGGCCGTAATCGCGATCACGGGCGGCGGCCCGCTCTCGAGCAATGGAGCACGCACGGCCGTCGCGAGGAGCACGAACGGGAGGGCGGCACCTGAGAGAAGGGCGATGCCGCGGTCGTGCGGCTGCGCTGCGGTGCCGTCGAGCACGTCGCCGAGGCCGGAGAGCGCGGCCAGGGCCACGGCCGGAACGGCTGCAACGAGAGCGTAGTAGGCGAGCGAATGCTCGCCGGCGGCGTCCGCGAGCGCGGCGCCGAGAACGAGGCACACGGAGGCTAGGCGTGTTGTCATGGGTGGATGTTCGACCCGGAACCGGACGGTCCTCTAGGCTCCCGGCATGGCTACGACACTCACCTGGCTCGGCCATGCGGCGTTCCGCGTGGACACCCCGAGCGGCAAGCGCATCTACGTGGATCCCTTCCTGAACGGCAATCCGAAGTGCCCGGAGAACGAGCGGGAGCCGGAGCGCGTCGACGCCATCTACATCACCCATGGGCACAACGACCACGTCGGCGACACGCTCGATCTGTACAAGAAGTTCCAGTGCCCGGTGATCGCCCCGGTCGAGGTCCGCGACTTGCTCGGCATGATGGGCTGCGAGACAGAGGGCCCGCTCGACCCGAACAAAGGCGGCACGGTCGATCTCGACGGGGTCAAGGTCACGCTCGTGCACGCGCAGCACTCGTCCAGCTACGTCACCGAGGCGCCGCCGGGCTCGCCGCGCGAGTGGGAGATCGTCTACACGGGCGAGCCGTGCGGCCTTGTGTTCGACCTCGGCGAAGGCCCCAGGCTCTACTTCGCCGGCGACACGAATGTCTTCGGCGATATGGCGCTGATCGCCCGGCTCTACGCGCCCGAGATCGCGATCCTGCCGATCGGCGGGCACTTCACGATGGATCCGAAGGAGGCCTCCGTCGCGCTCGAGCTCTTGAACGTCAAGCGGTGCATCCCGTGCCACTACGGCACGTTCCCGATCCTGGCGGGCACGCCGGACCAGTTGCGCGAGCTCGCGCCCGGCGTCGATGTGATTTCACCCGAGCCCGGGGAGACGATCGAGCTGTGAGGGAACGGTGGTTCGGGGCGACCGGCCGCCAGGTGCCGGAGCTTGCGCTCGAGGGGTCGCTCGAGCTCGAGGGCGCGCTCGTGCTCGACGACGTGGACGACGACGCACGCCTGCGTCAGGCGCACGCCAGCGGGACGCCGGTCGTCGTCCGCGCGGCCACGCCGGGGGCGGTGAAGGCCGCCCTGGCCCGCCCCGAGGTCGCGTCGGTCCTCGTCCCGACCGAGGAGCTGCTGAGCCTCGACCTGACCTCCCTGACGTATGGCTGAGTGCGTCTCGACGTATTCGCTCGTCGCGTGCGACCTCGAGCGCGGGCAGTGGGGCGTCGCGACGCAGTCGAAGTTTCTCGCCGTCGGCTCGATCGTGCCCTGGGCGGAGCCCCAGGCCGGCGCGGTCGCGACGCAGTCGTACGCGAACCCGCGCTACGGGCCGGAGGGGCTGGCGCTGCTTCGCCAGGGACTCGGAGCCGGGGAGGTCGTCGAGCGGCTGACCGCGGCCGACGAGGGCCGCGACGAGCGACAGGTCGGAGTGGTCGACGCAAGCGGCGTCGGCGCCACCTTCACCGGTTCCGCCTGCCACGATTGGGCGGGCGGCCGGACTGGCCCGGGCTACGCGGCGCAGGGGAACCTGCTCGTCTCCCGTGCCACCGTCGAGGCGCTCGCGGAGTCGTTCGAGTCCTCGAGCGGATCGCTGGCGGAGCGTCTGCTGGCTGCGCTGGCGGCAGCACAGGCGGCGGGCGGCGACAGGCGTGGGCAGCAATCGGCGGCGTTGATCGTCGTTCAGCGCGACGGCGGCTACGCCGGTCTCTCGGACACGCTCGTCGACCTGCGCGTCGACGATCACGCGGCGCCGATCGAAGAGCTCCGCCGCCTCTACGACCTGCACGAGCAACTGTTCGGCGAGACGCCGCGTGAGCAGTGGCTGCCCGTCGACGACGGGCTTCGGGCTGAACTGGACGGCCACCTCGCACGGCTCGGCTACGCGCGTCTCGAGGACTGGGCGGGGGACGCGAACCTGGAGGAGCGGGTCGACGGCGATGCCGAGATTGACCCCGTCGTGCTGAACGAGCTGAGGAGGAGACGATGAGCGGGTACGAGGTCGCGAGCCTGAGCGGTCTGGAGTCGTTGCCCGGTCCGGGCTCGCTCCGGTGGACGCCGCTGCGGAAGCATTTCGGGATCACGGCGTTCGGGATCAACGCCTATACGGCGACTGAGGTGGGCCAGGACGTCGTCGAGGAGCACGACGAGGCCCGGCTCCAGCACGAGGAGCTCTACGTCGTCGTCTCCGGCCGCGCCACGTTCGTCCTCGACGGCGCCGAGGTCGACGTGCCCGCGGGCTCGGTCGTCTTCCTTCGCGATCCGACGGTGAAGCGGTTTGCCCGGGCCGAGGAGCCGGGTACGACGGTGCTCGCAATCGGAGGCAAGCCTGGTCAGCACGACGTGTCGGCGTGGGAGTACTTCTTCGCCGCCTATCCGAAGGCCGACGCCGGGGACTACGAGGGGGCGCTGGCGGAGCTCGACGCCGGCCTCGAGGCCAAGCCGGACCACCCACCGCTCCTCTACCACCGCGCCTGCATTCTCGCCCGCGAGGGCCGGATCGAGGAGGCGCGAGGATATCTCGACCGGGCGCTCGAGCTCGATCCGGCGCTCGGGAGCTACGCGGCGAAGGACGAGGATCTGGCGGCTCTAGGAGTCACCGGGCAGCCGTAGCCCGGCCGCGCGGCGCCGGAGCTCCGGCACCGGGTCGGCCTCGGGACGCGCGACGACGAGGACCGCTCCAAGACCGTCGCCCGCCAGAGCGCCGACGAGGAGCTCGAGTCCGAGTGCGAGCGCGAAGCCCTTGTGCGCCTGCTCCCCGCCGAAGGGGACGAGCTGCTCCGGGGTCGCCGCGCCTCGAAGCACGTCTCCGTACGTGACTGCGCCCATGGAGACGTCGGCCACGAGCGGCGGGCCGTCGGAGCTCGGGATTGCGAGCGCGAGCGGGTTCGTCCCCGCGAGCGGCTCGCCGCCGTCCGGATGGCGGAGCCGAGGCGGCGAGGTTGCCGTGAGCGCGGCGACGAGGCCGCCGTCAGCGAGGCGGCGAACGTACGACCCGAGCATCCCGGTCGGAAAGCAGTTCGAGGCGACGACGACGCGGGCGCGGGACGGCGGGTCCGCCAGCTGGGCGTCGGCGATCGCGGCAAGCGTCAGGTAGCCGAGGGCGCCACCGCCGTCCCAGCGCTCGTAGCCCGGCTCGGCGTGGCGCCGATTGGGCTTGGCGTCCGGTCGCAGGTCGGAGAGCGTCTCGAGCCAGTCGATCCGAGAGAGGCCATGGCCGAGCTTGCCCCGCGACTCGGCGTCGAGAAAGTGCGAGGCGAGGGTGGCCGTGTCGGCCTTGGAGAAGCCGAGCGCCGCGATCCGCGACTCGGGGCTACGCGGCACGTCGTCGGGCGACCCAGACCGCCGCGCCGGCGCCGAGCACGAGCGGGATCCCGACCAGCGCTGGGCGGAGCCGCCGGGCCGCCGGGTACGCGGCCTCGACGAACAAGAGCACGGGCCAGTCCCGCTCCGTCGCGATCCGCCGCAGCTCGCGGTCGGGGTTGACGGCGACCGGGTTGCCGACTGCCTTCAGGAACGGCAGGTCGGTGTGGCTGTCGGAGTACGCGGTCGAAGCGCGGAGGTCGTAGCCGCGCTCGCCGGCGAGTCCGCGGATCGCTGTCGCCTTGCCCTCGCCGTGGCAGGCCCGGAGGGAGCGGCCGGTGTAGACGCCGTCGACGACCTCGCACGTCGAGCCGAGCGCACCGTCGAAGCCGAGCTCGTCCGCGAGCTCCTCGACGATCTCCTGCAGCGTCGCCGAGACGATGTAGACCGGCTCGCCGCGCTCGCGGTGGCGCTCGACGAGCGCGAGCGCCTCCTGGAAGACCAGCGGCTTCAGCACCGGATCCATCGCGTCGCGAACGAGCGCGCGCAGATCGTCCACGCCGAAACCCTTCAGGATCATCAGGCCGTCCTCGGCCGCCTTTCGCACCGTCTCCGCGCTCGCGCCCCGGGCGGCGAAGAGGAGCTGCCACGCGGCGGCCTTGGCGAGCTGGCCCCGCCCGATCACGCCGTGCGCGCGGAAGCCCCCGGCGAGCGCGAGCGCGCTCGAGCGCCGCAGCAGCGTCCGGTCGAGGTCGAAGAAGGCGGCAGCCTGCATGGAGCGAGTGTACGGACGGCGGCGGGCCCTGCTTCTTCATCTTCCTCAACCTCTTGTAATGTCTGCCACGATATGGCAGGTTGATCCCCGGTGGCAGGGGGTGGAAGACGCGTTTCGGCCACCGGGAGCAGGCGGCCACGCGTCGGGCACGGGGATCGTCCGTCACAAGCGTCCTCAGCCCGGCGCGGCGCTCCACGCGCGTCGGCCCGGGCTAGGAGAGCAGCGTCAGCGGCCGGCGGATCGCCGCCTGCCGCGTCGCCGCGACCGTCTCCGCCAGCGCGACGAGCGCGCGGGATGCGTCGGCGTCCGGATCGGATTCGACGACGGGCGTTCCTGCGTCGCCGGCTTCGCGGAGGACGCGGTCGAGCGGGATCGTGCCGAGGAGAGGCACACCCAGCTGGTCGGCCAGCGCCGCGCCACCGCCCTCGCCGAACGCGTCGCCGCTCATGTTCTCGACGACGCCGAGGAGCTTCTGGCCGGTCTTCTGCGCCATCATCGCCGCGCGTGCGGCCACCTCCTGCGCGAGCGGCTGCGGTGTCGTCACCACGAGCACCTCCGCCCGGGGCAGGAGCTGCCCGAGCGAGATCGCCATGTCGCCGGTTCCGGGCGGCATGTCGATCACGATCGTGTCGAGCTCGCCCCAGTGCACGTCCGAGAGGAACTGCTCGAGTGCGCGGTGGAGCATCGGCCCGCGCCACATGACCGGCGCGTTCTCGTCGAGGAAGTTGCCGATCGAGATCAGCTTCAAGCTGCCCCGGACAGGCGGGACGATCATCTTGTCGACCACGATCGGGCGCTGGTGGACTCCGAGTAGGTGCGGGATCGAGTGGCCGTAGATGTCCGCGTCGATCACGCCCACCTGCTGGCCGAGGCCGTCGAGTGCAGCTGCGATGTTGACCGTCAGCGAGGACTTGCCGACGCCGCCCTTCCCGCTCGCGACCGCGATCACCCGCGTCGCCGGGTCGAGCGAGATCGTCTTCTCCGGCCGTCCACCGCGCAGCTTCGTCGTCAGCGCCACCTTCTCGTCCGGGCTCATCACGTCGAAGCGCAGCTCGACGCGTCGCACACCCGGGAGGCTGCCGACATGCTCGGCCACCTGATCCTGGAACGAGCTCCGCAGCGGGCATCCCGCAACCGTCAGCGCGATCGTCACGGCGACGTCGCTGTCCTCGATCGAGACGTCCCGGACCATGTCGAGCTCGGTCACGGGTTTGCGCAGCTCCGGATCGATCACCCGGTCGAGCGCGCGCAGCACGGCCTCACGATCTACGGTCATGGAAGGAGCGTAGCGGCGCCCTCCTCCTAGCCGACGAGTCTGAAGAGGATTGCGTCGCGCACCGGCTTCCGGCCCGTCCGCGTCAGGGTCATCGTCCCCCGGGCGTTGTCGTAGAGACCCGTCCCGCCCACGACCGCGAGGTTGTAGAACTGCCGGTACATGAGCGAGCCGCCCACGACGATCCTCCCCTTCGGGAGGATGTAGGTGCCGCGGCAGACGCGCGAGCGGACCTCGTCGACGAAGCTGCAGACGAGCTCGGAGCGCCCGATCACGTTCCCGGTCCCTCGCTCGAGCAGCCGTGACCGGACGACCTCGATGTCACCCGGCGAGACGCCTTTCGCGCCGAGATCGACGCGCGTCACCCTGAGCTCGCGGTCGTTGATCGGGATCGCAGCGGGACCCGTCCCCGCGGCGGAGTAGCTCTGCCATGGGCCGACGGCGAGCACGCCGACGACCAGTCCTGCGATCACGCAGCCGACTCTGGTCTTCATTCCCGCTCCTCCTTCGTGTGTGTCGCTCTGGATTCTCCATTGGCGCCCGGCAGCTCGAGCCAGAACGTCGTTCCCTGGCCGGGATCGCTGTCGAAGCCGATGCGGCCGCCGTGGGCCTCGACGATCTCCCGTGAGACCGCGAGGCCGAGGCCCGTGCCGGTGATGCCGGTTGCCGCCGCGTCCCCGCGGAAGAACTTCGTGAAAATGCGATCCTGCTGCTCCTCGGGGATTCCCAGCCCCTCGTCGCGAACGGCGATCCGGACCCCCTCGGCGCTGCGGCCGGCCACAACCTCGACCGTGCCGCCTTCGGGGGAGTACTTGATCGCGTTCGAGAGCAGGTTCCCGACGACTTGTGCAAGCCGGCCGGGATCGCCACGCACCTGTAGCGGCCGCTCCGCCTCCACTTCGAGCTGGTGCTTGGGGCTCTGCGCGGCGTAGAGCTGCGCCTGCTCCTCGAGCAGGTCGGCGAGGTCGATCTGCTGCTTCAAGAGGTCCACGCCCTCGTGCTCGATCCGCTGGACGTCGAGGAAATCCTCGAGCAGCGCGGCGAGCCGGCGCGCCTGGGCGTCCACGATGCCCAGGTAGTGCCGACGCGTCGCCGGGTCGAACTCGCGCTTCAGCAGCAGCGCCGTGAAGCCGAGCACGCTCGCAAGCGGCGTCCGCAGTTCGTGCGAGACGATGCTGACGAGCTCCGTCTTCATCCGCTCGCTCTCGCGCAGCTCCTCGTTCTGCTGCTCGAGCTCCGCGTGGCTGACCTCGAGGCGCTCTGCCATCTCGTTGAACGCGTGCGTCAGCTCGCCGACCTCCCCGGGGCCCCCTTCGGGCAGCCGATAGGAGAAGTTGCCGGCGGCGATCAGGCCCGCGCCGTCCGCGACCGCGCGGACCGGACGGCCGATCGAGCGTGCGAGCACGATCCCGAAGAGCGCGATCAGCGCCATCGAGGCGCCGACGGCGATGCCGCCGACGACGACGGCGAGGTCGGTGCGGCGGTCGGCATCCCGCGATGCCTGCGCCGCGAGCGCGTTCTCGGCACCCCGGAAGCCCACGAACAGCCGTCTGATCTCGTCCGTGTAGTTCTTGTTCTCCTGGACGAGACTCGAGTCATCCTGGGCGATGCCCGGCTCCTCTCGGAGGACTTGGATGATGCTGTCGAGCCAGAAGAAGACGTACTCGCGGATCTGGTTCTCGATCCCCAGCGCGCGGCTGCTCTGCTCGGGATCGTCTCTGACGAGTCGGTTGAAGTCGGCCAACTGCGGATCGAGCTTCGGACGCGTGTCGCGGTAGCCGGTGAGAGAGCTCCGCTTGTTGGTGACGGCAAAGTTGAGGAAGCTCGATTCGATGTCCGAGACGAGTTTCTCAAGCTGCAGCGACTCCGTCGTCACGTCCTTCGACCGGGCTTCCCGATCCGTTGCCTCCCGCTGGGCGGACACGGCGAGGATCAATGCGGCAAAGGCAGCGCCGACGAGCAGCGCCAGCGCGCCGCTGGCGAGCCACATGCGGCTGGCGAGTCTCACGTGAGCAGCTCCTCGACTGCGGTGCTGAGCTCGTCCGGGTCGAACGGCTTCGAGACGAAGCGATCGGCGCCGGCGACTTGCACCTCGATCTCCGCATGGCTCCAGGCCGTGATGACGACGACGGGGATGTCCTTGAGCGACTCCGTCGAGCGCAGTTCCTCGAGCACCTCGATCCCGCTCAGGCCGGGGAGCATCACGTCGAGCACGATCAGGTCGGGTCGCTCCTCATGGGCGATCGTCAGCGCCTCGGTCCCGTCCGCTGCTTCGACGAACCGGTAGCGAGAGCCGAGCACGGCTCGAACGAGCTCGCGGAGGCTCGGGTCGTCGTCGCAGACGAGAATCGTCGCGGCGCCGTCGTCTGTTGCGGGGTGTCGTTCTCGCTGGTCCACCGTGCAGTTGGAGGTGCGGTGGCGCCGGATGTGCCGGAAGTCTAGACGACCGCCTGCTCGAGGAGCCGGCGGAGCAGGCGGGCGTTGCGCGGCGCGAATCCCTCCCAGTCGTTGTTGAAATAGATGTAGCTGCATGACGCCGGCCAGCCGCGGATGCGGACGGCCCACGACTTGAGTTCGTTCTCGGAGTAGTTGCCCCTGCGGCCGTGCGAGCCCCAGTGGAAGCGGACGAACGTCCAGTCCGTCGTGAGCTCGTGCGTCTGGAACGACTGGACCTCGGGGCGGTCGGCGATTACGAGCGCGACCCCGTGCTGCCGTAGGAGCTCGGTCACCTCCGGCACGAACCAGCTCGGATGTCGGAACTCGAAGGCGTGCCGTCCTTCGGGCAGCTGCTCGAGCGCCTGCGCGAGCCGGGCGTCGTCGCGGCGGAACGTGGGCGGCAGCTGCCAGAGCACCGGGCCCAGCTTGGGCGTGCCGACGAGCGGCGCGATCCGCGAATAGAAGAGCTCGAGGCTCGGCGCCAGGTCGCGCAGCCGCTTCACGTGTGTGACGTAGCGGCTCATCTTGACGGCGAAGACGAAGTCGTCCGGCGTCTGTTCGACCCAGCGCTGCACCGCTTTCACGGTCGGAAGGCGGTAGAAGGTCGCATTCAGCTCGACCGTGTCGAAGTGGCGCGCATAGTGCTCGAGCCAGCGGCTCGACGGGCACCGCTCCGGGTAGAAGACGCCGTGGCGCCAGCTGTCGTAGTTCCAACCCGAGCAGCCTACGAGGTGAGGACGTCGGCGACGGTCCGGCACATGTCGGTCGTTCCCGCCGCGACGACGCGCGAACGTCCGACGAGGTCGAGCGGAGCGGACTCGAACGGTCCCGCCTCGAAGAGGTCGATCACGAGGCCGCACTCGCGCACGAGCAGCTGGCCGGCGGCGATGTCGACAGAGCGCGCCGGTTTGAGCGAGCAGACGGCGTCGACGCGGCCGGCGGCGAGGTGGCAGAGCGACAGCGCGAGCGAGCCCATGATCCGGAGCCGATGAGCTGTGCCGACCATCTGCGCCGCCTTGTCGGCCACCTCCGCTGTCGTCGTCGCCTCGAAGGAAAGGAGCTCGATCTCGTCCTTCGGCTTGACCGCGCCGAGGGCATGGCCATTCAGGAACGCGCCGCGCCCCCGCTCGGCCGTCCATTCCTCGCCGGAGCCGAAGTCGTAGACGTAGCCGAAGACGACGTCGCTCATCGTCTCCCCGTCGGCGACGGCGAGCGAGAGCGAGAAGAACGGGATGTCCCGCTTCGCGTTCAGCGAGCCGTCGATCGGGTCACAGACGACGCGCCAGGGCGAGCCGGTGCCGAAGACGCGCTCGCCGAGCTCCTCGGAAACGAGCGTGAAGCTTTCCCCGAGCTCCTCGAGCCGGTGGACGACGGCCGTCTCTGCGGCGGCGTCGATCGCGGTCGTGTCGTCGCCGCCGACCCCGACCTGGAGGACCGGCTCCCGCTCCCGCCGGGTCGGCAGCTCAACGAGCACTGCCTTGATGTCGCCGACCGCCTCGCGGCAGACCTCGAGCCACGGTTTCACCGACAGGGCTTCATAGCGGGTGGAAGAGAAGGCCGGAGATCAGCTTCGGGAAGAAGTACGTCGTCTTCTGTGGCAGCACCTCGCCGCGGCGGGCGTAGGCGAAGACGTCGTCGATCCGCGTCGGCTCGAGCAGGTACGCGACCGCCGCCTCGCCATCGCGGACGCGGCGCTCGGCCTCGGCGGCGTCGGCCGTGTACGAGATTCCCTCGTGGCCGAGCGTGTCGACGAATTGGACGTCGAGCATGCCCTCCGGGACCGCGATCCGCCTGCGCTGGTCGCGCGTGACCTCTGTGATCCCTGGCCCGCCGCCGTCGTCTCCCTCGAGGCGCTTCGGCGCCGCGAAGAGCCGGTGGGTCGGGAAGATCTCGAGACCGGGATCCTCGGTCGAGACGAGCACGACGAGCATCTGCCCGCTCGCGGGCGTTGCTTCTTCCTGCGCGAAGGCGACGGCGGTCTCGTAGCGGTGGTGGCCGTCCGCAATCAGGAGTTGCTTGTCGTCGAACGCGCGCACGAGCGTGGGGTCGTCGAGCCGCCAGAGCCGGGCGCCCTCGGCCTCGAGGTCAGGCTCGCGATCGGCGCGTCCAACCGGCGCGGGGCCGTCGTAGAGGAGGAAGATCGGCTCGAGCTGGACACGCGTCGCGCGGAGGAGGCGGAGACGGCCCTCCTTCGGGCCGGCATGCGTGCGCTCGTGCGGCAGCACCGTGCCGGTCTCGTACGGCTCGACCCTCAGCGACGCGACCAGGCCGAAGCGGGTGCGCGCGACTCCGTCCGGGCCGACGTACTCCTGCTCGAGCGCCCAGACCGCGGGCGCCTCCTCGACCAGGACGCCCCTCTCCCGCCAGGCCTCGAGGTCGCGAGCCGCTTCCTCCTCCGACTCCGGCAGGGTCAGCCGGACGACGTTGTGCGGGTTGCGCTCGCGCAGCTCGTCACGCTGCTCGTTCGAGATGACGTCGTAGGGCGGCGCGACGAGCGTCTCGAGCGGGCCAGCGGACTCGTCGTAGCGGAGGGCGCGGAAGGGCTTGACCACGGCCATGGCGGGCAACGTACCAACAGGCTCGCGGCCTAGACTCCGCCCATGGCCACGATCGCCGAGCTCGCTCCGGACCGGACCATCGAGGGCATCTACGCGGTGGCGCGCAAGCAGCGACGGACGACTCGCAAGGGCGCCCCGTACCTGGCGCTCGAGCTCGTCGACCCGACCGGCCGGATCGAGGGCCGGATCTGGAACGACGTCGAGCTGCTCGACGGCCGCTTCGCCGAGGGCGACGCCATCCGCGTGCTCGGGCGCGTCGAGCGCTTCGACGACCGGCTTCAGCTCGAGATCCGCTCGGTGGAGCCCTCCGACGCCGATCCTGCCGGGTTGGCGCCGCGCCTGCGGCGCGACGCCGACGAGCTCGACGGCTTTCTCGAGTTCCTCGCGGGGGAGCTTTCGCACCCGGGGCTGTCGGCGGTTGTCGACGGCGTCGTGGGCGACGACGCGCTGCGGAAAGCGCTGCGCGAGCTGCCCGCCGCCGAGTTGCATCACTCCTACGCGGGCGGCCTGCTCGAGCACACCGTCGGCGTCGCCACGCTGGTGCGCGAGACGGCGCAGCTGCACCCGAGACTTCGCTCCGATCTGGTTCTGGCAGCGGCGCTCGTGCACGATCTCGGGCGGGTGCGCGAGCTCGGACGTGGCCCTGCCTTCCGCCAGACCGACGAGGGGCGCCTGCTCGGGCACGTCCATCTCGGGCTGCGGCTCGTCGAGGAGCGGGCGGATGGCCTGGACTCGGCCGTGCGCGCCGAGCTGCTGCACGCGATCGCCTCCCATCACGACCGCAACGCCGCCCGCACGGCCGAGGCAGCAGTGCTCTACCACGCCAACCAGCTCGACGCCGTCGCGGCAACCCGTCCGGTCGAGTAGTGCTCGCGGTCCTGCTGGCCCTGGCCGCGAGCGCCTCGTGGGGCCTCGGCGACTTCCTCGGCGGCCTGACGTCGCGGCGGCTGCACGTCCTGACCGTCCTTGTCGTGCAGCAGGTGTTCGGGCTCGCGGCGGCGATGACCTGGGTGCTGTTCGCGTGGGAAGGGTTCCCGGGCTGGGAAGGAGCGGCCTGGGCGGCGTCTGCCGGCGTGTGCGGCTGCCTCGGGATCGGCGCGCTCTATCGAGGAATGGCGGTCGGCGCGATGGGCATCGTCGCGCCCGTGTCCGCCGTGTCGGCGGCCATCCCCTTCGCCGTCGGGATCGCATCGGGCGAGCGGCCGGGAGGGCTGCAGGTGGCCGGGATCGTGCTCGCGCTCACAGGCGTCGCCGTTGCCTCGCGCGAGCCGGCGGACCGGGGCGGAGGACGCGCGGCCGGGATCGGGCTCGCGCTCCTCGCCGCGCTCGGCTTTGGCTTCTACTTCGTCTTCGCCGACCGTGCCGCAGACGCGAGCGTTCCCTTCGCGGTCGCGACCGCACGCGGCGTCTCGCTCGCCGTCGCCTTTGTCGCCGCGGTCGCGGTCAGCGCGTCGGTTCGGCCCGCGCGCTCGTTCCTGCCGGTGCTCGCCGTCGTCGGGCTTTGCGACGTCGGCGCGAACATGCTCTTCTCGGTCGCCACCACGCACGGCTATCTGAGCGTCGTCTCGGTGCTGTCGGCGCTCTACCCCGTCGTCACCGTGGCGCTCGCCGCCGTCGTGCTGCACGAGCGCGTCGCCCCGGCGCAGCGCGTCGGCGTCGCCGGCGCCCTGGCCGGCGCTGCGATGATCACCGCCGGCTGAGCGACAACTCGAGAAACCAGGGACAGTCCCTGGCTACCGCAGTTGTCCGACAACCGCAGTTGTCAGGGACAGTCCCTGGTGACGGCGGTTGTCCGAATCGGCCACTTTCGCTTGGCGGCCGGCAGCGGCAACATCGAGCCGATGCTGGACGAACGACACGAAGCTGCGTTGGGCGAAATCGTCGCCCTTCACCGGGCGCTCGACGCACTGGAGAGGTCGCTCGTCGCGAGTGCGCGTGCGATGGGTGCGACCTGGGCCCACCTGGCCGAGCCGCTCGCACTGTCGAAGCAGGGCGTGCGGAAGCGCCACCTCGCTGTCGACCCGATCTTCGCCAGGCGCGGCGAGAGGCCGCCGACGCTCGCGGAGTATCACGCGGAGATGGATGCGGCCCTCGGTGTCGCTCGTGAATGATTCGAGGCGTGAGCACGTCCACCACGACCCTTCAAGGCCGGCTCGACGAGCACGTGCTCGAGAGCGGCGCGCTCCGCAGCAACCCACTCGGCGACCCCCACGAGCGGCCGCTCTGGGTCTACACGCCGCCTTCCTACGACGGCGGGCCGACGGTCTACGTCCTCCAAGGGTTCACCGGCCAGCTCGAGATGTGGCGCAACCGGGCCGCGTTTCCGCCGACCTTCCTCGAGCTGCTCGACGACGCCGACATCGACGCGCGCGTCGTCCTGATCGACGCTTTCACCTCCGTCGGCGGCTCCCAGTTCGTCGACTCGAACGGCAGCGGCCGCTACCACACGTACATCTGCGAGGAGATCGTCCCGTTCGTGGACGCCCGCTACGACTCGAACGGGTTCCGCGGTCTCGCGGGCAAGTCGAGCGGCGGCCAGGGCGCAGCCGTGACCGCCATGCTCCGTCCCGACCTCTTCCACGGCTTCGCGAGCCACGCCGGCGGCGGCCTCTTCGAGGTCAGCATCCGCCCCTTCTTCCGGGTTGCCGCACGCCGGCTCCGCGACGCCTACGGCGGCTCGATCGAGCGTTTCCTCGAGGAGCTGCACACCGGCCCCGCGCCGCTGGCGCACCCGGACGACCTCCACCTGCTCCTCCAGTGGGGCTTCTCGGCCGCGTACTCCGCAGACGAGGACGGCACGGTCCGCCTTCCCTACGACATCACGACCGCGCAAGCGATCCCCGAGCTCTGGCAGCGCTGGCTCGACCACGACTACCCGACGCTCGTCCAGCGTCATGCGGACGCGCTCCGCGGCCTGCGTGCGATCTACATCGACGCCGGCACACGCGACGAGTGGTACCTCGACCTGACCGCCGAGTGGCTTCGACGCGAGCTGATCGAACTCGGCGTCCGCGACCTGCACGTCGAGCTCTTCGAGGCCACTCATCTCGCGATCGAGTACCGCTACCCACTCGGTATCCGCTATCTCGCCGAAAGGCTCCGCTAGACGTTGAAGCGGATGTTCAGGACGTCGCCGTCCTCGACCTCGTAGGTCTTTCCCTCCAGACGCTGCGTTCCGCGCCGCGCCGCCTCTGCATGCGAGCCGGCATCGAGCAAGTCGTCGGTGGAGATCGTCTCGCAGCGGATGAACCCGCGGGCGATGTCGGAGTGGATCGATGCAGCAGCCTCGAGCGCGGTCTGCCCGTGCCGGAGCGTCCACGCGCGGGTCTCCTTCTCGCCGGCGGTGAAGAAGGTGATCAGATCGAGCGCGTCCCGCAGCCGTCGCACCACTTCGTCGAGCGCCGACGGCCCGTCGCGGAAGCCCGCCGCTTCCTCGTCCGACATTTGGGCGAGCTCGGCCTCGAGCTGCAGGTCGATCCCGTCCGGCCCGTTCACGACGGCGAGCAGCGGCTTCGTCGTCAGCGGCTCGAGCTCCGCCGGAAGCTCCCCCGACCAGTCCCGAAGCGACTTCCCCTCCTCCAGATGAGCCAACACCGCCTGCAGCTGCTCGACCTCCTTGCGCAGCGCCGCGTCGCCGGACTTCGCCTGCTTCTCCACCCGCTCCAGCCGTCGTTCCACGTGGTCCCGGTCCGCCACGAGGAGCTCGAGCTCGAGATTCTCCAGGTCGGCCGCCGGATCGGCGCCCACGGAGAACCCGTCGGCAACCGCGAGGATCGCATCCACCTGCCGCAACCCCCCGAGCAGCGCCGGCCCCGTTCCGGGCACATCGACGACCCGGATCGTCGCGGGCGTCACCTTCCGCGCGCCGACCAGCTCCGCGAGCTTCTGCAGCCGCTCGTCGGCGATCGACGCCATGCCGACGTTCTCCTTGCCGAAGCCCGCGCCGCCCGTCTTCGTCAGCGCCGTGAACAGCGTCGTCTTGCCCGAGCCGGGCAACCCGACGATCCCCACCTCCAGCGCCATCTATTCGGAGTCGCCGGAAATCTGCTTCTGCAGCGAGACCAGCGCCCGATGCTGCAGCGACTTCACTGCGCCCTCCGTCTTGTCCAGAATGGTGGCCGCCTCGGCGTTCGAGAAGTTGAAGACGAACTTCAGCGTCAGCACCTGCTGCTGCTCCTGCGAGAGCGAGTCGATCAGCTCGAGCATCGACTGGCGCCCGATCGATTGGAACGCCTCGTCCTCCGCGGAGCGCTCCTCGCTGTCGTGCGGCTCCGGCACCTCCTCCTCGGGCTGCCAGCGCCTGTTGGCGCGGAAGTGGTCCATCGAGAGGTTGTGGGCGATCCGAAAGAGCCAGGCCGAGAAAGGCGCCGACTGGAAACGGAACTTGCCGATCGACTCGAGCATGCGCATGAACGTCTGCGTCGTCAGGTCTTCGGCGTCGTGCCGGTTTCCCACGGTCATGTGCAGGTAGCTGTAGATCCGGTCGAAGTGGATCAGGTACAGCTCCTCGAGTGCGCTGCGGTCGCCCTCCTGCCCGCGCTCGACGAGCTTCCGCACCTCGGCTGCGGACGGCCCCTTCTGCTGTGTCTCGGTCACCTGGAGAGAGGTGCCCTCAGATGCCGAATCCGACGCGCGACTCGCGCGCGTAGCGCTTCATGTACACGAGACGGCCGAGCACGACCGTGTAGCGGCCGTCGCTCGCATCGAGCATCAGCGAGCCGGTCTGCTCGGTCGCGAGCGCGCGCTCGAGCTCGTCCGCGCCCTTGACGGTCACGGTCGCGCCCAGGATCTGGCCGCCGTCGAAGCACAGTTCGACGCGGACCGAGTCGGGTTCACTCAACGGACACCACCTCTGTGAGGACGCCGTGGACGGCATCGGGATGGACGAATGCGACCTGAAGGCCGAAGAGGCCCTGCCGGGGCTGCGGGTCGATCAGCTCGGCGCCGGCGGCGGAGAGCCGGTCGAGCTCCGCGCCGACGTCCTCGACCTCGTAGGCAACGTGGTGCATGCCCGGGCCGTGCTTGGCGAGGAATTTCCCCACCGGCGTTTCCTCCCCGAGCGGTGCGAGCAGCTCCACCCGCCCTGAGCCGACCAGCAGCGCGGCCGCCTCGACGCCCTGGTCGTCGACCCGGGCGCGATGCTCGAGCTCCGCGCCGAAGAGGCGTTCGTAGGTCTCGAGCGCCTCGTCGAGGTCGTCGACGGCGACGCCGAGGTGGTGGATGCCGCGCGCCCGCACGGCAGCGATGCTACCGAGGTGCCTAGTTCTCCAGAGCCCGGACCGTGCCCACCGTCTCGGAGGCGCGTGATTCCGGCTCGATCGCGCCGAGCAGCTCGTAGAGCTCGTCGCGCGTCAGCGTCTCGCGCTCGAGCAGCTGTCCGGCGAGCCGGTCGAGCGAGGCACGGTGTTTCACGAGCAGGCGCTGCGCCTCCTCGTAGGCGTGATCGGTGAGGCGCGCCTGCTCGGAGTCGCGCAGCCGCTTCGTCTCCTCGGACAGCGCGTAGTTGTCGGCGCGCATCGTCCGGGAAGGCGAGGCCTCGGACATGCCGTACTCGAAGACCATCGCCCGGGCGATCTCGGTCACCTTCTCGAGGTCGTTCGAGGCGCCGTTCGTGACGCGGCCGAACACGACCTGCTCCGCGGCGCGACCGCCGAGGGCAATCTTCATCACGTCGAGGAACTCCTCCTTCGTGTGCAGGTAGCGCTCCTCCATCGGCAGGTAGTAGGCGTAGCCGAGCGAGTCGCCGCGACCGACGATCGTCACCTTTTGGATCGGGAGCAGGTCGCCCATCATGTAGGCGATCAGCGCGTGCCCCGCCTCGTGGTAGGCGAGGATCCGCTTCTCCTTCTCGGTCACGACGCGGCGCTGCTGCATGCCGGCGATCACGCGCTCCATCGCACCGTCGAAATCCTCCATCAGAATCGTCGTCCGCTCGTGCCGGCCGGCGAAGATGGCGGCTTCGTTGCACAGGTTGGCCAGGTCGGCGCCGGTCAGCCCCGACGTCTGGCGCGCGATCA
>Ga0126306_10000606_pt1 | contig 17253 bp, 19 predicted proteins | sample Plot27_FD_92592 | JGI IMG/M metagenome (GOLD analysis project Ga0126306, IMG submission 92592) | Serpentine soil microbial communities from UC McLaughlin Reserve, CA, USA - Plot27 | ecosystem: Environmental > Terrestrial > Soil > Grasslands | place: USA: UC McLaughlin Reserve, Lake County...
CTGCGGGTCTAACGCCTGACGCGAATCCAGTCGACGAGCACCGCGGCGCTGTCGCGCTGAATCCGCCGAACGGTCGACTCGGGCAGTCCGACGTAGGGCGCCTTGGTGCCGTTCACTCCGCGCGGATAGCCACCGCCCAGGGCGAGGTTCACGATGAGGAACTTGGGGCTGTCGAACGCCCACCGTCCGTACGGCGCGACCATCGCCTTGGTCACGCGATAGATCTCGCGGTCGTCGACGCGGAAGATCATCTCGTCGGGCGTCCAGTCGACGGCGTAGACGTGCCAGCCAGTGATGTCCTGCCCGGGCGGGAACGTCGCGCGCTTCACCAGCGGCGTATCGCCGGAGTAGCCCGGGCCGTGCACCGCGGCGCTCACCCAGGCCGGATCGCCGACGTTCTCCATCACGTCGATCTCACCGACGTCGGGCCACCGACCAGCGCCGAGCATCCAGAAGGCGGGCCAGAGGCCGGCACCGGCGGGAAGGCGCATGCGCGCGGCCGCGGTGCCGTAGGTGAACTCCACCTTGCCACGGGAGTCCATGCGACCGGACACGAAGTCGTGTCGCTTTCCCTCAGGGGTGACGTGTCCGGCGCGCCACCGTCCGCGGATGAGCAACGCGCCATTCGTCGCGCCGCCAGCGAGCGGTCCCCGCACCACGCGGATCGTCGCCGTATCGTCGACGTACGCCTGCTGCTCCTCGTTCACGGTGCGGCCGGTGACCCGCACCGTCCACTTGGTACGGTCGAGCGAGTCGCCGGCGAAATCGTCGAAGAAGGCGATGGACTGTGCTGGTGCGGTGTGCACCGGTGCACGACAGCCGGCGCCGAGGACGAGCGCAGCGACGAGCGGTGCGAGAAGGCGTTTGCGAGCGATCACCGTTGGTCGCGGAAGACTGGTAATTCGACGGACAGGGTCGTCAGAAAAACTTCGAGGCCGGACGTCCGCCACGCCACTGCTGGAACGCCACGGCGCCGCTCCACAGGTGGGTGAGCGCGGCGAAGCTCTCGGCCATGTCAGCCTCGGTGGCCTGCGATCGATGGCAGGCGATGGCACGACGCGCGGCTTCGCGGTCGCGCTCCTCGAACGCGATGCGCGTGGTGAGGAGCTCGGGCGCGGTGGGATACACTCGTTGGCCATACCAACGCGGCATGCCAGCGATTCGGTCTGCCGTGAAGCCGACGAAGTAGAGCTGTGCCGTCCCCGCCGCGCCGGACTGGAAGACCTGGGTGACCACGTCGCCGACCAACCGGTGGTCCTGATGCCCGTAGCCTCCATCCGGCCCCCACGTGAGCACGACGTCGGGGTGCAACTCGCGCAGCGTCTCCTCGATTCGCTTCGCCATCCGGTCGAGCGGCTCACCAGGCCACGGGCTGAGCACGGCGAGGCCGGCGTCCTCGAAGCCCAACAGAATCGGCGGACGCACACCGAGCGCGGCCGCGGAGCAACGCACTTCGGCGGCGCGCACGGTCGCGAGACTGTCGCCCGCCGGGATGCCGGCGTGCCGGGAGACTCCCCGACGACCATCCGTGGCGGTCACCAGGAACACCGTCGCACCGTCTCGGGCGGCGCGGGCGAGTGCCGGCGCGACGATCGTCTCGTCGTCGGGGTGGGCGAAAACGGCCACGATGATGCCCGGGCGCGTCGGGTTCGACGACGTGGAGATGGACGCGGGCGTCGAGCACGCGACGAGAAGCACAGCGACGCCGGCGAGCCAGGTCAGGGGTCGAACGAGGAGAAGTCTCATGTGGGTGCGGGAACGATGGGCGCCTGATGCGAGCGCGAGTGCCAGGCGCGCTCGAACGCCGCGCCGTACAGCAGAAGAGCGCAGATCGCTCCGCCGGCCAGGCCGGCTGACGCGCCGGCGAGGAGCACGGTGATCGCCCTCCACGCGGAATCATGCTCGCGGCAATATCCGATGTCAGGAGGGCACACGCCAGCGTGCCGCCTTCGCTCGACGACAGGCAGAGGTTGCCGCGGCAAGCGTCGTGCGTTGCGAGAGGGCGTTCGCGGCACTCACCCGAACCAGCATCGATGTCCATCAGCCAGACTGACCTGTTCGGCGCACCACCACCGGCGTTCCCCGACGGCTTTCGCTTCGAGCCCGAGGTGATCGACGCCGCCACAGAGGCCGCGCTACTCGAGCAAGTGCGTGTACTTCCCTTTCGAGAGTTCGAGTTCCAGGGGTACACGGCGAAGCGGCGAGTGATCTCGTTCGGCTGGCACTACGACTTCAAGGCGCGACATCTCGAGAAAGCGGACGACATCCCGCCCTTTCTGCTCGCATTGCGCGAGCACGCGGCGCGATTCGCAGAGATGCGACCGTCGGATCTGCAGCACGTGCTGGTGATGGAGTACGGGCCCGGCGCGGCGATCGGCTGGCATCGCGACAAGTCGGTGTTCGGACAGGTCGTCGGCGTCTCGCTCCTCTCTCCCTGCACCTTCCGGCTGCGACGAGCCGTCGGCACGGGCTGGGAACGCGTCTCGCTCACCGCCGAGCGGCGCTCCGCGTACCTGTTGAGTGGGCCGGCGCGCGACGAATGGGAGCACAGCATCCCGGGGGTAGAGGAGCTGAGGTACTCGGTCACCTTCCGCAATTTGAGGGAGGGGCTGTGACTTGAACTGCCACTGAAGTACCGAGTACGACGGACGTACCAGGTACGCGGTATCCGTCGCGAGCCCCCAGAATGCACGGCGGCATCACGACCCGGACGAACTCGCAGCAGTCGCGCACGTCCGGTGCACTACGCAGTCTGCGCGGCCGTGCCTTGGCGCAGCTCATATCCCGCGACCAGCCGCTCGCCCCACTCCCCTTCCAGTCGCCATTTGGTGACCGTCACCGTCCATCCATCCTCTTCCATCCCCTCCAGCAGGGCGAGGCTCGTCCAGCGGAAGGGATCGCTGAGCAGGACGCGTCCGGTGGGGGCGAGATTTGTCTCGAAGATCGAACGCAACGAGGGGTGCAGCCGTGAGGGGTAGATCACGTCGGAGCCGAGGATGAAGTCGTAGCGCTCCGTGTCGGTCCACTCCGTCCAATCGGCGAGGTGGTGCACGATGCTGCGCATGCCGTTCCGCTCCGCGTTCAAACGGCCGAGCGCGAGTGCGGCGTCGAGACGGTCGGTCTGCACGACGCGGGCGCCATACGTCGCGGCGACGATCCCGGGCAGCCCCGTGCCGGCGCCGATCTCCAGCACGCGCAGCCCGGCGAGATCGCTCGGGCGGGACGCGAGCTCGTGGGCGAGCGCGATGGCGGCGGGCCAGAGCGCGATGCCATACGGTGCGCGGCTGCGCTCCTCGCTCAGGTAGCGCTGCTCGTCCTCCGCGCTGAGGATCGCGCCGGAATGAGCGATCGTCCATTCATGCGCGCCGAGGCGGAGGTGGTACTCGTGCAGCGGCAGATCGTTCGGCAGGGTCACCGCGCGACGAATGACGTCTGGCGCGGCGCCCACCTTCGCGTCGCGGCGGCGCGCACGATCCCCTCCGCGACGTCGATCACGCGTCCAAGACCAGCCAGGTCGATCTTGCCAGCGACGTCGGTCACGCGATGATAGTCCGGGTGGAACCCGCTCGTGAGAGACAACGCGGGCACGCCTATCGCCGCGAACGACGAATGGTCGGAGCGTCCGGCCGACACCGAGGAGCGAGCCGCGCGTACGCCGAGCGCCTGCGCGACGCTGTCGGCGAGCGCGCGGGAGGCGATGTCGCCAACCGAGCCATCCACGAGCAGCGACTGCCCTTCAAGGCGACCGACCATGTCGAGGTTGAGCATGAAGACGATCGCCGACGGTGGAATGGGCGGTCTCTGGACGAACGCCCGCGATCCGATCAATCCCCACTCCTCGGCGTCGAAGTGAAGCAGGAGGACGCTGCGCGGGGGAGGGCTCGCGGCGAGGCGACGCGCGAGCTCGAGCACCGCGGCCGTGCCCGACGCGTTGTCGTCGGCACCAGGGCGCGCCGAGGAGACGAGGTCGGGATCGAGCGCGGACCGCGGCGACGTGCCGAGGTGATCGTAGTGCGCACCGACGACGACGAACTCCCGGACCAGGTCGGGGTCCGACCCCCGCACGTAGGCCCCGACGTTGTGGCCGGAGACCTCCTCACTCTTGAAGTACTGGAAGTACGACCAACCGCACGACTCGCCCGCCGCGCACAAACCGGAAAACGCGCCGGGCAACCCGAGCGCGTTGTGGCGGCGCGCGAGGAAGACCGCAGCGCTGTCGTTCCCCGCCGAACCGGTGCCTCTTCCCGCGAGGACGCGGCTCGCCAGATAGGCGATGTCGGCGCCTACTCCCGCGGGCTTGGCTGGCGGAGTGAACGACGGCGTGACCGAGCGACACGCAGCGGCGGCGGCGAGGAGGAGCAACGACGCGGCGCGCACCGTCCACGGAATCCGACGCGCGAGTGCGCGCTCGGCACCGCGGGTGTCCGAGCTCGTTGCGACGAGGAGATCGAGTCTCAAGCCCAAGCGGTGCACGGCGCGAGCGCGCACCGGGATGGTGCGTCGCGGCCGTTCCTGATCTCACCAGTATGCGCATTGGCAATTCCGGTGCAACCGCGTCGCTTCTCGTTGTGCTACCCAGCCCGCCCAGCGAGGCGAGGCCAGCGAGGCGGCGCGCGAACTGGCACGTGGGCTGCACCGACTCGGCGTGATGGCCTCACCCATGCTGGGAGACGCAGATGCCGAGTCGAAACATCGGAAAGAAGCGGGATACCGGGCGGGACGCGGAGATCCCCGCCGAGCTGTCGAAGCGCGAGGCGCAGGACCGCGCGAAGGGCGCCACCGGTAAAGGTCGCGCGCAGAGCCCCATCGACGCGCAGCACGTGAACGCGCCGAAGCGTCAGGACAACGCTCGCGGCCACCGGCAGCGGCGGGGCGGCTGAACGGGCGCCGCAGAGTCAGCCCTGCAACACGCGCGCACCGCGCGCCTGTGCTTCGCTGCTGGTGATCGCCCGGGCGACGGCCCGGGCGATCTTCGCTCCGCCCGCCACCGAGGGCTCGATCGGATTCGCATAGTCGGTCGGCTCGGTGCACACGAGCCGCAGCTCGATCACGGCGAGCGACCGCTCGGTGGCGAGGCGCAGAATGACGTCGTCGAACACGGCGAGCGCGGTCGCCGCGAGACGGTGCGCGGGCGCACCGAGGTTGCCGTTGTAGATCGTGCACAGCGTGAGCGGGAGCCGGCGCGCGAGCAGCGCGTCGAGCATCCGCCGATACCGAGCCTCGAAGCCCTCGGCCGCGTCGGCGAGCCAGCCCAACACCTGCGGACTCGACGTCGCACGCCGCTCGAGCAGGTCCGAGTGACCCAGCGCATCGTTGCCTCCGGCGCTCACGACGAGGTGAGTCGCGTCGGCCGCCAGCCGAGTGAGCTGCCGCGCGACGCCGTCTATCACGGCGCCATCCACGGCGAGGAGCGAGGCGTTCCATACCGCCGGCAGGATCCCGCGAAGCTGGGTGACGACATCGGGCCCGCCGCGGACGTACGCGGCGTTGTCGAAGATCGAGTCACCGAGCAGGGCGACGTGTGGCATGACTGGCGTGAGTGGACCGGGTGAGGTGCGCTCGACCCGTCGCGGAAGCGCAATTCGCTCGCCGCGTGCTCACACAGTCGACGTCGCCAGCTCGCGCGCACAGCGGCACGCCGCCGCTTGACGAGCGTATCCGGAGGGCGACATTCCTGGCGCAGACTCACCATCCACGCTCAGGAGGTCGACGTGTACCTCGTTCGCGAAATCATGTACTGCAAACCCGGCAAGGTTCGTCCGCTGGTCGACAAGTTCAAGACGATCTCGGAGATCGGCGTGAAGGTCGGGATGCCGAAGATGCGCATCATGACGGACTTCTGCGCCGAGCGATACTGGACGGTGGTGTCGGAGATGGAGGTCCCCGACCTCAAGGCGTTCGAGGACATGATGTCGTCGATGCCCGAGAGCAGCGCGGAGGACATGAAGCGGATGGAGGAGGCGATGAAGGGCTATCACGACCTCGTCGATCACGGGAAGCGCGAGATCTACAAGCTCGAGAGCTGACGCCGCGCGGCGCCGACCGGCTGCTCGGTTCGCAGTCGGATCAGGCGCCGCGGCGCAGCACGCGCTCCGCGTACTGGCGCACGGTGGTGAGCGGGAGCGCCAGCTCTCGCTGGAGGGGTGAATCGATGGGATCGCCCTTGGCCGTCTGAGCGCCCATGCCCATCCCGGACCCGATTCCCTCGTCGATCAGGCTCGCGAACGGCGCCAGGAAGGCGAGCATCGGTCGTGGAAGGCGCCATACCCGATACGGGCGGCCCGAAACTTCCTCGAAGATTCGCACGACGTCGTTGGGAGACAGGCGCTCCGGCCCGCCGAGCGGGACCTCGATGTTCACGAGCCGCTCGTCGTCGATAGCGCGCACGGCGTGCTCGGCGACATCCGACGCAGCGATCCAGCTCAACGGTGCCGCACCCGATCCGAACACCGTCGCTCGACCGACGATGTGATCCCAGCCGAGCTGGCTGCCGAGCCAGACATCCATGAACACGCTCGGCTGCAGCGCCGTCCATCGCATTCCGCTACCCCGGAGCACCCGCTCGACCGCGCGCTTGTAGCGCACGAGGGGCGCGGTGGGCCGGAGGTTCGGCGAGACCGACATGTAGACGAACGTCGGGACCGCGTGAGCGCGCGCGACGTCGACGAGGCGAAGCTGTCCTTCGTAGTCGACGGAGCGGAGCGACAGCGTGCGATCCTTCGAGCCCATCGCGGTGGCAGTGGAGACGACCGCGGCGACTCCTTCGCACGCGACGTCGAGCGACTCGCGCGCGCGGAGGTCCCCCTCGACGATCTCGACGCCGAGATCTCGCAGCGCCGCGCCTCTGGACGAGCCCGGGCGCACCAGCCCGCGCACCGGGCGGCCGCGCCCTCGCAAACGACGACAGATCTCGGAGCCGAGGAGGCCCGTGGCGCCGACGACGAGGATCATGATCTCGCTCCCCCCGTCACGTTCGAATGCCGCGTCCGCGCCGACAGCACGAGTGCCACCCCACCCAGCACCGCGACGCCCGAGACGATCAGCCGGACGCCGAGTGCCTCGCCGAGCAGCGCGGCGGCGCCGAGCGCCGCGATGACGGGAACGCTCAGCTGCGCCACCGCCGCCTGGGTGACGGTGAGCCCCGGCAATGCGCGGTACCAGATGGCATAGCCGAGCCCGGACGTCACCGCGCCGGAGACCAGCGCGAGCGCGATGCCGCGCGGCGTCGCCGCGACCGCTCCGCGCGGGAGCGCGGCGAGCAGCGTCACGAAGGGCATGCTCCAGAGGAAGCTTCGGGCGTTGGCGGCGAGCGGATCGGGAGTTCCGCGACCGAGCAGGCTGTACGCGCCCCAGGCGACGCCGGCGATGGCCATCAGCAGCACCCCGATCGGGTCCGGGCGCGCGACGGCGGGAACGGTGAGCGCCAGCAGGCCACCGGCGGCGAGTGCGAGCCCCACCCACATGATCGGTGTCGGACGCTCGCCGCGCACGATGCCGTAGCCGATCATCGTGAGCTGGACCACGCCGAACAACACGAGCGCGCCCACCGCCGCGCCGATCCGCAGATACGCGAACGAGAACGGAGCGGCGTACGCGAACAGCGCCAGCGGTCCGGCGAAGCCTCCTCCGATCAGTGCGCGCGACGAGCGCGACTGGACGATCACGATCGCCACCAGCACGATCGCGCCCGAGACCAGCCGGATCGCGGTGAAGCTCGCCGCATCGAGCTGGCGTGTGCCGAGCGCGAGACGGGTGAGCAGCGAATTTGAGGCGAAGGCGACGAGCGCGAGCAGCGTGAGCGACACGGTTCGCGCCGATAGACGTCCGCCGCTCACAGCACCATCCGCGCGAGCACGCGCCAGCGTTTATCCAGGATCAGCCACTGGTTGAGGTCCCCATGCCCGACGGGCTCGAAGGGATCGTAGACGACGAACAAGTTCCCCGCGTCGGCGACGACGACGCGCCGCGGCGGTCCGGTGCCGAGGCCATAGAGGTGGGCGGCGCGCTCGCAGATGCGCTCGTCGTCGACGATGTGCACGGCGGTGGAGTCGCCGTTCGGCAGTCCGATGCCGAAGCGGAAGCGTGGGCTGGCCATGTCGCGCGCGCGATCGAGGACGAGCACGGTGGTGATCTGCTCGGTCACGCACGCGCTTTCGCCGGCGCGCCGGAAGCCGCGCGGCCGGCAGTTGTGTCGGTTGCGCAGGGCGTCGGCGTACTCCTCGAGCGCGACCGTCACCGTGTCGGTGGCACCGGCGCGCACTGTGACCGTGTCGGTGCGTCCCTCGTACCCGGACGCGCGCGACCCGAGGACGTAGCGACCGAACATGAGCGACGCGAAGAACGGGGTCGGCTGGCCCGCGGCGTCCTCGAGGCGCACCATCGGCTGCGCGACCGTATCGCGAGGCAGGAGTGGAGAGAGGACGATCCAGCCGTGCGGCGCCGGCGCCGACGCTCCGAAGGTATCGAGCCGCACGACCAGCCTCCCCTTCCCGCCCGCGTAGCCGGCGGCCGGCGTCGCGTCGAGCGACACGACCGGTCGGCACTGCGCCGCCGGCACGTAGCGTGATTCCCAGGTCGTGAGTGACTCGGGGGAAACGCGGCCGCGCGCGCACGCAGCCAGCGCAAGTCCCATCACGGCGAGGGCGAATGCGGCCAAAACACGCACGCTACGCAACTGCATTCACCGATTTGCCATCCGCTCAGGGGTCGAGTGATCCGATCACTGTCGTTCCACGTTCCGCATCGCCGCGTCGCTGCGCATCGGCGTTGTTCGTCCGAGGTGCAACGAAAATCCGACATCGGCGAGCCGGATGATACTTCGCCGGGTGCCGCCGAGGTACCAGCAGTCGCGGCGGACGGTCAGACGATCGCCCCCTGTCTGCCCAGAATCAGGTGGTCGCGGCCAGGTCGCGATAGAAGAAGGTCGTGGCGCACGGCTCGCCGTCGGGCATCAGCGCGAAGCGGGGAATCACGCCGACGCGCGTCCAGCCGAGCCGCGTGTACAGCCGCTCGCCGGCGTCGCCGGTGACGGCATCGAGCACGAGGAGCGTGCGGCCGCAGTCTCTCGCCATCGACTCGGCGGCCCGCATCAGCGCCGCGCCGAGCCCCTGCCGTCGCGCGCGACGGTGCACGAGCATCTTCACCAGCTCGGCGCGGTGGGGCTGGTTTTCCGGCATGTCGAGCACGAGCTGCACGGTGCCGCAGATTCCCTGCCCGTCCTCGGCGACGAGCAAGGCCCGGCCACCCGTTGCCACCCCGTGGGCGACCTGACGCCAGAATGCCTCGGCGCGCTCGCAGGTGAGCGGTCGCATGAAGCTCACGGATGCGCCTCCCTCCACACAGTCGATCAGCAGGTCGGAGAGCGCCTGGATCTCGTCGTCGCTCACGGCGTGCAGCCGGCGCATCCTCCAGGGAGTGTCGGTCATCGTCTCGGAGAGTCAGAGGCCATCACCACCGCGTAGCGCGCCGGCTTCCGGGTGGGGTTGTGGAACATCGTCGGCCGGTCGAGCAGCATGGCCAGGCAGTCGCCGTCCCGCAGACGATGGTGCTCGTCGCCGATCGTGATCTCGATCGTGCCGTCGAGCACCCACACCTGCTGGTGGATGCGGACGTCGCGGGCGCCGGTCTCGAACGCCACGCGAGCCTTCGGCGGGAACTCGACCTCGACGATCTGCATCGGCTGGGCGACGCCGGCAGGCGACACGTTGCGACGCACGTAGCCGGAGCCGGGATCGCGCCACGACGGTTGGTCGGCACGACGCGCCACTGTGCCTTCGTGCTCGATGGCGGCGTGCGGCGACTCGAACATCGCGGCCATGGTGACCCCGAGCCCGGCGGCGAGCTTCTCGAGCACCACCGCGGTGGGGTTGCTCTCTCCCCGCTCGATGACCGAGATCATCGACCGGCTGACGCCACTTCGCGTCGCCAGCCGCTCGAGCGAGAGCCCCGAGGCGGCGCGAAGCTCGCAGACCCGCTCGGCGATGCGCGCGTTGAGGCCTCGGGTGATGATTTCCTCCATGGTGGAGGATTTTCTAATATATTGGACAATGTGTCAAGGGGCGGTGGGTGGGTGGATCGTGGGCTCGTTGGTCGGAGGTTGAGTGAGGTGAATGGCTCCGGACAGGACCTGGGTGCAGATCCCTCGACTGCGCTCGGGATGACGATACCCCCGCTCACCAATCAACCGACCAATCACCAACTCCCCAACTCACTCACCGCCTCGTCGTGGCCCACCCTATGCTCGGCTCGACGGTGCATCGGAGATCGCCGCCGCGCTGCATCGACGTCGAATGCGTCGAGCGTCGGCGAACGGAGCAATCTCGAACCGGGGAGTAAAGGATGACCGACACCCTGGTCATCGGCGCGGGCGCGGCAGGGCTGTTCGCCGCGCGAGAGCTGATGCGGGCCGGACGGGAAGTGGTCGTGCTGGAGGCCAATCATCGCGTTGGCGGACGGATCCTCACGGAGCTCGAGACGCGGGCGGGGATCCCGATCGAGCTCGGGGCCGAGTTCGTTCACGGAGAAGCACCAGAGACGACACGATTGCTCGACGAGGCACGGCTCGCGACCGTGCCGGTGCTCGGCCGCCACTATCGATCCGATCACGGCGAGCTTTGCGCGCAGGGCCCCGCGTGGGAGCGGATGCAGCGAGTGTTCGCTCACCTGAGCAAGCGTCGCAAGGAGGACCGCTCCTTCCAGGAGTTCCTGGACGACGAGCCGGGTGGAGCGCGGCTGCGCGCAGAGCGCGAGCTGGCGCGCGGCTTCGTGCAGGGCTTCAACGGCGCCGATCCCGCGCTGGTCAGCGAGAAGTCGTTGGCCGAGCAGGACGATCCCACCGAGGGCGCGGCGGAAGCGCGACGAATCGTGAACGGCTACGCGGCGCTCGTCGCGCACCTGGAGCGTGAGGTCGCGGGACTGATCCGGCTGCACACGGCGGCGCGCCGCGTAGTCTGGAACGACGATGGTGTGGTCGTCGTCGACGCGCGCGGCGAGGAGCATCGTGCGCGCACGGCGGTCGTCACGGTGCCGCTGCCGATGCTGCAGGACGGTGCGATCCGAATCGAGCCCGAGGTGCCGGCGCTACGTCGCGCCGCGGGGCGGCTCGTCATGGGTCACGTCGTCCGCGTCAACGTCGTCGTGCGCGAACGGTTCTGGGACGAGAAGGTCGAGGACCTCGGGTACCTGCACGCGCCGACGCGGCCCATCACGGTGTGGTGGACGCAGAATCCGGTGCGGGCGCCACTGCTCACCGGGTGGGCGGGAGGCCCGCCCGCGCTGGAGCTCTCGCGCGATGGTCGGGTGGAGGAGACCGTGGTGGCGGAGCTCGCGCACGCATTCGGGATGCGGCGAGCGCGAATGGAGGCCGAGGTCGAGTCGCTCCACTGGCACGACTGGAGCCGCGACGAGCATGTACGCGGCGCGTACAGCTATGTGGGCGTCGGTGGTACCAGCGCGCCACGCTCGCTCGCTCGCGCAGTGGGCGGCAGACTGTTCATCGCCGGCGAGGCGACGGACAGTGAGAGCGGCGGCACGGTGGAAGGCGCGCTGGCGAGCGCGACGCGCACGGTGCGTGGCGTTCTCCGCGCGCTATCCGATTGATCGGAGCGCGACTCTAATGTGACAGGCGCGCGCGCCGCCATGCCGCGGGCGACTCTCCGGTCTCTCGCTTGAACGCGCGACTGAACGCCGCCTCCGAATCGTAGCCCACCTGTGCGCCGATCGCGGCGACCTTGGCGGAGCCGCGTCTGAGCTGCTCGGCCGCGAGCTGAAGGCGCCAGCGAGTGAGATACAGCATCGGCGGAATGCCGACGAGGCGCGCAAACCGCTCGGACAACACCGTGCGCGACGACGCGATGGCGTGCGCGAGCTCGGCCAGCGTCCACGGATGCTCGGGACGCTCGTGCAACCGCGTGAGCGCCTGACCCACGACCGGGTCCATCAAGCCGGCCAGCCAGCCACTCTGGTGCGCCGAGACCTGCTCGACGTGTCGGCGCACGACCTCGACGAACATCAGCTCGGCCATCCGGGTGAGCATCGTCTCGCTGCCGACGCGGCCCATGCGCGACTCGGCGACGACCTGCTCGGGAAACTGCGCCAGCCATCCGGCAGCGATGCCCTGGAGATGGATCTGTCGCGGCAACGCGGCGAGCAGCGGATTGAAGGGACGCGCGTCGCAGCCCATGAAGCCGCAGACGAACGCAGTGTCGCGCATCGTATCGGGGCCCATCAACACGGTCTCGGGATAGCGCTTCGGCCGCGAGCCATTGCGCTGCCGATCGATCCACTTTCCCGCGGCGCTCGACATGAGCGTCGCGTCCCCGTGAGGAAACACGACGACGTCACCGGGCTGCATGCGCACCTGCTCCTCGCCGTCGAGCCCCGCCCACGCGGTGCCGCTGAGCAGGATGTGGTACGAGATCAGGTGCTCGGCCTCGGGGAGGATGCGCGGTACGAGCTCACACGCCGCTTCGGAGAGGATCGACCACGGAGGTGCGGCCTTCACTTGGTAGAAGAAGGCGCCGTTGAGCTTCACCGCACGCAGAACGTCGGACAGCGGATCCATCGGATCGTGCTCCTTCGGCCGAGAAGCTCACGACGCGCGTCGGAGATGCGTCGAGCGATGCGGACGAGTGGTCAAGCGATGCGGACGCTCGGTCATTCGCCGGCACACCGCGCGCAGCTTGCTTTGTGGGGCGAGCGATCGGTGTCGACCGCCGCGTCGATCAAATTACACGGAACATCAGACCATGAAAGCCAGAACCCGCACCATCCTCGTCGTCGCACTGCTTCCGCTCGCGTGGGCGGGAGCGTGCGTCGGCGCACAACGAATCTCCACGCCCCGCGCGCCCGACGTTCAGGCACTTCGCTCGTCACTCGCCGCATACACCAGTTTCGGCCTGGCCAAGAAGGCGGGTTACGCCACGGCGATCACCGACTGCATGTCGAATGGCGACGAGGGAGCGATGGGCGTGCACTACGGCAACCCCGAGCTGATAGACGGTATCACCGACGCGCTTCATACCGAGGTGCTGATCTACGAGCCCGGAGCAAGCGGCGCAATGAGCCTCGTTGGCGTGGAATTCGTCGTGCCGTTCGCGGTGATCTCCAAGTCGTCCACTCCACCGACGCTGTTCGGCCAGCGCTTCGTCCCGAACGACGTGTTCCAGCTGTGGACACTCCACGTCTGGACACATCGCTCGAATCCGAGCGGACTGTTCGCGTCGTGGAATCCGCGCGTGCACTGCTGAGTTCCGGCGAACCACGAGAAGCACGTGAGTGCGGCATCACCCGCGAACACGTTGGAATAAACAACTGGCATGATACGTCACAGGCGAGGCGACACGGCAACGACGCGTCGCCTCGCATGCGTGCGAACGCTGTGCGCCCGTCCTCTGTTCTACTCGGCGACGATCTCGTCGCTTACAGGACTCCTCTCATGATCGGTACTATGGGCGCTCGCGCCCTGTTCCTTCTGCTCGTTGCCGCGATGGCATGCGGCTACGACTCGCCCGATGGTGGCTACGGCGCGCCGCCTACCGCGCCGCCGGGGGCGCCTCCCGTCGAACCTCCGCTCACACCGTCGCCGATCAACGGTCTCTGGACGTCGAGCGGAAGCGAGCCGGAGCTGCTTCGCATCTCGACCGAGCAGCTCGCAAAGAGCGCCACGCTCGACCCCGCGACCCACATCACGACGCCGAGTGCGACGCTCTTCACGCTCAACAGCGTCGCGTTCGACGACTTCGGCGCCATGTGGGTCGCGAGCCAGGACGATTCGGTGCTCGTCGGGTTCATTCAGGGGAGCCTCACGAGCTCGCGATCGAGAAGCGCGAAGATCGTGATCAAGTCGAACGCGCGATCGCTGAGTGCACCGAGCGGCCTGGCGTTCGATCCTCAGAACCGATTGTGGGTGTCGAACGCCGAAACGGGAACGCTCGTGCGCTACGACGCCGAGCAGCTCGAGCAGAGTGGTTCGCCCGCGCCCGCCGTCGTCCTCGCCAACATGGGGCACCCGAATGCGCTGGCCTTCGACGCGCAGGGTGCGCTCTGGGTGGCCGACACGCGCAACCATCGGTTGGTCAAGTTCGCGAGCGCCAAGCTCGAGATGTCGGGCTCGCCCACGCCCGACGTCCAGCTGTCGGGCGCTTCCAGCTCGCTGGAGGCTCCCTCTGGCCTGGCGTTCGACCGCTCGGGACGACTCTGGGTGACCGACCCAGGCCGGCAAACGCTCGTCGCATACTCCGCCGCGCAGCTCGCGGCGACCGGGTCGCCCACCCCAGCAGTGATCCTCGCGGGCACCAGCGAGTCGGCGGGCATTCCGACCGGCATCGCAGTCGACGCCGAGGACGACCTGTGGGTGGTCAGCGGCGAAGGCTCGTTGCGGCAGTACGATCACACGGAGCTGATGGCGAGCGGCGCGCCGCGCCCGACGATCACGCTCCGCATCCAGAATCGCGCGCTCTTCTGGAGCATCGCCTTCTGGCCCAAGCCTGCGGGGCTGCCGCTGAACTGATCACCGACGAACGCAGCGGCGCGGCGCGAGCTCAGCCGCGCCGCCGCTTTGCCCCGCCCCCCGCCCTCCCTTTCGGCTTCGATTTCCCTTTTTCTTTCGTCTTCGCCGTCGTCTTCGCCGTCGCCTTCGCTCTTGGCTTCGCCTTCGCTTTTGGCTTTTTCGCTTTTGGCTTTTTCGCTTTTGGCTTCGTCTTCGCGCGGCGGGCGACGTCGAGCGCGCGCTCGGCCCACGGTCGAAGCGATTCCGGGTCCTCGAGCGCGTCCTCGGGGGCTTCGCGATAGTTCATCGAAGCGGTGCCCTCGCCGAATGGCTGGAATGCCTTCAGCCCGCGCGCCTCGAACTCGGGGCGGGTCTGGTCGTCCACCTTGAGATAGAGCACGTCATCGTCGATCAGGGCGAAGAACAGCTCGCCCGCGTAGAGGCCGACGGCGCCGAACATGCGCCGTGGGCGCACCGATGGGACGACCCGTCGAAGCTGATCGAGGACGAAGGTCTGATAGCCGGGGCTCACGGGCATGACATCAATATGTGGGCACCCGGATTCGGCGGCGACTCACTCTTGCGCGTGAAATGCGGCGCCCGTAGGCTCGGGAGCCACCGATCGATCGGATAGCGCCCGCGCGGGGCCCGACCTGCGCGCCGAGCTGAATCGACCCCAGTGCGGACCACCTGGCACGGTGCGCCCGCGGACGTCGTCGCCATGATCAGCAGCACATCCCCCACCTGCCATCGTTTGGTGATCGCGACATCGCGCGTCATCAAAGCGCTCGTGGTCGTCGGCGTCGTTGGCGCGTGCAAGGCCGTGGAGCTGCCAATCCAGAGCCACCTCCCGGCGCAGATCGTCGCCGTCACCTATCCGCCAGTGTCGGCATTGGTGAAGAGCCAGGTCGCGACGCGTCCGGCGGTGCGCGTGTTGGACCAGTTCGGCGTGCCGGTGGCCAACATGACCCTCGAGTTCGTGGTGACCGCAGGGGAGGGTCAGGTCGACAGCCCAACCGCGCAAACCGACGCCCAGGGGCTGGTGTCCGTTGGGTGGAGCATCGGTCCCAAGGCGACCATCAACAAGCTCGAGATCCGTTTCGCGTATCTGAGGCCGTTGGAGTTCCAGGTGAAGGGTACGCCCGGGCCCGTCGCGAAGCTCCAGCCGGCGCGAGGTGATCTGCAGGCCGGGCCGCCAGGTACGACGCTCCCGTCCACCCTGGGCGTCCGCGTGCTCGACTCGTACGACAATCCGATCAGCGGCGTGCCCGTGAGCTTCAGTGTGTCGACTGGTGGAGGAACGATCGAGGTCGCAACCGGCACCAGCGATTCCGAAGGGGTCGCCGACGCCGGACGATGGACACTCGGCGCGACTGCCGGCACGCAGCGGATTCTCGCACGGGTGGCTCAGGGCGGGGCCCCATCGACGGAGCTCACCGCCCAGGCCCACGTGTGCACCACGGGTGACCCGTCGCTCTGGTGCGCGGTGGACCGCAGCATCGTGTTCGTGCGCAGGAGCGACGGCCAAATCCATCGGATGAACATCGACGGGAGCAATCTCACCACCCTCACCATCACCGGAGATCACCGGTCGCCGGTGGTGTCGCCGGACGGGCGACGGATCGCCTTCGCACGGACGCTGCCTGGGGGAGCGAGCGACATCTACGTCATGAACGTCGACGGATCGAACGTCGTGCGTCGAACGTCGGACGTCCGCTTCTTCTACGGCATCTCATGGGCACCGGACAATCGCCGGCTGGTGGTCGCCGAGTTCGGGCCGACTGCCGCCGTGCATGTGCTGAGCGCCGACGACGATGGCACCGCGCCCGTGAAGATCGCAACCGACGCGCGCACACCGGCGTGGTCTCCCGACGGGAGCCTGATCGCGTTCGTGCAGCCGAGCGCCGGCGACGCGAACGACGCGCTGGGCGTGATGAAGCCGGATGGAAGCGGCCGCACCCTGCTCTCGCCCACGAGCGGGTTCCGCAACAGTGTGTCCTGGTCGCGCGACGGGCGGGTCGCGTCAATGATGTGCGCGACCGGCGAGTGCACGCTGCTGACAATGAACACCGATGGTACGGGCGCGCGAGCGCTGCCCATCCCCGTCGGGATCTGGAACGCGTCGATGTCCCGGGACGGACTCTACCTCGCCTTCGCCGGGACATCGGCGAAGACCACCTCGATCGAGCTCCTCAGCCTGGACGGCAAGGAAAAGCGGTCGTTGAGCGTGGACGGGTTCGACGTGTCGTGGGTACCGTAGCGCGCCGACCACCGCCTGGCGGCGTCAGCGCGCCGAGTCGGGGGCCGAGTCGAGCAGGCGCCCCACCGACACCACTCGGTAGCCGCGCGCGTGCAGGCTGTCCACCAGCGGGCCGATCGCGGCGCGCGAGGCGCGGCGGCTCGGGTACCAGGGATGGAGGATGACGATCGATCCCGGACGCGCGCGCTCGAGCACGTGGCGGACGATCCCCTCCGGCGTCGCGGCGACGTCGGGGTACGAGTCCGGCTCGACGCTCCACATCACCGTCGTTCGGCCGAGCTCGTGTCCGGCCGCGACGAGCTTCTGCCCCGCTTCCGGCGACTCGGCCAGCTCGCGCCCGATGAGGAAGAACGTCGCCTGTGCGCCGTGCGCTCGCAGCACGTCGATCAGCGAGTCGACGACCGCGTCCGCCGGCCCGTCGTCGAAGGTGAGGGCCACGAGGGAGTCTCGCGGATACGCCTCGGCCACCAGCCGTCCGAAAAGCTGCACCGTTCGCGATCCTGCC
>Ga0126306_10000607_pt1 | contig 17248 bp, 18 predicted proteins | sample Plot27_FD_92592 | JGI IMG/M metagenome (GOLD analysis project Ga0126306, IMG submission 92592) | Serpentine soil microbial communities from UC McLaughlin Reserve, CA, USA - Plot27 | ecosystem: Environmental > Terrestrial > Soil > Grasslands | place: USA: UC McLaughlin Reserve, Lake County...
GGGTGCTTGTCGACCCAGCCCTGGTGGCGCCCGTACTCGGTGGCGTGGATGGTCACCACCAGCGGCGCGCGGAAGCGCTTGGCGAGGTGGTCGCCGGCCGAGGCCACGAGCCAGTCGTGGCCGTGCACGACGTCGAAGTTGTAGCGGTCCCCCACCTCGACCCCCGCGGCGAGCATGTCGGAGTTCATGTGCTCGATCCAGGCCACGAACTCGCTCAGGTCACGCGGACGCTCGGGCTCGCGCACGCGGTGCACGAGCACCCCGCCGACCTCCTCCTCGGCGGAATCCTCCTCGCGCCCGCGAGCGAGCACGTGCACGTCCACGCCCTGGGCCGCGAGGTTCTCCGCCAGCTTGCGCACGTGGCGGGCAAGCCCGCCTTCGATCAGCGGCGGGTACTCCCAGGACAGGATCAGGACGCGCATGGGGCCTACGGAGTGGTCAATGGGGCGAGCTCGAGGTGTGGCGCCAGGCCGCGTAGCGACGGCTCAGGAGCGGCCGCGGAGTCTGTCAGAGCCGCAAGCGCAGCGTCTAGGGCGGCACCGTGGAGGTCCATCCGCCGCTCCGGATAGTCGGCGGCGAGATCGCGTGTGACCATGAACGACCAGTCGCTCGCCTGCATCGCGAGCAGCTCACGGGCCGCGCGCTCGAGTGCGGCGTGCGGCGCGGCGTGCCCCGCCACGGCGGCCACCGTGCGCAGCTCGGCGGCGCGCGCCGCGAAGGCCAGCTCCGCGACCGGCGGAGCGTCCCAGGTCGTGAAGTCCTTGCCGTGCCCCCAGGTGGACGCGGTGAGCTCGCGCGCAACCGGCTCCACGAGCCGGGTCCCCTCTGACACGGTGACCAGCCGCACGCCCTGGGCGTCGGCCTCGTCGAGCACCGCGGCGAGCCATGCCTGCCCCTCGTACCACCAGTGCCCGAGCAGCTCCGTGTCGAGGGCGCAGCAGAGCAGGCCGCCGTGCTCGAGCCTGCGGGCCACCCGCGTCACGAAGTCGCGCGCGTGCTCACGCGCGAGCGCCAGGGCTGCCTCGTGGTCGTAGGGCTCGCCGGCGTTGCTCCAGGGACGCAGGTCATGGACCGTGCGGCCCCAGTAGTTCCTGTAGAGCGGGTTGGCGGGATAGCCGTCCTCTTCGTTCCAGACGAGCTCCACCGTCTGCCAGTCGATGGGCACCGCCACCGGCCCCGGCTCCGTGGCGACCGGCAGCAGATGGTCGAAGCCATCCACAGCGGTCTGGTCCACGCAGAAGGCCCGCACCCCGTCGTCGGCGAGCTCGCGCTCCAGCCCGGGCACGTAGGCGCATTCGGGCAGCCAGAACCCGCCGGACCAGTGGCCGAAGCGGTGCAGATGCGAGGCGGTTCCCGTGGCCAGCTGGAGCCGCAGGCCGGCGTCCGTGGCGATCAGCGGAAGTAGCGCGTGCGTGGCCGCCGAGGTCCAGAGCTCCACCCCTTCAAGGGCGCGGAAGGCAGCGATCAGGTCGCGCCCGCGCTCCTCGAAGTCCCGTTCCGCGCGCGTGTAGTCACCCGCCGCCCGGCGCACCTCCGCGGCCAGCGTCGGCTCGCCGCCCGCCTCGAGCCCGGCAGCGTCGTCGGCGTGGATCGGCGCCCGGACCTCGCGCAGGAAGCGCATGTAGCGTTCCCCCGGCTCGCCGCACATCGCCTCGAGCTGATCGCAGAGGACGGGAGTCATCCCGACCGTCACCGGCGCGCCGTCGATCAGGTCGAGCAGCGGCAGGTACACACACGCGACGGCCTCCCACAGCCATTCCTCGCCGAACGGCCAGGTGCCGAAGCCCTCGACGTAGGGCATGTGCGAGTGCAGCACCAGCGCGAGCGCGCCGGGCCGTGCCCCGGCGCTCATGCCGGCAGCGGGCTCGGCCAGCGGCCGGCCGTCCGGAGCGCGAGCAGGCAGCCGAGGATCACGAGCACGCCGATCAGGATGGCGGGGAGCGGCACGACCGAGAGCATGGCGAACGTGTTGAAGGCGGCGTGGATGGCGATCACGGCGAACAGCGAGCCGGTGCGTTCATACACGAGGCACTGTCCCACTCCGAAGAGCGCGATGACGGGCAGGATGATCGCCGTGTCGACGCCCTGGAAGTGGAGGCTCCCGAACACTAACCCGTCGGTCAGCGCGGCCGACCAGACCGGAAGCCGCGTGCGCAGGGCGCGGTAGAAGAACGCGCGAAAGAAGATCTCCTCGGCCACCGGCGCCACGACGATCACCGCGGTCGACACCGCGAAGCCGGCCACCAGGCTGCCCTCGCCGAGCTCCTCCACGTTGGTCTCGTCCACCTGGAACAGCTCGATGTAGCCGAGCTCGAGGGCCAGCATGAGCGAAAAGGCGACCAGCGCCCAGCCCACGGTGGGCCATAGCCGGCTGGCGCGGATGCCGAAGTGCCAGGGTCTCGGTCTCCGCTTGATCGAGGCGAACAGCACCGCCGCGAGCACCAGGAGGCCGTCCTGGACGAGCAGCAGCGCGAGCAGGGCGACGCCCGCCACCGCCTCGGAGATCCCGTAGGTGACGAGCACCGGCAGCAGCGGGATCCCGGCCACGACGATCGCCCCCAACGCGCTGAACAGCGCCGCAGGAGCCGACCACGGCGGCCACTGCGGGCGGGCCGCGTCCGGCAGCTCCGGTTCTCGCAGCGTCCTGCTCCTCAAGGGCGGAGCACCGCGACGAAATCCAGCGCGTGGCTAAGCGGGCCGGGCCGGAGCGTGAAGTCGCGGGCGGAGATGGCCGGCGTGAAGCGGTCGTAGAACGGCTTCGTGATCCCCAGTGCCGTGTGCACCCGGTCCCAGCCGGCCCGGAGCGCCAGCTCGTGCGCCCGCAGCATGCGCGCGTGGAAGAGCCCGAGCAGCTCGACGCCCGTGAAGACGCTCTCGCAGAGCGCCCTGAACTCCTGGGCGCGGTACTCCTTCAGGTGCCAGGGGTTGTCCGACTTCTCCGCCCCGGGCGGTGCCAGCGTGAGCAGGTTCGGTGTCGAGACGTACGCGACGCCACCCGGCCGCAGCATGTCGCGGAAATGCCGCAGAACCGCCTCCGGATCCTCCACGTGCTCGATCGTCTGGAGGAACACCACGGCGTCACAGGGCTCGGAGTGGTTCTCGACGAGGTCGCGCACGAAGCGGATGCCCGGGCGTGTGTACTTGAGCCGCGCGTGCTCGTGCGCCTCGGGGTTGGCGTCGACGCCCGTGACCCGGCGCGCGCGCTGCCCCAGCACCTCCACCCCGTAGCCCTCCCCGCAGGCCATGTCGACCAGCTCGCGACCGTGACAGCGCTCGGCGACCCACTCGTAGACCGCCAGGTGGCGGCGGAACCAGTAGTTCTCGGCCGGCACGTCCGGCAGCGTGCGCTCGCCGGTGAGCTCCAGCGGCGGCACGCCCTCCGGCTGGGCTCTCTGGACCGTGTCCTGCATGGACCGAGGCAGTCTAGGTACTAGGCTCAGCGCGCCCATGCAGACGGCAGAGACGATCAGGGACGCAAACGTCCGGTACCACGACCTGGCCGCGGAGCACTATGACTCGAAGTGGGGCATCAACTACGGCGCGGTCGGCCAGGCGCAGGTCACGAGCAAGCTCGGCAAGGCGCTCGGCCATGAGCCGAGGCGCTACGCCCGCGCACTCGAGATCGGCGCGGGCACGGGCTACTTCTCGCTCAACCTGGTGCGGGCGGGGGTGATCGGCGAGGCGGTGGCCACTGACATCTCACCCGGGATGCTGAGCAAGCTCGAGCGCTCCGCCTCCGAGCTCGAGTTGCCCGTGGAGACCGCGGCCTGCGAGGCGTCGGAGCTGCCGTTCGAGGACGACTCGTTCGATCTCGTGTTCGGGCACGCCGTGCTCCATCACCTCCCGGATCTCGACGCTGCGTTCCGCGAGTTCCGGCGCGTGCTCCGCCCCGGCGGTGTGGTGGCCTTCTGCGGCGAGCCATCGCACTACGGCGACCGGATAGCCGCGTGGCCAAAGCGCGGCGCCAACGCCGTCGCGCCACTGTGGCGTGCGCTGGTGGGCGCGGGGCCGCGGCCGTCGAGCGAGAACGGAAACGGCGGCTGGAGCGAGGAGGAGCAGCTCGAGCAGGTGGTGGACGTGCACGCCTTCACCCCCGGCGAGCTGTCGGCCCACGCGCAGGCGGCCGGCCTCGAGGGTGTCCGCGTGAGCGGCGAGGAGCTGGCCGCGAGCCTCTTCGGCTGGACCAACCGCACGCTCGAGGCCTCGGCGGACCCCCTCGACGTGCCCTGGGCCTGGCGCATGTACGCCTACCGTGGCTACCTCCTGCTACAGAGCCTCGACCGCTCGCTGCTCGAGCCACGCCTCCCGGCAGCGCTCTTCTACAACCTGCTGCTGTCGGCGCGCGCGCCGGCCTCCTGAGGCTCGATTCGGGGCTCGGGCACGCCCGCGCGCACCGCCTCCAGCTGGGCCGCGAAGGCGAGCCCGAGGAACAGCGCCACCGACGTGAGGAACGTCCAGAGCAGCACGCCGATCGTGCCGGCGATTGGACCGTAGGTGGCACCAAACGAGTCCGTCGCGTCCATGTACGCGGCGAGCACGCCCATGAAGACCAGCCAGAGCACCACCGACACGGCCGCCCCGAAGGCGAGCCACGACGCCTCCGGCTGCTGGCGGCGCGGTGAGTTCTCGAAGAGCAGGGCCACGGACGCCACCGCGAACGCCATTCCGAGCGGCCAGCGCGCGATCCGCCAGATCGCGTCGAATGTATCGCCCCAGTCGAGCGAGTCGCGGATGGCGGCGCCTCCCATGAGCACCACGAGAGACAACATCGCGAACAGGCCAGCGGTCACCGCCAGACCGAGCCCCACCAGGTACTTGCGCACGAACGGCCGGTCGCGCTCGACAGCGTAGATTCGGTTCGCCCCGCGCTCGACCTGCCCCATGGCGGATGTTCCCGCCACCAGCGCGGCGAGTCCTCCCGCCACGAGGGCCGTCTCGCCCGACTCGTGCCCGCTCTCGGTGCCGTGCCGAAGCGCCTGGGTGAGAATCTCGCCGGTCGCGCCTGGGGTGAGGTCTCGGATCGTGTCACGCACCACCTGGGTGAAGTCCTCCTGTCCGAGAGCCGCGGCAAGCCCGACCACCGCGATCAGCGCAGGGAGGAGCGTGAGCGTGAACTGAAACGCGAGCGAGCGCGAGTGGCTGAAGCCGTCGGCCGCCCTGAAGCGGACGAACGAGTCGACCAGCAGGCGCCGGCGTCCGGTCCGCCCGAGCGTGTGAAGCGCGTCGTCACCCTCGAGCTCGCCGCGTGTCGGCGGCACGGGCCCCGCGGTCGTCACGCGCTAGTTGAGGTTGATGACACCGAGCAGGAGTAGCAGGCACAGCGTGCCTACGAGCGACGCGAGGATAGAGCCCATGCAGCCGAGCCGGTTCGAGAAGAAGACGAACATCTAGGTGGAGACGCCCGGGGCGAGCTGTCCTGAGAGATCGTCGAGGACGGCGCGCTCCCTCTCGCTGACCTCCTTGCCGCCGATGCCGAGGACGCCGCCCTCCTTGTGGGCATGCGCCACCACATCCGCCAGACGCAGCACGAACTGTCGGTACTCGTCGGCCTCCTCGGGTGTGCCCTTCTCCTCCACGATGCGGACGGCCTCCCGAACGCGCTGTGGCAGTTGGTCGCGCAGCCCCTCCGCGGGTCCCATCGACGCGGGATCGAGCTGAGGCGGCGTCGCGACGATCTGCTCCAGGAGCTCGCTGCCGCCTTCACGACGCGCCTCGGCGTAGGCCTTGCCGAGCGCGATGCTCTCCCGAATCGCGCCGCCGCGCTCCGCGACGATCACCATCAGCCCGGCGAGCGCGGGCGCGTGCGCGACGCATTCCCACTCCTCGGCATTGAACTCGCTCTTCGTCGTCATCCTCGGCGGCTACCCGCCGAAGAGGCCGCGAAACGGCGGCAGGGCAAGTACGAGCGCGGCCCCCGACGCGAGCAGCGCCCAGTCGAGGGCCCGGGCGCGCAGCCGCAGTGGGGCGGCGGGCGCGGACGGCTCGTAGACAGCCGCCTCGCGGATCACCCACGCGAGCACCGCGTCGAGCAGTGGGGCCGGCCGCTTCGGGGCCTCTGAAAGCCGCGTCCCGAGCGAGCGCCCGGCGGCCGCCAGCCGGCCCTCGGAGGCGATCGCGTCAAGCACCCCGGACGCCTCGAGCGCCGACGGGATCCGGCGCAGGCGACCCAGGATGCGCCGCGACACCTCGCGCAGCCCGCTCGCCCGCGCCGCCGCGCGCAGCCAGGTGGCCACGAGCACGAGCAGCGCGGCCCGCGCAGCACGCCTGAGCGCAGTGTCGAGGCCGAGCCCGCCGCCAAGGGCGAAGAGGAAGGCTCCCCCGGCCAGCACGGCGGCGAATACGAGGCCGGCCGGCACCGGATCGCTCTCCGCTCGCGAGAGCACCCAGACGAGAGCGAGCCAGGCGGCCACCGCTGCCAGCAGCACCCAGGCGGTGCTGGAAAGCAGCATCACGAAGGCAATGAGGGCGGCGGCGGCGACCGCCCGCGGGTCGAACAAGCCAACGGGGCCGGGCCGCTCACCGCGATCAGGCGGCGGGGCAGCCTCAGCGCGCGGCGGCGGCGCGTTGGCCTCCTCCCACGCCCACAGGCCGCGCCTGTAGACCAGCACCTGCACCGCGCTCGCGAAGGCCGCCCAGGCGAGCAGGCCGAGCAGCGTGAGCGACAGAGCGTCCGCCGTGCCCACCTCGATGCCGACCCGGCGGCCGATGGCGTCGTAGGTGCCGGCATAGGCGTCGAGGCCGCCCGTTATCACCCAGATGAAGAAGGCGGTGGTTGCCGCGTTGTGGAGCAGACGTACCGTGGCGCAGGCCAGCAGCTGGGGCCAGAAGCCCACGCCGCGCGCGTGTAGGCGGCCGAGGATCGGGGCGCTCACCGCCTGCGTCAGCGGCACCCCGAAGCGCGCCGGGCCGATGATGGCCACGGTCTCGAGCATCGCGGCCGCGCTGGCGCCGAACCCGAGCCGGGCGCCGCGGCGCTCGGCCACGCGGGCGAGCGCAACGCCGCCTGCGAGCGCGATCCAGAAGCCACCGGTGGGTGCGGCGCGAGCGGCAAGGAACGAGACCACGGCCACGTGGGCAGGACCGGTCGCGGCGCGCGGAGCCATGCAGACACGACCGTAGCGGGGACGGCTGGGCCGTCCCCGCAGAGGTCGTGGCGGTGGTCGGGGCTTCCCGGGGCGGGGCCTCGGGGCGGTTTGGGTCTAGCTGCCGGAGTAGCGCCGGATCGGAGACTCGGCGATGCGGCGACCAAGGTCGGCCACGTCGTCGTCGCTCAGCTGCTCGGTCGGGAAGCCAGCCTGCTCCAGCTCGTCACGGACTCGCTGCACGCCCTGGATGTAATCCAGCTTCGCGCCCAGCTTCACCATCACCGACTTCGCGTTCTCGTCGTCGATGGCAGCACTTCCATCCGCAGACGGCTTGAGGAGCCAGGACTTGACCGCCTCGGCCTCAGCCAGCGTGAGCTCGATGCTCACGCCCTGGTCAGCACCCTCAGGGAGACCATTGGTCACCTCGATGGACATGAGTTGTGAATCGGCCCGGCCGGAGCTTCCTTGAACTTGCAGGGAAAACCTGGACATACCGTGCAAGGGACGCGTCAGCCGAGCGTCTGGCTCCGGCGGCGCGGCGCCGCCTGTGCCATCCGGACCGGGGCTTCGAAGCAGGTCGGGGGTGTCGAGCACCGCGACAACCTGCGCCCCGGCGGGCGCGCGCACCTCGGTCACGAGACCACCGCGCAGGAGCGTCTGCCGCCCGACCCGGCGCCGCACCTTCACGCGCAATTCGCCCTCGTCGGTGCGGAGCGGGCCGCTGCTGCGCTCGCCCGCGGGCAGCCCGAACGGGCTGCCCGCGCCCGCTGTGAGCGGCTGGCGGAACGGCCCACTGATCTCGTACACCGCGCCGGGCCCGGGTGCACTGGGGTTCTGCGGATGTGCCCGCTGGGACGTGCAGTACATGCGCGTGCCGGACGGGTCGAACGACGGGATGCGCCGGACCGGTGAAGCGCAGGAATGGCGAGACCTCGCGCTCGGGGGTGATCAGCCCGATCTCCATGTTGCCGCCGTCCTCGCACCCGAAGATCTCCCCGGCCGCCGAGACGGTCACGTTGTGGACCGCGTCGAGCGACGAGTCCGGGGCGACCGCGTGGTCGAAGACGATCTCCAACGTTCCGGTCCGCGAGTCGTAGGCCCACAGTCGCTTGTCGCCCTTGGTCGTGAAATAGAGGACGCCGCCGTCATGCCAGATCCCTCTCCGCCGTCGAAGGGCGTCATCTCGGCCACCTGCTTGCGGGTGGGCGTTTGGATGGGCGCCGGTGTGGGGTTGGGCACCTCTCGCCAGCTCACGTGGCCGTCGGCGGCCACCAGCGAGACCTCGAGGAGGCCGTCCGAGAGATCCGGGTACGCCGCCGGTGTGAAGCGATAGAAGCCGCCGTCGGGCTCGTCCTCGGTCAGTAGAGCTGCCGCTGCGAGGGCTCGACCGCCGCCGCCTCATGGTTGAAGACCCCCAGCGCGGGGCGCGCCACGGCAATGAGCTCGCCCGCGGGGTCGCACTCCCAGACGAGGCCCGAGTCGTGCTCCTCGCACGAGAGCCAGGTGCCCCAGGGAGTTGGACCGCCGGCGCAGTTTGAGTTCGTGCCGCCGAGGATGCGATAGGCGGCTGCTCGCCCCGGTCGGAGCGAGCGACTCCGAGTTCGTGACGAGAATCCATCCGCCCTCGGCCGTCGAGAAGGTGGCCTGTCCGTCCGGGAAGACCGGCCAGGGATAGCCGGCCACCTGCGACAGCCCGCGCGCAACCTCGCGCGAGCTGAACCCCGGCGGGAGCATCAGGCCATTTGCGCCCGGCGGTTCCAGCGGGCCATACGGGCTCACCCCCGCTCGGGCTGGGGCAGCCAGGGCCTCCCGAAGCAGGCGTGGAGACCCCGCCAGCGCCCCTGCCGCGAACGCACCGGAGACGATCAGCTGCCGTCTGCTGATCCGGTCCAGCCGGAGGGGTTGTACCCGATCGCCTAGCCTGAGGCGTCAGTGAGCCAGAGCATCGAGAGCTTCCCGCTCTTCCCGTTGGGCCTCGTGCTGCTGCCGGGCGAACTCGTGCCCCTTCACATCTTCGAGGAGCGCTACAAGCTCATGATCGGCGAGTGCCTCGAGCAGGAGAGCGAGTTCGGCATCATCTGGCTGTCCGACGACGGCCTCAAGGAGGTCGGCTGTGGCGCCCGGATCACGCGCGTGCTCGAGCGCTTCGACGACGGCCGGCTCAACATCCTCGTGGAGGGCACCGAGCCGTTCAGGCTCACCCGCAGGATCGAGGACCTGCCGTACCCGGCCGGGGACGTCGAGCCGCTCGCCGACGACGGCGAGACCGACGAGGAGGCGCTCGAGCGCGCGCGCTCGCGGTACGCCGATCTGGTCGAGGAGGTCACCGAGGCCCGCCCCGAGCCCGAGGCGCTCGCGCAGCTCGACGCGTACGGGATGGCCGCGACGCTGGAGGTCGCGCCCGCGGCGAAGCAGACCCTGCTGGAGCTGCGCTCCGAGAGCGGCCGGCTCGAGCAGCTCGAGGCCCTGTTCGCGGAGGCGCTTCAGCGGATCAAGATGGCCGAGCGCGCCGCGGAGCGCGCCAGTGGCAATGGGCACCTGAAGGGTTGAGCGTTTAGGGCCCTCATCCTCAAGGCGATGGCCACGCCGAACGACCCGCTCTTCCCCGAGCTGTACGGCCTCAACAACACGGGCCAGACCGGCGGCAGTAGCGACGCGGACATCGACGCCCCCGACGGCTGGGACGCCGCCGGACTCGGCCGCTTCCCCGCGAGCGGCGGCGTGAAGATCGGCATCGTGGACACGGGCATCGACCAGACGCATCCCGAGCTCAGCGGCAAGGCCGTTGACTGCGGCGCGGCGTTCGGCGGAGCGGTCACGAACGGCGTCTGCACCGACGACACATGCACGGCACCCACGTGGCGGGCACGATCGCGGCGAAGGCCAACAACGGCACCGTCGTGGCCGGCGTTGCGTTCAACTCGAGCCTCGCGATCTGCAAGGCGCTCTAGACGGCAGCCAGCACGGGTCTCACGTCCGACGTGGCGAACTGCATCGCCTGGACTCACGCGCGCGGCGCGAAGGTGATCTCGATGAGCCTCGGCGGCGGAGCGTCGACGACGCTCCAGAACGCTGTCGCGGCCGCCTGGGAGAACGGCGGCCCGAACGGCTCGGTCCTCGTGGCCGCGGCCGGAAACGACGGCAACTCCACCGTGAACTACCCGGCGGGCTATGCCCAGGTCGTCTCGGTGGCCGCCACGGACCACAACGACGCCAAGGCCTCGTTCTCGAACACGAACGCGGACGTCGAGGTCGCGGCGCCCGGCGTGTCCGTGCTCTCCACGAGACATCCCCGGCGGCCAGTACGCAGAGCTGTCAGGCACCTCGATGGCCACGCCGCACGCATCCGGCGTCGCCGGAGTGCTGTGTCAGCCGCGGGCCGCGACCCGAGCTTCGGCTTCGGGCGGGTGAACCTTTGCAAGGCGGCCGGCGGAGCCTGCTGACCAGCTAGTCGACGACCGTAGCGACGCCACCTCGGCGCGGGTCGCCTCCTCCGGTGAGGCGGCCTGTGTCGGGGTTGCGCGCCACCGCCTGCACGCCGCCGAAGAACAGGTTCAGCTCGCTCCAGCGGCGCACCGTCCAGTCCGACTGCTCGAGGCGGTCGAGCGCGCCCTCGTCCACGCCCGGCTCGGCGTCCGCCTGCCAGTCCTCCACGTGGATGCGCGGGGCTGACACGGCGTCCTGCGCCGGCAGCCCGTGGTCCACGACGCCGAGCACGGTCTGGAGGATCGCCGAACGGATCCGGTTCGACCCGGCGCTGCCGATGGCGATCTCCGGGCGGCCCTCGCGCAGCACGACGGTGGGCGCCATCATGCTCGGCACCCGTGCCCCGGGCCGGTGCTGATGGAAGCCCATCGGGTTCAGGTCCTGCTCGCCGAGCATGTTGTTGAGGTGCATGCCGGTGCCTGGCACGACCACGCCGGAGCAGGAGCCGTTCGAGCAGGTCACCGACGCGCATGCGCCGTCGGCGTCCATCACCGAGATGTGCGTGGTGTTACCCAGGCGCGAGCGCACGTCCGTCGCCACCGAATCGAGTGCCTTCTTGGCGAGGAAGCGCTCCAGGAAGCCCTCGGTGGCGAGCCCCTCGAGGAACTCCTCGTCGCGAGCCCGGTTGGTTGACGCGATCACCTCGGCGAGCACGTACGGGTCGTGCGCCCGGTCGAGCCGCTCGAGGATTCCGAGCGCATCGGCGATCAGGATCCCTCCCGACGACGGCGGCGGGTTCGTGATCACCTCGCGGCCCCGATAGGTCACGCGCGCCGGCTCGCGCTCGATCAGCTCGTACGAACTGAGGTCCTCGCGGCTCAGCATGCCGCCGCGCTCGAGCACCCAGGCGCTCACGGCGGCGGCCACGTCGCCCTCGTAGAGGAAGCCCGGGCCCTCCGCGCCGAGGCGGTCGAGCAGGTCGCCCAGCTCGGGCAGCCGGACCGTCTCGCCCTCCTCGAGCAGCCGGCCCTCCGGCGCATAGATGGCGGCGCATTCCGGAGTCGACGTGAGGATCGGGCGCAGGACCTCGAAGAGGAACGCCTGCATCGGCACCACCTCGATCCCTTCGCGCGCGGCGCGGGCCGGCGCGCCGGTGAGGTCGCCGAGGCGTGCGCTGCCGAAGCGCTCGAGCGTCTCGGCCAGGCCGAGCGTGGTGCCGTATGCGCCGCACGACGCCGGGCCGACGTTGAAGCGCTGGATGGCGTCCTCCGAGAAGTGGACGTCGACCGGCACGAGCTCGGCCGGCTCCCGGCCGTCGATCCCCAGCCCGGGGGCGGCCACGAAGAAGTCGAGCACGTGGTTCTCGTCGCGGGCGTGCACCACCATGAAGCCGCCGGCGCCGGGCCCCGTGAGCGGCGACTCGGCCACGAACGACATCAGCACGGCCGCCACCGCGGCATCGACGGCGTTGCCACCCGCGCGCAGCACATCGGCCCCGGCTTCCGCCGTGAGCGGATGGCCGGCTGCGACCACCCCCTTCATGTGGGCGAGCGTAGCCGCCCCGCGCGCGTCAGCCGCGCGGGAGGAACTCGGGCACGTCCACGTCGGCCAGCACGCCCGCGGTCACGCGCTCGCGCGAACGGCGCACCTGCGGCTCGGCGTCGGCGGGGATGCCGCGGCTCTCGCGACTCCCGCGCTCCTCGTCGCGCGGCCGCGCCCGGTGCACGGGACGGTCGCCGTAGCCGGTGGCCACGACCGTGACCCACACCTGGTCGTCGACCTTGTCGTCGACCATGGCGCCGAAGATGATGTTCGCGTCCGGGTGCGCCGCCTCGGCCACCGCCTTCGCGGCCTCGTTGACCTCCCAGAGCGAGAGGTCGCGGCCGCCGGTGATCGAGAGCAGGATCGAGCGCGCTCCCTCCAGCGAGGTCTCCAGCAGCGGTGAGTCGATGGCGTGCTCCACCGCGTCCATCGCACGGCGGTCGCCCGAGCCCATGCCGATACCGAGCAGCGCCTGACCCGCCTCGGACATGATCGTCCGCACGTCGGCGAAGTCGAGGTTGATCAGCCCCGGCAGCGTGATCAGATCGGAGATGCCCTGCACGCCCTGGCGCAGCACGTCGTCCGCCACGCGGAAGGCGTCGACCATCGAGGTTGACTTGTCGAGGACCGACAGCAGCCGCGCGTTCGGGATCACGATCAGCGTGTCGACCTCGCGGGCGAGGTCCTCCACACCCTGGTCGGCCTGCTCGCCGCGGCGAGCGCCTTCGAACGAGAACGGCTTGGTCACGATTCCGACGGTGAGCGCGCCCACCTCGCGAGCGATGCGCGCGACGACCGGTGCGGCGCCGGTTCCGGTGCCTCCACCCGAGCCGGCGGCGATGAACACCATGTCCGAGCCCTTGATGTGGCTCTTGATCTCGTCGTAGTCCTCGACCGCCGCGGCACGGCCGAGGTCGGGGTTCGAGCCCGAGCCCAGTCCACGCGTGGCGTCGCTTCCGATGTGCAGGCGGGTGCTCGCCGACGAGCCCTCGAGTGACTGGACATCGGTGTTCACGGCGATGAACTCCACGCCCTCCACCTGAGCCTCGATCATGCGGTTCACCGCGTTCACGCCGGCACCGCCCACGCCGATCACCCGCAGCACGGGCTCGGTCGGGTGCACGGGCTGCCTCGGCACGAACGGCTCGGGCTCCCGCTCGGCCTCGTGCTGGGTGGCGGGAACGGGATCGCGCTCGAGGATGTTCTCCGGGATGTCCTGGGAGAAGACGGACTTGAGGCGCTCCTCCGGGCTCGGGACGCCCTCGTAGCGGCTCCAGCGCCCCTCGCGCTCGGCCCTGCGCTCCTCGCGCTCCTGCGCGCGGCGAGCGGCCTCGGTCCTGCGCCCGCCCAGATCGGTGCCCCGCTCCGCGGGGGTGAGATCGGGCTCGCCGTGCGCCTGGGGCTCGGGCACGTGGCGCGTGACCTGCGGCGCCGGCCCACCCTCGGGCAGCGGCCGGCCGAGCTTGGGCTCGGTGTCCGGCCGCGGCTGCGGCTCCTGCTCGGCCCTCGGCTTCGGCTCCTGCTCGGCCGGACGAGCGTCGTCCTCCTCCGTCTTACGGAAGAGCTGCGCCAGGGGACCCTCGCGCATGCTCGCCCTCTTACCGCTTGCCATTCGCCAGGACCTCCTCCGCTAGCCGCCGGTAGGCGTAGGCCGCCTTACCGTTGGGGTCGTACTTCAGCACCGACATGCCCTTAACAGGGGCCTCGGCGAAACGAACGGTCTTGTTGATGCGCGACGCGAACACCCGGTCGCCGAAGTTCTCTTCGAGGATCTCGATGGCCTCCTTGGCGTGCACGGTGCGATTGTCCACGAGCGTCGGCAGGATGCCCTCGATCTCGATGTCGGGGTTCAGCTCCTCGCGGACCATGGACAGCGTGTTCTGGAGCTGGATCAGCCCGCGCATGGACAGATACTCGCATTGCACGGGGACGATCACCTTCTGCGAGGCCGTGAGGGCGTTGATCGTGAGCAGCCCGAGGCTCGGCGGGGTGTCGATGAAGACGTAGTCGTAGTCGTCGCGGACCGGCTCGAGGGCCTTCTTCAGGGAGCGCTCGCGCCCGATCATCGTGGACATCGCGATCTCGGCTCCGGCCAGGTCGATCGATGCGCAGGCCACGTCGACTTCGCGCTTGCGTATCACCTCGCGGATCGAGAGCTGGTGCACGAGCACGTCGTACATCGACGCCTCGAGCGAGTCGGGGTCGATCCCCTGGCTCATGGTGAGGTTGCCCTGGGGGTCGAGGTCGACGCAGAGCACGCGGTGGCCCCGCTCGACGAACGCCGCCGCCAGGTTGAGGGTCGTGGTGGTCTTGGCCACCCCGCCCTTCTGGTTGGTGAACGCGATCACCTTCGCCTTGGCATCCATTACGCAAGCCGTATTCGCACGGGTTGGGCGGAATCCTTCACTCTTCCCGTCCGGTGGCTTCGCTACTGGACAAGCGGCTCGTCCTCGTCACGGGCAAGGGCGGCGTCGGGAAGACGACCGTCGCGGCCGCCCTGGGGCTGGTCGCCGCACGGCACGGTAAGCGCACGGTGGTGTGCGAGGTGGCGGAGCAGACGCGGCTGGCGCAGCTTGTTCCCGACCTGAGCAGCGTGTCCGTGGACCCCGAGCAGGCGAAGCGGGAATGGCTTCAGTACCAGCTCAAGTCGCGGACGCTCGCCGGTGTGCTCGGCAGCAGCACGCTGTTCCAGTACCTCACCGCGGCGGCGCCGGGGCTGACCGACCTCGTGACGATCGGGAAGGTGTGGGACCTCGCCCAGCTCGAGCCGCGCGCGGGCGGTCCCGCCTTCGACCTTGCGATCGTCGACGCTCCCGCCACGGGCCACGGCCTGGCGATGCTGAGCGCGCCGAGCACGTACGCGAGCATCGCGCGCATGGGTCCGGTGGGGCGGCATGCCGAGAGGATCGACTCCTTCCTCCGCGATCCCGGCCAGACGGGGGTGCTCACCGTCGCGCTGCCCGAGGAGATGCCGGTCAACGAGACCATCGAATTCGAGCGCGCCGTCGCGCGGGAGCTCGGCAGGGCGGTCGACGCGATCGTCGTGAACGCTCTGCACCCCGCGCGCTTCAAGCGGGAGGAGCTGGAGCGGATCCAGGCGGTCGAGGCCAGGACCCCCGCAGCGCGCGCGGCACTCGCCTCCGCGCTCTCCGAGCATCGCCGCGCCCGCGCCGAGCACTCCCAGCTGCGGCGCCTGCGCCGCGCCGCCAGCGCGCCCGTGCTCACGCTGCCGCGCGTGTTCGAGCCCGAGCTGGGCCGCGACGACGTCGAGCGGTTGTCCGCCGAGCTGGAGCGCAGGCTGTGATCGCCGACTGGCTCGAGCGCAAGGAGGTGTGCATATGCGCCGGCTCGGGCGGCGTCGGGAAGACGACGACGTCCGCCGCGATCGCGCTCGGCATGGCCGCGCGCGGCAAGAAGGTCGCCGTGCTCACGATCGACCCGGCCAAGCGGCTGGCGAACTCGCTCGGGCTGCCGGAGCTCGGCAACGAGGAGCGGCTCGTGAAGGCGGATGTCGAGGGCGAGCTGTGGGCGATGATGCTCGACCCGAAGCGGACCTTCGACGAGCTGGTGGAGTGGCACGCGCCCGACGAGCGCACGCGCGACGCGGTCCTGTCCAACCGCATCTATCAGGAGCTCTCGAACGCCGTGGCGGGCTCGCAGGAGTACATGGCGATGGAGAAGCTTCACGAGCTCCACCAGGAGGGCCGCTACGACCTGCTGGTGCTCGACACGCCGCCCACCCGCAACGCGCTCGACTTCCTCGACGCGCCCAAGAAGCTCGCCGCGTTCATCGACTCGCGAACGCTCCAGCTCTTCACCGGACCGGGGATGCTCGGGCTCAAGGTGCTCGGGCGCGGCTCGGGCGTGGCGCTCTCGGTGCTCAAGCGAGCCACCGGCATCGACCTGCTCGAGGACCTGTCCGCGTTCTTCTCCAGCTTCGGCGACATGGCCGACGGCTTCCGCGAGCGCGCTGAGCGCGTGAACGCGCTGCTCGCCGACAGCCGCAGCGCCTTCGTGCTGGTGACCTCTCCACGCGCCGACGCGGTGGAGGAGGCGGCCTGGTTCCACCATCGCCTGCTGGACGCGGGGCTGCCGTTCGCGGGAGTCGTGGCCAACCGCGTCCACCCGCCGATACCCAAGGGCAACCCGGCCTCGGACCTGGAACAGCTGCTGGGCGACGAGGCGCTCGCCCGCAGGGTCCTGCGCACCTTCGAGGAGGAGCGCCGGCTGGCCACGCGGGACCGCAAGAACCTCGCGGAGCTGCGCCGCCGCCTGGGCCGCAAGCCGATGATCGAGGTGCCGCACCTCGACGACGACGTGCACGACCTGGCCGGCCTGCGGCGGATGGACGAGTACCTGTTCGGCTAGGCGGCGGCTCGCGCTAGACGGGCGCTGAGAAGTCCTCGGGGTCGTCCCAGCCCCAGTCGGCCGACTGGGTCACACCGTCGAGCTCGTGCTGCACGGGCTCCGGCGCCACCGTGACCGGCTCGAGCTCCGCGGTGTCCGGCTCGGAGTCGAGCTCGGCCTCGTAGTCCGGCGCCGGCTCGTGCTCGTAGTCCGCGTCCGATTCGTAGTCGAAGTCGAGGTAGGGCTCCGGCTCGCCGGCCGGCGGAGGCTCGCGCTCGAAGCGCGGCTCGTTGCGCATGTCGTGCGCCTCGATCTCCCCTTCCTCGGTGCCCACCAGCAGGATGTCGTCGGCCACGCCCTTGAGATCGGCGTCGAGGTAGCCGCAGAGCACGTCGCGGAGCAGCGCCCGCAGGTGGCTCTCCGCCTCCGCAACCAGCTCCCGTGGGGACTCGGGGTCCGTGCGAAGGCCGGTTGCGCCGCCCATCACGAAGCGCTCCAGCGCCAGCGCGGCCTCGAGGCGATGCTGCACCTCGGCGCGCGCGCCCTCCTCGGCGCAGAGAGCCGCCAGCCTCAGCGCCATGCTGGATTGACCGGCGTGGCTCGTGGCGTCGAGCAGCGCACGCAGGGCGAGCAGGTAGTCGGACAGCGCCTGGGCCTCCGATGGCCGCTCGCAGCCCATCTCGAAGCGCTCGAGCGCCCAGGCGACCGTCTCGTCCGGGCGAGCGCCGTCGAGGGCCGTGAAAAACTCTCGGAAGGCCTGCTCCTCGCCCTCGGCGAGCAGCCAGCCCGAGTCGCGCGGGAGCATGCCCGAGCCGAGCGAGACCGGCTGCCAGCGACCGTGGTCGGAC
>Ga0126306_10000608_pt1 | contig 17229 bp, 16 predicted proteins | sample Plot27_FD_92592 | JGI IMG/M metagenome (GOLD analysis project Ga0126306, IMG submission 92592) | Serpentine soil microbial communities from UC McLaughlin Reserve, CA, USA - Plot27 | ecosystem: Environmental > Terrestrial > Soil > Grasslands | place: USA: UC McLaughlin Reserve, Lake County...
ACGTGCTGCGCCACCGGATCGTGCTGACCTACGAGGCGCTCGCCGCCGGGGTCGACGCCGACCGCGTGCTCGACGACGTGCTCGAGCAGGTGCCCGTCCCGCGGATCGAGCTGGCCGAAGAGGACACGCAGGGGCGATGAGCTTCCGCGAGCCGCTGCTGCTCGCCGGGCTCGTCTTCGTCCCGCTCGCGCTGCTCGCGTACTGGGCCGCGCAGCGCCGGCGCCGCCGCTACGCGATCCGCTACCCGGCGGTCGACGTGCTGGCCGGCGTCGCCGGGCGCGCGCGCGGGCGCCACCTGCCGGCGCTGCTCGCGCTGCTGGCGCTGCTGGCGCTCGGGATCGCGCTCGGCCGGCCCGAGCGCACGATCGCGGTCGAGCAGCGCCAGGGCACGGTGATGCTCGTGCACGACACGTCCGGCTCGATGCAGGCGACCGACGTCAAGCCGGACCGGCTGAGCGCGGCGCGCGAGGCCGCGCGCGCGCTCGTGCGCTCGCTGCCGGAGGAGTTCCGGCTCGGCGTGATCTCGTTCAACACCCGCGCCGAGCAGGTGTCCGAGCCGACCACCGACCGCTCGCAGGTGCTGCGCACGCTCGACGAGCTGAAGGTCCAGGGCGGGACGGCGATGGGCGACGGCTTGCAGCTCGGCATCAACGCGATCCGCAGCCCCGTCATCGGACCCGACGGCCGGCCGCAGCGGCTGCCCGGCGCGATCGTGCTGCTGTCCGACGGCGCCAGCACGAAGGGCGCGGACCCGCGCAAGGTGGCCGCCACGGCGAAGAAGCTGAAGATCCCGATCTATGCCGTCGCGCTCGGCACCCAGAACGGGGTCCTGCGCCAGCCGGACGGCAGCACGAGCCCGGTGCCGCCCGACACCGCGACGCTCGAGTCGATCTCGCGCACGACCGGCGGGCGCTTCTTCACGGCGCCGACCGCGCGCGACCTCGAAGCCGTGTACGCGAACCTCGGGCGCGGGCTCGCGACGCGCAAGTCCAAGCAGGAGATCACCGCCGCGTTCGCGGGCGGCGGGCTCGCGCTGCTGCTCGCGGGGCTCGTGACCGGCCTGCTGCGGACCGGGAGGCTGCCGTGAGGCGACCGCGCGCGCTGCATGTCGAGCGCACGCCGGAGCGGCCCGGGCCCGGCCCGGTGCCGGACGCGGTCCTGCGCTCGCTCGACCTCGCGGTGATGCGCCGGATCCAGTCGCTCGTGCCCGGCGACCACGTCACGCCGCAGGTCGGCGCGGGGACCGAGCTGGCGATGATCCGGCCGTACCAGCCGGGCGACGACGTGCGCCACATCGACTGGAACGTGACCGCGCGCATGCGCGAGCCGCACGTGCGCGTGCACGTCGGCGAGCGGGCGATGACGGCGTGGCTGATGCTCGACGTGTCGCCGTCGATGAGCTTCGGCACCGCGCTGCGGCGCAAGGCCGACGTCGCCGAAGGCGTGAGCGTGGCCGTCGGCCACGTCGCGACGCGGCGCGGCAACCGGCTCGGCGTCGTCGCGTTCGGCGGCCCCGAGCCGCGCGTGCTGCGCCCGCGCCAGGGCCGGCTCGGGCTGCTCGGGCTGCTCGCCGAGCTGCGCGCCGAGCCGCCCGACGACGGCACGGGAGCGACGTCCCTCGGCGCGGCCACGCACCGGATGGCGGCGCTGGCCCGCGCGCGCGGCCTCGTGGTCGTCGTCTCCGACTTCCGCGGCCCGCGCGACTGGGAGGGCGGCCTGCGCTCGCTGCGCGCGCGTCACGGCGTGCTGGCGGTCGAGGTGCGCGACCCGCGCGAGCTCGAGCTGCCGCCCGCCGGCGACATCTGGATGGTCGATCCGGAGACCGGCCGCCAGCTCGTCGTGAACACCAGCCGCCGGAAGCTGCGCCGGCGCTTCAAGGCGGCGGCGGCCGCCGAGCGCGAGGAGGTCGCCGCGGCGCTGCGCCGCGCCGGCGCCGACCACCTCGTGCTGTCGACCGATGGCGACTGGCTGCGCGACCTCGCCGCGCACCTGCGGCGCGCCGACCAGATGCGCCGCGGCGCGATGGCGGCCGGCGGGCCGGGCCGCGCCGCGGTGGCGGCGCATAAGGTGCCGGGCGATCCGGGTGGCCGCCCGGCGGCGCGGAGGCTCGAGCCGGGCGATCGCTCCCCGCGCGCCGAGCCCGCGGTCACCACTCGCCATCGCCGTTCTCGCCGCTCCGACTCGAGCGAGGCCGGCTCGTGAGCTTCCGCGAGCCCACCGTGCTGCTCGGCCTCGCGCTGCTGCCGGTCGCGATCCTGGCCTATCTTGCGATGCAGCAGCGGCGGCGGCGCGAAGCGGCCGCGTTCGGGAACCCGGCGCTGCTCCCCGGCCTGATGACCGCCCGCCCGGGCTGGCGCCGGCACCTCCCGGCCGGCCTGCTGCTGCTGGCGGCCGCGGCGATGATCCTCGCGCTCGCGCGGCCGCAGCGCAGCGTCGCCGCGCCGCAGCGGGCGGCGACCGTCGTCCTGGTCAACGACGTGTCGGGCTCGATGCGCGCCGACGACGTCTCGCCCAGCCGCCTGAGCGCGGCTGTGAACTCGGCCAAGGTGCTCGCGGACGAGACGCCGGACAACTTCCGCCTCGGGCTCGTGACGTTCTCCGACTACGCCGAGCAGATCGTCGCGCCGACCACCGACCGCGGCGCCGTCGTCGGGGCGCTCGAGCAGATGGTCGCCGACGGCGGCACCGCGATGGGCGACGGCCTCGCGCGCGGCCTGCAGACAGCGCAGGCGCCGGTGCCTACGCAGGACGGGAAGGGCACGCGCAAGTTGCCCGCGATCATCGTGCTCCTGTCCGACGGCAAGAACACGCTCGGCGGCGAGAACCCGCTCGAGGTCGCTGAGCGGGCGAGGCAGGCCCGGATCCCGATCTACGCGATCGCGCTCGGGACCGAGAGCGGCGAGGTCGTCCAGCGCGACCCGTTCGGCTTCACGCAGCGGATCCCGGTGCCGCCCGACAAGGAGACCCTGCGCCAGATCGCGCGCACGACAGGCGGGCGCTTCTTCGAGGCGGTGAGCGCGGACGACGCCGAGGACATCTACGGCCGGATCGGCACGCGGCTCACCTCCAGGCCGGAGCAGCGCGAGGTCACCGTCGCGTTCGCCGGCGGCGCGTTCGGGCTGCTGCTGGCAGGCGGCGCGCTCTCGCTGGTCTGGTTCGGTCGGCTGCCGTAGGCGAACCTCGTCGTCCACCGCTCAGGCTTGCTCGATCCGGCGGTCGCATGGCGGATCAGCCGGACGCTCGTCGCCGAGGTGATCTATCTCGGCCGCGGCGCTCCCGTCGAGCCGGCCTGCGACGGGCCGGGCTGCTTCGGATTGCTCGTGCTCGACGAGGTGCTCGCTCGGCACGTCCGGCTGGGGCACCGCTCGAGCATCGAGCTCTTCCAGCAGGTCCGCGATCTGCCCCGGGGGGCGAAGGTCCGGCTGAAGACGGTCGACTGAGCGGGCGGCCAACGTGATCGGCCGCCTGTGCTTCCTGCAACGATCGAGGGTGTGCGGCGCGGGCGATGATGATCTCCGACAACGTGCCTGATCTGTGCCGTGCCCATTGGGGTGATCCCGCGCGCGAGGCGCGCTTCGAGACCGATGCGCTCGCCATCGACGTCCTCAAGTGGGATGCGGAGCGATCACCCGAGGGCGTGAACATCTACGCGACGGTGGGCGCCAGCTGCCGGCCGGTGCCCGGTCGTGACCCCGGCCATCGCGTCGAGTTCTTTCGTCGGCCTGCTGCCGGCGCGGGACGGCATCGCCGGCGCGCTGGCGGCTCTCGGGCTCTATTCGGCGCGGGAGGGCGTCGCCGTGGATCACGGACACACCGTTCCCGCCGACGAACCGCTGTGGCCGGGATCTCCGATGGAGCGGTTCCTCGTGATGCGCCCGCGACCCGGGTTCCTTCCTACGCTGGAGCTGCCGGAACCCGTTCATGCGGAGTTCCTCCAGGCGATCCCGATATTCGGGTCCGACCACGCCTTCAAGGCTGAGCGGGGCGCGGATGCGCTGATGGAGCGTTGGGAGCGACTCGGGCGTGCCGTTCTGGGACCCCGATCGTCGCGACGCCTTGAGCGGATCGACGCATGCGTGAAATCAGTGACCAAAGTCGCGTACGACGACTACCTCCGCGGCTTGCGGGGGTGCTCGAGCTCCGCCCGCTCACCGAAGCGGCCTGAGCGCCACGTCAGGAGCCGGTCAGCGGCGCCGTCTACGCTCATGAGCGATGGCCGTCGTCCGCGACATCGAGCCCTGGGACGAGCTGCTCGCCGCCGGGCGGGAGGACGAGCGGCTGGTCATGCAGGCGGCGCAGAACCGCCGCCCGGCACGCGCGGTCGCGCTGCCCGACGAGCTGCACCCGGAGGTCGCGGACGCGCTCCGAGCGCGCGGACTCGAACGGCTGTGGTCGCACCAGGCCGAGTCCCTGCACTCCGCCTGGGCCGGCCCGACGATCGTCACGACCGGCACCGCGAGCGGCAAGTCGCTCTGCTTCCAGCTGCCGACGCTCGACACGCTGTGCCGCGACGCGCGCGCCCGCGCGCTCTACCTCTATCCGACGAAGGCGCTCGCGCAGGACCAGGCGCGCTCGCTCGCCGCGCTCGGGGTCAAGCGCGCGCGGCCGGCGATCTACGACGGCGACACGCCGCGCGAGCAGCGCGCCCAGATCCGGCGGCGCGCGAACGTGATCCTCACCAACCCCGACATGCTCCACCTCGGGATCCTGCCCAACCACCGGGCGTGGGCCGACGTGTTCGCGAACCTGGCGGTCGTCGTGGTCGACGAGGCGCACGTCTATCGCGGCGTGTTCGGCTCGCACGTCGCGAACGTCCTGCGGCGGCTGCGCCGCATCGCGGCGGCGTACGGGACCGAGCCGCGCTTCCTGCTCGCCAGCGCCACGATCGCCAACCCCGGCGAGCTGGCCGAGCGGCTGACCGGGCTGCCGGAGGTGACCGTGGTAGAGCGCGACGGCTCGCCGGGCGCGAAGAAGACCGTCGCGATGTGGAACCCGCCGATCGTCGACGAGCAGCTCGCGACGCGGCGCTCCGCGCTCGCCGAGGCGGCCGACCTGCTCGCCGAGCTGGTGAGCCAGGGCGCGCGCACGATCGTGTTCATGAAGTCGCGCAAGGCGGTCGAGCTGATCGCCCGCTTCACTCAGCTCGCGCTCGAGGACTCCGGCCGCGGCGAGCTGGCCGACCGGATCGCACCCTACCGCGCCGGCTACACGCCGCAGCAGCGGCGCGAGCTCGAGCGCCGGCTGGTCGACGGCGAGCTGCTCGGCGTCGTCTCGACCGACGCGCTGGAGCTGGGGATCGACATCGGCTCGCTCGACGCGGCGATCTGCGTCACGTTCCCCGGCACGGTCGCGTCGCTACGCCAGATGTGGGGCCGCGCCGGCCGGCGCGGGCGCGGGCTCGCGGTGTATGTCGCGGGCGAGGACGCGCTCGACCAGTTCTTCTGCCGCCATCCGGACGAGTTCCTCGACCGGCCCGTCGAGGCCGCGATCCTCGATCCCTTCAACGAGCAGATCCACGCCGGCCACGTGCTGTGCGCGGCGCACGAGGGCCCGCTGGAGCCGGCCGACGCGGAGTGGCTCGGCGACGCGCTGGACCTGACCGCGGAGCGGCTCGAGGCGGCCGGCGAGCTGCGCCGGCGCCCGGGCGGCACGTTCGTCCCGCGCCACGCAGGCGAGTACCCGGCAAGCGCGGTCTCGCTCCGCTCGACGGGCCGCGACGGGTTCTCGATCGTCGAGGTCGCCTCCGGCGAGCTGCTCGGCACCGTCGACGGGGGGCGCGCGTTCAACACCACCCACGCGGGCGCCGTCTACCTGCACGGCGGGCGCGCGTTCGAGGTCACCGAGCTCGACCTCGAACTGCGGCGCGCGCTGGTGCACCCGTTCGAGGGCGACTGGTACACGCAGGCCAAGCGCGAGACCGACATGTACATCGAGCGGCTCGACGACCGGCGCGAGTGGCTCGGCGTGCGGCTGTCGTTCGGGACCGTCGTCGTGACCGAGCAGGTGGTCGCGTACCAGACGCGCCGCCTTACCGACCACCAGGTGCTCGACCTCGTCGGCCTCGACCTGCCGCAGACGTCGTTCGCGACGCAGGCGCTCTGGTACGAGCTGCCCGAGCCCGTGGTCTCGGGCGATCTGCCGCTGCACGAGCTGCTGGGAGCGCTGCACGCGGCCGAGCACGCCCAGATCGCCGTGCTCCCGCTGCTCGCCATGTGCGACCGCTGGGACATCGGCGGCCTCTCGACCAACCTGCACCCGCAGACCGGCGGACCGACGATCTTCATCTACGACGGCCACCCGGGCGGGATCGGGATCACGCGGCGCGGCTTCCTCGCGTTCGACGCGCTGGTCGACGACGCGCACCGGCTGATCGGCGAGTGCCCGTGCGAGAAGGGCTGCCCGTCGTGCGTGCAGTCGCCGAAGTGCGGCAACCTCAACGAGCCGCTGTCGAAGCTCGGGGCGGAGCGGCTGATGGGCCGGATGCTGGCCTACGAGCCGTCGTAGGCGAGTCGGCCCGTGGCGGGGTCGTAGCGCCACGTCACCGTTCGCGCCGGCAGGTGGACGCCGCCGAGCCAGCGCTCCGGCCGGCCCTCCCACTCGCGCTCGCCGGCGAGGATCGCTCTGGCTTCCTCGTTCCGCGGGAGCGCGGCCAGGTACTCGAACACGATCGCGTCGCCGAGGAACGGCTGCTCCTCCTGGCGCTGGTGGGCGAGGAACGCGTCGGCCGGCGTGCGCGCGCCGTCCAGCACGACCTCCAGGAGCGCGCGCTCGGTCCGGTTGAGGCCGCTGCCGCGCCAGGGGAACTGCTGCAGGTGCCGCCGCGCCGTGTCGGCGAAGACGGTGCCGGGCGCGATCGCCTCGAGGCCGCGCGGGTCGCGCGCGCGAAACGCGCTCCAGAGCTCGCGCGCGGCGCCGACGGTGCGCTCGGTCAGCGCGTCGCCGCCGCCGTTCAAGCGGTCGCGCAGCTCGGCGTCGCCGAGCTCCGCGACGCCGACGAACTCGTCGAGTCCGACGAGGACGAGCCGGGCGCGCCGGGGCGGGACGCGGTCGAGGATCTGCGCCAGCTGCAGGATGTCGTAGCGGTCGGACTCGAACCACAGGACGATCTCCTCGTCGCTTCCGAGCGCGCGGGCGAGCCGCTCGTCGCGCGCCGTCATGGCGGCGAGCGCTTCTGCTTCCGTCGCCCAGCCGCGCTGGGCGACGAAGCGCGCGCGCTCCGCGCGCAGCCCGGCGTCGTCGAGCCCGGCGCGGACCGGCCCCTCGTGCAGCGCGTCGCGCCACGGCAGGACGTCGCCCTGTGCGCCGGCCGCCCGGAGTCTTTTGACCGCGCTGTCCCCATTAGTGACGTGCAGCATCGACGCAGTCTCGCGCACGATCGTGTGCAGCGCTGGAGGCCGTCCGAGGCTGCGCCGACACTGCACGGGCGATGCGCCGCCTGCTCTTCTCGCTGTGCGCGCTCACCCTGCTGGCCGCGCCTGCGCCTGCGCCCGCCGCCGATCCCGGCACCGGCGGCTCCGCCGCGCCGTCCTTCAGCGGCGGCGTCATGTACGGGCAGCCGCTGCGAAAGCTTCGCCGCGCGCACCGCGCCTCCTCCCTCCGCCGGGTTGCGAGTGAGTTCACGGTTGCGCCGGGGACGCTCGAGGCGGGCGTGCCGGCGACGTTCGCGTTCCGCGTCGACGGGCCGATGCGGACGGTGCGAATCCGGATCGAGCTGACGCGGGCGGGCGCGGCCGCGCCCGCGAAGCGTCTCCGGCTGGGCTACGTGCGGACGGGCCGCCGGCACGAGCACGTGTGGACGCCGGCCGCGGGCGACCTTCCCGCGGGCGACTACGCGGTCACGTTGAAGGCGTTCGACGACAGCGGTCGCAAGCTGCGCCGGACCGCGCAGGCCTCCGGCCGCGACCGGCTCTCCGTGACGGTCCCACCGCCGCCGCCGCAGCCAGCGGGCGTCTTCCCGGTCCAGGGCGCGTGGAGCTTCGGCGGTGAGGAGTTGCGCTTCGGCGCCGGCCGCGACGGCCACATCCACCAGGGTCAGGACGTCAGCGCACCCGAGGGGACGCCGCTGGTCACGCCGGTCGCGGCGACCGTGACCTGGGTCGCGTTCCAGGCCGGCGGGGCTGGTCACTATGTCGTCCTGCGCGCTGCGGACGGCCGCGACCTCGTCTTCATGCACCTCAAGGCGGGCTCGATCACAGTCGTCAAGGGGGCCGTCCTGGCGGCCGGCGCGCAGTTCGCGCAGGTCGGCAGCACAGGCTCCTCATCGGGCCCGCACCTGCACTTCGAGATCTGGCCCGACGGCTGGTATTCGTCGAACGCCTCGCAGCCGATAGACCCGCTCCCGCAGCTGATCGCGTGGGCGGGGACGCGCTAGCCTGTTCGCGCCCGGCGAGATAGCTCAGTTGGTAGAGCACACGACTGAAAATCGTGGTGTCCCCGGTTCGAGTCCGGGTCTCGCCATCGCAGAAAGGCCCTGGAAATCGGGGCCTTTCGTGTGCTCCACCAAAGGTGTCGATAAGCGCCTTGAGACCCATTTTCCGCGCTCGTGTCCTAATGCGTGTCCTAATGGGCCGCTTGAGCGTGGCCTCGCCGTCGCAGTTTTCATCCGACCAACCCCTCGCAACGGCTCGTCGTCGGACGCGCCCGGGATCTCGGGGGCTCGCGCCTGCGCTGGCTAGGGTTTCGTCGCGGTGAGCCGGGTCTTCGTCAGTCACGCCAGCGCCGACGCCGAACTCGTCGACGTCTTCGTTGACACGCTTCTGCGCAACGGGTGCAATCTCGGCCCCGACGACATCTTCTACACGTCCGGCGAGGACACAGGGATCCCATCTGGCGAGGACCTGATCGCCACCGTCCGCGCGGAAGTAGGCGACGCCACGCTCGTCGTCGCCCTCGTGACGCCGACCTACCAGACACGCCCCGTCTGCGTCGCCGAGCTCGGGGCTGCGTGGAGCCGGTCTCGTCGTCTCATGCCGTTGATGCTCCCCGGCATGCCGCGGACCGACCTGGAGGGCGTTCTGGCTGGGATGACGATCCGCACGCTCGACGACTCCGCCACGCTGGACGAGCTCCACGATCGCGTCAAGGAAGCGACCGGTGTGAACGTCAAAGCGGCGACCTGGAACCGCCACAAGCAGCGCTGGCTGAAGGCGCTCGCCGATCTGGTCACGCGGGTGCCCGTGCCGGAGACGGTATCCGTGGCGGACGTCGAGCAGTTTCGCCAAGATCTCGAAGGAGCGCAGGAAGCGCTCAGCGAAGTCGAGGAGGAGAACACGAGGCTCCGCCGCAACCTCGAGGCCGTCTCAAAGTTGAAAGATGCCGACGAGCTCGCGGCTGCGCGGCTGCCCGACGACGAGTATGAGCGGTTCGACGCACTCGTTGCCGATGTTGCCGCCGCGCTCAAGCCTCTGTCCGGAATCGTCGTTGACGCGGTCTGGGCCGACCAGTTCAGCTCAGGACTTCCGCGTCCCGAGTGGGCTGATCGGTCGCGAGCCGAGGAGGCCGAAGACGCCATCAACGACGGTTTCCTCTGCGAGGACGACGATGGGTCGCTACATCCGGACACGAGCGCGGGAGCGATCACGCGTGCCCAAGAGCGAGTCGAGCGGCTGCAGACCTTCCTGACGGAGGAGTGCAGCGAGGACTTCTTCAACTGGTTCAAGAAGAAGTACGACTTCGACCCAGACTTGCGGAAGAAGCGGGTCTGGGACCAGCTGTTCTAATCACACCGGCCGACTCCTGAGCCGACCGCGAATCTGTCTCGCCACGCGACAAGATCTAGGAGCTCAGGCCCCGTCTTCTCGTCGCGCCACTCGTCGACGACGTCCTCAAGCGTCTTTCGCCGCTCCCGCGACGTAATCCGGGTCCGGATGGACCGCTCCTCCGTCGCCTGCTCGTTCTCCGGATCAGCCCCGTAGAGGCGTTCGCGAGCGGAGCGGACGAGCGCGTCGAACGCCTCGCCGTGCTGGCGCCGAGCGCGCTGCTGCAACTGGTTGTAGACGTCGGTGGTCATCTTCGAGTCCGCGTGGCCGACCTGGCTCATCACCCACATCACGTCGAAGTTGTTGGCGAGCAGCGCGATCGAGACGTAGGTGCGTCGCAGGCTGTGCGGCGTCGTCAAGGGAAGCGGCGGCAGGCCTCGCGCGACGAGCTGCTCCGTGGCCAGGCGCGCGGCCTTGTTCACGATCCGCGACACGCGCTGTCGCGCCATGCGACTTCCCCGCTTGTTCGGGAAAAGGTAGGCGCCGGGGTGCGTCGGAAGGCCGGCTCGACGCAACCGGTCGACGTGCGCGACGAGTTCCTCGACGAGGTCCGGGCTCAGCTGGACCTCGCGAACGCCGGCGTCGGTCTTGGCGTCGGGGATCCGCAACCGGGCACCAGCCGGGTCGTGGAGCCGCACCTCAGCCAGCAACACGTCGCATAGCTCGCTTGCGCGCAGGCCGGCGCCGCCGAGCGTTGCGATGATTGCGCGGCGGCCAATGTAGTCCCGAGACCCTTCAACGCCGAGGCGCTTGATGTGCCATCCGATCGTGGACTTGGCGCGACCGAGCTCGGCCGCCATCTCGCTGGTGCTCTTGCCCTCGGCGAGCAGTTCGGCGACCTTGGCGGCGGTCGTTCCCTTGTCGGCGAGGCGTGCGCGAGTGACGTGTGCGACCTGGCTGTCCTGGTCGCCGGCGGCATCGATCAGCGCGACGAGCTCGTCCATCTCGAGGAAGGTCCGCAAGGGCTTGGGCACATGGACCCGCATGCGCCTGCCTCGCGCAGGGTTCCGCTCGATGTGCCCGTCCTCCACGGCCTCGTAGAGGATCGCGGCCAGACATGTGGTGAGCTTGCGGATCGACGATGGTCCGAGTGGGCGGGCGCGACGTCCGCCCTTGTCGCGCAGGTCCGCGCCAGCGGCAAGAGCAGCCCGCATCTCGGTCGCATCCGCCAGCTTCTCGGCCTTGAACGCCTGGCACGCGTCAGCGTCAATCTCATCGAGTCGGTAGCTAGCGAAGTACGGCAGGAGGTGCTTGGTCAGTCGCCAGCGGTAGTCGTTCTGCGTGTTGACTTCGATCGGCCGGTCGCCGATGGAGCCCGCGACCTTCGCGTCGAGCCACGCCGACGCGTACTCATGGAACGTCGGCATCGGCTTGACCTGCGGCTTCGCCTGCGAGGGCCTCTGCCAGACGCCCGCATCGACGCGGGTGACGATGTTCTTGAGCTCCACCTGTGCTGTCCGACGCGTCCAGCCCCCGCCGCAGCCGCAATTGCACCCGCGGCGCTCGTGGAGCGTGACCCGCTCGCGGTGGCCCTTGGCGTTGAAGCGCAGCTGAAAGGCGCGCGTCCCGTCGGACAGCGTCCGGACCGTGATGGTGCCTGTGTGCTGGCGACTCATGGCTGGTGGGAGATCAGGTCGAGCCTACGCCTCCACTCACGCCTCGAACGGAAGGAGTGCGGCACGGTGGCTGACCGAGAGCCCCTTCGGCGGCCTCCCTCGCCGTGGAGGCCTCGGCCGCCGGGCCGCGATCTGGCGTTCGCGCTTCCATCGCTCGATCACTTCGAGGTCGAATCCGAGACGTCCCTTCGGACCGTTGCCGTAGCGAAAGGCACCCAGCTCCTCGGCATGTGCGTAGACCCAGCGTCGGTCGCGACCGAGGATCTCGGCGACATCGGCAGTGGTGAGCACCCTTGCGGGGCGGGCTGAGTCTGACCGAAGGACACCGCGTTCGGTGAGCACGTCCGCGAGCGCCTCTGCGATCGCGCGCACGTCGCCCAGGGGGATGTTCGCTTCGTCCCTCATCGCGCGCCTCCGACGCTGGCTTCGTCGACCTCGATGAAGAGATCGAGGAGGAGGATCCGTGTGTTCTCGAGCGCCGCGCTCCACGCGGCGCGGAGCACCGCGTTGGCGAGGTCGCGACGTTCCGCTGGGGACAGCGTGTCGAGAAGGATCAACACGGACGTGATCGAGGGCTCCTCGTCGGGCTCTTTTCGCCAGATCGGCATCTCTACTCATGAGGAGCCGCGACAGCGATTCTTGGCCCCCTCGTCGGCGCGCTTCGTCAGCTGCGCGAGTCGAACTCGGGCGCGCGCCTTGGCGATGTGCTTGTTGACGTTTGTATGCGTCCGTCCGCCGGTCATCTGGGCGATCTCGCGGTAGCTGAAGCCGGCGACCAGGGAGGGTGAGGTCTGCGCGCTGGCGTTCCGGAAGGTTGGCGAGGATCGTCAAGGCTTCGCGAGCCTCAAGGACGTCGTCGATCGAGAACGCGTCGGCGATGACGGCGTCCCAGGATCCGTCGGGGAGCATCGCCTCGAGGTGGATGTGCCGACGCTCGCGCTCGCAGAGCCGGAAGGCCTCCCGGGTGGCGACGATGTAGAGCCAGCCGTAGATCGAGGTCCGGTCGGGCTGGGCTCGGAGCATGATCGTCCACGCGTTCTGGCAGGCGTCCTCGATCAGTTCGCGCGGGGCGTTCACGGCGTGGGCGATGGCGCGGCGGAGGTGGTGGTTGTGTCGGCGGTAGAGCTCGTCTTCGTCGCCGCGCCGGGCCAGTGGCGATGGCGCCGGCGTGGATTCGATCGGGGTCTGCATGTGCCCCGACCCGGGTGAGACCGGCCGGCGGGCACGGGCGCCTGTGCCTCGCGCTGCGAGTCCGCCGGCCGGGCTTGCCCGATCCTCGGGGCGGTGCAGCCCCGATCGAGCGACGCGCTATGCCGCGAGGGCCTCGGAAGCGATCGCGTCGGTGGCCGGCTCGGGCTCGGGCGCGAGCGCTTCTTCGATCCGGCGCGCAATCGTGTCGATCGTGGCGGCGTACTCGCGGATCGCGTCGAGCGCGCCGTCCTCGCCCCAGCCGGCGATGTACGGGATGGACTCGCCTCCGACATCGAGACCCACGGAGCCGAGCACGCAGTAGGTGACGCAGTCGACGAGGACCTCGGCCTGCTCGCGCCCGTACTGCTCGTAGCCGAGGCCGTGGGCGTGCGCGATCTCGTGCACGAGCGTGCGGCCCTGCCGGTTCGCCGGGCCTGTCGCGACCACGATCTGCTTGCGCTCGGTGTCGCACCAGCCGCCCGGGCCGTCCTCGGGGAGGTCACGGACCTCGACGCTGTAGCCGAGCTCGGCGGCGTGGGCGATGAGCGGGGCGATCAGGTGGTGGTGGCTGTCGCCGCTGATCGGTTGGGATGGCGGCGTGAGCGGGACAGGCTCCTTGCCGGGCAAGACGTCGGTCATGCTCACGTCGAAGACGGGGACCGTACGGAAGAAGACCTTCTTCTCGCCGGTCTCCTCGCCGTGCTCGTCGCGCTGCTTGACGGCGACTGGCGCGAGGATGCGAATCGCCTCTTCCCCCTTGCGCACGCAGCGGTTGAGATCGAGGAAGGCGCGGAACCCCGCGACGTAGGTCGGGGTGATGCCCCGGGCATGGGCCTCGATCGCGACCAACAACTGGTTGTTGACGCTGTACCTGGAGAGGCCGTTGCTGGCGCGAACTTTGATCCAGCGCTGCCAGCCGTCGGTGGTCAGCAGAGCGCGGGCTGCCTGCTCGATGCGGTCGCGGTCGGCTTTGCGGCGCGCGTCGCGCTCCTCGTCGCTGAGCGGCTTGCGGTTGAAGTGGCGGGCCATCGTGGGCTCCTTTCGGGACTTTGGGCCCGCCCCGCTGGCGGGCCGATCCCCCGCCACCCGCACGCCCGTCAGGGGCGTGCCACCATCGGGTGGCGAGTCGGCCCGCCAGCGGGCGGCACTCGGCTACGCGGCGCTGTCGAGGTCCTCGTCGAGCTCGTCGCCCGTCCCGTCCTCGACCTCGGAGTCGACCGCCTGGGGCTCGGCGCGCTGCTGCTCGCGCGCCTGGGTCTCCGCCTTGTCGTAGGCGGCGTGCGTGCGCTTGACGGCCTGCTCGAGCTTGCCGAGCGACGCGGGGACGTGCGGGCCGGCGAGCTTCCTCAGCGCCTTGGCGGCGATGTCCTTGTGCGAGCTCCAGCGGGCGGCGGGCATCCGCTGGCTTGACGGGACAACGAGCCGTGTGGCGTGCTGCTCGGCGGCGATCACCATCAGCGCGCGGCCGTAGAGCTCGCCCGCCGTCTTGGCGCCGTCCACGAACTTCCACAGCCAGGCGAGGGCGGCCTCAGGGCTCCGGTGGTCGCCGTAGTCGATCCTGAGGCGGCCGCGGGTGCCGTCCTTGCGGGTCTTAGTGACGTCGGTGCGGAGCTCGTCGATCACGAGCCGCACGCCGCCGGCGGCGATGCGCGCGATCCGCTCTCCGGTCTGCGTGTACGGCGAGCGGTCGTGATCGGCGCCGAGGAGGGCGCAGACGAAGAAGCGCGCGACGTCGATGTCTGCCGGGTCGACGCTGGTGAGGTTGTGGATGAGCGAGTGCCCGAGGTCGAGGTTGGCGCCGTGCGCCTGATCGGTCAGCTCCCTGATGTGCGCGTCGCGCTCCCGCTTCGCCACCGTCACGGGGTCGGCGGGCTGCCTGCCAGCGCGTGCGGTCTTCTTCTCCTTCGCCGCCGCGGCGACCTTCGTCTCGAGGGCGTCGTGCGCGCGCTTCACCGCGCCCTTGACGAGCTCGCGGTACAGCGGGCGGTCGACGATGATCGGCCGACCCGGTCCGTCGAACTCGATCAGCCCCCGGCGGCGCGCGCCTGATCGACGTCGGCGTCGGTGAAGCGGACCGGCGGCGGGCCGTAGGCGTAGCGGTCGAGTTGCTTGTGCAGCTTCTCGGCGTCGGCGTAGAGCTGCTCGGTCTTCTTGCCCAAGCGCAGCTCGGCGATCTCACTGGCGCTCGCGCTGTGCAGGTAGGCGGCGAACACCTTGCCGTTGCCGCTGTGGGTCAGCGCGGCATCGAGAACCCAGCCGGGCTCGCGGGTGAGGCGCTCGGCGGCCCAGGCGTCGCCGTCGTCGAGGTAGGCGATCACGGCGGCGAGCAGCTCGGGCGCGACCTTGCCGATCGCGCGGAGCTGGTCGACGGCAGCCAGGTGGATGACGCCTTCGCCGATCAGCTGCTGTGCGCGCTCGGGGAGCTCGAGGATCTTCACCCGTATGGTGACGCGGTTCTTCGGCCAGCCGAGCGCCTGCGCGGCGCCGTCCTCGGTGAGCCCGCGGTCGAGCATCGCCTTGACCGCACGCGCCTCCTCGTAGGGGTTCAGCTGCTTGCGCGTGATTTATGCCGACCGCGTGGTTATGCCGACATCGGGGTGAAAGTCCGCGGATCGTGCGGGTTTCGGGCGCGGCGTGGTCTTCATGATCGCCGTGCGCGGTCGAGCGTTGAGCATGTGCGGCGGTTGTCGATCTCGCGGGTGGAAGGCGTTCTGGCGCCGCATGCGTCGGGCTTTCGGTCGTGGCTGACGGAGCGCGGCTACCGCTCGTCTACGGTGGAGGACCAGGTGTGGCTGATGGCGCACCTGAGCAGGTGGCTCGACGAGCAGGCGCCGGCCGCGTTCACGGATGAGGCGGCGGAGCGCTTTCAACGTGCGCGGCGGGAGCGCTACTCGCATCTGACCGGGTCTCGCGCGCTGCGTCCGCTGTTGGGCTACCTACGTGGTCTGCGGCTGGTGCCCGAACCGCTCGCGTCGGAGTCGCCGGTGGAGGCGGTCTTGGCCGCCTACCGGGAGTACCTGCTGCGAGAGCGCGGCCTGGTCGAGGGGTCGGTCGTCCTGCGTGCGCGGGTCGCGCGGCTGTTCCTTGGCGAGCTGCCTGATCCGATCGAGGCCGCGCTGGCGCGGCTTCGCCCCGGCGACGTGACGCGATTTGTGGTGGCGCAATGCGGTGACGGTCGTCGCGGGACGGCGTGGGCGTCGACGCTGGTGAGCGGGTTGCGGTCGTTGCTGGTGTTCTTGCACGTCACCGGGCGGGTCCCGGTCCCGCTGGCGGCCGCGGTTCCGAGCGTCGCGAGCTGGCGGCTGAGCGCGCTCCCGCGCGACCTGGATCGCGACCACCTCGCGCAGATCCTCGCCAGCTGCGACCGAGAAACCGCGGTCGGTCGGCGCGATCACGCGATCTTGGTGTTGCTTTCGCGTCTGGGGCTGCGCGCGTGCGAGGTCGCCGCGCTGACGCTGGACGACGGAGACTGGCGCGCCGGGGAGCTGACGATCCATGGCAAGGGCGGTCAGACGGATCGGCTCCCGTTGCCCCGTGACGTCGGGCAGGCGCTCGTCGCATCCTTGCGTGATCCGCGTCGCGACGGCGGGTGTCGGGCGGTGTTCGTGCGCACGTTCGCGCCGGATGGAGCGCTGTCGGTGAAGGCGATCGGTGCGGTGCTGCGTGACGCCTGTGATCGCGCGGGGGTGTCGCGAGTCGGGACGCATCGGTTGCGGCATACCGTCGCGACCGAGTTGCTCGCGGCTGGCGCGCCGTTGACCGAGATCGCTCCGGTTCTGCGGCACACCAACCTGTCGAGCACCGCGATCTATGCGAAGGTCGATCGCACGGCGCTGCGAGCTCTCGCGCGTCCGTGGCCGCTGGCGGGAGCCGGGACGTGAGCGCGCTCACCGCGGCAGCGGACGATTACCTGCGGGTCCGGCGCGCGCTTGGCTACAAGCTCGATCGTCAGGGTCGCCAGCTGCTGGCGTTCATCGCCTACCTCGACGGGGTCGGCGCGACCACGGTCACGATCGAGCATGCGATCGGCTGGGCGACGCTGCCGGCCGGCGCGACCGGCGGGTATTGGTGTGACCGGCTCTCGGTCGTGCGGCAGTTCGCCCGGGATCTACAGACGATCGATCCCGCATGCGAGGTGCCGGCCAAGGGGCTGTTGCCCTACCGCCGCGAGCGGCCGATCCCGTTCCTGTTCACGCCGGCGGACATCGAGCGGGTGATGCGCGCGACTGGAGGGCTGCGCGGCGAGCTGCATGCGGCGACGACGCGCACGGTGATCGGTCTGATGGCCGTCACCGGCATCCGCGTCGGCGAGGCGATCGCCCTCAGCCGCGATGACGTCGACCGTCCCGGGCAGCTGATCCGAGTGATCGACGGCAAGAGCCGCGCGGTCGCCGTCCACGAGACCACGATCGCCGCGCTCGACAGCTACGCCGAGCTTCGCGACCGGGTCTGCCCGCGCCCGCGGTGCGAGGCGTTCTTCCTGTCACGCAACGGCACCCGCCTGCTCCACCAATGCGTCGACCGGGTATTCAAGCGCCTCGTCGCCGCCTGCGGGCTTGAGGACCGCTCGCCCAGGAGTCCTCCGCGGCCGCACAGCCTGCGGCACAGCTTCGCGGTCAACACGCTGCGCGACTGGTACGCCAACGACCTCGACGTGCAGGCCC
>Ga0126306_10000610_pt1 | contig 17191 bp, 17 predicted proteins | sample Plot27_FD_92592 | JGI IMG/M metagenome (GOLD analysis project Ga0126306, IMG submission 92592) | Serpentine soil microbial communities from UC McLaughlin Reserve, CA, USA - Plot27 | ecosystem: Environmental > Terrestrial > Soil > Grasslands | place: USA: UC McLaughlin Reserve, Lake County...
CGAACCCCACCGCGACGGGGACGTCCGTCGATGCACGCACGCGCTCCACGGTCGACGCGAGGTCCGGCGCGATCTCCTCGCGCTCACCGGTGGTGCCGGTGAGCGACACCGTGTAGACGAACCCGCGCGCGTCGGCGCCGATCTCGGCAATCCGCTCGGGCGTGCTCGTCGGCGCCACCAGCGGGACCAGGGCAAGCCCCTCCGCATCGCAGGCCTCGCGCAGCTCCCCCGCCTCGTCATGCGGCAGGTCCGGAACGATGAGCCCGGAGGCACCAGCAGAGGCTGCCCTCAATGCAAATCCCGAAGCACCGGCAGTGAAGACGATGTTCGAATAGACCATCAGGACGACCGGGACCCTCACCGCAAGCCGCTCGCAAGCACCCAAGACCCCGAACGGAGTGGCGCCGGCGGCGAGAGCGGCCGTCCCCGCGGCATGTATGACCGGCCCATCCGCCAGCGGGTCCGAGAACGGAATCCCCAGCTCCAGCAGATCGGCGCCCGCGTCGGCCGCCGCCAGCCCCGCCTCGACCGACTCCTCAATGCTCGGGTACCCGCCCATCAAATAGGGCATCAGAGCGGCGCGCTTGCCGTGGGCGGAGAAGGCGCCGGCGATCGGCGAGGCGGCGACGCTCATCCCAGCGCGAGCACCTCGACCAGGTCCTTGTCGCCGCGCCCCGACAGCGTCACGAGCGTGAGGCCCACCGAGGGGTTCGCCAGCACCCACGCGATCGCGTGGGAGGACTCCAGCGCCGGCAGGATCCCCTCGAGCTGGGCCACGCGGTGGAAGGCATCGAGCGCCGCGCCGTCCTCGACGGCCTCGTACCGCACCCGGCCGGAGTCGCGCAGCCACGCGTGCTCCGGGCCCACGCCCGGGTAGTCGAGCCCGGCCGAGATCGAGTGCGCCTCGAGGATCTGGCCGGCCTCGTCCTGGAGCACGCCGGTCATCGCCCCGTGTAGCACGCCGCGCGCGCCGGTGGTGAGCGGCGCGGAGTGACGGTGCGTGGTCAGTCCCTCCCCCGCCGCCTCCACACCGATCAGCTCGACCTCCTCGTCGTTCACGAACGGGATGAAGGTGCCGATCGCGTTGGAGCCGCCGCCCACGCACGCGACCGCGCGGTCCGGCAGCCGGCCCGCCTGGTCGACGAGCTGCTCGCGCGCCTCGTCGCCGATCCGGCGCTGGAGGTCCCGCACGAGCGCCGGATACGGCGCCGGCCCCACGCACGAGCCGATCACATAGTGCGTCGTCGCCACGTTCGTGACCCAGTCCCTGATCGCCGCCGACACCGCCTCCTTGAGCGTCCGCGCGCCCGCGTCCACCCCGCGCACCTCGGCGCCGAGCAGCCGCATCCGCTGCACGTTCGGCTCCTGACGGCGCATGTCCTCCGTGCCCATGTACACGATGCACTCGAGCCCGAGCAGCGCGCACGCCGTGGCCGCCGCCACGCCGTGCTGGCCCGCGCCGGTTTCCGCGATCACCCGCGGCTTGCCCATCCGCTGGGCGAGCAGCGCCTGGCCGATCGCGTTGTTGATCTTGTGCGAGCCGGTGTGGGTGAGGTCCTCGCGCTTCAGCCACACGGCGCCGCCCGCCAGCTCGGAGAGCCGGTGAGCGTGGTAGAGCGGCGTCGGCCGGCCCACGTAGTCGCGCAGCAGCGCGTCCAGCTCGGCCACGAACGCCGGGTCGTCGCGCGCCGCTGTCCAGGCCGCCTCGAGCTCGTCGAGCGCGGGGATGAGCGTCTCCGGCACGTAGCGGCCGCCGTAGGGGCCGAACCGCCGCTCGATCGCCGGAGCATTCACGCGGAAGCTCCGCCGCGGGCACGGCCCGCGGCCTCGCTCGCGGCGGCCACCACGTGCCCGGCGGCCTCGACCGCGCGGAAGAACGCCGTCAGCTTCGCCGGGTCCTTCCGGCCAGGCTCCGCCTCGGTACCGCTCGCGGTGTCCACCGCGAACGGCCGCGCCGCCGCGATGGCGCCTGCCACGTTGTCGGGGGTCAGACCCCCCGACAGGACCACCGGCGGCGTCTCGGGATGGAGCCGCGCCAGCTCCCAGTCGAAGCTCTCCCCCGTGCCGCCCGGCGCCTTCGGCGAGTGCGCGTCCAGTAGATGGAAATCGGTGTGGAAGGCGCTCAGCGCCCTGACCTGCGCCGCGTCGCGCACGCGTGCGGCCTTGACGATCTTGCACCCGGTCCGGCGCGCGGCCTCCTGGCAGTAGGCGGGGCCCTCGTCGCCGTGGAGCTGGAGCATCGAGAAGCGGCACACGTCGGCGGTGGTCGCCACCTCGTCGAGCGGCGCATTCACGAACACGCCGGTCAGCTCGGCGCGCCGGTGCAGCTGGGCACCGATCGCCTCCGCCTGCTCGATCGGGCAGGCGCGCGGGCTCTTCGGCCAGAAGATCATCCCGAGCGCCCACGCGCCCAGCTCCACCGCCTGCTGGGCGTCCTCGAGCGTCGTGAGACCGCAGATCTTCACGCGGGTCATGGCCCGGTTATGGTCGCAGAGGGTGCCGCCGAGCTACTACGGAATGATGCCGCCGCCACCGCCACCGCCGCCGCCGCCCGAGCCGGAGCCGGACGTGTCGGCGTTGGCGGGGCGCTTGTCGAGCGTCACCGTCGCGGTCCGCTTGTCGGTCCCGCGGTAGTAGGTGATCTCGACCCTGTCGCCCGGCTTGTGCGCTGCGATCTCGTTCGCGACGGCGTCCTCGGTCGTCGTCTCCCTGCCGTCGACCGCCACGATCAGGTCGCCGCCCGCCGCGACACCCTGGGCGGTGCCGGTGCGCCCGCCGCGAAGGCCCGCCTTGTCGGCCGGGCTGTCCGGAGTGACGCTCACGATCAGCGCCCCGTGGTCCACCGGGAGGTTCAGGTCCTCGGCGAGCTGCGAGTCCACGCGCTGCATCTGGACGCCGAGGTAGGCGCGCTCCACCGACTCGCCGGCCTTGAGCTTCGACAGCTCGTCCTTCACGGTGTTGATCGGGACGGCGAAGCCGATGCCGACCGAGCCCTGGCCGCCGCCGGTCTGGATCTGCGAGTTGATGCCTATCACCCGGCCGTTCGCGTCGAGCAGCGGGCCGCCCGAGTTGCCGGGGTTGATGGCGGCGTCGGTCTGGATGACGTTGGAGATGGTGAAGCCGTTGGGCGCCTGGATCTGGCGCTGGAGGCCCGAGACGATGCCGGTGGTGACCGTGCGGCTGAGGCCGAACGGGTTGCCGATCGCGATCACAGGGTCACCGACCTGCGACTTGGACGAGTCGCCGAGCGGAATGGGGGTGATGTTCTCGACCTTCGACGGATCCACCTTCAGAACCGCCACGTCGGTCGAGCGGTCGACGCCCTTCACCTCGGCCGGGACCGCCTCGCCGTTCTCGCTGAAGCTGACCGTGACGCTGTCGGCGCCCTCGACCACGTGCGCGTTCGTGACGATGTAGCCGTCCTTGTCGATCACGAAGCCGGACCCGGTCGCGGTGCCTTGCTGCGGGAGCCCGAACGGAGACTCGGACTCGCTCGTCACGCCGTTCGCGGTGATGAACGCGACGCCCTTGCCCTCCTGCTCGTAGATCTGCCGGACCGTGCGCCCCTCGCTGCCCGAGGTGTTCCCCGTCGGCTGCGTGGTCGTGACCTGGCGCACCACCGTCTTGGTGTCACCCGTGTCGATCAGGTTCGTCGCGATCAGGACCGCGCCGATAACCAGCACGATCAGTCCGCCTATGACTCCGGAGAGGATGTTTGACAGCGGGCGCGTGGTCGTCATGGGACTAGAAATAGACCTTCGACGTAAGGTTTCTATAAATGCCGCAGGTGCCCCGGCGAACTGGACGGAGGTACTAGTGGCGCGGCGCTCCGGGCGGGATCGCGAACAGGCCGCGCAGCCGCTCCGCCACCCCGCCGCGCGACAGCTCCCGCCGCACCGCGCGGCGCTCCTGCAGGCCCGGGCCGGCCGGCGTGCGCGGGTCGTAGCGGTTCGCGCGCAGCGCGCCCGCGTACGCCTTCGAGCGCGGGCCGGCGAGCCGCCCCAGCCGCCGCTCGAGCGCCAGCAGGGTCGTGGACTCGGGGAGCTCCCACCCGAGCCGGACGAGCGCGCGCCGGAGCTCGGACAGCTGCACCTCCGCCATCTCGTCCGGTGACAGGAGCCGCAGGCGCGCGACGCGCAGACCGATCATCACGGCGCTCACGCCGAGGGGCAGGGCGACGAAGAAAAGAATCGCCGCGAGCAGGATCCAGTTGGCGTCGCCGTCACCGCCGCCCGACGAGCCGGAGTCGGTCACGCGGTCGGATACGGCGGCGCCCTCGCGCGAGAGCCGCACCTCGCCGGCGTCGGCGGCGGCCGCGCTGGTGGCCAGCGCGCTCGACTGCGACTGCGCGGGGGAGCGCGCCGGGGTCGGGTCGAACGGCACCCAGCCGATCCCGGTGAACCACACCTCGACCCATGAGTGCGCGTCGAGATCGCGCACGCGGTACTCGCGCGTGTCCTTGTTGTAGGAGCCGGGCGAGAAGCCGGCCGCCACCCGAGCCGGGATGCCGGCCATGCGCAGCATCAGCGCCATCGTCCCGGAGAACTGCTGGCAGTAGCCGCGCTTGTCCTCGTCGAGGAAGCCCATCAGCGGCACGTCGTGGGTGGGCACGTGCTCCGAGTAGATGAAGTTGTTCTGGAGCCACTGCTCGACGCTCTTGACGGCGTCGTAGGCCGTGGGAGCGCCGCGGGTGAGCTCGAGCGCCTGCTCGTACATCGGCGCATATGGGGAGGAACGCAGCAGCCTGTCGGAGCGCGGGCCCCATTCGCTGGGGTCGCTGTAGCGAAGCGGGACGAAGATCGACTCGCGGTTCTGAGCCGCGTTCTGACGCTCCGCGAAGCTCGTGCCCAGCTCGTCGGTCACCGACTCGCCGGGGTGGGGGAGCGTGATGGCCGTGTACCGCGACAGGTTCGCGCCGTACCCCCGCGGCATGCCCTGCATCTGCTTCCGCGTCGGGTTCGGCGCGTAGGCCCGCACCGAGTAGGTGTCGCCCTTTTCGAGACGGTCGGTGCCGATCAGCCTCGTGGTGCCGTCGTCCATCGTCTGGGAGCGCACGCCGTCCACCCGCAGGATCACCCCGGCGCCGATGACGAACGGCGTGGACAGCGACCGCACCGTGAAGCGGATGCGCTTGTCCCAGTCGAGGTTGTACTCGCCGTAGTCCCACTTGCCCTCGATCCGGGGTTCCGTGTAGGCGACCTGGGTTCCGTAGAGCGTGTCGTTGAGGTCGTTCGTCCGGATCCAGCGGAAGCCGTCGAAGCCGTCTAGGGTCTCAGCCTTCCAGTACTGCGGGCGGTCCGACTTCACGTTCAGCACGGTCTCGCCGGCGCGCGACCAGTTCAGCGGCCCGTACGTGTGGTTCCAGTCGAACGTAACCACCTTGCCGTTCCCGAACCAGTCCCACGAGTGATAGTCCCACCAGGCCCGCTCGCTGTCGAACGCCGCGGCGACGGGGAGCGAGAGCACACCCACGCCCGCCACCACCGCTCCCGCCACGATCGCCTCGCGGCGCGGCATGCGCGGCAGCCACAGCCACGCGGCCACCAGGACGAGCAGCACGAGGCCGCGCAGCGCGGGCTGGCCCGGGTCGCGCTCGGCGACGGCGGCCCCGTACAGGAGCAGCAGGGCGACCAGTCCGGCGCCGCGCAGCACGGGCGCCGCGCGGCCCGCCGGCCAGAAGGCGAGCACGGCGCCGAGGGTGAGCAGCGCCGGGGCGCCGAGCAGCGTGGTCAGCCGGATCCAGGCATCGGGGCCGTCGTACGGCCAGTCGACGTTCTGCACGCCGGCAAGGCCGCGGTCGAGCCCGTCGAACAGCTCGCTCCAGCCGCCCAGTAGCAGCAGCCTGCCGGGCAGCCCGGCCGCCATGAGGCCGAGCCCCAGCGCGACGAGCGCGGTGAGCAGGGCGAGCGCGTGCATCGCCGCGCGCGGGATCGGAGCCCGGGCGAGAAGGCCGAGCGTCGCGGCGGCACCCGTGGCGACGAGCAGGACGAGCAGGGTGCGCCCAACGGGCGGGTTCTCGACCAGCGCACCCCAGTGCGCCGCGGCGAACCCGCCCAACGCGGAGAAGGCCACGAGCCGCATGACGAGCGACTCGGAGGTGACCGCGGAAGCGGCGCGAGCCGACTGCTCGGCCGGCGGAGCGGCGACCCCCGGGTGCGCGACGCCCGCGGGCGCGGGCGTGCGGAACAGCCCGCTCATGCCGCCACTCCTCGCCCCACGCGCTCCACCAGGCACCCCGTGCAGCCGGCCACCTCGAAGGCCGCGCGGACGCCCGGGAGCACTCCTGGCGCGACCACGTAGCGCGAGCCCGCCGGCATCCGCTCCAGGGCGCGCGGCGTGGCGCGGAGGTCGGCGCCGGTCACCCAGATCACGGCTCCTCCGCGCGGACCCAGCACGCCGGCCGCCGGCGCCTGGCCCTCCTCCACGAGCGCGAGCCGCGCGTGCACGGCGGGCCACGCGCCCAGGTCGTGCCCGATCTCGATCGGTCGCCGTTCGCCCGGCAGCAGGACCGAGCAGCCGTCCTTGCGCGCCAGCCACACGCACAGCGACGCCGCCGCGCGCACGGCCATGTCGAGCTCCTCCTCGCCCGCCGGGTTCGACGGATCGAGGACCACCAGCGGCGCCGAGTCCAGCTCGGCCACGAGTCGCCGCTCGAGCATCTCTCCGGTCCGGGCCACCGACGGCCAGTGGATGCGCGACGCGGGCGCGCCCTCCCGGTACGCGCGCAGGCCGTCGATCTCGAGCTCGGCCGCCGCGGCATCGAGCCGCCGGCCCGACAGGCTCGGCGCCGCGCCCAGGCCGGCCTCCGCGCCCTTTCCGGCGCCGCCGCTGCCGGGCGCCGTGACCGGCTCCACGCGTGGCAGCACCAGCACCTCGTCGTGCGCCGACCCGTACACCTCGCTGGAGTAGAGCCGCAGCGGGTCGCGGATCACGAGCAGCTCGGGCTCCAGCACGCGCCGGCCTCGCCGCGAGAAGCGGACGTTGATCCGCAGCCGCCGCGACCATCGCCCCGCAACCGGCACAGGCCAGCCGAGCAGCGGCTCGAGCAGCTCGCCACCGGGCGGCGGCAGCACGCCGCTCCGCACCTCCACGCGCAGCGGGTAGGGCTGGTCCTCCACCACGGACTGCGGACCCGGCATCCGCGCCACCGTGGCGCCGCGCGCCGCGAGCCGCACCCACACCACCGCACCCGCGGCGAGAAGCACCAGGGCGACCCCGGGCACGTACAGCGACGGCGTGTCGAACGTGCCTCCGGCCAGGCACAGCGCTACTCCGAACAGCGCCGTGACGACCGCGCGCACCATCAGCCCGTCAGAGCGCCGGCACCCGTTCCAGCGCGTCGCGCACGACCGTGGCGCGCTCGTCGGAACCCGTTCCGGGCGACAGCAGCAGGCGATGCGTGAGCACCGCGCCGGCCATCTCCTGCACGTCGTCCGGGAGCGCGTGGTTGCGCCCGTCGAGCGCGGCCAGCGCCTTCGCCGACCGGAACAGCATCAGCCCCGCGCGCGGGCTCGCCCCGAGGTCCACGCGCGGGTCCGCGCGAGTGGCGTCCAGGATCGAGACCACATAGCGGCGAAGCGCATCGCTGCCGTGCACGGCGCCGGCCGCCGCCTGGGCGGCGAGCACTTCGCTCACGTCGGCCACGGTCTCGAGGTCGAGCACGCGGTCGCTCTCCGCGTGGTCGAGAAGCATCTGGCTCTCCTGGTCGGCCGAGGGATAGCCGAGCGACACCCGCACCGTGAAGCGGTCGAGCTGCGCCTCCGGAAGCGGGTAGGTGCCCTCGTACTCGACCGGGTTCTGGGTGGCCACCACGATGAACGGCCGCGCCAGCTCGTGCGTGTGCCTGTCCACCGTCACGTGGCGCTCCTGCATGCACTCGAGCAGGCCGGACTGGGTCTTCGGGGAGGCGCGGTTCACCTCGTCTACCAGCACGACGTTCGCGAACACCGGCCCCGGCCGGAACTCGAAGCGGTTCTCGCGCTGGTTGTAGACGTTCGTGCCGACCACGTCGGCGGGCAGCAGGTCGGCGGTGCATTGGATGCGCGCGTACTCCGCGTCCACCGAGCGCGCGAGCGCCCGCGCCAGCGCGGTCTTGCCCACGCCCGGGTAGTCCTCGATCAGCACGTGCCCCTCGGCGAACAGCGCCACGAGCACGTCCCGGATCACGCCCGGCGGCGCCTTGACCGCCTTGGCGATGTTGTCCCGGAGCCGTGCGCCGAGCTGTGCTACCTGGGGCGGATCGAGCTCAGGGACGGTCGACATGCACCACCATGGTAGGGAGTACGCACGTTAGGCCTGGGTCGGTTCCTCGGAATGTGTGAGGGCGCGAACGGCCGCCTCGGGGTCGGTCGCCCTCATCACGGCCTCCCCCACGAGCACCGCGTCCACACCCACCTGCTCGAGCTCCTCGATCTGGCCGCGGTGGTGGATCCCGGACTCGGACACCACTACCTTGCCCGCCGGCACGTCGGCCAGCAGGTCGAACGTGCGCTGGATGTCGACGCTGAAGTCCTCCAGGTTCCGGTTGTTGATCCCGATCACGTCCGAGTCGAGCTCGAGCGCACGCTCGAGCTCCTCGTCGTCGTGGATCTCCACCAGCGCGTCGAGGTCCAGCTCGCTCGCCTGCGCGTACAGGTCCGCCAGGGCGCCCTGCTCGAGCGAGCGCACCACGAGCAGCACCGCGTCCGCACCTGCCACCTTCGCCTCGTAGAGCTGGTACGGGTCGATCGTGAAGTCCTTGCGGATGATCGGCAGCTCCGTGGCGGCACGCGCCTCGCGCAGGTCTGCGAGCGAGCCGCCGAAGTGCTCCTCCTCGGTCAGGATCGAGATCGCCGCGGCGCCGCCGCGCTCGTAGGCGATCACGATGTCCACGCAGCTCGCGCCGTCGCGAATCGTGCCGGCCGACGGCGAGCGCCGCTTGTGCTCGGCGATCACGGACGTACCGGGACGCGACAGGGCCTCCGCGAACGGGCGCCCCTCGCGACCGGTCTCGATCTCGGCGGCGAGATCCGACAGCGGCCGCTCGCGCCGGCGGCGGCTCACAGCGTCGCGGGTCGCGCCGACCAGCTCGTCGAGCCGCGGAATCATGAGGTCGCCTCCACCCACCGCCCGAGCACCTGCTGCGCCGCGCCCGAGTCGACCGCGCTCTCCGCGGCGCGCACTCCCCGCTCGAGGCTGTCCGCACCGCCGGCCACGTAGATGGCGGCGCCCGCGTTCAGCACGGCGAGCGAGCGCTCCGCCCCGGGGCTGCCGGCGAGCACCTCGCGCAGCACGATCGCGTTCTGCTCGGGCGTCCCGGCGCCCACGGCGCCGTCGGTCGCCTGCTCGAGGCCGACCTGCTCAGGGGTCACGTCGTAGGTGGAGAGCTCGCCGTGTCTCAGCTCCACCACCCGCGTCGCGCCCGAGACCGAGAACTCGTCCAGGCCATCCGCGCTCGACACTACCAGGGCTGTCTCGGCTCCAAGCTCCTCCAGAGCCGCCGCCATCGTCTCGACCTTGCCCGGGTCCGAGACGCCGATCACCTGGTGCCTCGCGCCCGCCGGATTGGTGAGCGGGCCGAGGAAGTTGAAGATGGTCCGGACGCCCAGCTCCCTGCGCACCGGGACGATGTGCTTGAACGCCGGATGGTGGAGCGGCGCGAACATGAACCCGAAGCCGATCTCGCGGATGCAGGCCGCGACGTCGTCGGCGCCCAGCTCGATGTTGCCGCCGAGCGCCTCGAGCACGTCGGCCGAGCCGCACTGGCTCGTGGCGGAGCGATTTCCATGCTTGGCGACTCGGCACCCGGCGCCTGCCGCGATGAAGGCCGCGGTCGTGGAGACGTTGAAGGTCGGCCGGCCGCCGCCGGTTCCGGCGGTGTCCACCAGACCCTCCCCGGCATCGACCTTCACGGCGCGCTCGCGTAGAACGGCGGCGAGCCCGGCAATCTCGTCCATCGTCTCTCCCTTGGTGCGCAACGCTATGAGGAAGGCCGCCGCCTGCGCCTCCGATGCGTTCCCCTCGATGATTTCGAGAAGGACTCGGGACGCATCCGAAGCGCTGAGATCGTGCTGGTTCGCGAGGCGATCGATCGCCTCGGTAAGGACGCGGTTAGGCATCCGCGAGGAAGTTTGCGAGCAGCCGCTTGCCGTGCGCGGTGAGCACGGACTCGGGATGGAACTGGACGCCCTCCACTGGGAGCTCCCGGTGCCGCAGCCCCATGATCACGTCGCCCGAGCGGGCGGACACCTCGAGCTCGTCCGGCAGCTCGGGATCGACGACGAGCGAGTGGTAGCGGCCAACCACGAGCGGTGATTCGAGGCCGTCGAAGATCGTCCTGCCGTCGTGCTCGGCCTCGGCGGTCTTCCCGTGCACGGGCTCGCCGCGCACGACCGTCCCGCCGTACACCGCGGCGAGCGCCTGGTGGCCGAGGCACACGCCCAAGACCGGCACGCCGCGCTCGCCGTAGCGGCGGATCGCCTCCTTGGAGAGGCCGGCCTCCTCGGGCGTGCACGGCCCCGGCGAGACGATCACGCGGTCGGGGGTCCGCTCGAGCACCTCGGGGACGTCGTTGCGCACCACGTCCACCTCCGCCCCCAGCTCGCCCAGGTACTGGACGAGGTTGTAGGTGAACGAGTCGTAGTTGTCCACGACGAGGACGCTCGTCATGCCCAGTCCCCCTGCGCGCACGCGAGCCGGATCGCCTCCATCACGGCGCCCGCCTTTGCCTCGGTCTCGCGCACCTCGTAGCCGGGCTCCGAGTCGGCCACGATGCCGCCGCCCGCCTGGATGTGCACGCGGCCGTCCTTCACGAGCGCCGAGCGGATGTAGATGCAGGTGTCGAGGTCGCCCGTATAGGAGAGGTATCCCACGCCGCCGCCGTACGGGCCGCGGCCCACGGGCTCGAGCTCGTCGATGATCTGCATCGCGCGGATCTTCGGCGCGCCCGAGAGCGTGCCCACGGGCAGGCAGGCGCGCAGCGCGTCCATCGGCGTCACGCCGTCGCGGAGCGTCCCGGTCACCTGCGAGACGATGTGCATCACGTGCGAGTAGGTCTCCACGGCCATCAGCTCGTCCACCGTGACGGAGCCGTACTCGCACACGCGCCCGAGGTCGTTGCGGCCGAGGTCCACGAGCATCACGTGCTCGGCGCGCTCCTTCGGGTCGGCGAGCAGGTCACGCGCCTGCTGCAGGTCCTGCTCGACCGAGTCCGCGCGCGGGCGCGTGCCGGCGATCGGGCGCTGCCGAACCGTGCGGCCGGTGACGGTCACGAGCGTCTCCGGGGACGCGCCCGCGATCTCGAAGTCCTCGAAGTCGAGGAAGTACATGTACGGGCTCGGGTTGATCGCGCGCAGGCCGCGGTAGATCGAGAACGCGTCCACGGGGCAGTCCGCGCTCCAGCGCTGGCTCGGCACCACCTGGTAGATGTCGCCGGCGCGGATGTACTCCTTGGCCCGCTCGACCGCCTCCGCGTAGCCGTCGGCGCCCAGGTTCGAGGCGAACTCGGGCGGCTCGCGCCGCCCGGCGCTTGCCTGCGGCACCGGTCCGCGCAGGCGCTCGCGCACGTCCGCGATCGCAGCCGCGGCCTGCTCGTAGGCCTGCTCGATATCACCGCCGTGCGCGAGGGGGCGGGCGGAGCCCGCACCGGAGTGTTCGCCTTTCATCACCACGTTCGCGAGCACGGTCACCTCGTGCCGCAGGTGGTCGAACGCCACCAGCACGTCCGTGACCATCACGGCCAGCTCGGGCATGCCGGTGTCGTCGGGGTTCGGCTCGCCGATCGTGGGCTCGGCGCTGCGGGCGAGGTCGTAGCCGAACATGCCCACCGCGCCGCCGGCGAACGGGGGCAGCCCCTCCAGCGGGGCGATGCGGTAGCGGGCGAGCTCCTCGTCCAGCAGCCGGTACGGGTCGGAGTGCTCGCCGCGGTTCAGCCGGATCACGGCGCGCGGGCGGAAGCCGAGGAATGACCAGCGGCCGACCTGCTGACCCTGCTCGGCCGACTCGAGCAGGAACGACGGTCCGTCGCCGCGCAGCTTCAGGTACGCGGACACCGGCGTCTCGCAGTCCGCGATGAAGGTGTGCCGCAGCGGGACCAGCCAAGAAGGCATCGCTGCGCGCCGGGCACCGCCCGGCGCTTGCGCACGGCGCGCGAGCTCGCGCACCTCCTCGAGCGACGGCGTCAGCTCGTGGTCAACGGCGACGGCCATTCAGCACCTCGTACGCGTCGCTCAGCTCCATGCCGCGCTCGGCCATCAGGACCGCCAGGTGGTAGAGCACGTCGGCGGCCTCCTCGGCCACGCGCTCGTCCGGCTCCTCGCGCGCGGCGCGGGCCACCTCCTCGGCCTCCTCGCGCACCTTCGCGCCCACCAGGTCGCGGTCGGCGAGCAGCCTCGCCGTGTAGCTGTCCTCCGGCGCCGCCGTGCGCCGCTCCGCGATCGTTCGCTCGAGCGTGGCGAGCGCCTCCCCCGGCACCGGGTCGAGCTCGCCGTTGTGGAAGCAGGTGCGCTCGCCGGTGTGGCACGCAGGGCCCGCCGGCTCTACGAGCGCCAGGATCGCGTCCTCGTCGCAGTCGAGCCGGAGCTCCTTGAGGCGCTGCACGTTGCCCGACGTCTCGCCCTTGTGCCACAGCTCCTGGCGCGAGCGCGACCAGAACCACATCTCGCCGGTCTCGCGCGTGCGCCGCAGCGCCTCGTCGTTCATGTAAGCGAGCGTGAGCACCTCGCCGGTGCGCGCGTCCTGGACTATGCAGGGCAAAAGGTCCACGGTTTGATTATGGCTCCGAGCGCTCAGCGGCTCGTGATCGGCACCTTCAGGAACTCGTACGTGGCGCCGATCTCGTCGAAGCCCAGCCTCCCATAGAGACGCTGCGGCCAGTCGGCGGCGTCGGTGACCATGAACACGTGCTCGCACCCGGCGTCGGCCGCCGCCGCGGCGGCGGCCGCGACCGCCGCGCGCGCGTGGCCGCGGCGGCGCCGGGCCTGCACCGTGCCCACCTCGTCGACCTGGCCGAGGCCGTCGTGGGTGTAGAGCCGGCAGGCGCACGCGGGATCGCCGGGCGGGGCGGCGAAGTCGCGCGCGTTCAGCACCCGGTCGTAGCGGGCGTCCATCTCGGCGAGCTGGCGGACCGCCTCGTCCTGCCAGCCGAACGGCTGCTCGCGCCGGAAGGCGGCCAGCGCCGCGGCGCCCGCCTCGCGGCTCACCTCCCCGCCCGCGCCGGGCTCGAGCTCCCGGTCGGGCGGCCGTCGCCGCACCATGATCAGCACGCGGAAGACGTTCCAGCCGGCCCGCTCGAACGCGGGCGCGAGCCGGGCGCCGACCCGCTCGTCGTGGATCACGAGCTTCCGGTGCCCGAACGCCGCCTGCACCTGGTCCGCCAGCGCCGCCAGCTCCTCCGCGCTCGCATCGGGGTCCTCCACCCGGATGGCGTTCACCTGCCACACGAGCGGGAGGCTCGGCGTAAGGAGGGCTGTGCCGTGCGCGGTCGCGACCACCTCGTCGCATACGCCCTCCTCCGCGTGGCGGAAGAACCGGTGGATGCGCTCGATCACTCGATTCCCAGGCGGTCCAGCAGACCCTCGTCGCGCCGCCAGCCCTTGCGGACGCGCACCTGCAGCTCGAGGTGCACGTGACGGCCGAGCGCTGTCTCGATCTCGCGCCGCGCGGCCGTGCCCACCGCGCGCACCATCCGGCCGCCGGCGCCCACGAGGATGCCCTTCTGCGACTCGGTCTCGGCCCAGACGCGCGCGCGGACCACGAGCAGACCGTCGTCACGCTCCTCGATCTCGCCGATCTCCACCTCGACCGCGTGCGGCAACTCCTCGCGCGTCCTCAGCAGCACCTGCTCCCGGATCAGCTCGGCGAGCCGCAGCTCGAGCGACTGGTCGCTCTCCTCGTCCGGCGGGTACAGGAACGGCCCCTCCGGCATCAGCATCACGAGCTCCTGGACCACCTCGCCCACGCCGTCGCCTGTCCTCGCGCTGACTGGATAGAGCTCCCCCGGCACCCCCAGCTCCGCGGCGTCCGCGAGCGCCCGCACGGTGCGCGGCCGGTCGAGCCGGTCCACCTTGTTGAGCACCGTCACCACCGGCACCCCCGACTGCTTGAGCGCCTCCGCGATGAAGCGGTCGCCCGGGCCGATCACCTGCTCGCCGTTCAGCACGAACAGCGCGGCGTCGGCGTCCGCGAGCGAGCGCTCCACCTGGCGCTGCATGCGCTCCGTGAGCGCGTCGCGCGGGCGCTGGACGCCGGGCAGGTCCACGAGCACCAGCTGCCAGTCGTCTCCCGTGGCCACGCCGCGGATCTCGCGGCGGGTCGTCTGCGGCTTGTCCGAGACGATCGCGACCTTGCCGCCGACGATCCGGTTCACGAGCGTCGACTTGCCCGCGTTCGGGCGGCCCGCCAGCGCGACGAAGCCGGAGCGCGTCACAGCTCCTCCAGGACGCGCCGCTGGAGCGACAGCATCTCGCCGTCGTCGGTCTCGTGGTCGTACCCGCACAGGTGGAGCACGCCGTGCACGACGGCCTCGGTCAGGTCGTCGGTGTGCTCGGGGCTGATCACCACGTCGCCGAGCTCGCGCGGCCCCGCGGAGGGGCCGCCCTCGTCGACCGGGAAGGAGAGCACGTCGGTCGGGGCGTCGATGCCGCGGTGCTCGCGGTTCAGCTCGTGCATGCGCCCGGGCGCGACGAACTCGATCGCCAAATGCCCGTCCTCGACGCCGGCAGCCTCGAGCGCCGCCAGCGCCGGGCGCCGCAGCTCGTCAGGGACGTCGATGAGGTCGATCTCGATCAGGGTGGCTGGGCGGCTAACCCTGCTGACGCCGGGCCTGCGCCTCCCGCAGAGCCGGCGCCTGCTTCTCGGCGTACTCGTTGTAGGCGGCGACGATCCGCTGCACCAGCTTGTGGCGCACCACGTCCTCGCCACCGAAGCGGACGAACTCGATGCCCTCCACCTCCTTGAGAATCTCGCCGATCACGACGAGCCCGGAGCGCTGTTCGCGCGGCAGGTCGATCTGCGTGATGTCGCCGGTCACGACCATCTTCGAGTTGAACCCGAGCCTGGTGAGGAACATCTTGATCTGCTCCGGGCTGGTGTTCTGGGCCTCGTCGAGGATGATGAAGGAATCATTAAGCGTTCTGCCACGCATAAATGCTAAGGGAGCTACTTCGATCACACCGCGGTCCAGGTGCTGGTTCACCTTCTCCGGCTCGAGCATGTCGTAGAGCGCGTCGAACAGCGGGCGCAGGTAGGGGTCGACCTTCGCGGCGATGTCGCCGGGCAGGAAGCCGAGCCGCTCGCCGGCCTCGACGGCCGGGCGGGTCAGCACGATGCGGCTCACCTCGCGCCGTGACAGCGCGGCCACCGCCATCGCCACGGCGAGGAAGGACTTGCCCGTGCCGGCCGGGCCCACGGCCACGGTGATCGTCTGGTTGCGGATCGCGTCGACGTAGCGCTTCTGGTTGACGGTCTTGGGGGCGACGCGCAGACCGCGGTGGCGCCACACCACGTCCTCGAGGATCCGGCTCGGGCTCTCGTGGCGATCCAGCGCGCCCGCGATCGCCTCGATCGTGCCCGGCGCGATCTCGTGGCCCTGGCGGACCAGGTCCGTCATCTCGCGCACGACCGTGCGGGCCATCGACACCGCGTCGTCGTCCCCGTCCAGCGTGAGCACGTTCCCTCGCAGGAAGACCTCGCAGTCGAGGTGCTCCTCCAGCGTCTTCATCACCGCGTCGCCCGGTCCGGCGAGCTCGGCGGCCACCTCGTTCGGGAGCTCGAGCTGAGTTCTCAGGGCGTCAGCATCTCCTTCACGGTCGCGCTCACTCGCTTCCCGTCGGCGCGGCCCTTCACGTGCGGCATCACGAGTCCCATGACCTTGCCCATCTCCTGCGGCGAGGAGGCGCCGGACTCGGCCACCGCGTTGCCCACGATCTCGCGCAGCTCGTCGTCGGAGAGCTGCTCGGGGAGATACGAAGCGATCACCTCGGCCTCGCGCTCCTCCGCCTCCGCGGACGCGGTCCGGCCGCCCTCGCGGTAGGCCTCGGCGGCCTCGAGGCGGCGCTTGCGCTCGCGCTGGAGCACCTCCGTGGGCTCGCCGCGGTCGTCCTTCTCGGCCTTCTGGAGCGCGTCGGCGATCAGGCGCAGCGCATGGACGCGCTCGCGGTCACCCGCCTTGAGCGCGGTCTTCACGTCGTCCTGCACCCGGTTCAGCACCGACATCTCGCTCAAGTGTAGGTACGGAGCGGGCGTTGCGGGGCGCTAGGGAACCAGCGCCACCACGCGAGCGGGTGCCGCGCTCGCGCCGACGATCTTGAGCGGGAAGCACGCAACCTGGAAGCCCGTGGCCGGCAGCTCGCCGAGGTTCACCAGCCGCTCGATCTGCGAGTACGGGATGTCGGCCTGGTGGGCGGCCCAGAAGATGCCGGGCTCGTCGCGCTCGAGCGCCTCCTGCGCCTGGAGGTGGAGCGGGCCGTCCCAGCCCCAGGCGTCGACGCCCATCACGCGCACGCCGCGCTCGTAGAGCCACAGCGTGGCGTCGGCGGTCACCGCCGGGCCGAGCGCGATGTACCCGGGCTCCTCGACGTACCGGTCGCGCCCGGTGTACACGAGCACGATGTCGCGCTCGCCGAGCTCGTGGCCCACGCGATCGAGCTCCGCCTCGACGTCAGCCACGTCGATCTTCTCGCCCTCGCCCTTGGCGGTCATGTCGAGCACGACGCCGGGTCCGAAGAACCAGTCGAGCGGCAGCTCGTCGATCGTCTGCGCCCGCTCGCCGCGGATGCGCGAGTTGTAGTGCCACGGCGCGTCCACGTGGGTCGAGTTGTGCGTGCCGAAACGCGTGAAGGTCTCGACCGCCCAGCCCTCGTTGTCACGGAGCAGCCGCGCGGGCACTCCGAGGAGCCCCTCGATCTGCGCCGCGCCCGCCTCGTGGGCGGTGAACTCGATGTCCGTCCGGAGCACCTCGGGCAGGTCTCCGGGGCTCTGCGAGATCGGCGCCGAGAGGTCCACGAGTCGCACGCGCGGCAGCGTATCCGTCCTGGACGCATGTACTAGGCAGACGCCCATGTGGGGTGCCGATACGGACTAGCGACTGCGGAGGAGAAACGCCTGCAAGCCCTAGCTACGGGGGCAACGTCTAGGGCCGGGTCAGCAGGAGGGCGCTCCACCCCTGTAGTCGTAGGCGGCGGCGTTCGAGCAAGCGTGCGAACGCCGCCGCCAC
>Ga0126306_10000612_pt1 | contig 17182 bp, 19 predicted proteins | sample Plot27_FD_92592 | JGI IMG/M metagenome (GOLD analysis project Ga0126306, IMG submission 92592) | Serpentine soil microbial communities from UC McLaughlin Reserve, CA, USA - Plot27 | ecosystem: Environmental > Terrestrial > Soil > Grasslands | place: USA: UC McLaughlin Reserve, Lake County...
AGCGGCGTGAGGGCCGCGTAGAAGACGGTATCCACGAGGACTATGGCGGAGGTGAGGGCGAGCAGGCGGCGCATGGGCGCTATTCTAACCCCCGAACGGTACAATTCAGCGGGTGTTTTCCACAACAGATGAGGCAGAGCAGGGGACGGGCGCCTTGGCGTCCCGGCCGATGGTCTTGACGCTCTTCGCCTCGTTTTTCACCATGGTCGGCTTCTACCTGCTCCTCTCGGTGGTGCCCCTCTACGCCGAGAGAGCGGGGGGTGGGAACTCCGGCGCGGGCCTCGCAACGGCTCTGTTCATGCTCTCGACCGTGCTCGCCCAGGTCGGGATGCCGCGCGTCCTGGCGCGGTTCGGCTACCGGGCTGTGCTGGCAGCGGGACTCTTGTTGTTGGGGCTCCCGGCCCTCCTCTACGTCCCGCTCGGGGAGGTGTCGGCCATCCTCGCCGTCACGCTGGTCCGCGGCGCGGGGTTCGGGGCGGCGATCGTGGCGCTCGCGGCCCTGGTGACGGAGCTCGCCCCGCCCGGACGGCGCGGCGAGGCGCTCGGGCTCTACGGCGTCGCCCTCACGCTGCCGACGGTCTTCTGCGGCGCCCTGGGGCTCTGGATCGTGGAGCGCTCAGGTTTCGCCCCCGTCTTCCTGATCGGGGCCCTCTCGCCCCTCCTCGCCTTTTTCGCCGCCCTCGGGATCCCTTCGCCGCACAGCCGGGAAGAAAACGAGGGCGCGGGCCTTCTAATACTCTTCGTGCGGCGCTCGCTCCTGCGCCTCTTCCTGCTCTTCGCCTCTTGCACCGCCGCCTCGGGCGTGGTGGTAACCTTCCTGCCCCTGTCCGCGCCCGGCCCCGGACCCTTTTCCGCCGCGATGGCCCTGCTCCTCCTCGGCATTTCCGCCACGTTTTTCCGCTGGTGGGCGGGACGCTTCGCGGACCGTCGAAGCCCTCGCATCCTCCTCGCCCCCGGCCTCCTGTGCGCCGCGCTCGGGATGGCGGCCCTCTCCCTGGAGGACCTCGCGCTGCTCGGCGGCGCGCTCCTGTTCGGAGCTGGCTTCGGGGCGCTCCAGAACACGACCCTGCTCCTGACCATGGAGCGCGTCCCGGAGAAGGACTACGGGCTCGGGAGCACGCTGTGGAACGTCGCCTTCGACGCTGGCACCGGCGCGGGCGCCTTCTTGTTCGGGTTCGTCGTCGGGGCTGCAGGCTTCGCCTGGGCCTACGTCACCTGCGCCGTGCTGCTCGTCGTGACCATAGGCCTAGTTCCCGGCACCCGAGGGGGTAAGCTACCCTAGCCTCAGGGCAGGTGGCTCCGGCAACCGCGGCGCCGGCGAACACAGAGGGGAGGGAATGGGACTCGGATCGCATTCCGGTGTACGGAGGGTGAGGGAGGCGCTGGAGGAGCGTGGCTTCGAGGCCCGGGTAGTCGAGCTGGAGCGCACGGCGCGGAGCGCGGTTGAGGCGGCAGACGCCCTCGGCGTCCGGGTGCAGCAGATCGTCAAGTCACTCGTCTTTCGGGGCCGAGAGACGGGGAGGCCTGTGCTCGTCCTCGCCGGCGGCGCCAATCGGGTAGACGAGGGCAAGATCTCTGATCTCTTCTCCGAGCCGGTCGAGATGGCAGACGCTGCCTACGTCCGCGAGAAGACCGGCTTCTCCATCGGCGGCGTGCCACCGGTCGGCCACGCCGAGCAGTCCACCACTTTCATTGACCAGGACCTCCTGAGCGAAGAGGAGGTCTGGGCCGCAGCGGGGCACACGCACGCGGTCTTCGGGTTGAGACCCGCCGAGCTGGTGAAGATCGCCGGCGGGAGGGTTGTCGCCGTCAAGTAAGCCGTGAGAGCCGGTTTACCGGCTTCTCGCCGTCGGCTGCTAACATGAATCCTATGAAGACGGGAACGCGCGGCTTTACGGGGCTACTTACGGGCTGGCTCGCCTGGGGACGGCGGAGCAGAACGAACAGGGTACTGTTCGTCGTCACGCTCTCCCTTGCGGCCTTTGTCACGCTGGCTTTCGCGTGGGCGACGATACGGCCCTACCCCGGCGACTTCGCGCGCTACTTCGCCTACTACTGGGTGTGGGGACTGTGCGCGGTGGCTTTGTTGCTCGGGATGGCCGAGTACAAGACGAGCCCGTTGCGCAAGGGTGGTGAGCGCGGGCACCTCTTTATCTTGCTGTACGTTGGGGCGCTTCTCATAATCACGCGCGCTTTGAACATGTTCCTATACGGGGGCTGAGGGCTTGTACCGGGCCCTGCTCTTCGACCTCGACGGCACGCTGGCCGAGACCGACTCCCTGCACCTACCCACCTGGGTCAATGTCCTTCGACCCTACGGCATCGAGATAGACAAGGAGTTCTACAGGGAGAGGATCAGCGGCCGCAGCAACTCGAAGATCGTCGAAGACCTCCTCCCCGACCTCTCCGCCAAAGAAGGGCGAGACCTCGCCGACGCCAAAGAGGCGAGCTTCCGCGAGCGCGCAGACGAGCTCGAACCCCTGCCCGGCCTCCTGGACTTCATGCGGGAGGCCAAGGAACGCGGCCTCTCGCTGGCCCTTGTCACCAACGCCCCCGAGGAGAACGTCGAGGCGATGCTGCTCGCGCTGGAGCTCAGCGAGTTCTTCGACGAGGTCGTGCTCTCCGACGAGGTGGGCCCCGTAAAGCCAGACCCGACCCCCTACAGAGCCGCGCTCGACAGGCTGGGCGTCGCCCCCGAAGAAGCCCTCGCCTTCGAGGACTCGACCTCGGGCATCGCCTCTTCGGTCGGGGTCGGCATCTCGACCGTGGGCATCGCCTCCACGCAGGCGCCGGCGACGCTCGAGTACGCGGGGGCCTTTATGGTAGCGGCGGACTTCGCCGACCCGGAGCTCCGGAGGCTTGTGGACCGCTAGCGCAAGATCTCGACGGTGATGGCATCCCCTGTTTCGCCCAACGGCAAGGCCAAGATCCCGGCCACCTCGTCGTAGCTCGACTCGACCCCCTCGCCGTTCGCCGCGACCGACTCCGGCGCGGAGCCGAAGCCGCGCACCTCCAGTCGCAGCTGCTGCCGTTGCGGGACGAACGAGCCCTCGCGCGCGCCGACACGCACCGTGACGCTGCCCGCGGATTCCTCGCAGGAGAGGGTGCGCCGGGAGTACTCGCCGTCCTCGTAGCCGAACCCGTCGCCCGCGTCCTCGTACAGTGAGGACTCGCCCGCACCCTCCGTCGGGTGGAGCAGGAGTGTCAAGGGATCTACCGACTCACCGGTGTGGCTCGCGTCGGGTCCCATGGGGACTGCGGTGTTCGCCCTGAGGTAGAGCGGGGGCTCGCCCAGGGGTGCGTGGACGAGGATGTGGGCCGGGCCGTCGAAGCGCTCGCCGGTCCAGTAGTGGTACCAGCAGCCCCGCGGCAGGTAGACGTGGCGGTGCTCGATGCCGGGGCGGGTTATGGGGGCGACGAGCAGGGCGTCGCCCAGGAGGAACTCGTCGTCCGCGGTGTAAGTCGTCTCGTCTTCAGGGTACTCGAAGAGGAGGGGACGCAAGATCGGGGCGCCGGTCCTGTGGCACTCCTCGAAGAGAGAGTAGAGGTAAGGGAGGAGGCGCTGGCGCAGCTTGAGCATCTTGCGGCACACGGATGTGTAGGGCTCCCCGAAGGCCCACGGCTCCTGGCGGCGGGTGCCCAGGGCGCTGTGGTTGCGACAGAAGGGCTGGAAGGCCCCGAACTCGGTAAAGCGGGCCAGAAGCTCGGCGTTGGTGTCGCCCCAGAAGCCGCCCACGTCCACCCCGGTCCAGGCGACGCCGGAGAGGCCGAGGTTCTGGAGCTGGGGCATGCTCATCCAGAGGTGCTCCCACCACGACGTGTTATCCCCCGTCCACTGCAGGGCGTGGCGTTGCAGGCCAGCGTACCCCGCGCGCGTTATGACGAACGGCCGCTCGTTTGGGCGGAGCCTGAGCAGGCCCTCGCGCACGGAGCGTGCCATGAGCGAGCCGTAGGCGTTGTGGACCTGGGCGTGGCGCCTGGCTTCGCCGTCGGGTCCCCCGGGATGCACCGCGTCGCCGGGCATCGTGGCGCCATGGGGGACGAAAAGCGCGGGCTCGTTCATGTCGCACCAGATCCCCGCGACGCCCCTGTCGATGAGCGCCCTGTGGTTCTCGCCCCACCACTCCCGCGTCTCGGGATTGGTGAAGTCCGGGAAGGCGCACATCCCCGGCCACACCACGTTGTGGAACTCTTCGTTCTCTCTCGTCTTGCAGAACAGGTCCCTCTCGCGGCCCTCGGTGTAGACGGGGTAGTCCTCATCCACCTTCACGCCGGGGTCCACGATGGTTACGACGCGGAATCCTTCTTCCCGGAGGTCGGAGGTGAGTTTGTCCGGGTCGGGGAAGCGCTCGTCGTTCCAGGTAAAGACGCGGTAGCCGTCCATGTAGTGGATGTCGAGGTAGATCACGTCGCACGGGATATCGTGCTCGCGGAAGCCACGGGCGATCTCGCGCACCTCGGCCTCGTCCATGTAGCTGTAGCGGCACTGCTGGTTACCCAACGACCACAGGGGCGGCATCGGGGTGCGGCCGGTGAGCTCGGTGTAGCGGTCCAGGACGTCCCTCGGGGTCGGGCCGCAGAAGACGTAGTAGACGAGGTTCCCGCCCTCGGCCCCATAGTAGGCACGGCCCTCGTCCTCGAGCGCCAGGTCGAACTCGACGCGCCCGGGGTTGTCGAAGAGGAGGCCGTGCGCCCTGCCACTCGTCATCGAGAGGGAGAAGGGGATCGAGGTGTAGAGGTTGTTGAAGGAGGCCGTGTGGCCCAGGGGCGGGTCCACGTTCCAGAAGATCTGGTACGAGCCTGTCTTCTCGAGCCCGCTGGTGCGCTCCCCACAGCCGAAGTACCGTTCCCCCTCCTCACGCCTTTTGTACAGCCGCGGCGCGGGCCCGAGCGGCTGCGTGAAGACATCGGCGTCCGGCCGGCGCGAGAAGCCCATCCCGAGCTCCTCGTCGTCGGCCGCCAGCGCGCGCCCCGAGGCGTCGACAAAGGAGATCCGCAAGGGATCGAGGGAGACATGGGCAGCCACCGCGGAGGTAGAGAGCGTGATCCTCCCGCCCGACCGCTCCATCGAGACCTCGGCCGGGCCCCAATCCTGCTTGACAATCGCCTCGGAGTCGTACCTCGGTGGGCTCCCGTCCGGGAAAGCCCCGACTCGGAAGAGATCAGGGGCGAGGGCAGAGATCTCCACGATCGTAGATCCGGCCTTCAGGCGCAGGGTGCGGCCGTCGTGGTCCACTAGCTCCGCCGCGCCGAGCGGCTCGTAGTTGCTCCCCGACTGCGGCGGGTTCTCGAAGATCGCGGCCAATGTTGCTCCCTTGGGTCTCAGCTAGTCAGCTGGTCAGCACGCCGGCTTCTCAAGGCGGCTCCTCGCCAGTCCGTGAGCAAAATGCTGAAATGCTATTCAGAACTCTATCTCGCGACCCACGTCGCGCTCGACTGCCCTGTCGTAGACGACGCGGGCGGCGGCCATGTCCTCCAGGGCGAGGCCCTGGCTGGCGAAGAGGGTAATGTCTTCGGGTCCCTCGCGGCCTCTTACCTGTCCGGCTATTACCTGGCCCAGTTCGTAGATCGCTTCGGGGAGGATAAGGCCAGTCTCCAGGGGCCTGAGAAGGTCGCCGGCCTCGAGGCCGAGCTCCTCGCGCGAGTCCACGCAGACGAAGCTCGCGCGCCGGACGACCTCGCGGTCGATCTCGCTCTTGAACAGGAAGTTGGAGCCGGCCGCGTTGACGTGCGCGCCCGGCCTGAGCCACTCCCCGAGTAGGACGGGCTCTCCGGCCGAGGTCGCTGTTACGACGATGTTCTGGGCGGCGGGCTCCTCGGGTGAATGGGTTGTCTCCACCTCCGTGCCGAGCCGCTCGCTCATCTTGTCGGCGAACTCTTTGCGCTTCTCCTCGCGCCGGCTGTAGACGATGATGCGCGAAAGATCGCGGACGGCGGCTATGGCCTCGAGCTGGCTCTCGGCCTGCCAGCCCGCCCCGTACAGACCTAGCGTAGACGCATCATCGCGGGCGAGGTGCTTCGTGGCTACACCGCTCGCGGCGCCGGTGCGCATCTGGCCAAGCTTGTCCGACTGGAGAATGGAGAGGAGTTCCCCGCCCTCCGGGTCGAAGAGCATAGTGTAGAAGCGGGCGCCCGAACGCGCCACCGAGTAGACCTTGAGGCCTAAAGCGCCGTGCTCGGGGGCGCCAGCGGCCATGTAGTTCAGGCCGCTCTTGGGGAGGGCGACGCGGCGGCGGGCGCGGTTGGTTGCCCTGCCTTCGGCTTGGTCGCGCAGGACCGCCTCGACGGCGTCGAGGGTCGAGGGCATATCGAGGAGCTCATTGACCTCCCTTTCGGCCAGGATCACGGTCAAGGCGCCTCCTCACTGTTGGGGTGCGGCTTATCGGCTAAAATCCTGACCACCATGCGGGTCCTCGTGATCGACAACTACGACTCCTTCACGTACAACCTGGTCCAGTATCTCGGGGAGCTGGGCGCTGAGGTCATCGTCCGGCGCAACGACGAGGTCACGCCGGACGAGGTCTCGGAGCTCCACCCGGACAGGATAGTCGTCTCCCCGGGTCCGTGCACGCCGAACGAGGCCGGCGTCTCGCTCGAGATCATAGAGAAGACAGCGGGGGAGGTCCCGATCCTCGGTGTCTGCCTCGGCCACCAGGCGATCGGGCAGGCCTTCGGGGCGAACGTGGTGCGCGGCGAGCCCGTCCACGGCAAGACGGCGAAGATCATGCACGACGGCGAAGGCGTCTACAAGGGCCTCCAACAAAGCTTCGAGGCCACCCGTTACCACTCGCTTGTCATCGAGCCCGAGTCGTTGCCCGACGATCTCGTGGTCACCTCCCGCACCGAGGACGGCACGATCATGGGCGTTAGGCACCGCGACCACCCCGTCGAGGGCGTCCAGTTCCACCCCGAGAGCGTCCTGACGAGTAGCGGGCACGAGCTGTTGAAGAACTTCCTCGGGGTCTAGAGAGGATGCTGCGCGAGGCCCTGCGCAAGGCCGCCTCCGGCGAACCCCTGAGCGAGGGCGAGGCTGAGCGGGCGCTCGAGACCATCATGGAGGGGACAGTGCCGCCAGCGGCCACCGCGGCCCTCCTCACGGCCCTCAGGGTGCGGGGCGAGTCGGTCTCGGAGATCGTCGGCTTCGCCCGCGCGATGCGCCGCTTCGCTGCCAGGGTCGAGGCCCCCGAGGACGTCGTTGATACCTGCGGCACCGGTGGGGATGCGAAAGGCACGATCAACGTCTCCACCGCCGCCGCGTTCGCGGCACGCGGCGCGGGCGTAACCATCGCCAAGCACGGTAACCGGGCCGCAACCAGCCAGGCCGGCAGCGCCGACGTGCTGGAGGCCCTCGGCGCCGAGATAGAGCTGGGAGCCGAACAGGTCAGCCGTTGCATACAGGAGTCCGGGATCGGCTTCATGTTCGCCCGCACGCACCACCCGGCAATGAGGTTCGTCGCCCCTGTAAGGGCCGAGCTGCCTTTCCGCACCGTCTTCAACCTGCTCGGCCCGCTTACCAACCCGGCCGGGGCGAGGCGCCAGGTCGTCGGCGTCTTCGGCGGCGCCTACGTGCGGCCGGTGGCCGAGGCCCTGCGGGGGTTGGGAGCGGAGAAGGCGCTCGTCGTGCACGGGACGGACGGGATGGACGAGATCACGGTTACGGAGAAGACGTTCGTCGCCGAGGTGGGGGATGGGGACGTCGAGGAGTACGAGATCTCCCCCGAAGACTTCGGCCTCGCCCGCCACGCCCCCGACGGCCTCCTCGGTGGCGACGCCCACCTGAACGCCCGCATCCTGCGCGACGTCCTCTCCGGCGAGGAGAGCGGAGCAGCCCGCGACGTGGTCCTCCTCAACGCCGGCGCCGCCGTCTACGTCTCCGGCAAAGCGAAGACCGTCGAAGAGGGCTTGCGCCTGGCGGAAGAATCCATAAGCAGCGGCGCCGCCATAGGTGCCCTCGAAGCCTTCGTCCAGACGACCCGACGCATCGCAGGTCTGGCGTGAACCGCGCCACCGTTCTCGACGAGCTCGCCGCCGCAGCCCTCCGTCGCGCCAAAGCGCTCAAGGAGACCGAGGACCTCGACGCCCTCTACCAGCAAGCGCTCCTCTTCGAGAAGCGGGACTTCGCCGGGGCGCTAGGAGCTCCCGGTCTCTCCGTAATCTCCGAGCTAAAGCGTGCCTCGCCTTCGGCCGGCTTTATCCGCGAGGCAAACCCCGCCGAGTGGGGCGCCCGTTACGAGAAGGAAGGCGCCAGCTGCCTCTCCGTCCTGACCGAGCCCGAGCGCTTCAAGGGCTCCCTCGAAGACCTCGACGTGGCACGCGATGCCACGAGCCTGCCCGTCCTGAGAAAGGATTTCACCGTGGACGAGGTGCAGGTGCTCGAGGCCGGAACTCGCGCCGACGCGGTCTTGCTCATAGCGGCGCTCTTCGACGCCGTAGCGCTCGCGCGCTACGTCTCTGTGGCCGTCGAGGTTGGCCTCACGCCGCTCGTCGAGGTTCACGACGAGGAGGAGGCGGAGCTGGCGCTCGAGTCCGGGGCGCGGGTGATCGGCGTGAACAACCGGGATCTCAGGGACTTCAGCGTGGATCTCGGAACCTTCGAGCAGCTGGCCCCCCGGCTCGCGGGCGCCACGCTCGTCGCCGAGAGCGGTGTCAAGGGGCCGGAGGACGCCGGGCGCCTGCGCGACGCCGGGGCCGACGCAGTACTCGTCGGAGAGGCGGCGATGCGCGACCCCTCGCTGGTTGCGAGGCTCTCCACCCTCCCGTGAGGGGGTAGAATCTACCTGTCATGGTCTTCACCAAGGTCTGCGGTATAACCAACCCCGGCGACGCCCGCATGGCCGCCGACGCCGGCGCCGATGCAATCGGCTTGATCTTCGCCGAGAGCCCACGTACGGTGGACGTAGAGGTGGCGCGCAGGGTGAGCCTTGCGCTGCCCGACGGAGTCCTGAAGGTCGGGGTATTCGTGGACGCGGAGCCCGAGGAGGTGTTGGGGACCGCCCATGAGGTCGGCCTGGACCTCGCGCAACTCCACGGCGACGAGGCGCCGGAGACGGTGGCGGCCATACGGGGTGCCGGCCTTCCGGTTATGAAGGCCGTGAGGGTGCGTAACTCGGAGGTGCTCGGGGCGCTCGAAAGGTACGAGGCTGATCTGATCCTGCTCGATGCGTGGAGCGCGAGGGCGCGCGGCGGGACGGGGGAGACGTTCGACTGGACTTTGGCGAAATCGGTGAAGGGGCGTGATAACATCGTCGTCTCCGGGGGGCTGACGCCGGAGAACGTGCGGGAGGCCATCGAGTTCTTCGAGCCGTACGGGGTTGATGCCTCCAGTTCGCTGGAAGATAGGCCCGGCAAGAAGAGCGGCGAGCGGGTTCGGAGGTTCGTGCGTGCGGCAAAGGGTTAAGAGCGGGTACTTCGGGGACTTCGGTGGACGGTACGTTCCGGAGACCCTTATCCACGCCCTCGAGGAGCTCGAAGAAGCCTACGAGCGCTACAAGGACGACCCCGAGTTCGTCGAGGAGCTGGACTCCCTTTCGCGGGACTTCGTCGGACGCCCGACGCCGCTGATGTTCGCCGAGCGGCTCACCCGCAAGTGGGGCGGGGCGAAGGTGTGGTTCAAGCGCGAGGACCTGGCGCACACGGGGGCGCACAAGATTAACAACGCCCTCGGGCAGATCCTGCTGGCCGACCGGATGGGCAAGAGGCGGATCATCGCCGAGACCGGCGCCGGCCAGCACGGCGTCGCAACCGCCACCGTCGCCGCGCTCTACGGCAAGGAGTGCGTCGTCTACATGGGCGAGGAGGACACCCGCCGCCAGAGGCCGAACGTGGTGCGGATGAAGCTGCTTGGCGCCGAGGTCGTGCCCGTAACGAGCGGCTCGCGAACCCTCAAAGCCGCGCTCAACGAGGCGATCAGGGACTGGGTCACCAACGTCGAGGACACCCACTACATCATCGGGACCGTGGCGGGTCCCGCTCCCTACCCGCGTATCGTGCGGGACCTCCAGACGATCATCGGCAGGGAGCTCGAGGCCCAGGCCCGCGGGCGGTTCGGGGGGGACCCGGACGCCGTGGTCGCCTGCGTGGGCGGCGGCTCGAACGCCATCGGGGCCTTCTACCCGTTCGTCGGGCGTCCCGGCGTGCATCTGGTGGGCGTGGAGGCCGCCGGGAGGGGCCTCGAGACGGGGAAGCACGGAGCCTCGCTCACCGGCGGGCGTCCCGGTGTGTTGCACGGCAACCTGAGCTACGTCCTCCAGACTGAGGAGGGCCAGATCCGGGAGGCGCACTCGATCTCCGCCGGCCTCGACTACCCCTCCGTCGGCCCCGAACACGCCTACCTCAAGGACGAAGGTCTGGTCGAGTACGCGAGCGTCACCGACGAGGAAGCCCTGGAAGCCTTCACCCTCTGCTCGCGCCTCGAGGGCATCATCCCGGCGCTCGAGACGGCGCACGCCATCTTCTACGCCGAGAAGGTAGCGCGCGAGCTCGGGCCGGATAAAAACCTCGTCGTCAACCTCTCCGGTCGCGGCGACAAGGACGTTGAGGTCGTCTCGGATGCCCTGGGTATCTCGGCAGAAGAAGCGGAAGAAGTCTCTGGTGAGGGGTAGCGAGAGGCTTCGGGCGGCGTTTACGAACGACTGGGTCGCGCTCATCCCTTACCTGACGGGCGGCTACCCGACCCTCGAGGGAGCGCGGGAAGTGGGGGAGGCCTACGTCGACGCCGGGGCGGACGTGGTCGAGATCGGGGTTCCTTTCTCCGATCCCCTGGCTGACGGACCGACGATCCAGGACACCACCACGCGGGCCCTAGAGAACGGTGCGGACCTCGACTACTGCCTAGAGCTTGCCTCCGCGTTCTCCGGACGCGTTCCCGTGGTCTTCCTTTTGTATTACAACGTAATCTTCGCCCGCGGCGCCGGGAAGTTCCTGCGCGAGGCCGCAGAGGCGGGGGTTTCGGGGCTCGTGATCCCGGACCTGCCCGTGGACGAGGCCGGTGGGTTCGCGGGGCACGCGGCCGAGGTGGGGGTTGCGTTCTGCCCGCTTGTGGCGCCGACCTCGACGGACGACCGGCTCGCGCGGGTCGGAGAGCTGGCGACGGGGTTCGTCTACTGCGTCTCGGTAGCCGGGGTGACAGGCGTGCGCGACGATCTGCCGCCGGGAGCCGTGGAGCTGTTGCGCCGCACGCGCTCGAGCACGGCCGCGCCGGTCGCGCTGGGGTTCGGCATCGGCTCGCCGGAGGCGGCGGTCCAGGCTGCAGGGGAGGCCGACGGCGTCATCATCGGGAGCAAGCTGATGCGGCTCGTGGCGGAAGGGGGTCCGAAGAGGGCAGGGGGGTGGCTTGGCGACGTCCGCGAGGCCCTCTCGGGGGTCGTGAGGGCGGGGGGACACCATCAGGAACTGGCTTAGCAGGCGACGGGAGTACGCGCGGACCGTCCCGGAGACCGAGAGCGGTGTCGGGCCGATGGACGCCGGCTTTACCAAGTGCGAGAAGTGCGGGCAGCCGATCTACGAGAAGGATCTCCTCGCCCGATTCAACGTCTGCCCCCACTGCGAGTTCCACTATCCCCTCCCGGCGCCCGAGCGGATAAGGTTGCTCACCGATGCGGGCAGCTTCGAGGAGAACGACCGGGGCATGACGGCCGGGGATCCCCTCGGGTTCGAGGGGTACGGGGAGAGGCTCGCGCGGGCGAGGCAGAGGACGGGGCTCGCGGACGCGGTGGTGAGCGGGGTAGGGAAGATCGGGAGTAGCCCCGTGGCGCTCGCGGTCATGGACTTCCGGTTCATAGGGGGCTCGATGGGAAGCGTGGTCGGGGAGCGGGTCGCCCGCACCATCGAGAACGCCTACGCGGAGGAGCTGCCGCTCGTGGTCGTCTCGGCCTCGGGGGGAGCCCGGATGTTCGAGGGCGTCTACTCGCTGATGCAGATGGCCAAGACGAGCGTCGCCCTCACGCGCTACGTCGACGGTTCGTGGCCGTACGTCTCGGTCCTTACCGATCCCACCTTTGGGGGAGTTACGGCCTCGTTCGCGACGGCTGCGGACGTGGTGATTGCCGAGCCGGGGGCCAGGATCGGTTTTGCCGGGGCGCGGGTCATCGAGCAGACGACGAAGGAGAAGCTGCCCGAGGGGTTCCAGACGGCCGAGTTCCAGCGGGACCACGGGATGGTAGACCGGATAGTGCACCGGCTGGCGCTGAAGGGGGACCTCGAGAGACTGCTGGGGTTCGTCTCGTGATCCTGGAGTTCGAGCGCCCCATAAGAGACCTCGAGGAGCGCATCGCCGAGCTGCACCGACTCGCGGGACCGAGCGCGGGCTTGCAGGCGGAGATCTCACGCCTCGAGGGAGCGCTCGACGCCGCCAAGCGGCGCATCTACTCGAACCTCTCCCCCTACGAGCGCGTGCAGGTCGCGCGCCACCCGGACCGCCCGAACTTCCGCGCCTACCGCGACGAGCTCTCCGTCGACTTCTACGAGCTCTCCGGCGACCGCTCCTACGGCGACGACCCGGCGGTGCGCGGCGGCTTCGCGAGGCTCGAGCGCGGCGGCCACAACGTTATCCTCCTCGGCCACGACAAGGGCGGCGACACGAAGAGCCGGGTGAAGGGTAATTTCGGTATGGCCCACCCTGAGGGCTACCGCAAGGTCAAGAGACTCTACGAGCTGGCCGGTCGCTTCGGGCTTCCGATCGTGGTGCTCGTGGACACGCCGGGGGCGTACGCAGGGCGCACGGGCGAGGAGAGGGGTCAGGCGTGGGCGATCTCCGCGGACCTTATGGCGCTCGCCAAAGCGCCCGTGCCGGTCATCTCCGTGATAATCGGGGAGGGCGGCTCGGGCGGCGCCCTCGCCATGTGCGCCGCGGACTACGTAGGGATGCTCGAGAACTCTTACCTCTCGGTTATAGCGCCCGAGGCGTGCGCCTCCATAATCTTCCGAGATCCCGGCCGCGCCGCCGAGGCTGCCGAGGCGCTCAAGGTAACCGCGAGGGACCTGAAGCAGCACGGGATCGTGGACGAGATCCTCCCCGAACCTTTAGGCGGCGCCCACAAGCAACCCAAGACCGCCATCCGGGAGGTCGGCGACGCGCTGGACCGCGTGATCTCCGGCCTCTCCGACGCGGATCCCGGAGCCCTTATAGAGGCCCGCCACGAGCGCTATCGCCGCATCGGCACGCACGCCGCTGCGGACGGCGTCTAACCCCCGGCGGCTTCTTCACCTCTTCAACGCCAGCACCACCGCTACCAAGACCGCCGCGAGCGCGGCGAAGGCGAATACGAGCGCGGCTTCCGGGCCGGAGAACACGAGCGTCGCGTAGGCCGACCCGAGCAACGCGAGGGTGACCGCGTAGGCGATCATCCACGCCGGGGAGCGCACGCTGTGATCGCCTCGCGAAGACCGGAGTTGTTTCCTAGCCGAAGAAGGTTTCGAGAGCCTTGTACAGGTCGTCGGGGACGGTTTTGGTTTCGGCGGTCGCTTCGTCGAGGGAGACGGTGATGACGTCGTTGCCCCTGAGCGCGACCATCTGGCCCCACTCGCCGTTCTTGACGGCCTCGGCTGCCCGCAGGCCGTAGCGGGTGGAGAGGATGCGGTCGAAGGCGGTCGGGGTGCCGCCACGCTGCAGGTGGCCGAGGACGACGTGGCGGGTATCTATGCCGGTGCGCTCCTTGAGCTCTCCGGCCAGGCCCTCGCCGACGCCGCCGAGGCGGACGTGGCCGAACTCGTCCTTCTCGGCGGCCTGGGTCACGAAGTCCTCGCTGAAGGTGACGCCCTCGCTCACGGCGACGATGCCCCACCTGTCGCCGCGCTCGGCACGCTTCTTGAAGAGGTCGGTGATCGCTTCGAGGTCCGGTTCCACCTCGGGGATCAGGGTAACGTTCGCGGCGGAGGCGAGGCCGGCGCCCCAGGTGATCCAACCTGCGTGGCGTCCCATGACCTCGACGACGATGATCCTCTCGTGGCTCTTGGCGGTGGTCCTTACTCTGTCTATCGCCTCGGTGGCTATGGAGACCGCCGTGTCGTAGCCGAACGTCGTGTCGGTCGCAGAGAGGTCGTTGTCTATGGTCTTGGGGCACCCGACGACCTGCACCCCGAAGTCGTCGTAGAGTCGCTTGGCCACCCCTAAAGTGTCGTCGCCGCCGATGGCGACGAGGGCGTCTATGCCGAACTCCTCGAGGTTGTCTACGACCTTCTGGGCGTCGCCTTCGTTCTTGTAGGGGTTGGTACGGGAGGAGAGGAGCATCGTGCCGCCCTCTTGGAGGATGTAGCGGACGTCGTTCACCCCCAGAGGCTCTACGGAGTCGGACTCGGGGTCCAAAAGACCCTTCCAGCCGCGCTTTATGCCGGTGACCTCGTAGCCGTAATCCTCGATGCAGCGCATGGTGACGGCCCGGATCACGCCGTTTAGTCCGGGTGCGTCTCCGCCCCCGGTGAGCATCCCGACCCTACGTACCTCGGCCATGTTCCTCCTCCTTCTATGCCTGCGCAGAAAAATCCAGTCTAGCCTCTCGGCCGCCCGCTTTCAGCATTATCTGACCGCCGACCTTCGATACTCTAGAATCTCTGGTCATGGTACGCGTACTCTTCGTCTGCATGGGCAACATCTGCCGCTCCCCGCTTGCTCAAGGTGTATTCGAGGACGTACTACGGCGGGAGGGCTTGGAGGGCGAGGTCTCCGTTGACTCCGCAGGAACCGGCGCTTGGCACGTCGGCTCCTCGCCCGATGACCGGGCCTTGAGCGCCGCCTCCCTCCGTGGCGTGGACATAAGCTCCCAGCGGGCACGCCGCATCAAGCCGGAGGATTGCCAGAACTTCGATTACGTCCTCACGATGGACGAGGAGAACTACCGGGCGGTTGCTGGACTTTGCAGGGGTAGCGCCGTGGTGAGGCCCTTCCTCGATTTCGCTCCGGACCCCCCGGAGACGGCAGTGCCCGATCCCTACTACGGCGGCCCCGATGGCTTCGAGCACGTCCTCGACCTCGTAGAGGAGGCCTCGGAGGGCCTCTTGGAGGACATCCGCGAGCGGCACCTCTCCCGCCGTGACTGAGAGGATACTCGCCGAAGTCGTGGAGGCGCACCTAGGCGAACGGCTCCTTAGCGCCCGTCCTCTCGGAGGCGGCTGCATCGGCGAGGTCTACAAGGTCGAGATGGGCGACGGCACGGAGTTGGTCGCGAAGGTGGATCGGGAGGGCGAGGCGCACCTGGAGCGCGAGGCGTACATGCTGCGCTACCTTCGCGAGAGGAGCGAGCTCCCCGTCCCCGAGGTCTTCCACGGCTCGGAGAGGCTCCTCTTGATGGAGTTCGTCGAAGGAAGCAGCCGCTTCTCCGAAGGAGCCGAGCGCCAAGCCGCCGAGCTCCTGGCCGGGCTGCACGACGTTACGGCGGAGGCCTACGGTCACGAGCGGGACACGCTGATGGGGAGCCTGGACCAGCCGAATTCCTGGACGGAGAGCTGGGTCGAGTTCTTCCGCGACCGGCGGCTGCTCTATCTCGCGAGGGTTGCTCACGAGGCTGGCAGGCTGCCAACGGAGGATCTGGAGAAGGTGGCTAGGCTGGCGGAGCGGCTCGACGAGTATCTGGAGGAACCCGAGCGACCCTCCCTCGTCCACGGCGACGTGTGGAGCGCCAACGTGCTGGCAGAGGGGGACAGGATCACCGCCTTTCTCGACCCGGCGATCTACCACGCCGATCCCGAGATCGAGCTAGGCTTTATCAGCCTCTTCAACTCGTTCGGAGACGCTTTTTTCGAGCGTTATGGGGAGATTCGAAGTCTAAGGGACGGCTTTTTCGAGGAACGCTGCGACCTCTACAACCTCTACCCGCTCCTCGTACACGTTTACTTCTTCGGCGGCGGCTACCTTGACTCCGTGCGGGTCACCCTGCGCCGGTTCGGCCTCTAAGCTCTTACCGCATCAGGCGAGGGGTGCCGAGCAGAACGACCGCGTCCCCTAGCAGGGCGACGACGGGGTCCGGCACGCCGGTTCTCTGCCCGATTTGGGCTCGTAGGCGTTCTCCCGCGTAAGCCGATGCCACTGCGGCCACCGCTCCGAGGGCTCCGCCCACCGCTGCCCGGCGGCCCTCCGACGCGAACAGCGCCGCGCCTACGAGGGCACCGGAGACCGCGCGACCGATGAGGGGAGGCGGCGAGGTCCGGCTCGGCGTCATCGGCAGCTTGTCCCCGATCAGCTCCCCCACCTCGAACAGCGTCAGCAGCTTTGAGGCCCTCGAGGAGCCGAGCAACGCGAATGGGGTGTCCTGCAGACCGTCCACCTCGCCGCGCCTGGCCGCCCGGCTCAGGGCCGCGGGCGCTGCCATCGAGCGGAGTCCCGCGATGGCGCCCATCCCCAGGGCGCGCGCCGCTCCCTCAGACAAGGATGCTCCTGCACGTACAGGTTTGAAACCCGCCCCCTACAACCTTACGCCAACGCACTCCACACCTCCAGCTTGTTTCTGATGTGCCGGATGACCTCGTCGGTGAACTCGGTCGTGCCCGTTGCCCCCGCGAGGTCCGCCGTCCGGTGGCCATCGAGGACGGCCTCGAGGGTCGCCTCGTAGATCGCGCGGGAGACGCGGCTCGCGTCCTCGTCGTGGAAGAAGGTCAGGAGCGCGGCGCCGGCCAGGATCATGGCTATCGGGTTTGCGACGTTCTTGCCCTCGAGCGAGGGCGCCGTGCCGTGCGGGGCCTCGGCCATAACCGTCTGCGGGTTCTCGTCCTCGTCGAGCGCGATGAGGAGCGACTCCGCCCCGGCTATGGAGCCGAACATCTGTAACACCATATCCGAGAGGCAGTCGCCGTCTCTATTGAGGGTCGGGATGACGAGCGGATCGCCGTGGGTGGTCAGGAGCAGGGCGTAGGTCGCGTCTATGAGCTGCGGGTCGTAGCGGACGTCCCGGTTGTTCTCGGCGGCCCGGTCCATCTCCTCCTTGAGCATGCCCTCGTAGACGGGGGAGACGGTCCACTTCGGGCCGCCGAAGACCGTCGCCCGCATCTTGCGCGCCTGGATAAAGGCGAACTCGGCTACGCCCCGGCACACCCCGCGCGAGATCCTCTCTGTCCGGAACGCTACCTCGTCCACGCCCTCGCCCTCGCGCCACTCCTCGGCCCCGTAGGCGTCGTCCACGGCCATCCGCACCACCGAGATGGGAGCGTGGATGCCGGGGAGCGGGTTGACGCCGGGGATGCGCCTACCCGTGCG
>Ga0126306_10000614_pt1 | contig 17165 bp, 16 predicted proteins | sample Plot27_FD_92592 | JGI IMG/M metagenome (GOLD analysis project Ga0126306, IMG submission 92592) | Serpentine soil microbial communities from UC McLaughlin Reserve, CA, USA - Plot27 | ecosystem: Environmental > Terrestrial > Soil > Grasslands | place: USA: UC McLaughlin Reserve, Lake County...
GCAGGTACGTGGTCGTGAGCGCCCGGCCGGCGCCGGCCCCGACGGCGGCGACCGAGAAGGCGAAGAGCAGGGCGGGCCCGAGCCGGGGGGTCGCGGCCGGGCGCCGCCCGACGGCGAGGCGCGAGCGGGAGGGTCGCCGGGTGAGGGAAAGGGCGGTCATGCCGCCCCCCGGCCGGGGGAAGCCACGCGCAGGCGGGCGGGCTCCACGCTCACGGTCGCCGTCGTGGTGCCGAGCGGTACCGCATCGGCAACCAGGGGCAGGGGCTCGGTCAGCTGAACACGCGTGGCTGGCACACGAAGCACGCCGCGCTTGCCGAGATGGCGACCGCGCCGTGCAGCGGCGAGCAGCCAGAGCAGCCGGCCGCGCCGGCGTGCCTCGAGCACGATCGCCTCGAAGCGCCCGTCGCCGGGATCGGCGCCCGGGTCGACCTCGAAGCCGAAGCCGAAGAACGGCAGGTTGGACAGGAAGACCTGCGCGGCCGACTCGGATCGGATCTGCCTGCCGCCGAGGCGGAGCGCGGCCGTGTAGGGCCGGTATCGGCGCACGGCGCGCGCGAGCGCGCGCAGACCCTGGCGCAGGTCACTCGAGTTGTCCGCCGTGTAGGCGGCGCGGGCCTCGGCCTGGAAGCCGGCGCTCACCGCCTCGACGGCGTACTCGAACCGATCGGGGGTCGCGACGCGCAACGCGTCCACGGGCCGAGCGGGCATCGTTGCGGCCACCGTGAGCGCGTCGGCCCGGCCGGTGGGAATACCCAGGGCGCGCGCGATGTTGTTGGCGCGGCCGGCCGGCACCAGGGCCAACTCCGGCAGCCGCCGCAGCGGCGCGTTGGCCGCCGAGTGCATCGTCCCGTCGCCGCCGACCAGCACGACGCGGTGCCCGAGAGCAGCCGCGGATCGCAGCACCTCCCACAGCTCCGGCTCGCTGTGCGTGACAACCGCTTCGGCGCCGACGCCGAGCTCCTGGAGGACGGCGGTTACCTCGTGGGCAGCCCGGTCGGCGTCCCCCACACCGCTCGCCCGTCCGTTGACCACCACCCGCATGCGGGCGGCCTTGCTAGCGTCCCCTGAGTCTCGGCGATGTCTTCCCTGCTCGACCTCGACCGCGCGCTCATCGACGCCGCTCCGGCTTTCGAGCACCCCTGGCTGACGGCGATGTTCGTCGTGCTCTCCGCGTCGTGGGTCAAGGGGCCGCTGCTGGTGGGCCTGGGACTCTGCTCCGACCTCTGGCGCAGGCGTATCCCGCTGGCGTTCGCGGCCGCCGCCACGGCCACCGGCGTCGCCTCGCTTGTCACGCACCTGCTCAAGGACGGCTTCGGCCGCGAGCGCCCGCCCGTAGCCGATCCCGGCCTCGGTTCGCTCGCCTCCATTCCGGACAATCCGTCGTTCCCCTCCGGGCACAGCGCGACGGCGTTCGCCGCCGCCACCGCGGTGGCGATCCTCTGCCCGCGGCTGCGACTGGCCGTCCTGGCCATCGCGGCGGCCGTGGCCCTGTCGCGGGTGTACCTGCGCGTGCACTTCCCGCTGGACGTGGTCGCCGGGGCGGCGCTCGGCGCCGCCCTGGGAGCCCTGTGCGGACTCGCCGCGGTGCGCCTGGCTCGTTGGCGAGCTCCCGCCCCGGCGGCCTGACCGCGACCGCAGCACCGCGAGCGCGGCATACCCGGACGCGGCGAGCACCGCGACTCCGATCGCGGCCCGCGCCGCCGTCTCGCCAGACTCGGCGAACGACTCCGAGAACCCGTATCCGACAAGCGTGAAGGTCGCCGCCCAGAGCAGCGCGCCGGCCGCGCTCCAGGGCAGGAAGCGACGCAGATGCAACCCCGACGCACCGGCGAGGAACGGCGACACGGCGCGCACCAGGCCGGCGAAGCGGCCGATCAGCACCGCCTTGCCGCCGTGGCGCGCGTAGAAGCGCTCGACGCGCGCGAGACGGTCCGGCCCGAGCCGCAGGCGCGGGCCGTGGCGCTCGAGGAAGGGCCGGCCGAGCCGCCGGCCGAGGGAGAAGCTGACGAGGTCGCCCGCCCCGGCCGCGAGCCAAACCAAGCCGATCAGAGGGACCACGTCGACCTCGCCGCGTGCGGCGACCACGCCGCCCACGACGACCGCGGTCTCGCCGGGCACTGCGAGCCCGACGAAGGCAGCCGTCTCCAGGAACGCGAAGCTCGCCACCGCCGGATAGGCCCAGACACCGAGCGTGCGCGATGCCTCCTCGAACATGCCGTCGAAGTCCGGGAGCGGAAGGACTCCGACAACCACCACGAGCGTGGCCGCAATCAGGGCGGTCACAAGGGCTACCGCGGTGAGTAGCCCTGGAGATCTGTGACCGACCAATTCCATTGTTCGCGACCTATCGAACTGTTCCTGATGACCTTACAAAAGATAAGTAGGTGTGTCCAGGCCGCTAATAAACCGCTGCCGGGCGGCTCGATGTGTGCAATCGAGCACATGACGTGCGGGGTGACCGAAGCCTCCATGTTCTTCAGGCACGTCTGACCGAGCCTGAGGACAGGTCTTGGCCTAAATCGTGGATAGGTTGCCGACGACGCGAAGTCACCGAGAGGAGCAGCGATGCCCGAGCGAGACGGATACATCCCCGGCGTTCCCTGCTGGGTGGACACGAGCCAGCCAGATCCGCAGGCGGCGGTCGACTTCTACAGCGGCCTCTTCGGCTGGGAGTTCGAGAGCGTGCTGCCCCCGGACTCACCCGGCGAGTACTCCGTGGCCCGCCTGCGCGGCGGCGACGTAGCCGCGGTCGGGTCGATCCCCGAGGCTCTGCCGCCGATGGCGATGTGGAACACCTACGTCTGGGTCGAGGGCGCCGACGATACGGCGGCGAAGGTCCGCGATGCCGGTGGGAGCGTCGTGATGGAGCCGTTCGACGTCATGGACTCCGGGCGCATGGCGGTCTTCACCGATCGCGAAGGAGCCGCGTTCTGCGTCTGGCAGGCAAAGGAGCACAAGGGGGCCCGAATCGTCAACGAGCCGGTCTCGCTGACCTTCAACGGGCTGAACACCCCGCGACGTGGACGGCGCGAAGTCGTTCTACGGCTCGGTGTTCGGCTGGACGACGCTGGCGCTCGACGGCGCCGAGATGTGGACGCTTCCGGGCTACGGCGACTACCTCGAGCGCGACAATCCCGACCTCCGCAAGCAGATCGCGGCGGTGGGCGGACCGACGGGGTTCGAGGACGTCGTCGCCAGCATCAACCCGATTTCGGGCGACCAGCTCGACACACCGCCGCACTGGAGCGTGACCTTCTCAGTCGAGGACACCGACGCCACCGCGGCAAGGGCCACCGAGCTGGGCGGAAAGGTGATCGTCCCTCCCTTCGACGCTCCCTGGTCCCGGCTGACGATCATCAGCGACCCGCAGGGCGCGACTCTCATCGCCAGCGCGTTCGTGCCCGAGAACAAGGACCTCGGGAGCCAGGCGGACGCTGCGGTCAGCGGTACCTAGAACTGACGGCGAAGGCGACCGCCCCTACGACGGCGAAAGCGGCGCCGGGCGCCAGCCCGAAGCGGGCTCCGCACACATCGGGGTCGCGCTCTCGGATGTAGCTTCGCGACCGAGCGCTCTTCGTCGAGCCGGGGCGAACGAGCACAGCCTGGGACACTGCGCCATGTGGAGTCTGGCGAGGGATACTTCGGCGAGCCGGTCGCGGCGACCTACGACGAGTACTCGGCGAGCATGTTCGATTCGGCGGTCGTCGGGCCGGCCGTCGGCACGCTTGCGGAGTTCGCCGGCGACGGCGGCGCGCTCGAGTTCGCGATCGGTACCGGCCGGATCGCACTGCCGCTGGCCGAGCGCGGGATGCACGTCGTCGGGATCGACAACTCCCGGGAGATGCTGGCCCGGTTGCGCGAGAAGCCTGGTGCCGAGCGGATCGAGACCGTCGTCGGTGACATGGCGGCGACACGCGTCGACGGAGATTTCTCGCTCGTCTACCTGGTCTTCAACACGATCTTCAACCTGACCACGCAGGACGGCCAGGTCGCTTGCTTCGAGAACGCCGCGGCACATCTGGGCAGCGGTGGGCGCTTCGTGATCGAGGCGCGCGTCCCGGAGCTCCAACGGCTGCCGCTCGGGCAGACCGTGCTGCCATGGCGGGCCGACCCTAGTGGGATGTCCTACTACGTCTACGACGTCGTTACCCAGCGGCTCAGCGGCCAGCACTACTACTTCGAGGACGGCGCGCTCCGCCCGAGTCCGATAGAGCTGCGCTACGCGTGGCCCGCCGAGTTCGACCTGATGGCACGCCTGGCAGGGATGCGGCTCGAGCACCGGTGGGCCGGATGGAGCCGCGAGCCGTTCACGGGACTCAGCCCCTCGCACGTGTCGGTCTACGAGAGGCCCTGAGCAGCGAATCCCCGCTGCCCAGCGGTCACGCGGATGCGTGAGCCGCCACGGTGCCCTCCTTGCGCAGTTCGGCGGTGGGCCGCTGGCTGCGGTGGCCGGGGATGAGCAGCCTGGAGATCGCGGCGATGACAGCGCCGACCGCGCTGATGAGGAAGGCGATCGTGAAGCCGGCGTTTTCGGGCAGTCCGTTGGCGAGGACGTGCGTGGCGATGATGGTGCCGGCGACTTGCGCGCCGACGGCGGAGCCGATGTTGCGCATGACGGTGTTGACGCCGGTGGCTTCGCCGGTCTGATGCTCGTCGACGGCAACGACGATGAGGTTGGGGATCGCTGCGAATGCGGCGCCCACGCCGGCGCTTCGCCCGCAAGCCTGACGTGCTCGCTGTGTGACGCCCGCGCTGCGACGGGGTTGTCCGGTTGCTCAGCTAACTTCGCGCCTCTGGTGAGGAGAGGTGCCGGCGGTGCGGTCGAGGAGGAGGCGTGAGTGTGAAGCTCGTGATCGGAATCGTTCGTCCCGAGAAGGCGAACGACGTGCTCGAGGCGCTGTACCGCGCGGAGGTCCGCGGGTTGTCGATCAGCCGGGTGCAGGGGCACGGTGGCGAGCTCGACCGGGTCGAGACCTACCGCGGAACTACCGTGAAGATGGGTCTGGCCGACAAGGTCCGCTTCGAGATCGCCGTATCCGAGCCGTTCGTCGAGCCGACGATCGCAGCCCTTTGTAAGGGCGGGCAGACCGGCGAGGTCGGGGACGGCAAGATCTTCGTCGTTCCGCTGGAGCGGGTGATCCGCATCCGGACCGGGGAGACGGACCACGGCGCGGTGACGCCCGTGCGCGGCTGATGGACAAGCCGATCTTGGCTGCCGTGGACAGCGGCGATACGGCGTGGATGCTCGCCGCGACCGCGCTTGTCCTGTTGATGACCCCAGCGCTCGGTCTTTTCTATGGGGGCCTGGTCCGGGCAAAGAACACGCTCAACACCTACATGATGTGTTTGGCCGCTATCGCCGTCGCCACCGTCACCTGGGCGCTCGTCGGCTACTCATTCGCCTTCGACCAAGGCAATGGATTCATCGGCGGCTTCGGCTACGCGGTCCTGCACAACGTGAGCTTCGAGCCCCGCGACGGATCGACGATCCCTCACCTGCTCTTCATGGCCTTCCAGGGGACCTTCTGCATCATCACGGTCGCGCTCGTGTCGGGCGCGGTCGTGGAGCGAATGCGCTTTTCCGCCTTTCTGGTATTTGCGGCGCTGTGGTCGGTGCTCGTCTACGCGGTGCTCGCGCACTGGGCTTTCGGCCCCGGTTGGCTCCTGGAGAATGGAACGCTCGACTTCGCCGGCGGCGTGCCGGTGGAAATGGGCTCCGGCTTCTCGGCGTTGGCCGCGGCGCTTGTCGTTGGGGCACGGAAGGACTACGGGCGGCAGGCGCTCCTCCCCCACAATGCGGTCTACGTGCTGCTGGGCGCCGGTCTGCTGTGGTTCGGCTGGTTCGGGTTCAACGGCGGCAGCGGATTCTCGACGGGGAACTCGAGTGTCCTGGCGTTCACGAACACGCTGCTGTGCCCGGCATCCACACTCGTGGTCTGGTTCCTGCTGGACGCGTTCCGCGACCGGCAGGTGACGGCGATCGGGGCGGCCACGGCGATCATCGTTGGCTGCGTGCTGATCACGCCAGCGGGCGGCTTCATCAGCCCCGCGTGGGCGATGGCGCTCGGCGGTCTCGGCGCGGTGCCGAGCTATGCGGTGGTCGTCTGGCGGCCGCGGACGAAGGTTGACGAGACGCTCGATGTGCTCGCCGCCCACGGGGTCGCGGGGATGACCGGCATCCTCTTTACCGGCTTCTTCGCTCAGCTCGCGTGGAACGGAGTCTCGGACGGCCTCCTCTACGGCGACGCCGGCCAGCTGGGGTGGCAGGCCCTGGCCGCCATCGCCGCTCCAACGTACGCCTTCACGGTCACGTTCGTGCTCCTGCGGGCCATCGCTCTCGTCATGCCGCTGCGCGCCACGGAACCCGAGGAGGCGCTGGGGATGGACATCGTGCACCACGGCGAGGAGGCCTACGCGACCGGCGAGGGCGCCATTCTCGTCTCGCCGGAGGCCGGCGTCGAGGACGAGGTCCCGGTCGCCAACCCGATCTAGCGCCCGGTTGGAGCGGCGTCAGCGCATCCAAGTCTCCGTGAGTCACGACGGTTGACAGCGACGCCGGCACGCTCACGCCGTGCTCTTGGGGGCCGGCCGCTCGTTTGCGCAGCATCGCCGTGCGGAGGACGGTTGACGTGACCGGCAACGCCGAGGCATGTTCGTTCATACTCACGGTCCAGCGCTCAGCCCAATCCCCGATGGTGATAGACACAATTGCCCGTTCGACCGAGGGTCGGCGTCATGTCTAGCGAGGAACGCAGGCGGAGGCGAGAGGAGATCGTCTCGCGCCTGTACAGGGAAGGCTGGGGTCCGGGCGACTTCGACGTCGTGTCCGAGCTGCTCGATGCCGACATCGTCTGGAGCGCCATCGAGGGAGCGCCCGATGCCGGCGTGTATCGCGGTTTGGAGAGCGTGTGCGCCTACATGCAGGACTGGCTCGACGAGTTCGACTTCAACCAAGGCGACAATGCCCGGATCGAACAGTCGATTGAGGTAGAGGAGCGCCTCGTGTGCCTACAGCGAGTGATCGGCACCGGTAAGCGCAGCGGACTTCGGAGTGAGATCAGGTACGCGTGCGTCTATACGTTCGGCGGCGACGAGCGCATCCTCGAGGTGAACGAGTACGCGACGTTGGACGAGGCGCTTGAGGCCGCGCCCCGTCGCCCCGCGCCGCAGGCGTCGCGCTCTGCGCTCCTTGAGCGCGGGGAGTGAAAGCGGGTGGAGCCGGTTGTGGCGGAAGCGAAGCGCGGGTCTGCCCGCCCGCTGTCCGCAAGCGTGGGTCAGTGCTCGGTGGCAATGCTGAAGGCGTAGATGGCCGCGTCTATCTTCACGGTGGCGAAGGCGGCTTTCGGCGGAACGTGATCGGGGAGAGGGACCGCGTAGTCACCGCCGGCGAGCCGGTCGTCGAGGAGCAGGAGCGAATCGCTCTTGGGGTCTGGTGGCACGAACGAGGTCTGCCACCAGGCGGTCACCTTGACTTCGGCCGGGCTGGCGAGGGTCAGCCGGATCGACCGCTCGTCGGGCGTGTAGGCCGGTGCTCGAGTGGGGTCCTGGTGGTCGGACGCGAACGCGCCCTGCACCTGGTTGATGATGAGGCCCGGGATGCCGGCCAGTCCTTGGACGAAGATGACCTGCGGGTTGATGGCGGCGATCTCTTCCGTCAGCTCAGCCTTGCGGTCCGGGGGGACCTGTCCGCCGAACACGATCAGGTCGAGCTTTCGTGCATCGAACCGGCCGGTGATGTCGGCGAAGTCGTTGGTCGCCTCGGCGTTGTAACCGAGGTCGCGGAGGCCGGCGACCGTTTCGTCGAGGACGAGTTGGCTCTTGCCGATCAGCAGCACGCTTCGCTGGGTGTTGTCGGTTGTCATGTCAGCTCCTTGGTCGTTCTTGCGTTGGGTGAGAGATCAGATTGCGAGCGAGACCGCGCTCGGTTCGGTGGCGGGTCCAGGGGCGGCTCCGCCGTAGGGGGCTGGGGTGGGGTGCCCAGCCTCCATCGGGTCCTCGTGGGTGTTGGCGGTGCGGAGGGATATCAGTGCGGCCGCTGCGGCGAACACCGCTCCTGCGAGCAGGGCCCGCTGGGAGCCTCCGGTTGCTGTGGCGTGAGCGCCGGCGCCGGTGGCGAGCAGATGATTGGTCTGGCTCGTGGCCAGCGCGGAGAAGATCGCCAGCCCGAGCGCGCCGCCGACCTGCTGGGCGGAATTGAGGAGCGCGGCGACGAGCCCGGCGCGGTCGGCCGCGACACCTGCGTTCGCCGCGGCGGTGACGCCAGCGGCACCGGCCTTCGCAGCTACCACTACCGCCTGCTTGCCGCGCTCGAGGAATGGGGTCCTGTCAGCCAGGCGGACCTCGCGCGCAGCACGGCCGTGGACCGCAGCGACGTCGTGACCGTGCTGGGCGAGCTCGAACAACTCGGACTCATCGAACGCACCGTCGATCCCAACAACCGGCGCCGCAACATCGTCTCGATCACCCGGGCAGGCAGGGACCAACTCGGAGCGCTCGACCGCGTGATCGACGAGGTCCAGCAGCGGGTGCTCGCGCCACTCTCGCAGAACGAACGCCGTCAGCTGACCAAGCTGCTGCGCAAGCTCGTCGACGCCGGCTGATTGCCCGGTCCCCACGTCCGGGCTCCGCCCGGGCCGCCTCCAAGCGCAGGGACGAGCTTGACCACCTGATCGTCCGAGACCGGTTTCACGGGCGCACCGTAGCTGAGGGTCGAGACGTACGGGCGAGCGGTCCCGGCGCCCGCCGCCGACCGTCGCGGGCTGGGGAATTGGACCCTTAGATGGGCCCCGCCCTTGGCCCGAACCGCCGGATCTCAACGCGCGAAACCGCCGTAAGTGCGGCGATTGCGCTTAGATCGGGGCGACTGGATTTGAACCAGCGACCGTCCGGCCCCCAGCCGGATGCGCTACCAGACTGCGCCACGCCCCGAGTCGGCCGTGTGCGGCCTAAGCGGGCGACGGGAGTCGAACCCGTACTAAGAGCTTGGAAGGCTCTTGTGCAGCCGTTACACCACGCCCGCGCATGATTCTACGGTCTCAGGATCCTAGCCAGCTCTTCGGGTTCTCGACCATCATCTGGCTTAACTGATCGTCCGTCATCCCGCGCTCCTTGAGCTCGGGCATGACCTCCTCGAACAGAACGGTCATCGACCAGCCGGGCACCTCGGTCGCCCTCAGGAACTCCTGGACCTCGAGCGGGAACCAGTCGAGCGTCGAGCAGTAGTCCTGGGAGAGGAACATGCGGTCGGCGTACCCGCGCTCGAGGAGGGCGAGCACTGTCGCGTTGCGCGGCTCGGTCGGGAGGAACAGATCGAGGCCGTAACGGTCCATGCCGATCCAGCAGCCCGTGTCGAGCAGCCGCTCGATGTAGCCGAGATCGTCGGTGTCGCCGGTGTGGGCAACCTGGACCTTCGCCGGATCCACGCCCTCCTCGGCGAAGATGCGCATCTGCTCCGGGCCGGTCCCGCTGGCCGGGCGGGAGTGGGCCATGATCGGCCTGCCGGTCTGGATCGACGCGCGTGCGGCAGCGCGATGGATCTTCTCGACGTTCGGCGTCAGCCCAGGCTCGTCGGCGGCGCACTTGACGAAGGCGGCCTTGATGGAGGTGCCCTGGATCCCATTCTCGATGTCGTGGACGAAGATCTCGGCGATCTGGTCCTCCGTGCGGTTGAGGAGCGGCTGCGGCAGGTGGTCGTAGGTGTAGACGCCGGTGGCGAGCACGACCTGCAGCCCGCTCGCGTCCGCCACGCGTTTGCTGAACTCGGCATCGCGGTTGAGGAACAGCGCGCCGGGCTCCACGACCGTCCTCACCCCATGACCCTTGACCGCGTTCGCGTCGGCCATGGCGGCCTCCCACTCGGCCTGCTCGTCGTAGAGGTGCGGAAACTGGAAGCGAACGCCCTCGTCGGTGGCCCTGAAGTGCTCGTGAATGAGCGTCACGCCGAGCTCGTCGGCATCGATTGGGCCGTGGACGGTCTCGACGGCGGGCACGGGACGGAAACCTACCTAGGCGTAGCGGGCGGGCTGGCCACGCTGACCGCGACGCTCGACCAACGCGCCTATGAGAACGCCTGCGGCGGTCACAAGAAGCGCGACGAGGAGGCGGGTGACGAGCGTGCCATCCACTCCCTCGGTCAGCGCCGCTGCGAGAGCGAGCGCGAGCGGAAAGGCAAGGGGAGCCCACTTCCAGTTGCCGACGGCCGCAAAGCCGAAGGCGAGGCCGGCGAGGAAGAAGAGGAGGTAGGCGACGAGGGCCATGGGCGAAGCGGGGCAGCCAGGACTCGAACCTGGAATCGCCGGTTTTGGAGACCGGAGCCTTTGTCCATTTGGCCACTGCCCCGAGCGCATCCGATTCTAGGGAGGCCCAGGCCTGCCGTGCATCCGCCTCAACCGCCCAGCTCCCGCTCGATCCATTCACCGAGGAACGGCTCGCTGATCTCCGCGGACCCGCCGTCGCGGGTGATCAGCTCGTCGCGCTCGAGGGCCTGGAGCGCCTTCTGCACGGTGGACGGGCCCGGCAGTGCGAAGCGGCGCCGGTAGGCGGTGCTCAGCGGGTGGCCGGGCTGGCGGGCCAGTGCCTGCAGCAGGCCGCGCTGAGCCGACGACGCTCGCCCCCAGATCAGCGAGAAGTGCGCGTGCTCGGAGCGGAGCACGTCGGCGAGGGCCTCCTCGACCTGCTCCACGTCCGCCGCTCTTCGCCTCCCCACCCGCTGCCAGAGGAAGTAACAGAGCTCCTGGGTCGCGTACGGGTGTCCGTGCGTGACGGCGAGGATTCGATCGACGGCAGCGGGCCGGACACGCCGACCCGTGCCCTCGAAGCGCTCAGCGATGTAGCCGACGAACCGCTCGGGTGGGATCACCCCGAGCTCCATTTGCTTGGCGCTGCGCCAGAACGGCTCGTTCTCGTCGCTGAAGATCCGGCGCATCATGTGGCGCTTGCTGCCGAGATAGATGTGCGCGACCTCCGGCTGCTGCTGGAAGACCGCGCGCATGAGCTTCGGAAGGTCGCGGTCGATGTCGACAATCTCCTGGAACTCGTCGAGGATCAGCACGGCCTGCCGCTCCCGGTCGGCGGCCAGCTCGCCCGGCAGCCGCAGCAGACGCTCCAGGGTCTCGTCGAGGTCCTGGGGTGCGAGGCCGGCCGAGAACCCGAAGGTCATCGAGCCGTCGTGGGGGTCGACCGTGATCGTCGGCTGGATGCGGAGGTTCTGAAACACGCGCAGGCGTTCCTTGGCCCGCAGGAGCGGCGAGGCCACGTCCTCGTAGATCGTCTTGGCCAGCTTCTCCGCGAGCCGCTCCTTCGTGGGCGTCGTCATCAGGTCGACCTGAGCGACGAGCAGGCGCCTCCGCACCAGCCGCTGCCCCACCCGCCACACGAGCGAGGACTTCCCGTAGCGGCGGGGGGCGAACATGACGACGTCCTGCCCGTTGCGGATGTCCGCCTCGAGCTCGCGAATCTCGGCCTCACGATCGGTGAAGGCGTCGTCCAGGGCCAGGGCCCCGTAGCGGAATGGGTTGCGGTCGTCCAAGGCGACCAGCATACCAGATGGCGTTACGCTATCCGGCGTAACGCCGAACGGAATGCGGGCGGAGGGACTCGAACCCCCACGGCCTTGCGGCCACCAGGACCTAAACCTGGCGCGTCAGCCAATTGCGCCACGCCCGCGTGGTTCCAGGGTATTGTCACAGCGATGGCCGACACGGTCCTCGTGCATCCCAACCGGGACAAGACCGAGTCGAAGGCGACCAAGGCCGCCATCGTCCTGCTGCTTCTCACGAGCGCCGGCCTGATCCTGGTGGTCACGCTCGGGGGCTGGTCGGAGCTGCAGGGCGCGCAGGTGGTGTCCTTCGGCTACGTGGCCATCTACCTGTTCATGGCCTACGTCGTGAGCCGCTGGAACCGCGGCGTGCTCCCGGTGGCGGCCGCGCTCGCGATCCTCTTCGCGGTGGTCGCAGCCGTGGCCGGTCCGGCCTGGTTCGAGCGGGACAAGGCGGGCTTCAACGACCCCGCTCTCGACCCGTCGATCCTCGGTCTGCTGACGCTCATCCTCGTGCCGGTCCAGCTGCTTCTGATCGCCTTCGCAATGCGCGGCTTCCAGCAGCAATGGAACGTGGAGGTCGAGGTCACGGACGATACGGGCCGGATGCAGCCGGCCTGAACGGCGCCCGCCCCCACGCCTACGATTGACGTCCCGCCCGGGTGGTGGAATGGCAGACACTGGGTCCTCAAAAGGCCCTGTCCGAAAGGGCGTGTGGGTTCGAATCCCACCCCGGGCATCCCAATTGGACCTGCTCGCCGAACTCGACTCTCTCATCGACGTGGGCCGGCGCGCCCCCGGCAGCGATGCCGAGCGGCGCGCAGCGCTCCACCTGGAGCGGCGCCTCCAGGAGCTGGGCCGCCCGGCCGAGACCGAGCCGGTGGACGCCTGGCCCGGCTGGCCGCTCGCCTACGCGATCCTCGCGACGCTCGGCGTGGTCGCAAGCCTGCTGTCCACGGCTGCGCCGCTCGCCGCGGCAGCGCTGGCCTTCGCGGCGAGCCTGCTCACGTTCCTCGACGCGGCCGTCCTCCTCCCCACCCTGCGGCGCGTGCTCGGGCGCCGTGCCTCGCAGAACGTCCTCTCGTGGGGAGATCGAGAGCGCGCCGGCGCCATCGTCCTCGTGGCACACTGCGACGCTGGACGCGCCGGTCTCGCCGTTGGCCGGCGCGCGGTCGAGCGCCGCGCCGCTCTCGGCCAGCTGATCCGGCATCCCATCGGCGGCCTCGAGCTGCTGTTCTGGGCACAGTTGGCCGTGCTCGTCTCCTGCCTGCTCCGGCTGGCGGGCCTCGATGGCACGCCGCTCACGGCGGTGCAGTTCGTCCCGACGGTGGCGTTGATCGTGGCAGTGGCGCTGCTCATCGACATCGCCATCTCCGGCACGCGAGGCGGCGAGAACGACAACGCGTCAGGACTGGTCGTGGCGCTGCGGCTGGCCGAGCGCTTCGGCGCCGACCGCCTCGAGCACTTTGCCGTGCACGTGCTGTTCACCGGGTCGCAAAAGGCGGGCGCGGCCGGCATGCGTGCCTTCCTCAAGCGGCACGGGCGCGAGCTCGCCCGCGACGGCACCGTGTTCCTCAACGTCGATGCGGTGGGGTCTGGCACGGTGCGCTACACGCGGCGGGAGGGTCCGCTCCTGGCCTTCCGCTCGCACGTCGACCTCGTGAGCCTCTGTGACGAGATCGCCGAGGACGACGACGAGGAGAACGCGTTCGGAGCCCGCCCCATCGTGAGCCGCGCCGCGAGTGACGCCTACGCCGCTCGATCGGCGGGCTATCCGACGATCACGATCAGCTGCCGCGGGCGGCTCGACTACGTGCCGGGGCGGGTGGACGAGGAGGCCCTCGAGCGGGCCGAGGGGTTCTGCGCCGAGCTGATCGAGCGCCTCGACGCGCAGGTCGGCGCGGACCGGATCAGCGCGGCTGAGGAGAGCTGAGCTCGGCGGCGCGGGCCACGAACCAATCGAGGGCGGCGGGGTTCGCTAGCGAGTCCCGGCTCGCCGCGGCGGCCGGATCGGCGCCCTGCAGGATCTTCTTGACCGGAACCTCGAGCTTCTTGTTCGAGAGCGTGCGCGGCACCTCGTCGATCGCGTGGATCTCGTCCGGGACGTGGCGCGGCGAGCAGTTCTCGCGCACCCGTGTGCGGATCTCCGCCTCGAGCTCAGGCGTGAGCTCGGCGCGCGGCACCACGAACAGCAGCATGCGGTCGCCGACGTCGACGACGAGGGAGTCCAGCACATCCGCGACGCCCTCTACGGCCGAGTAGAGCTCGCTCGTGCCCATGCGCACGCCGCCGCGGTTGATCGTGGAGTCGGAGCGCCCGTAGATGACGGCCGAGCCGCGCGAGGTGATCTTGATCCAGTCGCCGTGCCGCCAGATGCCCGGATAGGTGTCGAAGTAGCTCGAGCGGTAGCGCTCGCCGTCGGGGTCGTTCCAGAAATAGAGCGGCATCGATGGCATCGGCCTGCTGATCACGAGCTCCCCCACCTCGTCCACGAGGGGCCGGCCCTCGTCGTCCCAGGACTCGACCGAGGCGCCGAGCGCACGCGCCTGGAGCTCGCCCGCGTAGACCGGGAGCACCGGGCAGGCCCCGACGAAGGCGGTGCAAAGGTCGGTCCCGCCGCTCGTGGAGAAGAGCCAGACCGATCCCAGCTTGTCGTAGACCCACTCGAAGCCCTCTACCGGCAGGGGCGAGCCGGTGGACCCGACGCTCCGCAGGCCTGGCAGCTCGGGCGGCTCCGCGCCAGCCTTCATGCAGGCGCCGATGAAGCCGGCGCTCGTGCCGAAGCAGGTGATGCCCGCGCGAGCGGCGAAGTCCCAGATGCCGTGCGGATCGGGCTGCCCGTCGTAGAGCACGATGGCCGAGCCCGCGAGCAGACCGCCGACCAGGAAGTTCCACATCATCCAGCCGGTCGTGGTGAACCAGAAGAAGCGGTCGTCCTCGGAGAGATCCGAGTGCAGGTTCATCTTCTTCAGGTGCTCGAGCAGGATGCCACCCTGGCCCTGCACGATGGCCTTCGGCAGGCCGGTCGTCCCGGACGAGTAGAGCACCCACAGCGGGTGGTCGAACGGCACGCGCTCGAACGAGAGCTCCGCCGGCTCGGCGAGCAGCGACTCCCAATCCGACGGGACCATCACCGTGTGCTCGAGCGAGGGAATCGCCGCCTCGATCTCGCGCACCCGCGGTCGGCGGTCGAAGTCGCGGCCCCCATAGCGGTAGCCATCGGTGGCGATCAGCAGCTTGGGCTCGATCTGCTTGAAGCGGTCGACCACCGTGGGGGTGCCGAACTCGGGCGCGCAGCTCGACCAGATGGCGCCGATGCTCGCCGTGGCGAGGAAGGCCACAACGGTCTCGGCCACGTTCGGCATGTACGCCGCCACGCGGTCGCCCCGCCCCACCCCCAGCCGCCGCAGCCCGGCGGCGCAGCGTGCCGTCTGCTCGCGCAGCTCGTCCCATGACAGCTCGGCCAGCTGGCGCGATTCGCTCGCGTGCACGATCGCCGTGCCCCCTGGGCGGGCGCGGCGGAACACCTGCTCCGCGTAGTTGACCTCAGCGCCTGGAAACCACTCCGCCCCCGGCATCTCAGCGCTGCCGAGCACGCGGGGCGGCCGCGACCCCACCTCGTACAGGTCCCAGACCGACCCCCAGAATCCCTCGAGGTCCTCGACCGACCAGCGCCAGAGCTCGCCATAGGTCGAGAACCCACGCGCCTTCATGTAGTCCGCCATCTTCGACGGGCCACTGGGCTCCCAGAGCAACTCCCCCTCGCGCATGTGGCGAACATGGTAGGGCGGCCTGGGTAGGTACCGACCATGCGACGAGCACTCGTGACCGGAGCCGCCAGCGGGATCGGACAGGCGATCACCGCCCGACTGGAGGCGGCCGGGGACGCGGTCCTGGCGGTCGACCTCGAACCCGACCCTGCTGCCCCGGGCGAGCCCTTCGAGGCCGACCTGACCACCCGCGCGGGCAACCGTGACGCCGTGGCCGCCGCCGCGAAGCGGTTCGGCGGCCTCGACCTCGTGGTGGCGAACGCAGGGATCCAGCACGTCGCGCCGGTGGAGGAGTTCCCCGAGGACGAGTGGGATCGCCTACTCGCGCTGCTCCTCACGAGTCCCTTCCTGCTGGCCAAGGCGGCCTGGGGCTCGCTGGGCGAATCGGAGTCGGGGCGCTTCATTGCGATCGCCTCGGCGCACGCCCTCGTGGCGTCGCCGTACAAGGCGGGCTACGTGGCGGCCAAGCACGGCGTGCTGGGCCTGGTCAAGACGCTTGCGCTGGAGGGGGCCGAACGCGGCATTCTTGCCACGGCCGTCTGTCCCGGGTTCGTGCGGACGCCACTCGTGGAGGCGCAGCTCGCCGACCAGGCGGAGGCACATGCGATGCCGGAGGAGCGCGTGCTCGAGGAGGTGGTGCTGGTGCCCCACGCGGTCAAGCACCTCCTCGAGCCCGAGGAGGTCGCCGAGCTCGTGGCCTTCCTCGCCGGTCCGGGAGGGGCCGGCTTCAGCGGAGCGGCTGTGCCGATGGATCTGGGCTGGACCGCGCGCTGAGTCGCGCGTCGCGGCGGCGATCCTCATCCGCCACGAGTGGGCGCAGCAGCCCCCGCCCGGCGAGCGGCGCGAGCCCCATCACGAGGAAGGCGGCACGCCACGAACCGTGTGACGCAAGGGCGCCGAGGCCCACCGGCACGAACGCCCCGGCGCCGCGCATCAGGGTGTTCTGAAGGCCCATGGCCCGGCCGGCCTGGTCCCCGCCGGAGATCTCCGCAGCGGCCGTGAAGGACAGCCCGTTCCAACTCATCGCGAGCATGCCACCGCCCATCAGCAGCGGGACCAGGACGCCGTCCGGGGCGTTGGCCAGGGCAGCGGCGGCGAGCAGCATGATGCCGGCGCCGCCCGCCAGCCAACGGAACGGGGCGATGCGCTCGTCGCGCAGGTCGGACCAGCGGCCGGCCACGACCCGGGCGGCGGCACCGCCCAGCTGCACAACCCCGAGGGCGACCGCCGCCGCCGTGGGCGACCAGCCGCGCTCCACGAAGAGGAAGAGCACGAGCAGCGAGGTGAGCCCCACCTGGCCGACGATCAGCAGGGCGCTCGCCCATCCCAGCCGCCAGAGGCGCGGATCGCGGGCCGCGGGTGGCCCGGGCGGGGCGCTCGAGCGGCGCGGCGGCGGATCGCGCAGCCAGATCGCGGCCACCAGCGAGGAGGCGATCAGGACGCCTGCCAGGGTGAGCAGCGCGGCGTCGAGGGAGAACGCCGCGGCGAGCGGCGGCAGCGAGAACGACGCCGCGGCCGCGCCGACCTGAACAGCGGTCTGCCGCAGGCCGAGGGCCAGGCCGCGCTCGGTACGCGGAAACCAGCCGAACACGGCGCGCCCGCTCCCTCCCGTCGCGGCGGCGGCGAACATGCCGGTCACGAGCATGCCGACAAGCAGGGCCCCGTACTCGTCCGCCAAGGCCACGGCCGCCAGGGCGAGCCCGCCGAGCGCGGGCCCGAGGGAAAGCACGGCGCGCTCCCCGATCCGGTCGACCAGGGCGCCCCAGGCGTAGACGGTGAGGACCGTGCCGACCCCGAACGCCGAGAACACCGCCGTGACCTGCACGAGCGACAGCGCGAAGGCGTCCTGGAGGGCCGGC
>Ga0126306_10000615_pt1 | contig 17158 bp, 11 predicted proteins | sample Plot27_FD_92592 | JGI IMG/M metagenome (GOLD analysis project Ga0126306, IMG submission 92592) | Serpentine soil microbial communities from UC McLaughlin Reserve, CA, USA - Plot27 | ecosystem: Environmental > Terrestrial > Soil > Grasslands | place: USA: UC McLaughlin Reserve, Lake County...
ATTCGCCATACGGCTTGCTTGGCGATCGCATGCCGACGCGTGCCCCGATCCGCCTGGGATTCAGGTTCTAGGTCGTCCGCGCACTGGGTGCATTCGCTGCTGGCTACGTCGTCGTCGCCGTACTCCGGCTCGCATCCGTGGCGCCGACAGTTTCGTCGGCAACATAGGGCGTGTGCAGATGGACCGGCTCGGACTTCCGCCGCACGCGCAGGTTGATCGACTCGACGAAGAGCGAGAACGCCATCGCGAAGTAGATGTAGCCCTTCGGGATGTGCGTGTCGAAGCCCTCGGCAACCAGCGACGCGCCGATCAGCAGCAGGAAGCTGAGCGCGAGCACCTTCATCGTCGGGTGACGCTCGACGAACGCGCTGATCCGGCCCGAGAAGGCGAACATGAACCCGACGGCCACCACCACGGCGGCGATCATCACGGCGATATCGTCGGCCATGCCGATCGCGGTGATCACGGAGTCGAGCGAGAAGACGATGTCGAGCAGCAGGATCTGGGTGATCACCGCGCCGAACGACGCGGCGACGCGCGCCGACGCGGCGCCCTCTTCACCTTCGAGCCGGTCGTGCATCTCGTGGGTCGCCTTGCCGATCAGGAACAGCCCGCCGCCGAGCAGGATGAGATCGCGTCCCGAGAGCTCCTGGCCGACGATCGTGAAGAGCGGCTCGGTGAGACCGATCACCCACGAGATCGACATGAGCAGCAGGATCCGCATCAGCATCGCGAGCCCCAGCCCCCAGCGGCGCGCCCGCTCCCGCTGCTCGACCGGCAGCTTCCCGGCGAGAATCGAGATGAAGACCACGTTATCCACGCCGAGCACGATCTCGAGCGCGGTCAGGGTGGCGAATGCTACCCAGGCCTGCGGATCCGTGAGCCAATCCATCTCGTGCCTCGTTCATTGCGTGGAGTGCGTCCAGTCTTCGTCAAAGCTAGGCCGGTAGCACCACGGCGAAAGGCTGTGGAGCATCGCGGTGGACGCAACTGTCGTGGTGATCAGGGTGGCAGTCGCCCACTCCTTCGACGACACGACGGACCGCATCGGGCCTCTGGTCTTGTCCGAGCCGCGCCCTCTGCCCATTCTGCCATCGCTCGCACTACCGGCCGTGCTTCGGCGCCGGCAGCACCACTCCTGACGACCTCGCCATGCCACGTGTCCGTATCTCACTTCTCTGTTGCACCACGCTCACCCTGCTCGGCTGCATGACCGCCACGCGAGTGCCTCAGGTGAGTGCGCCAGAGCTGGCGATCACGATGGACGACCTTCCTGTCCACGGCACACTCCCGCCCGGCGAGACGAGGCTGAGCGTGGCGCAGAAGATCCTCGCCGCGTTCAAGGCCGCGGGGGTGCTCGAGGTATACGGGTTCATCAACGGCTATCAGCTCGAGCGGGAGCCCGGGTCCGAGGCGGCGCTGTCGGCGTGGACGGCGGCGGGATATCCGCTCGGCAATCACACGTGGTCACATCGGAACCTGAATCAGATCAGCGCCCAGGAGTTCGATGCGGAGGTCGAGCGCAACGAGGAGACGCTGCGCCGGTTCGGGGGCGGTGAGCTTCGGCGGTGGTTGCGGTATCCGTATCTGGCCGAGGGGAACGATCCGGCGAAGCGCGACTCGGCGCGAGCCGTGCTGGCGCGGCGCGGGTATCGGATCGCCGCCGTGACGATGGATTTCTCCGACTGGCAGTGGAACGACGCGTTCGTTCGGTGCATGGTGCCGGGACGCGAGTCCGAACTGGCGGCGCTGGATAGCGCGTACCTGGAGAATGTGCGGGAAAGCGCGAACCGATCGCGAGCGCTCGCGCGCGCGCTGTACGGGCGCGACGTCCCATACGTGCTGTTGACGCACGTCGGGATGATGGAAGCGCGGATGATGCCGCGCGTGCTGGAGGCTTATCGCCAGGCCGGCTTCCGGTTCACGACGCTGGAGGCTGCCCAGCGCGACTCGATCTATCGTCGCGACATGGACCCCGGCCAGCCGGCCGGCCCGCCGAGCCTCGAGGCTCGCGCGCGGCAGCGGGGGTTGCCACTTCCGCCCCGCACGAACCGGGCGGAGATGCTCGCCGCCGTGTGTCGCTGACGGGCCCTAGACGATCACATCTTCAGCGTCTTCAGATACGCGGCGCCCTGCACCGTCAGATCCCAGCTCTGCTCGAGGAAGTAGTTCTTCAATCCACCGGCCTTCGCGGCGGCGAAGATCTTCGGCCAATCGAGGCTGTCCTTTCCCACGGCGACGGCGGGCGGCCGTGGCCCTCCCGGCGTTGGTAGCGGCGCGTTCAGGTCCACACCCTGGAGATGCATCGAGATGAACCGCCCTGGATGCTTCTCGAAGTACGTGACGGGATCGCCGACCACCCTCATGGCGGACATCTGGAACTGCATCTTGACGAGCTTGGGATCGAGCAGCTCCAGCAACACCTCGTAGACGAGACGTCCGTCGACCTTCGCCATCTCGAACCCTTCGTCGTGCAGGAACGTCTGCATCCCGGCCCTCGACACCGCTTCGCTGATCCGGTTGTACTCGTCGGCCGCTCGCTTCACGACGTCCATCGTGGCGACACCATTCTCGACCTTCCCGTTCAGCGTCGCGGTGCCCATCTGCGTCATGCCGACGCCGCGGGCCCACTCGATCACCTGCTGCTGGCCATTTCGAAGCTCGTCCAGCGTGACATGAGCACTCGGACAGGTGAGCCCGTGATCCTCGATGATCTTCCTGGTGCGCTTCGCGTCGCTGAGGCTGGCGAATTCGGCGTACCCGGGCGAGCACAGCTCGATGCTTCCGATTCCGAGCGCCGCCATGTCTCGGCAAAGACCGGCGAAGTCGCCGTCCTTGATCCGCTGCCGATGCGGCCAGGTCTGACTCCCGATCGGCATGCCCAATGGATTCATCTTCATCTCTCGTGCAGCAATGGGTAGGAGCGCGGCCGCAGCAGACGTCGCTGCGGACTGCTTGAGAAAGTCTCGTCTCGAGATCTCGTCCATCTCACACCTCTCCGTTCGTCAGCGCCCAGCCGTCGCGATAGTCGCGGCGGAGATACTGATTCGCGTCGCTCGCGTTGGTGAACTCCATGGCCTGCGCGTTCCAGAGCAATGCCGGCGCGCTCTGGTTTGCGCGGAACGTCTTTCGGCTGTATCGGATCGCCGTCCCCGCGAGCGCGATGGCCTCCGCGCAGTTGGCGGCATTGACGAAGCTGCCTGCTGAAGCCGGCCCTCCCTTGACCGCCGCGACCCAATCCGCCGCGAGTCCGATGCCGACATCACGCGGTCTCGGCTGAGGCTCAGCAATACCCTTCGCGGTCCGATACTCCTGCATCTTCTTCGCCGGGATCAACTCGTCGTTCAGGATCATGCCCGCGTCGCCGACAAACAGCGTGCCCGCAGCGGGAATGGACTTTCCCTCGGCCGACAGCTCTTCGGGCGTGAACGGCCGCATGCCTCCGTCGTACCAGTACAGCTTGAGCGGCTGAAACTGGCCGTGGGCAGCGAACTTGAAGCACACGCGGTTGGCGTAGGGAAACGAGTGATCGTTCACCTGGATGGTGCTCACCTGGTCGATGATCCCGGCGCTGGAGTTGGATTGCGCCTCGACGCTGTACGGCACTGGCAGGTCGAGCGCCATGAAGATCGGCCACATGCTGTAGTTCCCCATGTCCGCCATGCTGCCTCCACCGAAATCGTACCAGCCGCGGAAGAGGGCGTGCGTATAGGACGGGTGGTACGGGCGATCGCGCTCCGGTCCTAACCACATCTGCCAATCGAAGTTCGGCGGAATCGGTGGCCGCTCCGTCGGAAGTGGGAGCTCCTGCGGCCAGTACGGCCTGTCGGTCCAGTCGTGGATCTCCTTGAGGTTCCCGATGGCGCCGTCCACGATCATCTGCCGGACGCCGGTGATGGGCCCACGCCAGGCCTGCAGGTGGGTGGCGACTCCGGACTTGCGCGCGGCATCGACGACCATCCGGACTTCGGCAACCCGGTTCGACAGCGGCTTGTGCATGATCACGTGCTTGCGCTTCCGCATCGCGGCGAGTGAGATCGCGGCGTGCAGATGGTCGGGCGTCGTGATCTTCACGCTGTCGAGATCCCTCTCCTTCTCGAGGAGCTCACGGAAGTCGACGTAGCTGGCGACGCTCTTGAACTTCTCCGATGCTCGCTGCTTCGCGTAGTAAGTCTCGATGATCTCCTTCGCCACGTCACGACCGGCCCGGATGCCGGTGACTCCCGCCCCCCAATTGGGATCGCCGAGTGTCCTCCGCACGCTGTCGCGAAGCCCGGTCTTGTCCCAGTCGATGTAGTTCGTCGCGTCCTTGACGGGATCGCAGACCGCGGTGATCTGCACGTCCGGAACCGCGATCCACCGCAGCAGCTCGCGGATCGCCTGAGTGCCGCATCCGATGAACGCCAGCGTGATCTTGTCGCTGGGAGCGACATGGCCGGGACCACCGAGCACGTGCCTCGGCACGATGCTGAACGCTGCTACTCCGGCAGCGGTCGTGGCCAGGAACTCGCGACGATTGATGTCGTCCTTGGGTGCCATGGTGGTCTTCTCTCTCCCGAAGAGGTTTACGGGCTGCGTGGCGTTCCGGGCGGCTTCCCGCGCCGGAAATGGTACGCTGCGTCTTCTCGGTTCGCCGCGTCGGACGCTGCTGCATCGCCATCTCGGCCCAAACATGGCGCGCGCCGGGACCGGCGGATACTCCCGTCCGACTACGGGAGCGCCCCCAGCCTCGCGTGCGCTCGAGCCGGCTCCCCGAGTGCGATCGAGCGTCGTCCCGGCGCGCCTCCTGAAGCCGTTGGGCACCGATGGCACTGCTGTGTACATTCCAGCGTGCATCGGTCTCTCCACTTCCGCCTCGTCGCCGTCGTCGTCGCCCTGCTCGGGAGCCTCTCGGCCTCCGCGTTCGCGCTGACACACGGACTCGTGCATGCGCACCTGGCGCACGAGCACGAGCACGAGCAAGGTGAGCTCGGAGAGCCGCTCCACGATGCCTCGATGCTCGCGTTCGAGGAGCATTCGAGCGACGACCACGCCCACGGTCATCCGTCGCTCGATGCCGTGATTAGCGCGCGACACTTGGGCCGACTCGACCTGCCGAATGTCGACGTGGCGATCCTAACGGCGCCGATCGTCGCTCTTCAAGCGGCCATCATCGTCCGCGCACCACTGCCGGACCACGCGCTTCTCGCACGCCCCGACCCGGGCGGCGGACCTCCGCCTACCCTCCGAGCTCCTCCCATCAGCTGACCTGCGTCGTCGGCGCCTCTCGCACACCCTCGTCCGGGGCTGCGGGCTCGTGTCGGCTGCGCGCCGCGTTCGTCCGTCGCTGCTTCTATCGGAGGCGACGGCCTTGAATCGTGCACCGCGCGGTCGGCATGTCTGCCGGCGCGTGGCGCCGACCGACACGCAAGCTCAGGTCAGCCTTGAATACTTCTCTCGCCGGACACCGCCCGCGCCGCGCCGTCGTGCTCGCGCTGGCCATCGCCGCTGTCACGTTGCGGCCCGATGTCTCACGTGCACAGTTGACGCTCGCCGCGGCCCAGGATGCCGCGCGCCGGAGCAGCCCCGATCTTCGTTCGGCACGCGAAGCGGTCGCCGCCGCGGCTGGCCGGGAGCGTCAGGCAGGTGCGTTCGCGAATCCCACACTGGCATATGGACGCGAGCAGGTCGCTCGCGGTGGCCAGAGCAACGCTCAGGACATCGCGCAGCTCGAGCAGCCGCTGGAGATCGGTGGCCAGCGCGCCGCCCGCCGCTCGTCGGCGGCGCTTCGTCGAGCGGCGGTGGAGGCTCGGCTCGCGGCGACGACGTCTCAGCTCGATTTCGAGGTGGCCCGCGCGTATGCGCTCGCCATCGCGGCGGATCGACGCGCGCGCGTCGCCGAACAGACGACTGGCTCCTTCACGGAAGCGCAGCGTGTGAGCGACCGGCGCCTGGCTGCCGGTGACGTCTCCGGTTACACAGCGCGACGACTTCGGCTCGAGGCCGCGCGCTACGCTGCGCGTCGAGCCTCGGCGGCGCTCGAGCGGCGGTCCACGCGCGTCGCCCTCGCGACCCTGATGGGCCTCACGACGTTGGCAGTCGATTCCCTGGCTCTGCCGACGGAGCTTCAGGAACCCGCCGGCGAGGCGGCCACGCTCCCAGCAACCGAAGACCTGCTCGCACGGGCGGATAGCAGCCGCGCTGACCTGCGTGCGGCCGCACTCGAAGCAGAGGCGGTCGCGGCCGAAGCCCGGTTGACGGCACGAGATCGGATACCGACGCCAACACTGTCCGCCGGCTACAAGGGCGAGCGCGTCGCCGACTCGGTCGGCGGATCCGGCGCGCGCTTCGGCGGGTTCGTCGCGGGGCTGTCGATCCCAGTGCCACTGTTCGACCGTCGCGCGGGCGCGATCGAAGCTGCGACGGCCGATGCACGGCGCGCCATTGCCGAAACCGAGGTCGTGCGCCGCCGCGTGACACGCGAGGTGACGGATGCGGTCGACGCGCTGCACGCGGCCGAGACGCAGCGTGCAGCGCTCGCACCCTACCTCGGTGACGACGCCCGGCTCGCGCTCCGCGCCGTGCAGGTGTCGTACGCCGAGGGCGAGATCACCCTGGCCGAATGGCTCGACGCGGTCCGCGCGTATCAGGACGCCGAGATCACCTACGTCACGCTACAAGCGGAGGTCGCCGTGGGACGTGCGGCGCTCGTGCGCGCCGTCGGCGCCCCGCTCACGACGACTTCCTCGTCCGAGAGATGACTACGATGACGACGACCATGATGGCGCGCCGCGGTGCTGCAACGCTCGCGGCTGTGCTTTCGACCATGCTCGCACTCGACGCGTGCAATCGCGGCGGGGCGACGGACCAAACAGCCGAGGGTGGCGAGCCCGCCGGAGGCGCAATCACGCTGTGGACGGATTCGACGGAGCTCTTCATGGAGCACCCCGCGCTGATCGTCGGCGCGCCGGACAAGTTCGCCGTCCACCTGACCGACCTGACGGACTTCGCTCCGCTCCGGTCGGGGCGCGTCACCATGACGTTCCGACCGCGCGATGGCGGCGCGCCCGTGGTGGTCGTGCAGGACGCGCCGCGGTCGCCCGGGATCTACGGGCCCGCGCCGACGTTCACACGTCCGGGCGTGTACGATCTCACGATCCTCGTCGCCAGTCCGCAGGCGCGAGACAGTCTCACCGTGCCGGGTCTCCGCGTCTACGCGAACGCGGCAGAGGCGCCGAAGGAGGAGGCGGGCGGCGACGCAGGGATCGCCTTCCTCAAGGAGCAGGCGTGGAAGACGCCGGGTTTCCGCACGGAGTTCGCCGTCGAAGGGGAGGTGGCTGGCACCTTCGAGGCGTCCGGGCTCATTCAGCCCGAGGCGGGCCGCTTCGCGCAGGTGAGCGCGCCCGTCGCTGGGCTCGTCGACGCATCCGGAGTCGCGAGCTCGCCGGACCCCGGGCAGCGCGTCGTTCGAGGCCAGGTGCTCGCGGTGCTCGCCCCGTCACTCGGCGAAGGTGGCGGCGCGGCCGTTGCCGAGGCTCGCGCACGTCTGCTCGAGGCACAGGACGAGTATGAACGGGCGCGACGATTGTACGCGGTGGAAGCGGTCCCGCAGCGACGCGTGCATGAAGCGCAGATCCGTCTGACGGCCGCGCGACAGGCGCTGTCGGGATACGGTGGTGGGGCGAGCGGGAGAGTCACGGTGCGCGCTCCGATCACCGGCGTCGTCGCGGCGCGGAGCGTCACACCCGGGAGCCGTGTGGAAGCGGGCGAGCCACTGTTCACGGTGGTCGACGCGTCGGTGGTGTGGCTCCGAGTGAATGTGCCGGCGGCCCAGGCTCCGAACGTCTCGCGCACGGCCGGCGTCGAGTTCCGAGTCGAGGGATCACCGCGCCTCTACACGGCACGCCGCGTGGTGTCGGTGGGCAGTGTGATCGACTCGCTCTCACGAACGGTGCCGGTGCTCTTCGAAGTCGCGAACCCGGATGGCTCGCTCAAGGTCGGCGCGAACGCGACCGTCGCGGTGCGCACGGGGCTCCGCCAGCGAGGCGTCGTGCTTCCCGCGTCCGCGGTGCTCGACGAAGACGGGCGACCCATCGTGTACGTCCAGCCCGAGGGCGAGCGCTTCGAGAAGCGTGAGATCGCCGTCGGAGGGCGAGAGGGCGACCGCGTGCTCGTGCGCGCGGGGCTCGAGGCCGGTGAGCGCGTCGTGACCGGCGCGGCGTATCAGGTGCGTCTCGCGTCGCTCTCATCGAGCGCGCCAGCGCACGGCCACGAGCACTGAGGCGACGACCATGCTGAACAAATTGATCGCGTGGTCCCTCACGCATCGGGTGGTCGTTCTCGCGCTCGCCGTGGTGACGCTGGTGGCCGGTGCCTGGACGGCGCATCGCATGCCGGTCGACGTCTTCCCCGATCTCACAGCCCCCACGGTCACGGTGCTCACCGAGGCACATGGCATGGCGCCGGAGGAGGTCGAGGCGCTCGTCTCGTTCCCGATCGAGACGGCGGTGAACGGCGCGACGGGTGTCCGTCGCGTGCGCTCCTCGACCGCACAGGGCATCTCGGTCGTGTGGATCGAGTTCGACTGGGGCACGGACCTGTTCCGCGCCCGGCAGATCGTCGCCGAGAAGCTGCAGACGGTCGCGACCGCGCTGCCAGAGGGCGTCGCCGCGCCGGTGCTCGCTCCGGTCTCCTCCGTCATGGGCGAGATCCTGATGGTAGGTCTCTCCGGGCCACAGTCACCCACCGAGCTTCGAACGGTCGCCGACTGGACGATCCGTCGCCGTCTGCTCGCCGTGCCCGGCGTGGCCCAGGTCGTTCCGATCGGCGGTGACGTGAAGCAGTACCAGGTTCTCCCCGATCCGGCGCGCATGCTCGCCGCAGGCGTGACGCTCGATCAGGTCGTGCGCGCGGCGGAAGGCTCGAACGCCAACGCGTCGGGGGGCGTGTACATGGACCGTGGCCAGGAGTACGTCGTCCGCGGCATCGGCCGCGTGCGCTCGGCCGAGGACGTGGCACAGACCGTCGTCACGGTGCGGGGCGGTATTCCGGTGCTTCTCTCGCAGGTCGCCGAGGTGCGCGTCGGGACTGCACCCAAGTACGGCGACGGCTCCGTCAATGCGCGCGCGGGCGTGGTGCTCGCGGTGCAGAAGCAGCCTGGGGCGAACACCCTCGAGCTCACCGAGCGGATCGGGCGTGAGCTCTCCGGCATTCAGGCGACGTTGCCCAAGGGCATGAAGGTGCACACGGACCTGTTCCGCCAAGCGGATTTCATCCGCATCGCCGTCGACAACGTCGTGGAGGCGCTGCGCGACGGAGCGATCTTCGCCATCGCGGTGATCTTCCTCTTCCTCTGGAACGTGCGTGCGACGGCGATCTCGGTCGTGGCGATCCCGCTGTCGCTCGTCGTGGCCATCTTCGCCATGAAGCTGCTCGGGATCTCGATCAACACGATGACTCTCGGCGGAATGGCTGTCGCTGTAGGATCAGTGCTCGACGACGCCATCGTCGACGTCGAGAACGTATTCCGTCGGCTGCGCGAGAACCATCATCTCCCGGAGCGCGAGCGACGACCGGCGCTCCGCGTGATCTACGACGCATCGCGCGAGGTGAGGGCGAGCATCGTCACGGCGACGCTGATCGTCATCGCGGTTGCGCTCCCGCTGCTCTTCCTACCGGGCGTCGAGGGACGGCTGCTCCGGCCGCTCGGCATCGCCTACATCGTCTCGATCCTCGCCTCGCTCGTCGTCGCGGTGACGGTGACGCCGGTGCTGTGCGCGTACCTGCTGCCTGACTCCAAGGCGGTGCGGGAAGAGCGCGAGAGTCGAGTTACCACCTGGCTGAAGGCGCGGTACGCGCGGGCCCTCGAGCCCGTGCTCGCGCATCCGCGGCGCGTGCTCGCCGGCGCGGTCATCGCCTTCGCGGCGAGCCTCGTGGCGCTGCCCTTTCTCGGCAGCGCGTTCCTCCCCGAGTTCAACGAGGGGGCGCTCACGGTTTCGGTGGTTACCGTGCCGGGAACTTCGCTCGAGGAGTCGAGCGCCATCGGCCAGCGCGTCGAGCGCATCCTGCTCGCGAATCCCGCGGTCCTCAACACCGATCGGCGTCAGGGCCGAGCGGAGCTCGATGAGCACGCGCAGGGCGTGAACGCTGCCGAGATCGACGTGACGCTCAAGGAAGGGGTCGAGAAAGAACCGCTGTTCGAGTCACTTCGCGCCGAGTTCTCCGTCATCCCTGGCACCAACGTCACGATCGGACAGCCCATCGGGCACCGCATCGACCACATGCTCAGTGGGACGCGGGCCAACATCGCGGTGAAGATCTTCGGTCCGGATCTCTCCCGGCTCCGGCAGGTGGGAGGGCAGGTGCGCGACGCGATGCAGGCGGTGCCCGGCGTGGCCGACCTACAGCTCGAGCAGCAGATGGACGTACCGCAGCTCCAGCTCCGCGCCGACCGTGGAGCGCTCGCTCGATACGGGATGACCGTTGGTCAGCTCGCCGAGGCGATCGACATCGCGCTGAACGGGGAGACTGTGTCGCAGGTGCTCGAGGAGGGCCGGAGCGTCGATCTCGTGGTGCGCTTTCCCGAAGCACTGCGAGCCGACGCGGAGGCGATTGCTGCCGTGTCGTTCGACACGCCGACGGGGCAGCGCGTGCCGCTCTTCCAGCTCGCGAATGTGACCGTGACGCGAGGGCCCAACACGATCTCGCGGGAGAACGTGCAGCGAAAGATCGTCGTGCAGGCGAACGTCGCGGGGCGAGACCTGGGGAGCACGGTTGCGGACATCCAGCGCGTCGTGGCCGAGCGGGTGCCGATGCCTGCCGGATACTTCGTGGAGTACGGTGGTCAGTTCGAGGCGCAGGCCGACGCGACGCGCACGCTCGGCGCGCTTTCGGCGCTGGCCATCGCCGCGATCTTCCTGCTGCTCTACGGGGAATTTCGCTCGGGGCGGACGGCCGCCCTGGTGATGGTGAATCTCCCGCTCGCGCTCATCGGAGGCGTCGTGGCGATTCTGCTGACGGGGCGGGTGGTGAGCATCGCTTCGCTCGTCGGCTTCGTCACACTGTTCGGGATCGCCGCACGGAACGGTATCCTGCTCGTCGCGCATTACCGGCATCTCCTGGGCGAGGGCGTGCCGTTCCGGGAGGCCCTCGTGCGTGGATCGATCGAGAGGCTGGCTCCGATCCTCATGACCGCGCTCTCGGCCGGTCTCGCTCTCATCCCGCTCGCCCTTGGTGGTGGTGAGCCGGGCAACGAGCTGCAGACGCCGATGGCCATCGTGATCCTCGGTGGACTGCTCTCGGCGACGGCGCTCAACATGGTCGTGTTGCCCGCGCTGTACTGGATGTTCGGAGAGCGCGAGGTGGCAGTCCACGGCGCGGCAGAGATGGAGGAGGAGTTGCTGGACGAGCGGGTGAGCGCGCCGTCTGGAGGGCTGCGGCCGATCCCGAGCGCGGGATGAACGCGGCGCATGGGCCACATGCGACCGTGGGCGAGGCGTGATGGATCGCAACTGCAACGCGAGAGAGCGTGCGCTCGGCGCTTAGAAAACGCTAAGGGAACGCAGAGAAGGAAACGGCAGAGATTGTCATGACATCGCTTCTGGCTTGCGCGCACCCGGCATGCTATGGTCTGGACCCCGGGCATTCCCGATGCAGGGCGCGCCGAGTCTCTCGAAGCAACGTCGCGTTGCCTCGCTGCACGCGGCAAGGAGCACCAGCATGCCAACTCCGTCCCAGACGCCCCTCACTCCATTCACGAGGGACATCGTCGGCCGCTACGTCTGCAACGGTCTCGACGAAGCCACCAACAGCACGACCGGCGATCCCGATGCACGACCGTTCGATCTGATCGTCATCGGCGGCGGTTCGTTCGGCACCGTGCTCGCCGCGCGCCTCGCACGTCGCGACGTCACCGGCGCGCACCGGATCCTCGTGCTGGAGGCAGGGCCGCACACGTATACCGAGCACGTGCAGAACCTCCCACCCGGTCTCGACTCCGGCGAGGTGTGGGGTGTGCCCTGGAACTCGGATAGTCCGCAGAGCTGGAATCAGCGGTTCCCCGGACTGGCGTACTGCCTGGGTGGACGCTCGGTGTTCTGGGGTGGGTGGTCGCCATACTTCATCGACAGCGAGCTGCCGGCGAGCGCATGGCCGGCGAGCGTGGTGCACGACCTCACGAAGCCCGTCGTGAAGACAGGTGGGCGGATGCTCTCCTACCTCGATCACGCCGCCGACCAGATCGGCACCGCGGAGACGAACGACTTCGTGAGCGGCCCACTGCACACGCTGCTGCGCGACCGACTGTTCAGTGGGCTGAAGGCGCGCCCAGCGTCTCCGCAGCTCACGCTCACCGGGAACCGTGGCTCGCTGAAATCAGCGAATGATCTGGAGGCGCCACTCGCGGTGCAGTCCTCATCGCCGCGCCCGGGCTTCTTCCCACTGAACAAGTTCAACGCCGTGCAGCTGCTCGTCCGCGCGGCGCGCCTGTCGCGCAGCGAGGCCGAGCAGAGCGCGCGCGGCGACGAAGCGGCGATCAACCGCAGGCGTCGCTTCATGGTAGTGCCGAACGTCCATGTGATCCGACTCGAACGGAACGTAGACGGCAACGGGCGACGCATCGCGCGGATCGTGACGAACCAGGGCGTCGTGGACGTGCCGGTGCAGGGGAAGGTGTTCGTCGCCGCCGGCACCGTGGAGAGCACGCGTCTCGCGCTGCTCTCGCTCCCGAACGCGCACGGGCTGATCGGGCGGAACCTCATGGCGCATCTGCGGTCGAACCTGACCATCCGCATCCCGCGCGCATCGCTGGAAGCCGCCGCGCCCGGGCTCTCCAAGGAGCTCGCCGTCTCCGCGCTCTTCGTCAAGGGCGTGTTCAACCACGCGGACGGAAGCCCGGGACATTTCCACGTTCAGATCACGGCGTCGGGCGTCGGGAAGCTCGAGACGGGCTCGGAGGCAGAGCTGTTCAAGAAGATCCCGAACATCGACGAGCTGGATCGCTTCCGGGATCTCACCGATCAATATGTCGTGATCACCCTGCGCGGCATCGGTGAGATGACCGGCGACCGCACATCGGCCGATCCACAGAATCGTATCACGCTGGATTGGCAGGGCACGCAGGGCCCCTTCGACTACGGTACACCGCGCGCGCTCGTGCGTCTCGAGGCGGGGCCGAAGGACGCGTCGGATCCTCGCGGCTCGCGCGACCTCACGCTCTGGGACGCGATGGACGCCGCCTCCGACGAGCTCGCGCTGATCTTCGCGAATGGGAAGGCGGCCGATCTGCAATATCTCCGGGCTGCCGGCACGCCGGCGGTGTCGTGGTGGGACCCGCAGCCCCCGACCGCGAGCGAGCGGCGCGATACGTTGAGCTCGACGCACCATGAGGGCGGCACGTTGTGGATGGGCGACGATCCGGCGACCTCGGTGACCGACGAGTGGGGACGCTTCCACGAGTCGGACAATCTGTACGCCGTCGGTCCCTCGGTCCTTCCCACGCTTGGGTCGCCCAACCCGATGCTCTCCGGAGTCGCGCTGGCACGCCGCACGGCGGACCACGTGCTGCCCGCGGCGGCGATCACGCCGCCGGAGCCGGACTTCCGCATGCTGTTCGACGGCACGCTCGGCACGTTCCAGCAGTGGCGCGCTGCCGGCCCGGGAACGTTCGCGCTCCTCGACGGGACGATGGTCGGGCAGCCGTCGGGTGACCACACCGTGTACTACTACGCACCCGAGGCGTTCGCCGACTTCATCCTGCGCCTCGAGTTCCGCACGACCGACCTCGGAGACAACTCGGGGGTGTTCGTGCGCTTCCGAAGCCCGCTGCCCGCATGGCCCGATCTCGGTGATGCACGCATTCTGGGCAACCGCGCGTGGGTCGCGGCCCTCACCGGCTTCGAGGTGCAGATCGACGACTGGGCACGCCCCGCGGGGCTCGACAAGCACCACACGGGCGCGATCTACGACATACCGACAGGTCAGAACGGAGAGCCGCGCGCACAGGAGTTCCAGCGCGGGCCGGACCTGGTACCCGGCAACTGGAACACGCTCGAGATCTCGGTCGTCGGTGACCGCTACACGGTCATTCTCAACGGGGTGCGCACGTCGGAGTTCGTGAATCCCGATACGGCGCGTGGGCAGTCGTCGGAGAGGAACGCTGCCTCGGGCTACGTCGGCATCCAGGCTCACTCGGGTCGCGTGGCGTTCCGCAACATTCGCGTCAAGCCGCTCGCGGTGCCGGTGAGCACGCCGGTGAGCGCCAGCGTGACGACTGAAACGGCGGTACCTGTCAGCCCGCCGATGATCGAGCCACCACCGCAGCGACGCATTCCGAAGTGATGATCACCCCCGCTCGGCGGCGTTGCTTTTCCTGGCGCCGCCGAGTGGTTCCCGCGGCGACGCTGACAGGTCGCGCCAATTGGTCGTTAGCACGCTCCGGTACGACTCGCTCTCCGTCATCACCTTCACGAGCTCTGCATCCAGGCGTCCCGCCGCGGCTTCCTGCCGCAGCATCGCGAGCGCCTGGTCCACCGGTACCGACGGCTTGTACGGACGGTCCGATGCCGTGAGCGCGTCGAACATGTCGGCCACGGTGATGAGGCGCGTCTGAAGCGGGATCTCGTCGCCCTCGAGGCGTCGCGGATACCCTTCGCCGTTCAGAAGCTCGTGGTGCCCGTACGCGAACTCGACTACGTGCTTCAATTCTTCGGTCCATGGAATGGTGGACAAGTACTGTCGCGTCGCCGTGACATGCGACTCGACCTCGGCGCGCTCCCGATCATCCAGCGTGCCCTTTGATATTTGGAGGTAGTGCAGCTCCTCCGGCGTGAGATAGGGCGCGATGGTGCCGCCGGGTCGCTCGTAGGTGCGCTGGGCGACGACGAGCAGCTCGGCGGCGGTCGGCGCGTCCAGAACGGTGGGCTCGTTTGCGGTGCGCACGAGCTCACGAAATGCTTCGAGCTCCTTCAGCCCGGCAGCGAGCGCCTCCTCGCCGTTCTCGGTGCTCGAGCGGTTTCGCCTGCGGCAGGATTGGAGCTCCAGGGTTCTGGCAATCAGGTCGAAGCGCGCGTCGATGCGCTCCCAGAGCGCCGGCGGAAGCTTCTTCGCCTTCAGCAAGACTTCTTCGCGCACCGCGATCTTTCCGATATCGTGCAATAGCGCCGCGACGTGCAGCTCGCGCATCTGCGCTGGCGAGAAGCGAACATCGCGATACGGGCCGTCCCCCTTGCGTTGGACAGCCTCGGCGAGGGCGGTCGCCTGGGCCGCGACGCGCAGCGAGTGACCGGCCGTGGCCGGGTCGCGAAGGTCGATCGCGCTGACGGACGCCTCGGCGAAGCTCTCGAACGCACGTTTGATCTGCGCGTGGAGTGTCACGTTCTCGACCGCAGCGGCGGCCTGGCTCGCCAGCATCCGGGCAAGGCGAACCTCGCGTTCGGAATACTCGATCACGTACCGGTCGGCTGCCTCCTTGGTCGTGATCATCGCGCGCGGATCCGTTTTGCGATTGACGCAGACCAGCAGCCCCAGCACGCGATCGCGCTGGTCGATCATCGGTATCACGAGCATCGATCGGCGTCGATAGCCGTAGCGCTCGTCGAACTCGATGTTCAGCTCGAAGACGGCGCTGTGCGGCAGGTTGTACGCATCGGCGACGACGACCGGCTGTTTGAGGAGAGCGGCGTGGCCGACGATGCTCGTGTCGTCCACGGGATAGCGGGACGCTGGCGAGAGGAAGTCGCCGTCGATCGAGTCGAACGCGTACAGCACGGGACGGAGCCACTGGCGACCGTCCTCATCCTCGCGGATGAGAAGTAGGCCCCCTCCGTCGCTGTGGGTGAGTCGCTTGCACTGGCCCACGATCAGGCGGAGCAGCGCCTTGCGATCGTGCTCACGCATGAGTCCACTACCGATTCGGCTCAGCTCCTGGAACTCGGCTTCGGATCGTGTGGCCGCAATGCGTGCGGTGGCGACCTCGCATGCCGCTCGGAGAACCGCGCGCCTGGCCGCTGCGTCCGTGATCCCGGCGATCGACAGGTCCGCGCGACGGCCCAGGGTAGACGCTGCGGGTTCGTCGGTCGCGACGATGACGACATGGTCGGGCACGGCGCTCGCGTCGCCGACGCGCTCGACGAGCGAACCGTCGACGAGCAGCACCGACGCCGAGGTGACGACGGTAGCGGACCCGAGCAGCTCCTCAGCCGGTCGGCGCGGGAGCTCACCATTGTCGGACGCGATGCCGCGCCCAGCGTACATCACGCACGTGGGCGCGTCACGTTCGCGCTCGGCCTCATTCGCCATTGGTACGGCACAGGTACCAGGTCCGTGTCCGTCCAGGATAACCCGACGAGCTCGCGAACACTGGGGCTCCTCTACGGGTCCACACCATTGGTCGCGCGGCGACCGGCAGGGCACACCTGGAACGACGCGCTGGATCGCGGCACGATGACCAGAGGCGACTGGCGACGCGATTGAGCCAAAGGCCAACATCATGACGGAACAGTCGATATTCACGATCGGTCACTCGACACGATCGAGCGATGAGCTCCTCGATGTGCTGGAGTCGTACGACATCGAACTGCTCGCCGACGTGCGCAGGATGCCGGGTTCGCGCCGGCTGCCGCAATTCGACTCGGCGACGCTCGAGCGGTCCCTCTCCGATCGTGCGATGGACTACTGCTGGATCACGCAGCTCGGGGGTCGAAGGCGACCCGGGCCGGCGTTACCCCCCGATAGTGGTTGGCGGCACCCGGCGTTCCGAGCCTACGCTGACCACCTGGCCTCCGAAGAGTTCGCCGAAGGATTGTTCGAGCTGCTGATGCTGGCGCACGGGCGGCGGACGGCGATCATGTGCGCGGAAGTGCTCTGGTGGCGTTGCCACCGTCGTCTCATCGCCGACGTGCTCGTGGTGCTCGGATGGACGGTCGTTCACATCTTCAGCGCGGAGAAGCGGGAGCTGCATCGGCTCGCACCGCCCGCTCGGATGGTCGGCACGGAGCTCTCCTACCGAGCCGAGCTCGCCGGCGCCTGAAGTGCAGGGCGTGAATCGCCTCGACTCCCGCCCTCCGAGTGACGCCATCGGAGAATAAGTCAAGAGAAATCTTGACAAATATCTGTCCTGCTGTCATTCTCCTGGCGAGCGACGGAGCAGATCCGAGCACCGTCGAGTGTGCTTTCCTCTTGG
>Ga0126306_10000616_pt1 | contig 17157 bp, 15 predicted proteins | sample Plot27_FD_92592 | JGI IMG/M metagenome (GOLD analysis project Ga0126306, IMG submission 92592) | Serpentine soil microbial communities from UC McLaughlin Reserve, CA, USA - Plot27 | ecosystem: Environmental > Terrestrial > Soil > Grasslands | place: USA: UC McLaughlin Reserve, Lake County...
CCGAGCAGGTAGTTGAGCGCGTGCAGCACGGGCGACGCGTGCGGCTTCACGCTCACCCGGTCGGGCGCCTCGAGCACGCCGAACCACAGGGCCGTCATCAGCGAGACCATCGACGCGCTGGAGGCCTGGTGCCCGCCGACCTTCACGCCCGAGCGGTTCACCCGGACGCGGTTGGCGTGGTGGACGATCGAGGTCGCGAGCCAGAGCACGCGCCGCTGGACCTCGTCGAGCACCGCGAGGTCGAGCTGCGGCTGTGAGGCGGTCGGCGCTGCCACTCCGCGCCAGCGTAACGGGAGGGGTGCGAGGATGGACGCGATGGACGACCCGGTGCGCGTCGACAAGTGGCTCTGGGCCGCGCGCCTGGTCAAGACGCGCGCCCTCGCCGTCGAGGCGATCAAGGGCGGCCGCGTCGAGGTCAACGGCGAGCGCGCGAAGCCGAGCAAGGAGCTCCACCCCGGCGACCGTGTCGAGCTCGCCAAGGGCCGGCTGCGCTTCTCCCTCGTGGTGCGCGCCACGTCGACGCGGCGTGGCCCTGCGAGCAAGGCGGCGCTGCTCTACGACGAGACCGCGGAGAGCCGCGCGGCGCGCGAGCGGCTGGCGGCCGAGCTGCGCGCCGAGCGCGCGGCCGGGCCGCGTGACGGCGGCCGGCCGACCAAGCGCGATCGGCGCAGGCTCGAAGCGGCGCGGCGCCGGCGCGCGTAGCCGCGCAACGCGCGTTGCAGCGCGCGAGCCGGCGCCCGCCCGCGGCTACGGTCCGCCCCCTGCGGTTCCGCCTCACAATCGCGATCCTCGCCGCACTCAGCGCGTGGCCGCCCGCTCCAGCCCCGGCGCAGAGCAAGTCGTCGCTGCGCGATCGCATCGAGCGCGGCCGCGAACGCGAGCGCGAGCTGTCCGGCGCCGTCGCCCGCCTCGGGGCGCTGGTGGCGCGTGCCGGCCGCGAGGTCGAGATCGTCCAGGGCCGGTTGAACGACGTCGAGGCCGACCTCGTCGCGGCCGAGTCGCGCCTGGCCGACACGGGCGCCGACCTGCGCTCGGAGCGGATCCGGCTCTCGCGGCTGCGGCGGCGGCTCGCCGCGGGCCGCGCGACGCTCGCCGCCCAGCTCGTCGCCACGTACAAGTCGGACCCGCCGGACATCGTTTCGCTCGTGCTCGGGTCGCGCAGCTTCGCCGACCTGCTCGAGCGCGTCGAGTTCGCCAAGCGCATCAGCAAGCGGAACTCGGAGGTCGTCGAGCGCGTCCGAGTCGCGCGCGCGGACACGCAGCGCGAGGCCGCGGTGCTCGCACGCCTGGAGGTCCGGCGACGCCAGGACGCCCAGGCGGTCGCCCGGCGCCGCGATGCGCTCGCGAGCATGCGCGACGGGCTGGCGCAGCGGCAGGCAACGATCGTGCGCGCCCGTGGGGCCCGCGCGGGCGCGCTCGCCGGGACCCGCTCGGGCCGCCGTGCGGCGCAGCGCTCGCTCAGCCGCCTGCTCGCGGAGCGCGAGCGCACGGCCGCGGCCGCGAGCGCCGGACCCGGCGGCCCGTGGGCGATCCCATGGCCGATCGTGCAATGCGAGTCCGGCGGTCAGAACCTGCCGCCCAACGGCGCCGGCGCATCGGGCTACTACCAGCTGCTCGGCTCGACCTGGCGCGGGCTCGGCGGCTCGACGCCGCACGCCTACCAGGCGACCAAGGCCGAGCAGGACCGGCTCGCCGCGCAGCTGTGGGCGGGTGGCGCCGGCGCGCGCAACTGGGTCTGCGCGGGGCTGCTCTAGCTGGGTGTGCCGCGGCGGAGGTGTTCCGGTCCTCAAGCGGGCTCGTCCGACGCGGCCGGCCGATATCGGCCGGCCGCGTCGAAACTCCGATCAGCGCATCCGGAAGTCCGCTGCGTGCGACGTCCCGTCCGCCAGCTTCAGCACGAGCTGACGGCAGGTACCGGTCGAGCTGCGGTCCGTCTTCCAGATGTAGGAGTACAGGCCGCTGACGGTGTCGTAGGAGAGCTGGCTGGCGCCCGCCGTCACCGTCTCCTCGATGTCGTCGACGCTGCCGGTCGTGCAACCGACCCTCTGCGAGATCGGCGAGCCGCCGGCCAGGATCGCCAGGCCCTGGTCGCCTCCCAGGCTGAACTTGACGGGCACCGAGCTGCCGGCGCGGACGGCATTGACGGTCGGCTGGTTGTCGACCGGCGAGAAGAAGCCCGCGAAGCGCCAGATCACGGCGTACGCCGAGATCTCCGAGTCCTCGTTGCCTGCCTCGTCCGTAACGCGGTAGGTGACCGGGTGCTCGCCCACCGCGCCCGTCGCCGTTCCAGAGACGGTGGCCGTGCAGTCCTGGTTGTTCGTCAGCGACAGTCCGCTCGGCAGCCCGGTTGCCGTGAACGTAAGGTCACCGCAGCCGGAGTCGGTGTCAGACGCTCGCAGGGTGTACGGCGGCGCCGGCTCCTGGTACACGACCGTCTGCGCCGTGACGGCCTCGAGGACCGGTGCGGGCGTCAGGACGTTGGTGTCTCGCGCGGTCTGGACATCGAGCTCGGCCGGCGGCACGTCGGGGTGCTCGCCGTCCTGGAAGCTCGATGTCGTCTGGAACGGCAGGCTTGCGATCACCTGGGGCCAATCGGCGAAGCCCGAGAGCGTAGTCTGGCCCCCCTCGCCGTTGATGTTCACCGCGACGGGGCTCGTAGCGTTCCCGAACGCTCCGTCGCAGTTCCAGTCGACCGCACCCGTGGCCGCCGTCTGCGTGGTGCCGCCGGCGGGGCAGAAGAAGAACGTGCTGTCCGTGCCGTCCTGGACCCCGAGAGCCTCGTTGAGCGACGCCTCGTTCAGGGGCGCCAGCGCGCTCCGGGAGTAGTCGATCCGGTTCGCGGTCGGGATCCCGCGCAGCTGGAAGGCGTAGTTCATCGCGCTCAGGTAGTTCGGCTTGCGATTGACGCCGTCGTTGCCGCCGTGCTGCAGCCCGAGGTTGTGGCCGAGCTCGTGGACGATGGTTCCGGCCTCCTGCTGCACCGTCGGCGACCCGGCGCCCCAGAGTCCGAACGATATGTAGAAGTCGTTGCCGGGCAGCTCGCCGCATCCGCTGAACCGCTGGTTCGCATTGGTCAGCGCCGCCTCGTTCTCCACGTGGATCGCGAGCGCGTAGTGGAACGCGAACCGGCGCACGTCGGGGTTCGCGAGATTCGCGGCCTTGACCGTGTCGAAGTCGCCGAACGCCGTGCCCGCGGTGCTCGAGCCGCAGCCCGCCGCGGCGCCGTTGAAGTTCAGGACGTTGCTGTGGGCGACCGCGTTGCTCACGTCGATGTGGACGGTGATGCCGTTGACGCCGTCGGGGTTCGTCACGGACGGGTGATTGGCGAACGCGGCGATCGCGCCGGTGATCGACGCGGCCTGCGGCCGATGCGTGTGCGTATCGCCGGCGGCGCAGTCGCCGCCGGCCGTCGCACACGCCAGCCAGTCCATCTCGATGTAGACGTCCTTGTGGCGAGGATCCGCACGCTCGCCGGCGTCGGTCGTGTCGCCGTCGCCGTTCTGGTCGATCCCGTTCGAAAGCTCCTGCTCGCCGGGATCGCCCGTGTCGCCATCGTTGTTGGCGTCGATGCCGAAGCGCTCCCAATCGTCGAACAGCCCGTCCTGGTCGGTGTCCCCGTCTACACGCAGGATCGCGACGGCGTCGTTGAAGTCGCCGTCGCCGAGGTCGACGTCGTCCTCCCACTCGAGCTTGTACGCCCGGTTGTCGAGCGTGGCGTCGCCGTCGAACATCTCGGTCACGCGCATGTGGTCATCGCCGTCGGAGTTCGCGCTCGGATCGCTCGACCACGTGAAGGTGCCGCTTCCGGTCGTTGCCACGAGCTGGAAGCGGAACTCCGTGTTCGCGGCGAATGTTCCGAGGGCGACGCGGGTGCCAACGCGGCTAGCGCGCGTGTCGAACAGGAACCGGTTCTGGGGAGCGGTGAGGGACACCGAGTTCGTGAAGGCCGCGTCCTCGAACGCGAACTCGACGCTCACGGCCCCGGCTGTGGGGATGGTCACGTTGGACGCGAGCGCGGAGGTCGTCGCGGGACCCAGAAGCACCGTGACACGGCCACTAACGCCGTGACGAGGCATGCGCTGCGCGCATGGCGGCGTGTACCCGGGCGGCTCGCGGGCTGCTGACGCACTGGGACTCCTTCCCATTTGAGGCGAGCCGCCGAAGGGGGAGCGGCTCCGAGCGACCGGGCCGATGAGCGAGCCCGTGCTGCTGCATACAGGGCAGCAGGGCGACGCTAGCCGCGGCTGGCGCCGACCGCAACGCGTCTCGCCCGCGACCGCGCCGGGGGAGGCGGCCGGTCGCGTTTCGCCCCCAAAGTGGGAAATCACCGTCCGACGCAGGTCCGGTCTCCGGCACCCGCGCCATGGAATCCAGAGGTCGGCCGCGAGCTCCCGACAGAGCCGGCCCTTACTGGGTGTCCGCGTGCTGACCTCGAGTTCGGGTCCGCGAGCTTGTCGCTGCGCCTACCGCGTCCAGTCCGGGTACGCGGCGTCCTCGACGAGCACCTTTGGCGCGCCGCCGCGGTAGGGGACGCTGACGACGTCGTGCGCGCCCGCCGGGTCCCAGCCGCCGGTGTGCGCGAGGACCCGTCGGCCGTCGGCCGAGAGGTCGAAGCCGACGAGGCCGGTCTCGAAGTCGTCGGAGAGCGCGCGCGACTTGCCGGTGCGCATCGCCACGGTGAAGCCGAGCTCGGTGTTCTGGCCCGTCAGCACCGTCAGCAGGCGGCGCGAGTCGGCGGAGACCTCGAGCGGGACGAGCCCGCTCACGAGCTTCGGGATCATCAGGTTGGTGAGCCGGCGCAGCGCGCCGCCGGCCGGGTCGACCGCCCACAGGTTGTACGCGGGAGCGTCGTGCCTGCGGCGCTTGAAGCGGTCGAAGACGATCTCCTGCGGACCCCAGACGGGGTTCAGCGCTCGCCCGAGGTCCGTGATCCGCACGAGCGGCCTGCCGCCCACCGCGGGGCCCGTGTAGAGGTCGCTCGGCGCCTGCAGCCTGTCCTTCTCCGCCTTGCCGACGACGATGCTCTTGGAGTCGGGCGAGAACGAGTAGCCGCGGATCGGACCCTGGGCGGCGACGTGCAGCCGGCCGGACGACACGTCGTAGACGCGCACGCGCCTGCCGCCGGCGATCGCGCCGAGCTTGCTCGAGTCGGGCGAGAAGCGCAGCGACGCGAACGAGCGTGAGCGCATCACGAGCCGCTGCGATCCCGCCTCGAGCTTCTGCAGTACGACGGCCTCCAGCTCCGACGCGCCGGACGGCACCGTGACGAACGCGACCCATTGCCCGTCGGGCGAGATCGTCGGAGCGCGGCCGATGCCGAGGCGGCGCGCATCCTGGCCCTTGTCGGTCGCGACGTACACGGCCGGCTCGGCGCCGCCGGCGCCCTTGACGTAGACGAGCGCGGCCTGCGCCGGAGCGGCCAGGATGGCCGCTGCGAACAGGGCAGCGAGGATCGCGGTCGTGCGCATGCGCATCAGAACACGTTCGAGGGCGAAAGGTTCCGGCCTGCCGCCGCTCAGCCGACCGGCTCGGCCGCGCACGACGCGGCCGAGCGCTGTGCGGCGTCCCAGAGCTCGTGGCCGGCCAGCGCCTCCTCGGGCGTGACGCAGCCGAGCCGGTCGCCCAGCGCGCCCGCGCGCTCGGCCAGGAACGCGGCCCACATCTGCAGGATCGCGTCGGAGAAGCCGAACTCGAAGATCGGCCCGGTCACCGTGGGGAACGCCGACTGGCTGCCGGTCTCGAGCCGCTCCCACAGCTGGCGGCCGTCGCGCACGGCGAAGCGGCGGACCGCCTTCGGGCTCGCCGTCGAGAAGTCGACGCCGCCGTCCATGCCGAGCGCGCGCAGCCGCCAGGTGTTCGTCTCGCCGGGGGCGATCCGCTTGGTCTCGAGCGTCAGCGGGAAGCCGCCCGCGTCGACGTGCAGCGTCGCGTTGTCCCAGGTGTCGCAGGCGACCCGCTCGCCGCCCGGCCCCCGCCGCTCGGTCACGATGTCCTGCAGCACGGCATACACGCTGCGCGGCCGCCAGCCGAGCCGCAGCGGCAGGTGCACGACGTGCATCCCGAGGTCGCCCATCACGCCGATCGCTCCGCAGTAGCGCGCCTGGCGCTTCCAGTTGATCGGCTTGGCGCGGTCCAGGTCGCTCGAGTGCAGGAACGCGTGGCGGGCCTCGATCAGCTGCCCGAGCGCGCCGGAGCGGATCTGCTCGTAGGCCAGCTGGGCGCCGGGGAAGTACGGCATCTCGCTCGAGCAGCGCGCGAACACACCGGGATGCTCGCGCAGCGCCGCGACGATGCGGCGCGCTGCGGCGACGTCGATCCCGAACGGCTTCTCGCCGAGGAAGTCCTTGCCGGCGGCGATCGCGTCGAGGTAGAGCTCCTCGTGCAGGTGGTGCGGGACGGCGAGGTAGAGGACGTCGAGCTCCGGGTCCTCCAGCAGGCGCCGACGGTCGGCCGTGAGCGTGCGCACGGTCGCGATCCGCTCGAACCAGCCGAGCGCCTCGGCGCTCGTGTCGCACACCGCCTCCAGGCGCGGCTGGGCCGGATGCTCGGTGAGCGCCGCCCAGCGCCCGACCGCGGCGGCCAGCTCGCGGCCCATCAGGCCGCCGCCGACGATCCCGATCCGGACGGCGGTCATCGCGCGGCGAGCGAGCCGAGCGCCTGCTCCGGGGTGGCGCCGTCGTGCACCACGGCCATCAGCGCGCGCGTCATCCCGGCGGGGTCGTCGTGCTGGATCACGTTGCGCCCGTACACGATCCCCGCGGCGCCCTGCTCGAGCACCGCGCGCGTGCGCTCGAGGATCTCGCGGTCGCCGACGCGGCCGCCGCCGCGCACGAGCAGCGGCACGCGCGCGACCGTGACGACGCGGCCGTAGTCGGCGAGCTCGCTCGTGGCGTCGGCCTTGATCACGTCGGCGCCCAGCTCGACCGCCTGGCGGACGAGCCCGCAGATGCGGTCGGCGTCGCCGCTCGAGTCGTAGCCCGACCGGCCGGCGTCGAAGGCCAGCGGCTCGACCATCAGCGGCATCGCCGCACGGTCGCAGGCTGCGCGCAGGCGGCCGATCGCCTCGACGCAGTCGCGCCGCAGGCCGGGGCGCCCCGGCACGTCGAGCAGGTTGACCACGACGCAGGCGGCGTCGAGCCGGACCGCGTGGCCGACCGGGTCGTCGATCATCACCGTCCACGCCTCGTCGGGCGGCTCGGGGCCGTAGATGTTCGGCGTGTCGGTGCGCAGCACGAGCGCGGGCTTGTCGCGCCCCGGCCGGCGCTGCAGCAGGTCGGCCTGTCCCACTGTCAGCTGGATCGCATCCGGCGCCGCGTTGACGAGCGTGTCGATCGCGGCCTCCATGTCCTCGATCCCTGAGAGGAAGCCCGGCTCGCCGGGGAAGCCGTGGTCGACCGCCACGTCGAAGCAACGGCCGGAGCGCTTGTGGAACAGGCGGTTGAGTCGGTACTGCTTCAAGGTGCTCCCTCCACGCGGCGGACGGGCGGGAGATGGTATGCCGCCTCCATGCTGATCGCCGGACCGAACCTGACGATCGACCGCACGGCCACGCTCGCCGAGCTCAGGCCGGGCGAGGTGCTGCGCTTCGAGCGCGTGGTCGTGACGCCGGGAGGCAAGGGGCTGAACGTCGCCCGCGCCGCCCGCGGGCTGAACGCGCCGGCCGTGCTCGTCGGCTTCGTGCCGGGCGAGACGGGACGGGTCGGCGCCGGCATGATCGCGCGCGAGGGGATCGCGCTGCGCGCGGTCCCGTGCGGCGGCGAGCTGCGCTCGACCGCGATCGTGACCGAGCAGGGCGGGCGCACGACCGTGCTCAACGAGCCCGGCCCGGAGGTCACGCACGCCGAATGGGAAGCGCTCGAGGCGGCGGTCGAAGCAGCGCTCGCGGAGCACGGCGTGATCGTCTGCTCGGGCAGCGTCCCGCCCGGCAGCCCCGACGACGCCTACGCGCGGCTGGCGGCGCTCGCCTCCGCGGCGGGGCGGGCGTGCGTCGTCGACGCCGCCGGCGTCACGCTGGCCCGCGCGCTCGCCGCCCGCCCGGACTTCGCGTGCCCGAACCTGGCCGAGGCGGAGGAGGTGCTCGGCGCGGCGCACGGCCGCCAGCCGGTGGAGAGCGCGTTCGATGCACGCCCGCGGGCGCTTGCCGCCGCGGTCGCGCTCGTCACCCGCGGCGCCCACGCGGCGCTCGTCACCGCCGATGCCGCCGGCGCCGCGCTCGCGGCGGCCGGCGAGCCGGCGGCCTGGCTGCCCGCGCCGAAGGTGAAGGCCGTGCGCAACCCGGTCGGCGCGGGCGACGTGCTCGCCGGCGCGCTCGCCGCGGCGCTCGAGCGCGGCGAGCCGCTGCGCGAGGCCGCGCGCCATGGCGTCGCGGCGGCGGCCGCGAGCGTCGAGTCCGCGACCGCGGGCGAGCTCGACGCAGCGCGCGCCGCGGCGCTGCTCGAGGCGGTCGTCGTCGAGGCTTGACACGTCACCGGCCACCCCCTATGGTGCCCGGCCACCGCGCTTGACATCGTTGTCAGACATCGTTGTCAAGCTGGACTGGAGAGGGAGATCGAAGGAGGCGTCGCTGCCCGCGACGAGACCCACCATGCGAGACGTCGCCGAGAGGGCAGGTGTGAGCTTGAAGACGGTCTCGCGCGTGATCAACGCCGAGGCCGGCGTGGCCGGCACGACGGCGGAGCGCGTCGGCGAGGCGATCGCGGCGCTCGGCTTCCAGCGCAACGACCTGGCGCGCTCGCTGCGCCACGGCCTGTCCTCTTCCACGCTGGGGCTGGTGATCGAGGACGTCGCCAACCCGTTCTACTCGACGGTCGCCCAGGCGGTCGAGACCGCGGCACGCGAGCGCGGCTTCCTGCTGATCACCGCTTCGGCGCGCGAGGACCCCGAGCGCGAGCGCGAGCTCGTGAGCGCGCTGGTCGGCCGCCGCGTCGACGCGCTGCTGATCGTTCCCGCCGGCCCGGACCAGCGCTACGTCGAGACGATGCGCGGCCGCACCGCGTTCGTCTACATCGACCGCCCGCCCGGCGGCTTCGAGGCCGACACGGTGCTGCTCGACGATGCCGGCGGAGCGCGCCGGGCGGTCGAGCACCTGCTCGCCCATGGGCACCGCAGGATCGCCTGCGTCGCCGACCGCGCCGAGGTCTACACGGCGCGCGAGCGCGTCGCCGGCTACGCGGCCGCGCTCGCGGCCGCCGGCGTCGCGAGCGATCCGGCGCTGATCCGCCCCGGCAGCGCCGACGCCGTCCACGCCGAGACGGTTGTCTCGGAGCTGCTCCAGCTGCCGCTCGATCGCCGCCCCACCGCGGTGTTCGCCGCCAACAACCGCGACACGATCGGCGCGCTGCACGCGCTCGCCGGGCGCCGCGACGACGTCGCGCTGGTCGGCTTCGACGACTTCGAGCTCGCCGACCTGCTCGGCATCACGGTGGTGCGCGCCGATCCCGGCCAGCTGGGCGCGCGCGCGGCGGCGCTCGCGTTCGCGCGGCTCGACGGCGACGAGCGCCCGCCACAGCGGCTGACGATCCCGACGCAGCTGATCCCGCGCGGCTCCGGGGAGCGGGCGGCATGACGGCGGCGCCGCTGCTCCTGCCGCCGAACCAGTTCCAGCGCTTCTACGCCGGCGGTGCCCGGATCGACGCGCTGCGCGGCGCGCCCGCCGTCGCGGACCACCGCCCGGAGGACTGGATCGGCTCGACGACGACGGCGTTCGGCGAGGAGTCCGACGGCCTCAGCCGCGTCGCCGACGGCCGGCTCGTGCGCGACCTCGTGCGCGAGGATCCCGAGGCCCTGCTCGGGCCCGACCACGTCCGCCGCTTCGGCGCGGACCCGGGGCTGCTGGTCAAGCTCCTCGACGCGGGCGAGCGCCTGCCCGTGCACCTGCATCCCGGCCGCGAGTTCGCGCGCGCCCGGCTGGGCTCGCGCTGGGGGAAGACCGAGGCGTGGGTGATCCTCGAGGCCGAGCCCGGCGCGAGGGTCCATGTGGGGCTGCGCGAACCGATCGACGCCGCCACGCTGCGGCGCTGGGTCGACGACCAGGACACGGGCGGGATGCTCGCGGCGCTGCACGAGCGGCCGGTGCGCGCGGGCAGCACCCTGCTCGTCCCGGCGGGCACGCTGCACGCGATCGGTGCGGGAATCCTGCTACTCGAGCTGCAGGAGCCTTCCGACCTCTCCGTGCTCGTCGAGTGGCGCCGCTTCGGCGTCGACGCCGGCGCCGCGCACCTGGGCCTGGGGTGGGACGACGCGCTCGCCGCGGCCGACCGCGCCGCCGCGGACGCATCCGCATTCGCCGCCGAGCCGTCCGAGGGCTCCGTCGCCGCGCTGCTGCCGGCGGCCGCCGACCCCTACTTCCGCGCGGAGCGCATCCGCCCGGGTGCGCGCGAAGTGGAGTCAGGGCCCTCGTTCGCCGTGCTCGTGGTGCTCGGCGGGGAGGGAGCGCTGCGCACCGAGCGCGGCGATGAGCTGGCCGTGCGCGCGGGCGCGACCGCGCTGATCCCGTTCGCAGCGGGCGCGACCACGCTCGCCGGCGAGCTCGACGCGATTCGCTGCCTGCCGCCGGACCCGAGCGCCGGGGAGGGTCGATGGTGAGCGACGGAGCGCCGCTGCTGGAGGCGCGCGGAATCGTCAAGAGCTTCGGCAAGGTCGCGGCGCTGCGCGGCGCCAACTTCGAGGTGCGCCCGAACGAGGTCGTTGCGCTGATCGGCGACAACGGCGCGGGGAAGAGCACGCTGGTCAAGACGCTGGCGGGCGTGCACCCCGCCGACGAGGGCGAGATCGTGTTCGAGGGCGAGCCGGTCACGATCCACTCGCCGCTCGACGCGCGCGCGCTCGGAATCGAGACCGTGTACCAGGACCTGGCGCTCGCCGCCGAGCTCGACCCCGCGTCGAACCTGTTCCTGGGGCGGGAGATCATGCGCGCGGGACCGCTCGGCCGGCTGGGGTTCATCGACAAGCGCGCGATGCGGCGCCGGAGCGACGAGGCGTTCGAGCGCCTGAGCGTCGCGATCCAGGACGTCGACGCGCCGGTCGCGACGATGTCGGGCGGCCAGCGCCAGGGCATCGCCGTCAGCCGCGCCGTGATGTGGGCGAGCAAGGTCGTGTTCATGGACGAGCCGACCGCGGCCCTCGGCGTCGTCCAGACGCGCAACGTGCTCGACCTGATCGGCCGCGTCAGGGGCGAGGGGGTGTCCGTGGTGCTGATCAGCCACAACATGCCCGAGGTGCTCGAGGTCGCCGACCGCGTCGAGGTCCTGCGGCTGGGCCGGCGCGTCGCGCAGTTCGAGCGCGGCGCGATGACCATCGAGGACCTCGTCGGCGCGATGACCGGCGCACTGCAACACAGGGAAGACGCATGACCACCGAGACGACGCCGCCCGACGCCGTCGAGCCCGACCGCGAGCCGCCCGCCCCGCGCGCCCCCTGGTGGCAGCGCTTCGTCACCGGCTCGAGTGCGCCGATCGGCCTGATCCTCGCCGGCCTGATTCTCGTCTTCTCGGTGCTCGAGTACGAGAACTTCGTCTCGGTCTCCAACGCCCGCAACGTCACGACGGACGCCGCCGTGCTGCTCGTGCTGGCCGTCGGCTCGACGTTCGTGATCATCACCGCCGGGATCGACCTGTCGGTCGGCTCGGTGCTCGTGTTCGCCGGCGTGATGGCGGCCAAGGCGATGGAAGCCGTCGGGGGCAACAGCGTCGGCACGATCCTGGTCGGCCTCGCCGCCGCGCTCGGCTCCGGGCTCGCCTGGGGCGTGCTGAACGGCGTCCTGATCGCGAAGGCGAAGATCCCCGCACTGATCGTCACGCTGGGCACGCTCGGCATGGCGCTCGGCGCGGCGCTGCTGATCACCGGCGGCGTCGACCAGCGCGACGTGCCGTTCAAGCTCGTCGAGACCGTCGGCTCCGGGCGCCTGTTCGGCGAGCTGCCCTACCTCGTCCTGATCGCGTTCGCGGTCGCGCTGGTCTTCGGCGTCCTGCTGGCGGCGACGCGCTTCGGCCGCTACACGTATGCGATCGGCTCCAACGAGGAGGGAGCGCGGCGTGCCGGCGTCGCCGTCGACCGCCACCTGATCAAGGTCTACGCGCTGGCCGGCACGCTCTCGGGCCTGGCCGGTTTCCTTTCGCTCGCGCGTTTCGCGACGACCACGCTCGGCGGGCACTCGACCGACAACCTGCAGGCGATCGCCGCGATCGTGATCGGCGGGACCAGCCTGTTCGGCGGCGTCGGCACGATGCTCGGGACCGTCTTCGGCGTGTTCATCCCCGCCGTGCTGCAGAACGGCTTCGTGATCGTCGGCCTGCAGCCGTTCTGGCAGCAGGTCGCGGTCGGCGCGGTGCTGATCATCGCCGTCTACCTCGACCAGCTGCGACGTCGCTCGAGCTACCAGCGATGAGTACCCAAGAGGAGGAGGTCTGTTCCATGCAGCACCACAGATGGAAGGCAGCGTTCGTCGCGCTCGCCCTGGGGGTCTCCGGACTCGGCATCGCCGCCTGCGGTGACGATGAGGAGTCCGCGAGCGGGGGCGGCGGCGAGGAGAAGAAGGACTACAACCTGACGCTCGTCGCCGGCGTCAAGGGCGACGAGTTCTACATCACGATGAACTGCGGAGCCCAGGCGAAGGCCAAGGAGCTGGGGGTCAGCCTCGACTTCCAGGGCCCGGACAAGTTCGACGCGGCTCTGCAGACGCCGATCGTCAACGCGGTGGCGGCCAAGAAGCCGGACGCGGTCCTGATCGCGCCGACCGACACGAAGGCGATGTTCGCGCCGATCAAGCAGCTGGCCGACGCCGGCTCGACGATCGTGTTCGTCGACACCACGCTGGAGCAGGCCGACATGGGGGTGTCGCAGATCGCCTCCGACAACGAGGCCGGCGGCCGCGAGGCCGCGAAGGCGCTCGCCGACCTGGTCGGCGGCTCGGGCAAGGTGTTCGTCGTCAACGTCAAGCCAGGCATCTCGACCACCGATGCCCGCGCCAAGGGCTTCGAGGAGGGGGCCAAGGAGGCCGGGCTCGAGTACCTCGGGCAGGACTTCTCCCAGGACGAGCCGGCGAGGGCGGCCTCGATCATCAAGGCCCAGCTCGCCAAGAATCCCGACCTCAAGGGCGTCTTCGCGACCAACCTGTTCTCCGCCGAGGGCACGGCCAACGGCGTGCGCGAGGCCGGCAAGGCGGGCGACGTCAAGATCGTCGGCTTCGACGCCGGGCCGGCGCAGGTCGAGCAGCTCGAGAAGGGCGACGTGCAGGCCTTGATCGCCCAGAAGCCCGCCGACATCGGCGCCCAGGGCGTCGAGCAGGCCGTCAAGGCGCTCAACGGGGAGAAGACCACGCCTGAGATCGGCACGGAGTCGGTCACGATCACGAAGGACAACCTCGCCGACAGCCAGGAGTCGCTCTACAAGTCCAGCTGCTAGACAGCGCAGTGGCGTGGAGCCGCTGCTGCTCGGCCTCGATCTCGGGACCACCTCCTGCAAGGCCGCCGTGGTCACCCACGGCGGCCGAGAGGTGGCGCACGGGCGCGCGCGGGTGCCGTGGGAGCGCGTCCCGACCGGGGCAGAGATCGATCCCGAGCTGCTGGTCGAGGCGGCGCTCGCGGCGGCGCGCGACGCGCTCACGGCCGCGCCCGACGGACCGGTCGGAGCGATCGGCGTCGCGAGCCTCGCCGAGACAGGCATCCTGCTCGACGCGGGCGGGGCGCCGGTCGCGCCGGCGATCGCCTGGCACGACTCGCGCGGCGCCGGGCAGGCTCAACGACTGGCCGCCGAGCTCGGCGCGGCGCGCTTCTCCGAGCGCACCGGGCTGGCGCCGCGGCCGCTGTGCTCGTTGGTCAAGTACCGCTGGCTGCGCGACGAGCACGAGCCCGCGGCGCGCGGCGTCCGCTGGCTCAGCGTGGGCGAGTGGATCGTGCACAGCCTCGGCGGCGAGCAGGTCGCCGAGCTGTCGCTCGCTTCGCGCACCGGCTGGCTCGACGTGCACGCCCGGGGCTGGTGGGACGAGGCGCTCTCGTGGTCCGGCGCCCCGCCCGGCCTGCTGGCCGAGCCGGCGCCGGCGACCACGGCGGCCGGCAGGGCCGGTGATGCGCTGCCGCGCGCCCGCGGCGCCGTGCTCGCCGTCGGCGGTCACGACCACCTGAGCGCGGCCGTCGGCGCGGGCGCGACCGGCGAGGGCGACGTGCTCGTCTCGTGGGGCACCGCCCAGGCGTTCATCCGCGCCGTCGCGCCGCTTGATGCAGAGCGCGTGCGCGCGGCCGTCACCGACGGCATCAACGTCGGCTGGCACGCCGTCGACGGCCGCCAGTGCCTGCTCGGCGCGATGCGCTCGGGCGCCGCGCTGCAGCGCATGCTCGACCTGCTCGGCGTCGGCCAGGGCGGCCGCGCCGAGCTCGAGCGCGCGGCCCTGGACCTGCCCGGGGCCGGCGGGATCGAGCTGCACGGGCTCAACGAGGACCGCGTCGCGCTCAGCGGCATCGGCGACGGGGTGTCACCGGCGCTGATCTGGCGCGCGGCGCTCGAGTCGACGGGCCGCGCGGCGCGCGAGATCCTCGAGCACATGGCGCACGTGGCCGGGCCGCACCGCCGGATCGTGATGGCCGGCGGCTGGGCCGAGGGACCCGCGGCGCAGGCGGTCAGCGAGGCGCACCTCGGCCCGTTCGAGCTGTCGGGCGCCGTCTACATGGGCGCCCGCGGCGCGGCGCTCACCGCCGGGCGGGCGGCCGGGCTGATCGCAGCGGCCTGAGCGTCGTCAAGCGCCCTTCACGACCCGAACTGCGGGGTCGAGCCTCAACCAGCCAGCCAGCCGCCCCAGCCGTCGTCCGGCTGGCTGTCCGCTATCACTCGGCGCCGGATTACGCGAGCCGGGCCGGGGTCTCGGCGCCGGGCTGAGCTTGATCGTGCCGCCGCGCGGCGATCAGCCGGTCGGCTTCCCGCCGCGTTGTGTCGATCTCGCCGCGATCAGTCGGTCGGCTTCCAGCCGCGGCTGTGCTTGATCGCCGCGATCAGTCGGTCGGCTTCCAGCCGCGGCTGCGCTTGATCTCGCCGCGGCGCTTCTTCGCGTCGAGCCGGCGGCGCTCGCTCGCCTTCGTCGGGCGCGTCGCGGTGCGCGGCCGGCGCACCTCGAGCGCATGCGCGATCCGCGCCGCGAGGCGCTCGAGCGCCAGCTCGCGGTTGCGCCGCTGCGAGCGGGTGTCCTGCGCCGACGCGGTCACGCGCGGCCCGAGCCGCGCCGTCACGCGCGCCTTCTGGGCGTCGCTGAGCGCATTCGAGGCCGCGACGTCGAAGACCGCCTCCACGCGCGAGGCCGTCACATTGGCGTGCTGACCACCAGGGCCGGAGGATCGGCTGGCGCGCAGCTCGATCTCGGCGAGCGGGATCGACAGGCCTGCCCGCACTTGCAGCTCCTCCGCCACGAAAGTGAAAGAGATCACATCCAGCCCCTTCACATCGGCGCGACTTGCCGCGAGGATCCGGGTTACGGTGCACTAAGCCCGGATTGCCAATCGAGGAGCCTGAGAAGTGGAAGCGTCAGCGCTGCACGCACCGGCGGGACTGAGCCGGCTGCCGCTTGCGACTGCACTCTTGCGGCTGCGCTCCGACGAGCAGCTCGTCGCGCTCTTCCGGGCGGGCTCCGACGAGGCGTTCGGGGTGCTGCACGACCGCTACCGCCAGCGCCTGTTCGCGTACGTGCGCCAGATGCTCTCCGGCCAATCGCGTCAGGACGCCGAGGACGTGCTGCAGGACGTCTTCGTGCGCGCGTTCGGCGCATTGCGTGGAGACAGCCGCGCCGTCAACGTGCGCGCCTGGCTCTATCGCGTCGCGCACAACCGCTGCATCGACCACCTGCGGCGGCCACACCCGCCCGCAGCCGAGATCTTCGAGATGTCGCGCAAGCCGCTGCTGGACCCGGTCGACGAGGCGCAGCGGCGCGACGACCTCAGACGCCTCGTCGGGGACGTCGGCCGCCTGCCCGAGCAGCAGCGCTCGGCGCTGCTGATGCGCGAGATCGACGGGCTGAGCTATGCGGACCTCGCCGGCGCGCTCGAGGTGACCGTGCCGGCGGTCAAGTCGCTGCTCGTCCGTGCGCGCGTCGGTCTCGTCGAGGCGCAGGAGTCGCGCGACGCGGACTGCGGCGAGATCCGGCGCGACCTCATGGCCTCCTACGACCGCGGCGTCAAGGCCTCGGGGCGTGCGCGCCGCCACATGCGCGAATGCGCGGGCTGCCGCCAGTACAAACACGCGCTGCGCGGCGTGCGGCGCTCGTTCGCCGCGCTCACGCCCGCGGGCGCCGGCCCGGCCGCACTGCTGGCGAAGCTGATCGGCGTCGGTGGTGCCGGCGGAGGAGCCGCGGCGGCAGGCGGCGGAGGCGGAGCCGTGCTCGCGGGCGGCGCCGCGACCGCGACCGCCTGCAAGGTCGCAGCGGTGGTCTGCGCCACAGCGATCACGGCGGGCGGCGCCGTCGAGGTCCGCAAGCTCACGCAGGAGCCGGCGCAGAAGCGCATGCGCGCTCCGGCGAGCGGCGCGGCGGCGCCCGCCCACGCGCAAAGCCTTGCGAACCCGGCCGTCGTGCGGTCGCCCTCTGTCGGGCTACACGCGGCCTACGCGCCGGCGGCGCCGGCCGCGCCACGGCTCGGGCCGGCAGCGCACCGCCCCGGGTCGGATCCCTGGGCCGGCACGATCACCGCGCCGCCGCCCGCGCCGGTCCCGTCGACGGGCGCGGAGAGGGCGCCGGTGCTGGTCGGCGCCGGACCGCAGGTCGCATCGGACGAGACCGCCGCGCCGGGCAAGGAGCCCGCCCCGACCGGCGCCACCGGCGAGCCCGCCGCGACCGCCGCGCCGGCGGGGAGCACTGGGCCCGCGACCGAGGCGCAGCTCCTCGGGGACGAGGCTCCTGCCTCGGAGCCGTCGCCCACGCCGGCAGATCCCGCCCAGCCGGGCGCGACGGCGTCGCCGCCGGCCGCGCCCTGAGAACGGCGGCGGGCGAACCCGGTGGCCGTCTTGCAGTAGCCTCGCCGCCGGCCCCCCTGAGGACGGCGCGGACGGCCCGGGAGCGACCCCGTGTGGCCTCCTCGCAGTAGTCTCGCCGCCGGCCGCGCCCTGACGACGGCGCGGGCGGCCCGGGAGCGACCCCGGTGGCCGCCTCGCAGTAGTCTCGCCGCCATCGATCGCTACCTCGAA
>Ga0126306_10000617_pt1 | contig 17152 bp, 17 predicted proteins | sample Plot27_FD_92592 | JGI IMG/M metagenome (GOLD analysis project Ga0126306, IMG submission 92592) | Serpentine soil microbial communities from UC McLaughlin Reserve, CA, USA - Plot27 | ecosystem: Environmental > Terrestrial > Soil > Grasslands | place: USA: UC McLaughlin Reserve, Lake County...
CCGCAAGCGCGTCCTCGAGTACGACGACGTGATGAACCAGCAGCGCGAGATCATCTACGAGTACCGCGACCGGATCCTCGAGGGCCAGGACATGTCGGAGATCGCGCGCGAGCAGATCGCCGACGCGATCGAGCGGATCGCGCGCGAGTACATGGCCGGCGAGTACCAGGAGGACTGGGAGCTAGGCGCGCTGTTCACCCAGCTCGATCAGATCTACGACCACTCCTTCGAGATCGACGACATCAAGGAGGGCACGGACCGCGAGTCGCTGGTCCAGCAGCTCCGCGAGGACGTGATCGAGGCCTACGACGAGCGCGAGGAGGAGCTCGGCGATGAGCTGATGCGGGCGCTCGAGCGCTTCATGCTGCTCCAGATCATCGACGAGCGCTGGCGCGAGCACCTGCACGACATGGACTACCTGCGCGAGGGCATCCACCTCCGCGGGTTCGCCCAGATCGACCCCCTCGTGGCGTACAAGAACGAGGGCTTCGACATGTTCACGCAGCTGATGAACAACATCTGGGACGAGTTTGCCCGGTACGTGTTCAACGTCGAGGTCCAGACCGAGGAGCAGCAGCAGGCAGCCGCTCCCGGGCCGCAGTGGGGCGGCGGCGCGAACACCACCAGCACGCGCCGGCTGAACACGTCGGGCGGCCGCGGGCTCGCGGGAGCCGACGCGATCGCGGCGGCGGCCGGGGCGGCGGTGCCGGCGGGCGCGGCCGAGGCGGGCCAGATGGCTGCCGAGGCGGTCGAGGCGCCGGTGGCGGTGGAGACCCGCCGGCTCGAGGAGAACGAGAAGATCGGCCGCAACGATCCGTGCTGGTGCGGCTCGGGCAAGAAGTTCAAGAAGTGCCATGGCGCCTAGCGACGTCAATGGCCTCCGCGGCCAGCTGAAGCTGCTCGCGGACTCTCTTTGACCCTGACCGGCAGGAAGCTCGGCTAGCCGAGCTCGAGGGCGCGATGCAGGCGCCCGGCTTCTGGGACGACCAGGAGAAAGCGGCGTCCGTGTCGGCCGAGCACGCCTCCGTGGCGCGCCGGCTCGAGACGTTCCGCTCGCTCGAGTCGGACATCGACGACCTCGAGGCGCTCGAGGAGCTGGCCGAGGAGGACGAGTCGATCGCGTCGGAGCTGGAGGATCAGCGGCAGTCGATCGAGTCGCGGCTCGCGGAGCTCGAGGAGGCGCGGCTGTTCTCGGGCGAGTACGACACCGGCGACGCCGTGGTGACCGTGAACGCGGGCGCCGGCGGCACCGACTCGCAGGACTGGGCCGAGATGCTGCTCCGGATGGAGATGCGCTGGGCCGAGCGGCGCGGGATGAAGGTGGAGCTGAAGGAGGCGCAGGCGGGGGAGGAGGCCGGGATCAAGTCGGCGACCTTCATCGCCCGCGGCGAGAACGCGTACGGCCTGTTCAGCGCCGAGAAGGGGGTGCACCGGCTGGTGCGGATCTCGCCGTTCGACGCGCAGTCACGCCGCCACACGGCGTTCGCCGGCGTGGAGGTGGCGCCGCTGGTCGAGGACGCCGTGGACGTGGACATCGAGCCCGACGACATCCAGATCGACACCTACCGCGCCTCGGGCGCCGGCGGCCAGCACGTGAACAAGACCGACTCTGCGGTGCGGATCACGCACCGTCCGAGCGGCATCGTCGTGCAGTGCCAGAACGAGCGCTCCCAGTCGGCGAACAAGGACACGGCGATGAAGATGCTCCGCGCGAAGCTGATCGAGCGGGAGGAGCGCCGCCGCCAGGAGGAGATCGCAAAGGAGAAGGGCGAGGCCCAGGACGTGGGCTGGGGCTCCCAGATCCGCTCCTACGTGCTTCACCCCTACACGATGGTCAAGGACCACCGCACGAACGTGGAGGCCGGCAACATCCAGGCGGTCCTGGACGGCGACCTCGACGAGTTCGTGCGAGCAGAGCTACTCCGTCGAGCCGGCAACGGCGCCGCCTAAAGGGGTCTGACCCCTCAATCGCCGGCGGTGGGCCCGGCGCTTTCGGTAAAGGGGTCAGATCCCCTCCGCTCGCCGGGCTCCTCGAGCTCCTCCAGCACTCCCAGCAGCTGGCCCACGCGGCAGACGAGGAGGCGCTCCTCCTCGATGTCGACCCAGACGCCGGCGCTGCCGGGGAACACCACGTGGTCGCCCGGCGCGACGGGCATCTTGATGCCCACGCCGCCCCACCAGTCCAGGCCGGGCCCGACCGCCAGCACGATGCCGTGCTGAGGGGGCGCCTCGTGGTCGCCCGGCGGCAGTACCAGCCCGGAGCGCCTGACTCGGTCCGGGTCGAGCTCCTTGATGACCACCTGGTCGAAGAGCGGCCTGAGCTGCTGCTTCATGACAGCGAAATTAGCGTACGCGCCGCACGGTCGGGGTGTACCTGAACCGCTCGTGGCCGCGCTGGTGATCGTTGATGTCGGGGTCGTCGATGTCGTTGTCGTACGACGTCACGAGGGTGCCCGACACGCCGACCCGCTTGCCCGGTCCAAGCCGCTTCACCGCACGCTCGGTCAGCTTCGTCCGCTCGGAGGAATCGAGCAGACTGGAGGCCGTCGTGCCGTGCACAGCTCAGGGGCAGCGCGTTGATCCGGTTGTAATGCACGGTGTATCTCCCGCTCATCCCCGGGTTGATGAAGAACCTCGATATGAGCGTCCTCGGCGCCCACGGCACGGAACCGGGGCACGATTGCCGTGCCGCGAGCCGCGTCCGCGACGGTTCGGCTGAAGCCGGCCAAGGCGAGCGTAGCCGCGGGCGGCACCGCGACGCTAGGGCTGCGCCTCTCGAAGAAGACGCTGAAGGCGGTGAGACGCGGGTTCACGAAGCGGAGGGCGCTCACGGCGACCATCCGGGTGACCGAGACCGACCTGGCGGGCGGACGCGCCACGACGGTGAAGAGGGTGAAGCTGCGTAGGTGACGTCGGGCCCGCGGCGCCTAGAGTTGACGTATGGCAGACGAGGCTCGCGCTCCTGACCCCCGCACTCCGCCCCCGCCCCCGGACCCGAGCCGCGGCAATCTGAGGGTGAGCGGCGCGCCGCAGCGGCAGCCGATGCTCCCGTTCAGTCCGCGCCGCTTCATCACGATTCTGGTCGCGCTGTTCGTGCTGAACTGGCTGATCGTGGCGGTGTTCGCGCCGCCCGAGAACAAGATCAAGGTGCCGTACAGCCCGACCTTCCTCACCGAGGTCCGGTCCGGGAACGTCAAGGAGATCTCGGCGAGTGGCGACACCGTCGACGGCGAGTTCAAGAAGAAGGTCACCTACAAGGACGACTCGGCCACCCGCTTCGAGACCGAGATCCCGACCTTCGCCAACAGGCGGCAGCTGTCGAGCCTGCTCGAGACGCAGAACGTCACGATCACCGCGGAGTCGCCGGGAGAGCGCTCGCTGATCGAGACGCTGCTGTTCAGCTTCGGCCCGACGATCCTCCTGGTGCTCCTGTTCGTGTGGTTCGCGCGCCGCGCGGCGAGCGCCGCCGGAGGTGGCGGGGTGCTCGGCCAGTTCGGCCGCAGCCGGGCGCGGAGGGTGGAGGCGGCCACTCAGGACGTGAGCTTCAAGGACGTCGCCGGGATCGAGGAGGCCGAGCAGGAGCTCGCCGAGGTGGTGGACTTCCTGAAGAACCCCGACCGCTACCGGCGGCTCGGAGCGCGCATCCCGCGCGGCGTCCTTCTCGCGGGCGCGCCGGGGACCGGGAAGACGCTGCTCGCCCGCGCTGTCGCCGGCGAGGCCGGCGTGCCGTTCTTCTCGGCGTCGGCATCCGAGTTCATCGAGGCCATCGTGGGCATCGGCGCCTCGCGCGTGCGCGACCTGTTCCAGCAGGCGAAGGACGCCGCCCCGGCGATCATCTTCATCGACGAGCTCGACGCGATCGGCCGCTCGCGCGGCGGCGCCGGCGCGCTCGGCTCGCACGACGAGCGTGAGCAGACGCTGAACCAGATCCTCACCGAGATGGACGGGTTCGACTCGGACGCCAACGTGATCGTGCTCGGCGCGACCAACCGGCCGGAGGTGCTGGACCCGGCGCTGCTCCGGCCCGGGCGCTTCGACAGGCGCGTGTTCGTGCAGGCGCCCGACGCGGCCGGCCGCTCGGCGATCCTCCGAGTGCACACGCGCTCGGTACCGCTCGCCGACGACGTGGACCTCGACCGGCTGGCGTCGAGCACGCCGGGGATGGTGGGGGCCGACCTCGCGAACCTCGTGAACGAGGCGGCCCTGCTGGCCGCGCGCCGCGGGCACGACAAGGTGCAGTACATGGACTTCACCGACGCGTTCGAGAAGATCATCCTCGGCGCCGAGCGGAACATCCTGATCTCGCACGACGACCGCCGCCGGATCGCCTACCACGAGGGCGGCCACGCGATCGTCGGGATGCTCACCCCCAGGGCCGACCCCGTGCGGAAGGTGTCGATCATTCCTCGCGGTCAGGCGCTGGGCGTGACGCTGTCCACGCCGGAGGACGATCGTTTCAACTACTCGGAGGAGGAGCTGCGCGCGAAGATCCGCGTGTCGGCGGGCGGCCGCGCGGCCGAGCTGATCGTGTACGGAGACGCCACCACCGGCGCCGAGTCCGACATCCAGCAGGTCACGCGCATCGCGCGCGGGATGGTCGAGCGGTGGGGGATGAGCGAGAAGGTCGGCTTCCTCACCGTGGCCCCGCAGGAGGGTGCGAGCCCATTCCTGCCGGGTGCCGACTCCGTGTCCGAGGCGACCCAGGAGCTGATCGACGCCGAGGTGCGCCGGATCGTCGACGAGGAGATTGAGGCGACCGAGCAGCTCCTGAGCGACAACCGGGAGCGACTCGACTCGCTCGCCGAGGCCCTGCTGGAACACGAGACGCTGGACGAGCCCGACGCCTACGCGGCCGCCGGCATCGACCGCGGCGCGGTCGCGGCGCGATGACCGGCGTGATCGACACGGCCCTCGCCGAGGACATCGGCGAGGGGGACCTCTCGACGCGCGCGGTGGTGCCGGAGGGTGCGCAGGCGAAGGCCCGCATCAGCCAGAAGGCGTCCGGGGTGATCGCCGGCCTTCGCACCGTGCAGGCGGTGTTCGAGCGTGTCGATCCGGAGGTCGTGTTCGTGATGCACTGCCCGGAGGGGAAGTGGCGCGAGGCGGGCGCGGTGGCCGAGATATCCGGATCGGCGGCATCGATCCTCGCCGCCGAGCGGGTGGCGCTGAACTTCCTCGGCCACCTGTCCGGCGTCGCGACGCTCACCGCCCGCTACGTGCGCGCCGTGGAGGGGACCGGCGCACGGATCCTCGACACCCGCAAGACGATGCCGGGTCTGCGCGAGCTGGAGAAGGACGCGGTGCGCCGCGGCGGCGGCGAGAGCCACCGGCGCGGCCTGTACGACGCGATCCTCGTTAAGGAGAACCACGCGAAGCTCGCGGGCGGTGTCGGGGAAGCCGGGCGCCGCGCGGTGCAGGCGGCGGCGTCGGGCGTGATGGTGGAGGTGGAGTGCGCGACTCTCGACGAGGTGCGCGAAGCGCTCGACGCCGGCGTGAGCCGCATCCTGCTCGACAACATGGGCACCGGCGAGCTGCGGGCGGCGGTAGAGCTGGCCGGCGAACGGGCCGAGCTCGAGGCGTCCGGAGGCGTCACGCTCGAGACCGTCCGCGAGATAGCCGAGACCGGCGTCGACTACATCAGCGTCGGCGCCCTGACGCACTCGGCGCCCGCGCTCGACCTCAGCCTCCTGGTCGAGCCGCTGTAGGCGGACGCAGCACCGCGAACGGGTCGGTCACCGACAGCTCGCGCGAGCCGAACCGGTAGACCGCCGCGGGGCGGCCGCCGCCGCGGCCGGGCGAGCGGCGCTCGCCGGTGGGCTCGAGGACCCCGCGGCGCTGGAGCACGCGTCGCAGGTTCGTCGGATCGACGGGATAGCCGAGCGCGGCGGTGTAGATCGCGGACAGCTCGGACATCGTGAACGTCTCCGGGGCAAGCGCGAAGCCGATGTTCGTGTAGGACAGCTTGGCCTGCAGCCGCTCGCGACCCGCGAGCACGATCGGGCCGTGGTCGAAGGCGAGCTCGGCCGGAAGAGCATCGACCTCGTGCCACGCGGTGTCGGGCGGAAGCGCCGGGTCCAGGCCGCGCGGCACCAGCCCGAGGTACGCGGTGGCGAGCTGCCACTCGGCCGGATGGCGGTCCGGGTCGCCGACCGTCTCGAGCTGCTCCAGCCAGGACAGCTCGGAGACGTCGACCTTGCGCGCGAGCTGCGACCGGATCGAGTGCTCCAGCGTCTCGCCCGGCTCGAGATACCCGCCCGGCAGCGACCACGCTCCCTCGAACGGCGCCCGCCCGCGCTGCCAGAGCAGCGCGCAGAGCGAATCGCCGCGCACCTGCAGCACGACGGCGAGCGTGACGTGGGTGGGGCTGCTATGCTGATTCCGCACGGTTTTCGACTATAAGGCAAAAACTCCCCGCGCGTCGCGCCTGGAGGACTCGCAATGAACCCCATCGAACTCCCGACACTCGCTCCCGCCGGCCCCGCCGCCCTCAGCCCCGAGGACACCACCCGGCTCGCCGCCGAGGTGCGCGCGCTCGCCGAGGAGCGGAACGCGGTCATCCTGGCCCACAACTACCAGGTGCCCGAGGTGCAGGACGTGGCGCACTTCGTGGGCGACTCGCTCGGCCTGTCGCGCCGCGCCGCCGACACGGACGCCGACGTGATCGCCTTCTGCGGCGTCCACTTCATGGCCGAGACGGCGTCGATCCTCTCGCCGGGCAAGACCGTCCTGCTCCCGGACCTCGACGCCGGCTGCTCGCTGGCGGACTCGATCACCGCCGATCAGCTGCGCGCCTGGAAGGCGGAGCACCCGGGCGCCGTCGTGGTGATGTACGTGAACACGACCGCCGAGGTCAAGGCGGAGACCGACTACTGCTGCACGTCGGCGAACGCGGTGCAGGTGGTCGAGCACATCTACCGCGAGCACGGCGAGGACACGGAGATCCTGTTCGGGCCGGACATGTGGCTTGGCGCGTACGTCGAGCGCACAACCGGGAAGCGGATGCACGTGTGGGACGGCGAGTGCCACGTGCACGCGGGCATCCGCCCGGCGGACATCTCGGCGGTGCGGGCGGCGCACCCGGACGCCGAGTTCATGATCCACCCCGAGTGCGGCTGCACCACCCAGGTGATGGAGTACGTGGCGGCCGGCGACGTGGACCCCGAGCGCACGCACATGCTGTCCACGGGCGGGATGCTGAGGTTCGCGCACGACTCGGACGCCGACACGTTCATCGTCGCGACCGAGACCGGCATGCTGCACCCGCTCGAGAAGGAGAACCCCGGCAAGGAATTCATCCCGGCGAACCGCAGGGCCGCCTGCCGCTACATGAAGCTGATCACCCTGCCGAAGCTGCGCGACGCGCTGCGCGACCTGAAGCCGGTCGTGAAGGTCGAGCCCGAGCTCGCCAAGCGAGCCCGCGTGCCGATCGACCGCATGGTCGCGATCGGCTAGCCCTCGACGCCCTCGAGCGACTCGGCCTCCGGCAGGCTGCCGCTGTCGCTGCCGGACCCGCCGCCGCCGGGGCCGGAGTTGCTGCCGCTGCCGCTCCCGCTCGAGTCATCCGAGCCCTCGCGCGCCTCGGTGGGCTCGTCGATCGGGTCGTCGCCGCCGCCGGGGCCGCTGTTGTCGTCCGGACCGTCGAGGTCGGGGTCGTCGCCGCCGCTCCCGCCGCCGGGACCGCTGTGGTCGTCCTCTTCCTCCCCGCCGCCGCGGGGGCCGCTCCGATCCTCGTCGCCGGGTTCGCTACCGCCGTGCCCGCCGTCGTCGCCTGAGCCGCGCTCGCCGCCGCGGTCGTCGCTCCGGCCCTCTTCGGAGTCGTCACGGCCGTCGCCGTCGCGCCGGCCGCTGCGCTCCCCGGGGCCGCCCTGTTCGCCGGTGCCGCGCTCGCTCGCCTCGCCCGTGTCCTCGGAGGGGTCCCGTGAATCGCCGCCGGAGGGCTCCGCGGCGCGCGCGGCGTCGGCCCCGCCCGTACCGGTCGCCTGCTCCCGGCCGATGTCGGGCACGACGGCGGCGCCGCCCACGACGGCGCCGGTCAGGAGCGCGGTCGCGCAGACCTTCATCGCCAGCGCGCCTCCGCCCAGCCCCACGAGCTCCGCCACCCGCTCCGTCACGGGCTCGGTCGAATCGGACGCGGCCACCCGCTCCACCAGCGGCATCGGCACCACGGCCGCGGCCGCCGCGCGCAGCGAGTTGCGCGCGCGGTTCAGCAGCTGGCGCACCGCGCCGTCGCTCACGCCGAGGGCGGTGGCGATCTCCTCGTAGCTCCGCCCCTCCATCTCGCGCAGCAGGATCGCGCTGCGCTGGCGGTCCGGAAGCGCCTGGACGGCCACCACCAGCTCGCGCAGGCCGAGCGTGCGCTCGAACGCCTGGTCTGGCCGCTCGACGCCGTCGATCGTGTCGCTCAGCTCCGCGTGCGCGGCTCCGTGGTCGCGCAGCGCGTTCAGGGCCCCGTTGTGCGCGATCCGGTACAGCCACGGCCGCAGGTTGAGCTCAGCGGAGTTCCGCTGCATCGCCTCGTAGGCCTTCACGAACGACTGCTGCACCACGTCCTCGGCGCGCTCGGGCGGCAGCAGCCGCGACACGTACCGCATCAGCGCGCGCCGGTACCGCTCGACGATCGCCTCGAAGGCGGGGTCCGAGCCCGCCCGCACCAGGTCCACTAGCCGCTCGTCAGATTGGGTCGAGAGCACGGGCCTGCGTGCCAGCCGGGCAGGGTGAAAGAGCGCTCTCGGGGTCATGGTGCAGTTATCGGCGTGAACGTGAAACACACCAGCGAGCGCAACATCACGCTCGCTACCGTGTCGCTGCCCCCGTGCGAGTCCCGTCGGTCGCGATAGTAGCCCTGCTCCTCGCCGTCCCCTCCACGCGGGCCGCGGACCCGATCGACCACTCGCAGCCTCCCGCGCCCGACGGCACCCCGGTCTGCGCCGCCTGGGTGCATGACCGGTATACGGTCGAGCGCGACGGGCGGTTCTACGCCACCTGGCATCCCCCGAAGGACCCGCGCTACGGGTGCGCGTTCGGCCACGAGCACGGTTCGAACCCGCGTGCGTTCAGGTATTTCCGCCGCACCGGCATGCCCCCGTTCGGCCTGGTCAGCCAGTTCGCCGGCAGCTCGGAGGCGCACGCCGGCTTCAAGGTGTTCGTGGCGAACGACGACCGGAAGGGGCTCGCCTGGATGACAGTCCTGCACCAGGGCTCGGGCTCACCCACGCGCGGGACCGTGCGCTTTCACTCGCTGGAGACCTGGCTGTTCCGGCAGCGCGGCGGCCGGATGTTGGCGCATACGCGCCAGCTGGCCGACTTCGGCACCGCCGTCCCGAATTGCGCCGGCGCCGACCCGCGCCGCGCGTGGCGGCTCCTGCCCGCGCCCCGCTGCCGGTCGGCCTACGAGGAGTGGGACACCACCGTCGACGTGGGCGGGGTGTTCGGGGCGCGGCCCGGCTTCGGCATCCACAACCCGATCACCCAGTTCGACCCGGCGAGCCCGGACGCCGTGGTCTTCAACAAGCGGTCGGTGTGCGGCGCCGACCCGGCGGGGTGGACCTCGCGCTGCAAGGGCGACCGCCGCAGCGTGCTGCACCCGCGCTGGTACGTGTACAACCACGGCTCCTCGCGCTTCCGGACCGACGCGTACGGCCGCCGCTCCGACGCGGGCCTCGTCCAGGTGGTGTCGAGCCGGGTCCGTGTGGACCAGCGCGGCGAGCGCCACGGCGTCGAGAACGTCTTCCTCGCCGAGCGGCCATCGGACGGCGGCATCTACCGGGCGGGGCGCGGCCTGCGGCCGCCACGCGGGTTCGAGTTCCCGGGTTACTGCGTGATCCGCAGCAACTGACCTACGCTGCCCGCGGTGCAGCTGATCCACCCAGAGCGCAGGCCGACGTCGCCGGAGGAGCTGGCGTCCAACCTCCGGCTGCGCGAGCTGGCGCCTCGCGGCCGCCCGTACCTCGGCATCAACATGGTGTCGAGCCTCGACGGCAAGGCCACGCTCGACTGGCGCACCAAGGGGCTGTCCACCGAGGTCGATCGCCGGCTCTTCCACCACCTGCGCACCCAGGCCGACGCCGTGATGGTCGGCGCCGGCACGGTGCGCGCGGAGCGTTACGGGCGCATGACGAAGAACGACGAGCTGCGCCAGAAGCGCGCGAACGAGGGGCTCGTGCCCGACGCGCTCGCGGTCGTGGTGAGCGGCCGGCTCCACCTGCCGCCCGACCTTCCGCTCCTGAACGAGCCGGACCAGCGCGTGGTGATCGCGACCGCGTCGGACCAGGAGATCCCGGGCGTGACCGGCGACGTCGAGTACGCGCGCACCGGCGACGACCTGCCGCGGCTGCTCGCCTACCTCCACGAGCGGCACGGCGTCCGCTCCGTTCTCTGTGAGGGCGGCCCCACGCTCAACTCGTTCCTGTTCGCCGCGGACCTCGTGGACGAGCTGTTCCTGACCCTGAACCCGAAGATCCTGAGCGGCGCGAGCGCCCTCACGATCGTGGCCGGGCGCGAGCTGGTGGAGCCCGCTGAGCCCGACCTCGTCTTGGTCGCCGAGCACGGCGGAGAGCTCTATACGCGGTGGCGGTTTCGCGCAAGCGGCGGGCGGTGACCGCCGCGCAGCGATGTCATTTTCCCCGTGACTCCCCGTGACAGTGCAGAAATTCCTGCATACGTCGCGGAATCAGGGCGGGTTCCGCTAGTAATCAGTGCCGATGGCAGTAGCGAAGACAGGGCCCGCGGCGGCGGCCCGCAAGCGGCCCCTGGACGTCCCGGTCGTGGAATTCAAGGACGTGACGAAGGTCTACGACGGGGGCTCGGTGGCCGTGCAGTCGGCCAACATGCGGATCGGCCACGGCGAGTTCGTGTTCCTGGTCGGCCCGACCGGCTGCGGCAAGTCCACCTGTATTCGGCTGCTCATGAAGGAGCTCGAGCCGAGCCGCGGTGAGGTGTCGATCGCCGGCCGGCCGCTCTCGGAGGTCCCGCGCTCGCGCGTGCCGTACCTGCGCCGGAACCTCGGCGTGGTGTTCCAGGACTACAAGCTTCTGCCGAACCGGACCGTGTACGACAACGTCGCGTACTCGCTGCAGGTGATCGGCGAGTCGCGCAAGGAGATCCGCCGCAAGGTGCCGGACATCCTGCGCCTGGTCGGCCTCTCCACCAAGCTGCACAACTTCCCGAACGAGCTGTCCGGCGGCGAGCAGCAGCGCGTCTCCGTGGCGCGCGCGTTCGTGAACCATCCGCCGCTCCTCCTGGCCGACGAGCCGACCGGCAACCTCGACCCCGAGACCTCGATCGGGATCATGCAGCTGATCTACCGGATCAACCGCACGGGCACGACCGTAATCGTGGCGACCCACGACAAGGAGATGGTCGACAAGATGCGCCGGCGCGTGATCGAGCTGCGCGAGGGCCGCATCGTCCGCGATGAGCGCTCGGGCCTCTACCGCCCGGACGAGTCCACGCAGGAGTTCGCCATCCGCCTGCGCGGCGAGCTCGGCGTCGGCGACGAGGGGCACCCCAACTAGCGATGCGCTGGAGCTTCTTCCTCCGAGAGGCGCTCCGCGGCCTGCGCCGCAGCTCGGCGCCGGCGCTCGCGGCGCTCCTCACCGTCCTCCTCACGGCCGTCGTGCTCGGCGTGTTCATACCGATCGTGCAGGCCACCACCGGCACGGCGAACGAGGTGCGGAGCCGCGTGGTCGTGGACGTGTACATCAAGGACACCGCGACGGCGCAGGAGAAGGCCGAGCTCCGCAGCGCGATCGAGAGCACCGCGAACGTGAAGTCGGTCGAGTACATCTCGAAGGCCGAGGCGCTCGAGCGCGCGCAGGGCAAGAACCCGGAGGCGTTCAAGGAGGGAGCGGAGCTGCTCGGCTCGAACCCGCTGCCGGATTCCTACCGCGTGACGCCGGAGGACCCCGACAAGATCGACCAGATCGTCCAGCGCCTGGATGCCGGCGGGGACCGCCAGCTGGCCGCCATCGACGAGGTGCGCGACCGCGAGGAGGACACGAGCAAGATCCTCTCCGCCACCGGCCTCGTGAAGGCGCTCACCGCCGGCATGGCCGTGCTGCTCGTGCTCGCGTCGATCGCCCTGATCGCCAACACGATCCGGCTGTCGGTGTTCGCGCGCCGGCGCGAGGTCGAGGTGATGAAGCTGGTGGGCGCCACGAACTGGTTCATCCGCTGGCCGTTCGTGATCGAGGGGATGATCGTCGGATTCTTCGGCGGCCTCCTCGCGGTGCTGCTGCTCGCGATCGTGAAGACCACGTTCGTGGACCCGCTGTCCGACCGCTTCGCCCTGCTCGCCGCGCCGGACACGATCGACTTCTCGCTGCTGGTCGTGGTGCTGATGGTCGCCTGCATCGCGGTCTCGGCGCTGGGGAGCGGCATCACGCTCCGCCGCTTCCTCCGCGTTTAGTTGTCCCGAAGCGGCGGTGACTAGCCTCTCTCGCCATGTCGAGGGGCGTTCTCGCACTCGTTAGCGCGGTGATCGCGCTCGCTGTCGGGCTGTGGCTCGGCGGCCACCCGGCCGACCTCCCCGGCCCGATCCGCGACACCTTCGTCCAGGAGGACCGCGCGCTCCGCGCCGAGATCATCGACTCGATCGAGGACAACTTCTACAAGCCGGTGAAGGAGTCGAAGCTGGACGACGCCTCGCTGAAGGGCATCGTCGAGTCGCTCGACGACCCGTACTCGAGCTACCTCACGGCGAAGGAGGCGCGCCAGTTCGAGGAGGACGTGAGCGGCCACTTCGAGGGCGTGGGAATGAACGTGGAGCAGGACCGGCGCGGGTTGAAGGTGCTGCGCGTGTTCGACGGGTCGCCCGCCCAGGACGCGAGCATCCACGCGGGCGACCTGATCCTCGCGGTCGACGGCCGGCCGATCGCCGGCGTGAACAGCGAGGTATCCACCAACCGCATCAAGGGACCGGCCGGCACGACCGTCGAGCTGCGCGTGTTCACGCCCGGCGAGCGCGCCGACCGCACCGTCAAGGTGAAGCGCGAGCGCATCGAGGTCCCGCTCACGCGCGCGCGGCTGACGGAGCGCGACGGCCACAAGATCGGCGTGGTGGAGCTGTTGGCGTTCAGCCAGGGCGCCCATGCTGCGCTCGCCCGCGACATCAAGCGCCTGCGGCGGCGCGGGGCGGACGCCATCGTGCTCGACCTGCGCGGCAACCCCGGCGGCCTGCTGCTCGAGGGCGTGGCGGTGTCGAGCCTCTTCATCGAGGACGGCCGCATCGTGTCGGTGCGCGGCCGCCATCGCGCCGAGCGCGTGCACAACGCCGAGGGCGACGCGATCCTGCCCAAGGACGTGCCGATGGTGGTGCTGGTGGACGGCGGCAGTGCGAGCGCGTCGGAGATCGTGACCGGCGCGCTGCGCGACCGCGGGCGCGCGACCGTGGTTGGCACGCACACGTTCGGGAAGGGGCTCGTGCAGGAGGTCGAGAACCTCTCGAACGGAGGCGAGCTGAAGCTGACGACGGCCCACTACTACCTGCCCGACGGCGAGACGATCATCACGGGCAAGGGCATCAAGCCGCAGGTCCGGGCCAAGGACGACCCGAAGACCGACCGCGACGAGGCGCTGCCGGTCGCGCTCGACACGGTCGCTCGCAAGCTCGGATGAGCGCGGCCGTCAGGGGCCGCCCCGGGCGGCGGCTCGAGCAGCCGATCGTGGCGGTGCTGGAGAAGCGCGGCCGCTTTCTCGTGGCCGAGCCGATCTTCGGCCCGGGCCCGCGTCCCGCCGTGGAGCGCGGCGGCGCGGGGGTGGGGGATCTCGTGCTCGTGGGCGGCGGCAAGCGCGGCGCGCGCGTGCTGCGGCGGATCGGGCGGCCGGATCGGGCGCGGGACGTGGTGGAGGGCCTCATGCTCGACCGCGGCCTGCACAGGACCTACTCGCGCGCGGCCACCGCGGTGGCCGAGGCGCAGCTGCACGAGCCGTATGCGGCGGACGCGCGGGTGGACCTGCGCGACCTGCCCACGTTCACGATCGATCCCGACGACGCGCGCGACTTCGACGACGCCGTGTCGGCCCGTCGCGACGGCGACCGCGTGCGCGTGTGGGTCCACATCGCCGACGTGAGCGCGTACGTGCGGCCCGGCGGGCGGCTCGAGCACGAGGCGTTCAGGCGCGGGACGAGCGTGTACGTGCCGGGCGCGGTGGAGCCGATGCTGCCCGAGGTGCTCTCCAACCAGGCCTGCTCGCTGCGGCCCGGCGAGGACAAGCTGGCCGTGACGGCGGAGATGGTCATGAGCGGGGCGGACGTGGTGAGCGTGGCGTTCCACCGCTCGCTCGTGCGCAGCGACAGGCGGCTCACGTACGGCGAGGTGGACGAGCTGTTCGCCGGCAAGACGCGCGCGGAGGAGCCCTGGGGTGAGCCGCTGGCGCTTGCGCGCGAGGTGGCCGCGACGCTCCACGAGCGGCGCGACTCGCTCGAGTTCGGCTCGTTCGAGCCGACCTTCGAGTTAGACTCGGACGGCGACGTGACCGGCGTGCGCTACGAACAGCAGACGGAGTCGCACCGCGTGATCGAGATGCTGATGATCCTCGCGAACGAGCAGGTGGCCGGGTACCTCGCCGACAAACGGCTGCCGACGCTCTACCGCGTGCACGAGCGACCCGACCCGCAGTCGGTGGTCTTCCTCGTGGAGCAGCTCGCCGGCCTCGACATCCCCACCCCTCCGCTGCCGAAGCAGATGACGCCGCAGCAGGCGGCCGACGCCGTGACCGAGATCTCTCGGATCGTGGCGCGCGAGTCGCGCGGGAAGCGCGCCTACGGCGTGCTCGTCCTGCGCGCGCTGAAGCAGGCGTACTACTCGCCGCGGAACATGGGGCACGCGGGGCTCGGCAGCGCGCGCTACTGCCACTTCACGTCGCCGATCAGGCGCTACCCCGACATCGTGGCCCACCGGGCACTGCTCCAAGGGCTCGGGATCGACGAGGCGGCCACTCCGGCACACGAGCTGGAGGAGGCGGGCGTCGTGAGCTCGTCGTCCGAGCGCGAGGCGATGCAGATCGAGCGCGATGCCGACGACGTGTGCCTGTCGTTCCTGCTGGAGCGCGTGCTGGCCGAGGCGGACCGGAACGAGCCGCCGAGCTTCGAGGGCGAGGTCGTGGGGCTGATCGAGAAGGGCGCGTTCGTGCAGTTCGGCGAGGAGCGCTTCGAGGGCTTCCTGCCGGTCAGGCGCCTGCGTGGCTGGTGGACGCTCAACGAGGTGGGCACCGCGCTGGAGGCCGAGGGCTCAGGCCGGCGCCTGCGGCTCGGCGACACCATCGCGGTCGAGGTGGACCGGGTGGACGCGCCGCGAGGCCGGGTCGACCTCAGTGCATACTCAGTGCGCGATGGCTAAGAAGAAGCGCAAGGCGGCCCCCGGCGACATCGCAACGAACCGCCAGGCGGGCTTCAGGTACAACCTGCTCGAGACGTTCGAGGCGGGGATCGTGCTCCAGGGCTCCGAGGTGAAGTCGCTCCGCGAGGGCGGCGTGCAGCTGAAGGACGCCTACGCCGACGTGAAGGACGGCGAGGTGTGGCTGCGCAACATGCACATCGCGCCCTACAAGCCCGCGCGCGAGAACCACGACCCCGAGCGCCCGCGCAAGCTGCTGCTCCACCGGCGCGAGATCGAGCGCCTGATCGGCGCGACCTCCGAGAAGGGGCTCACGATCGTGCCGACTCGCCTGTACTGGAACGGACCGCGAGCGAAGGTCGAGCTGGCCGTAGCGAAGGGCAAGGACCTGTACGACAAGCGCCGCGCGATCAAGGACCGCGACACGAAGCGCGAGATCCAGCGGGCCATCTCGGAGCGGTATTAGGTCGCTCGTCCGCGGGCGCCCCGACCAGGCCGGCGAACGGCAGCGGTGAAGGGGTGCTTGCCGGATTGCCCGCGTAATACACGGCTAAGCCGCCAAGCCCCACCCCTCCATGCCCGTAGTTCGCGGAGCGGCCCGGCGCTCACAGGTCCAGGCCGCGCTCGGCGGCCCAGCGGGTGAGCTCGTGGCGGCTCGAGAGCTGCAGCTTTCGCAGCACGGAGGAGACGTGCGCCTCGACCGTCTTCGGCGAGATGTCGAGCCGTAGCGCGATCTCCTTGTACATGTAGCCGCGGGCGATGTGCTGGAGCACCTCGCGCTCGCGGCCGGTGAGGGCGTCGAGCTCGGATTCCGGCTGGGGTGCCGGGCCGGCGAAGGCGTCGAGGACGAAGCCGGCAAGCCGCGGTGAGAAGACGGCGTCGCCGTCGTGCACGCGGCGGACCGCGTCGGCCAGCTCCTCGCCGGAGATGCTCTTCGTCACGTAGCCGCGCGCGCCGGCGCGGATCACGGCGATCACGTCCTCGGCGGCGTCGGACACGGACAGCGCCAGGAAGCAGGGCGGGCTCGCCTCCAGCGCCGCCACCCGCCGGATCACCTCCACGCCGCCGCCGTCCGGCATGTGCACGTCGATGAGCACGACCTCGGGCGAGTGCGCCTCAATCGCGCCGATCGCCTCTTCCACCGAGCCCGCTTCGCCGGCGATCTCGAGCAGCGGCTCGAGCTCGGCGCGGACACCCGCGCGGAAGAGCTGGTGGTCGTCGACGATCAGGACGCGCGGCTCGCTCACCCGCGCTCCTCGAGCACGATCTCGACCTCGGTGCCCGCGCCGGGAGAGCTCGTGACGCGAGCCCGTCCTCCGTGCCGCTCCATCCGCCCGACGATCGACTCACTGACTCCGCGCCTGTCTGCCGGGACCGCGGCCGGCTCGAAACCCGGCCCGCGGTCGCGCACGAACACCTGGGTGCGGCGGCCGTCGCTCTCCGCGTACACGTCCACCGGCGACCCCGCGCCGAACTTCGCGGCGTTCGTCATCGCTTCGCGCGCCGCTGCCACCACCGCCTCGTGCGCCTGGTCCAGCGCCCGGTCGCCGACAACGACGACCTCGACCGGAACGCCGTGCTGCTCCTCGACCTCGGCGGCTGCCGCCTCGAGCGCGCTCGCCAGCCGCCCGCCCTGCCCGGGTGCCGGCCTGCCGGCGAGCCATGCGCGCAGCTCCCGCTCCTGCCGCCGCGCGAGGGCGGCGACCTCGGCCGGGTCGTCCGAGCGCTGCACCATCGCGAGCGTCTGGAGCACCGAGTCGTGCAGGTGCGCGGCCACCTCGGCACGCTCCTGCGAGCGGATCCGCTCGGCGCGCTCC
>Ga0126306_10000618_pt1 | contig 17137 bp, 18 predicted proteins | sample Plot27_FD_92592 | JGI IMG/M metagenome (GOLD analysis project Ga0126306, IMG submission 92592) | Serpentine soil microbial communities from UC McLaughlin Reserve, CA, USA - Plot27 | ecosystem: Environmental > Terrestrial > Soil > Grasslands | place: USA: UC McLaughlin Reserve, Lake County...
CCACGTCTGCATCCCGAGTTTTTGGTCAAATGACCTGCTTGGACGCATGGTCCGTCTGGACGGTCGACAGCGCTGATGGCACGTATCGCCGCCGTGGTGGCGGATCTGATGCTGGCGAGCCGCGTCCGCACCTCGCTGGAGGCGAGTGGCCACGAGGTGGAGCAGGACGCCGCCCTGCCCGACGAGTTGGATGGGGTCGACCTGGTGGTCGCCGATCTGGACGCGGCTTCACCCGAGCGGCTGTCGGAGCTGGCCGTGCCTGTCATCGGCTTCTACCAACACACGGACACCGCGATGAAGACGCGCGCCGACGACGCCGGTCTGTTCATCGCGGTCCCGCGAAGCCGGATGGTCAGGGAGCTACCGGAGCTGGTCGAGCGCGCACTCAGCTGAACTTGGTGCTCACCGCAGCCGAGCTCCGGGATAGGCGAAGCCGGCGGCAATCTGTGTCCCGGCCGACTTGTTCACGAGTCCGTGCTCGATCGCCCAATCGAGCCAGGTGGCGTAGCTGTTGCCAGAGCCCAGTGCTGTCGGGGGCCCGCTTTCATTGCTGATTGAAAACGTTTTCGCAGCGGTCAGCGCTTCGAGTTGGCCTTCCTGGGACTCCCGATCGAGCCCGGGTACGGCATCAAGCAGATCGTCGAGGGCCGACTGGGGGTTGTTGCCAAGTATGCGATAGCCCCGCTCCAGCGCGTCGAGGAAGTCCGAAGCCTGCTGTGCCTTGTTCCCGCGGGTCGCCAGCACGAGCTCTGGATACCGCGGTGCGCCGAACTCGTCCACGCGGAACTCGCGGATCGGGACGCCCATCTCCTCGAGCTGCACGCCCTCCGCGTTCCAGAATGCGGTGGCGGCGTCGACTCTGCCGGCCGCCAGGCTGGCGACTGCGTTGAACCCGATCGTGACCCGGCGCACGTCGGAGGGGTCGACGCCGCCGGAGCGCAGCACGGTGTCGAGCACCGCGTCGTCGGAGGGCACCCCGGTGACGCCGGCCGTCTTGCCCGCCAGGTCGGCGGGAGTGCGGATCTCATCCGGGTCTCGCGCGATCACCGAGGCGAGCGGCCGCTGCACGATCGCGGCGATCGCCACCAGGTCGAGGCCCCGCTCGCGGGCGATGCCGAAGTCGTTGATGTCCATCACCGCGAACTCGGCGCGGCCCGTCTCGAGCAGCTTCGCGCTGTCCGCCGTGGAGGAGGGCTCCTGGATTCTGAGATCGAGGCCCTCCTCGCGGTAGTAGCCGTTCGCCTGCGCCGCGTAGATCCCGGAGTGGACCGCGTTCGGCTGGAAGTCGAGGACCAGGGTCGCGCCCCTCGGCGCGCCCGGTTCAGCGCCGCCCCCTCCGCAGGCCGAGAGGCCGGCGCCGAGGAGGGCGGCCGCCAGCAGCGCGGCTACCCGTCTCATGCGCGCTGACCCTATCCCTAAGGGGCGGATAAGCGTTTGGGCGCAGCAGTCTCGGCGCGTCCCCAATTCCGGTTAGACTGCGCGCCGCTGACGTCCCGTCGGCAATTTTTTTGGCAGCTACGAGGAGGTCGCTTCAAGTGCAAGATCGAGGACTCGCCGCGTACATCGCCGAGCTGCTCGGCACGCTGCTCCTGGTCTTCTTCATCACCAGCGTCGTCGCCCTTTACGTCGCGACCGGCCAGAACACCCAGTTCGGATCCGACTTTGCGGTTGTGGGGCTGACCCACTTCCTCGTGCTCTTCGCGTTGATCATCAGCATCGGCGTGGCCAGCGGCGGGCACTTCAACCCGGCGATCACCGCGGCCTTCATCGCGCTCCGCCGGATCGACCCGATCGACGGCCTCGTCTACATACTTGCCCAGCTCTCGGGCGGCGTGCTCGGCGCGCTGCTCACCAAGGCGTTCCTCCTCGATGAGGGCCGCGCCTCGGATTACGGCACCCCGACGGTCAGCCCAATCCTCGGCGGCCCCTTCCAGGGCTTCCTCCTGGAGGGGATCGGCACCTTCGTCCTGGTGCTGACCGTCCTCGCCGTCGCCCTCAATCCGGAGACTCGGCGCTGGGCCGGGCTCTCGATCGGCGGCGCGCTGGGCTTCCTCGTCATGGTGATCGGCCCGCTCACCGGTGGCTCCTTCAACCCCGCCCGCTGGTTCGGTCCGGCACTCGTCGGCAACCACTTCACCGATGCCTGGCTCTACATCCTGGGCCCGCTCGTGGGCGGGCTGCTCGCGGCGGCGGTCTACAAGTTCGTGATCGAGCCCGCCAGCGGCGCGGCACAGGAGCTCGCGGACACGGTCGCGCCGCGCGGCCCCGCGCCGCCGGCCGGAGAGGCGCCGCAGCTGCGGCAGGAGCGCCCGCCTTCGCCGCCGCCCGGTGGCATAGCCGGAAGCTAGGCAGAGCGAAGCCGAAATACGGGCTGCGCTAGGTTGACCCTGCGATGCGCAGGGTCACCTTCTCGCGCAACTACACGCTTTCGCTCTCGCGGACGTGTCAGTGCTACTGCAAGTACTGCGCCTTCGCCACGCACCGCGCGCACATCCACGACCCCGATGAAGTCGAGCGCCGCCTCGACGAGGCGGTGCGCCGCAACGCCAAGGAGCTCCTCGTCCTCACCGGCGAGCGCCCCGAGGTGAACCCGGAGGTCGCGGACCGCCTGCGCGCCTGGGGGCACGAGGACTTCACCTCCTATGTCATCTGGGCCTGCCAGCGGGGGATCGAGCGCGGGCTCCTTCCCCACACGAACCTCGGGGTGCTCTCGCGCGAGGACCTCGCCCGGCTGCGTGAGGTGACCGCCTCCCAGGGTCTGATGCTGGAGTCGATCAATCCCGATCTGGCGGTCCATCAGGGCTCGCCGACCAAGCACCCGGCGAGGCGGCTGGAGACGATCCGGCTCGCCGGCGAGCTCCGCATTCCCTTCACCACCGGGATCCTGGTCGGGATCGGCGAGAGCGCCGAGGAGCGGATCGGCGCCTTGGAGGCGATCGCCGCGGCGCATGCCGAGTACGGCCACATCCAGGAGGTGATCCTCCAGAACTTCGTCCCGCACCCCCGCTACTACGGCGCCGAGGTCGCCGAGATCGCGGATGAGGCCTCACTTCGGAGGTGGGCCGGCGCGGCGGACGCCGTCCCCGGGACACGGCCTTTGGGAGCCGGTCGAGGGTCTCCGGGTGATCTAGATGCGGCCCACGTCCCGGAGCCGGCATCCACCGCACCGGCCATGCCCGAGTGGGCTGCGTCCGTCTCCGTCGACGAGATGAAACGACTGATCAGTGAGTGCCACCGTCTCATCCCAGAGGTGGGAATCCAGGTGCCGCCCAACCTCGCCGACTGGTGGCCGGAGCTGGTCGAGGCGGGAGCCACCGACCTCGGCGGGCTGTCCGCGAACGGCGACCACATCAGCCCCGAAGAGCCGTTCCCGAGCCCCCACCAGGTGCGCAAGGAGCTCGCCCCGCGCGGCTATGCGCTGACCGAGCGGCTCTGCGCCTACCCCCAGTACCTCGACCCGGAGTGGATGGAGCAGGGCGTCCTCGACGTGGTAAAGCTCAAGTACTGGAGCTTCATCCCGCGCCGTGGCTCGGGCCGCCGCCAGGAGTCGCCGCCCGACTCGAAGGTGGCGCCCCGGGCGATCGAGAGGGGTCGTCGCGGGGAGGAGCTCAGCGAGGAGGAGCTCACCGCCCTGTTCTCGGAGACCCGCCCGGAGCTGATCGAGGAGATGCGGGCCGGGGCCGACGAGCTCCGCCGCGAGCTGGCGGGCGAGACGGCGACCTTCGTCGTCAACCGGAACATCAACTTCACCAACGTCTGCGTCGTGGGCTGCGCGTTCTGTGGTTTCGGCCAGGGCAAGCGCTCACCCGACGCCTACCTCGTGAGCGAGGACGACTTCGCCGACAGGGTGCAGGAGGCGGTCGACTTCGGCGCGACCGAGATCTGCATGCAGGGCGGCATCCATCCCGACTACACGCTCGAGGACTACGGCCGCTGGCTGCGGCTGGCGAAGGAGTGCGCCCCGCAGATCCACCTGCACGCCTACTCGCCCATGGAGGTCCACTACATGTGCGAGCGCTCCGGTCGCTCGCCCGACTCCGTCTTCGAGTACCTGATCGAGTGCGGGCTCGGCTCGACGCCCGGAACGGCCGCCGAGGTCCTTCACGACGGGGTCCGGCAGCGGATCTCGCCCAACAAGCTGCCGGTGGCGCGCTGGATCGAGATCATCGAGGCCTCGCACCGGGCCGGACTCCGGTCGACCTCGACGGTGATGTTCGGCCACATCGAGGAACCGCGTGAGCTCGCGCGTCACATGCGGGTCGTCCGCCGTCTGCAGGAGCGCACCGGCGGAATCACCGAGTTCGTCCCGCTCAGCTTCATCCCGTTCAACACGCTGCTCGGGCGCACGCACGGGGTGGAGGAGATCTCGCGAGCCGACAACCTCAAGCACACCGCCGCCTTCCGTCTCGCTCTCGGCAAGTCGATCCCGAACCTTCAAGCGAGCTGGGTGAAGATGGGACTCGACGCAGCCACCGAGAGCCTTCGCTGGGGAGTCAACGACCTCGGCGGGACCCTGATGGAGGAGAACATCTCGCGAATGGCGGGATCGCATCATGGCGTCCGCCTGGAGCCCGAGCAGCTGATCGACGCTGCCCGCCGGGCCGGCAGGACCCCGGCCCAGCGGACGACGCTCTACGAGATCGTCGAGACCTACTGAGCTGACGTCATGCGGGCGATGATGCTGGAGGAGGCTGGGCGGCCACTCGTTGAACGTGAGCTGCCCGATCCTGAGCCCGCCGCCGGTCAGGTCCTGATCGAGATCTCCGCCTGCGCCGTCTGCCGCACGGACCTGCACATCTTCGACGGCGAGCTCACCGAGCCGAAGCTGCCGCTGGTCCCGGGCCACATGATCGTCGGTCGCGTGGCCGGCGCGGGTCAGGGTGCGACCCGCTTCGCGGTGGGCGACCGGGTCGGCGTCCCCTGGCTCGGCTGGGTCGATGAGAGCTGCCGCTACTGCCGCACCGGTCGCGAGAACCTCTGCGTGCAGGGAAAGTTCACCGGCTACGACTTCGACGGCGGCTACGCCGAGCGCACCGTCGCCGATGAGCGCTTCTGCTTCCCGATCCCAGATTCATACAGCGACGAGCACGCGGCGCCGCTGCTCTGCTCCGGGCTGATCGGCTACCGCTCGCTGCGCCTGGCGGGCGAGGGGGAGCGCCTCGGCATGTACGGCTTCGGCTCCTCGGCTCACCTGATCGTCCAGGTCGCTGTGCACAGAGGCTGGGAGGTCTACGCGCTGACCCGCACGGGCGACACCGAGAAGCAGGAGCACGCCCGTTCGCTGGGAGCTGCCTGGGCGGGAGCCGTCGGCGACCCGGAGGCCAGGGACCTGGACGCGGCGATCATCTTCGCCCCGGTGGGCGAGTTGGTGCCGGAGGCGCTGCGGGCGCTCGCGCCGGGAGGGACCGTCGTGTGTGCCGGCATCCACATGAGCGACATCCCGTCATTCCCATACGAGATCCTCTGGCACGAGCGCTCCGTTCGCTCGGTGGCCAATCTGACGCGGCAGGACGGCGAGGAGTTCATCGCGCTGGCGCCCGAGGTGCCGGTGCAGACGGAAATCCAGGTCTATCCGCTTGCCGAGGCGAACCGTGCGCTGGATGACATGCGTCACGGTAGGGTCCGAGGGACCGCGGTCCTTGCGACCGGCGAGTAGCCTCCCAACATGAACCGGGTTGCGCCTGCGGCGCGCCCTCGCATCATGGGAGAGGAACAGAGCAGATGCCAGATGTGACCGTCAAGCGCGTCGAGGACTTCGAGGCGATCTTCGGGGGCGGCTTCCGTCGTGCGAGAGCCGGTCTGGGTGTCACCTCGTTCGGCCTCGCGGTGATCGATCTGCCGCCGAACTTCCAGCACTTCCCCGAGCACGACCAGACCCACGATGAACAGGAGGAGGTCTATACGCCGCTCACCGGCAGAGTGACGCTGCGCGTCGGGGGCGAGGAGTACGAGCTCGAGCCCGGGGTCTTCGCGAGGGTCGGAGCTGCAGAGAAGCGCAAGCTGATCACCGGGGACGAGCCCGCGCGGGTGATCGCCATGGGCGCCATGCCGGGCAGGGCGTACGTGCCGCCCGAGTTCACCGAGGAGGGGGCAACCCCGCCTCCACTCAAGAAACTCGCCTCCGAGCACGCGAAGAACGCGACGCCCGCCCCGCTTCACTAGCGGAAGAGGTCATCCTCCGCGGCGCGCGGGATGGCGCGCGCACCCGGCCCGTCATCCGGCGTGACCAGGTGCCCGAGACCCGCGACGATCGCCCCGGGCACCCCGGCGTCCTTGTCACGGGCGAGATCGGCGGCCGAGGCGAGCTCGTCGGCGAGCGCGATCTGGGTCGCCGCCAGCTCCCGACCGTGCTGGTCGGGCCTGCCGCGCCAATCCGCCAGCGGCGGCAGCCCCGCGCAGCCGATCGCGATATCCGCCTGCCCGATTCTCCAGGCGCGACCGAAGCTGTCGGCGATCACGACCGCAGGGCGGGCCCCCGATGCTTCTGCGATCTCGCGGCGAATTCGCCGCGCCGAGGCATCGCCATCCTCGGGTAGGAGAGAGGCCAAGCCCTCCTCGAGGTTCGAGGCGTCGATCCCGGCGTTCGCGCAGACCCAGCCGCCGTTCGTCTCGGTGATCAGGACGCCACGTTCGGCCCGCACGATCCTCTTGCTCTCTGAGAGCACCAGCTCGACCAGGGCGGGGTCCTTGCCGAGCTCGGCCGCCAGCCTCCGGGCGCGTTCTCCCGGCTCGACCTCGCTCAGGCTCCTGACTCGTCCCTCCACCTTGGAGACGCCCTTCTGCGAGATCACGACGATCTCGGCCGCGCCCGGGACCGCGGACGCCGCGATCAGGGCACCCAGATCGTCGCCCTCCTGAAGCTCCGGGATGCCGGTGAGGGGCCGGATCCGCAGCTCGCGCGCGGTCAAATTTGTGTCAGGCAGCTGCCTGCTGGGCCCGGTCGCCGAGCTGCCACAGCACCTTGGCGGTCCGGGGGGCCGGCTGCGGATCGAGCAGCAGCCGGTCGCGCAGGAGCGTGAAGTCCTCGGGCGTGTCGAGGTCGATCGCCAGGGACTCGACCTGCTCGAGCGCAAAGCTCTGGCCGGTCGCCCGCGCCCTGCTCACGTGCCTGGCGCAGCTGTCCGGGCCGAAGGCGGGGAGGAACAGATCCGGAGGGTTGAGCATCAGGGCGTTGGTGCCGGTGCCATGTCGGTCGGGGACGATCAGCGCGGTGCGGGGCGAGCGACCGAGGTGCGCGTCGAGCTCGTCTGTGTCGAGCATCGGGCAGTCGACGGGCAGCATCGCCACGCGCTGAGCGCCGTCGGCCATCGCGGCGCGGGCGCCGGCGGCCGCTGCCTCAGCGTGACCCTCATCGCTCTCCTGCACGAGGACCTTGTGGCCGAACCAGCCCGCCTGCCGAGCGACCGCGGGGTCGCAGGTGACGACGAGAACGTCGTCGATGCACCGGCCGCGAGGCAGCTTCACGATCAGGTCGAGGAAGAGGGCCTCCGCCAGACGGCCGCGCTCGTCCTCGTTCAGCAATCCGTTCAGTCGCCCATTGGCGTCCGACAACCCCTTCACTGGAACGATCGCGGTCGTATGCAATTGATGCGTTTCCGTCCCCACGGAGATCAGGCTACCGGGTGAGGCGCGATTTATGCCCCACTATGCGGCTTTTCAATCGTCCATGGCGCGAACTGTCGAGGCGAACTCGAGGGTTCGCTCCGCCAGGGCCCGCCTGCCACCGGCTCCCTCCATCAGCGTCGGGCAGCTGAGCACGGGCAGATCGGCGGGTGGCGGGTCGGGGTCCTCCGAGTCGCAGATCATCCCGTCGATCAGGCCCTCGTAGAGCGAGGCGACGCCGGCGGCCGTCGAGGGGCGGTCGACCGCCCGCATGAAGAGATCGGTCGGGCCCTTCACCACCTGACCGGCGACGTAGGGGCTCACCGCCACCACCGGAGCTGCGGCGGCCGCGATTGCCTCCCGAAGCGGGCCGATCGAGAGGATCGGGCCGATCGAGATCACAGGATTGGAGGGTCCGATCACGATCGCCTCGGCCTGGTCGATCGCCGACAGCACCTCGGGGGTCGGCGCGGCGTCGGCGATCCCCTCGAGCTCGATCTCCTCCACCGGCGCCTGGGCGCGCTCGGCGACCAGATACCGCTGCAGGTCCCGCCAGCCCTCGGCCGTCCTGACGCGCGTACGCACGGGTTCCTCGCACATCGGCAACACGGTCGCCCGCACGCCTAGCGCCCGCGCGATCTGGGCCTGGGCGTCGGTGCGCCGGCCCCCTTCGGCGATGAACACCTGCCGGTAGAGGCAGGCGGCGAGATCGCGGTCGGAGAGCCGGAACCAATCGGGGGCGCCGAGCCTGACCAGGCGGTCGAAGGCGGTGAAGGTGTCCCCCTTGATGCCCCAGCCGCGCTCCTCGTCGATTTCCCCGCTGAGCCAGTACGTGACCAGGTCGGGGTCGGGGGAGACGTCCACTCCGGCGATCTCGACATCGTCGGCGGTGTTGGCGATCACGGTGAGTCCGGCCCCGAGCAGATCCTGCATCCCGGCCGCCAGCTTCGCCCCGCCCGTGCCGCCCGCGAGGATCACGCAGCGCTCGATCACGCCCAGGGATCGCCCTCGGGCAGGTCCGTGATCCGGATGCCGGCGGCGGCCTTGTAGCGGACGTTGATCGAGATCAGCATCGGCGTCAGCGTCTCGACGATGCGCGCCATCTCGAGCGCGCCCGCGTTCACGGTGCGGAGGCCGTCGATCTGCTCGATCAGGCTCGCGACCCGCGCCTTGTCCGCCTTGCGGTCGCCGCAGATCAGGATGTCCTCGTCGAGCGCGCCTCCCTCGGCGAGCCGCTTGGCGCTCACCGTGTGCAGGGCGGAGATCACGGTCACTCCGTCGGGGACCATCTCCTCCGCCTGCTGGGCCGCGGAGCCCTGCCAGACGCCCAGCGTCCGGGCGGCCTTTCCGCTGACGGCCGCCGCCGTCGGCACCGTGCAGTCGACCAGCAGCTGTCCCTCCGAGAGCGCATCCTTCAGGTTGGTCAGCGTCTCGGACTGGGCGCGGAAAGGGACGGTGAGGAACACGATCCGCCCGCGGGTTGCGGCCTCGGCGTTCTGCAGTCCCTCCACCTCTGCGCCGTCGGCCTCGGATCGGACGCGCTCGGCGGCCTCCTCCGCCCGCCCGGCCTCGCGTGACCCGATCACGATCGGTTGGCCGGCGCGCGCCCAGCGCAGGGCGAGTCCGTACCCGAGCGCGCCCGTTCCCCCGATGATCGGAATTGGCTCAGCCACCGGCGAGCAAGCTACAGGGCGGCCCGAATAGGCTGCCCTCCGCCGTGAGGCTCGAGGGCAAGAAGGCACTCGTAACCGGCGGCGCCAGCGGGATCGGCGCCGCGATCGCGCGCCGCCTCGCGGCCGAGGGTGCCGAGGTGACGATCGGGGACCTGAACCTCGAGGGCGCGACCGAGGTCGCCGGCGAGATCTCCGGGCTGCCGATCGAGCTCGACGTCACCGACCTCGGCTCCGCGCAGGCGGCGGTCGACAGCTCCGGCAAGCCGCTCGACATCCTGATCAACAACGCCGGCACCGACGAGTTCGGCTTCTTCACCCAGACGACGCCCGAGCAGTGGGAGAAGGTGATCGCCGTGAACCTGAAGGGGGTCCTGCACTGCACCTATGCGGCCCTGCCGGGGATGCAGGAGGCCGGCTACGGGCGGATCGTCAACATCGCCTCCGAGGCCGGCCGGGTCGGTTCCAAGGGCTCCGCGGTCTACTCGGCGGCCAAGGGCGGCGTGATCGCCTTCACGAAGGTGATGGCACGCGAGGGTGCCCGGTACGGGATCACCGCGAACGCGATCGCGCCCGGGCCGATCGAGACCCCCCTTCTCATGCAGGCCAAGGAGTTCGGCGATATCGGCGAGAAGATCATCGAGACGATGAAGGCGGGGACGCAGCTGAGGCGCCTCGGGCAGCCGGAGGAGGTCGCGGCGGCGGTCGCGTTCCTCGCCTCCGACGATGCCTCCTACGTCACCGGCGAGACGCTCGGCGTTTCGGGCGGGTTGGGAATGGTCTGATGGCGCTCGAGCCGGGGACCGAGAGAAGCATGGACTTCGTGGTGGAGGGCCGCCTGCTCACCGATGTCGGGGGGACGATCGGGGCCAGCGTGCTGTCGACGCCGGGCATGATTGGGATGATCGAGGGCAACGCCGCCGCGCTCGCCCTCGAGAGCCTCGAGGAGGGCAAGGCGACGGTGGGGTTCGAGGTCTGCGTCAAGCACGTTGCGGCGGCAGCCGAGGGCCAGACCTGCACCGCCTACGCCAAGCTCAAGGAGATCGTCGACGGGCGCAAGCTGCGCTTCGACGTCGAGGTCAAGGAGGGGGACCGCACGATCGGCGTCGGCACGCACGAGCGGCGCGTGATCGAGATCGGAGCGGTGACCGGGGCCTCCTAGCCTTCGCGGCTCAAATCGTGCTCGGGATCGCCCTCGCCCTTGGGTCGAGCCTCGTCTATGGGGTCTCGGACTTCCTCGGCGGACTGAAGAGCCGCTCGCTGCCGCTGCTGTCCGTACTGCTGGTCTCCCAGTCGGGCGCGCTCGTTCTGCTCGCAATCAACGTGATCGCGCGCGGCGAGGGCCCTCCGGACGGTAGGTACCTCATCTACGGAGCCATCGCGGGGCTGTGCGAGGCGGTCGGCGTTGCAGCCTTCTACCGCGGACTCGCGGTCGGGGTGATGAGCGTCGTCTCGCCGATCGCCGCGACCGCCCCGGTGGTTCCCGTCGTCGCGGCGATCGTCCTCGGCGAGCTTCCCTCCGTATTCCAGGGCGTCGGGATCTTCCTGGCCCTGGCGGGGATAGCGACCATCTCCCCTGAGCCGGGCCGTGGCGGACCGGCCCGGGACGTGGCACCGAGCATCATCTTCGGGCTGCTCACGGCGCTCGGTTTCGGAGGCTTCCTGGTGGCGATGGACGCCGCCAGCGAGGGTGGGGTGCCGTGGGCGCTGCTCATGGCGCGGTCCGCGGCGGTCGCGGCGTTCACGGCCGCCTTCCTGCTCGCACGAACGCGGCTCGGCGTGCGGAGCGCCGACCTCCCGGTGCTCGTCCTGATCGGGGTGCTGATCATCGCCGCCGACTCGATGTACGCCGTCGCCACGACCGAGGGCCTGCTGAGCGTGGTCGCGGTGCTGAGCTCGCTGTACCCGGTGGTCACGATCGCGCTGGCTCGCTACTACCTGCGGGAACGGCTCCAACCCCACCAGCAGATCGGCGCCGCCGCTTCGCTTTCGGGTGCGGTGGTGATCTCGGCGGCCTAGCGACTCTCCCGGCTAGGCTGGAACGGATGGCCGAGGAGCTTCCAAAGAGCGTCCACATCCGCGAAGTCGGGCCCCGCGACGGCTTCCAGAACGAGCCCGAGGTGATTCCGACAGAGGAGAAGGTCCGCCTGATCGAGCTGCTTGGCGAGGCCGGCCTGACGCGAATCGAGCTCACCTCGTTCGTGCGCGCCGATATCATTCCGCAGCTCGCCGACGCCCCTGACGTGCTGCAGGGGTTCCAGCCCCGGGACGGCGTCGCCTACTCCGTACTGATCCCGAACCGGAAGGGCCTCGACAACGCCCTCGAGTTCCGTGATCGCTTCCAGGACGCGAACTTCTTCCTCTCGGCCTCCGAGACCCACAACCGCAGGAACGTCAACCGCTCGATCGCGGAGTCCCTCGGCGATCTGGCGGGAACGATCGGCGCTGCGCGCGACGCCGGGTTGCGCTGCGAGGGAGTGATCTCGACCAGCTTCGGCTGCCCGTATGAGGGTGAGGTTCCGCCCGACCGCGTCTTCGAGATCGCCGGAAAGCTGGCCGGCTTTGGCTGCGAGGAGATCGCCTTCGGCGATACGACTGGGATGGCCAACCCTCGGCAGGTCGCTGAGTTCTTCGCGGGCGCGCCGGAGCAGCTGCCCGGGGTCGAGCTAACGGCCCATTTCCACAACACCCGCGGGCAGGGTCTGGCGAATGTGCTGGCCGCCCTCGAGCAGGGAATCGGCTCGTTCGAGAGCTCGTTCGGCGAGTTGGGGGGCTGCCCTGTCCCACCGGGTTCCACCGGGAACATCTCGACCGAGGACCTGGTCTCGATGCTCGAGGAGATGGGGGTCGGGACCGGTGTCGACCTGCAGAAGCTGGTCGCGGCCTCAACGGAGGCGCAGAAGGTGCTCGGCCGCCCACTGGGGGCGCACCTGCTCACGGCGGGGCCCATCGAGTGGCACAGGTAGGGTGCCTGCCATGAAGAGCGACCGTTTCCGCCAGGCCGCGGAGGCCAAGGACTTCTCCGCGGTCGACGAGCTATTCGCCGAGGACGTGGTCTTCCTCAGCCCTGTCGTCTTCAAGCCCTACGAGGGACGGGACGCGGTGGCGATGCTGCTCGGGGCCGTGGTCCAGGTCTTCGAGGACTTCCGCTACAGGGATCAGCTCGAGACCGGTGACGCCGCGGCGCTCGCCTTCAGCGCGCGGGTCGGCGACCGCGAGCTCGATGGGATCGACTTCCTCCACTTCGATTCCGACGGGCGGGTCGACCGGATGGCGGTGTACGTCCGGCCGATGAGCGGGGTGAACGCGCTGGCGGAGGCGATGCAGAGGAAGCTGGCCGAGGCCGGCGCGGCGTAACTAGCGGCAGCTCGCGCCGGAGCAGGTGCGCAGCTGTGCGAGGCGCGCGGAGAGCTCGTCGGCGAGCGCGACGTCCTGCGGGGAGGGGTCGCCCGGACCCAACGGGTCGTAGAGCAGGTTCTGGAGCTGGTACGGATCGGTGTTCAGGTTGTAGAGCTCCTCGTCCCCGTTGCTGTAGCGGTTGTATGACCACTGCGCCCGACGGAGGCCGTAGATGCCGAGATCAACGCTCTCGAACAGCAGGTCGCGGTGTGCCGAGGCGTTGGGATCCTGAGTGAGCGGCAGCAGGTTGATCCCGTCCATCACCCGCCCCGGCCGGGCCTTGGTGATCGCCACGATCGTGGGGGCGAGATCGATGTTGGCGACCAGCTGATCGCGCGTCACGTTCTGGGGGATTCCCGGGCCACGGATGATCAGCGGGACCCGCTCGCCCTCCTCGTAGAGGAAGTTCTTGAACATGATCCGGTGGGAGCCGAGCTCGAGGCCGTTGTCCGAGGTGAAGATGAAGAAGGTCTTGCGTTTGTCCCTGTATTTGCGGACGAGCTTGACGATCTTCTTCACCTGGTCGTCCACCGAGAGCAGGCTCTCGAGCCGGCCGCGATAGCGGCGGTCGATGTCGCTCTTCTCCGGATCGCTTAGCCGGGGGATGTCGCGGATCTGCTTCGGTTTGTCAGAGACGTTGGACTCGTCGAAGTTCGGCGGCCGCGGCGCCGGGATGTCGCCGAACGCCCCGAGGTAGCGCGGCGCGGGTTCCGGATCGCGCGTCGACCAGATCGGCGTGCCCTTCTCGCCGTGCGGGTTGTTCGGGTTGTAGTAGAGGAAGAACGGCTTAGGGCTCGGGGCCCAGGCCTTCAGGAGCCCGTTCACCTTGGCGCCGAGAACGGAGTCGACGTAGTTCGCGGGCTTCCGCCCGTAGTTACGGACCTTGCCGTTCTCGTTGAGCTTGAAGCCGTAGCGCTTCTGCTCGGTGCCGCCGGTGAGCCCGAACCACTGCCGCCATCCCGGCGGGACTTCCCGTGCATTCAGGATCCCGTAGCCGTTCAGGTACTTGCCCACCATCGCGGTCCGGTACTTCGCTCGCTTCAGCCAGACCGCGAGCGTGTTCGTGTTGTCCAACGTCCCGTACTGCCCGTCCGTCACCACGCCGTGGTTGTGCGCGTACTGACCGGTGACCTGCGTCGCGCGGGAGGGACAGCAGAGCGGATACGAGACATAGCTGTTCCGGAAGGTGGTCCCGCGGGCGCCGAGCAGGTTGAGCGTCTTCCGCATCACGAACATGTCCGTGACGTTCTGGTCGTCCGTGTCGATCAGGATCACGTTCGGGCGCTTCTGCCGGGCATTCTTCCGGCGGAGCCCCGCTCGGTTTCGCTGGCGGCGCTCCCTCGCCGCCTGACACTTGGCACCGCAGGTCGCGGCCGCGCGCGCCGGCGGCGAGCCGGTCGTCCGCGCCGGCTCAGCCGCGGGCGTGCCGAGCACGCTCCCAGCCGCCCAGGCAAAGAGAGTCGCCGCGAGCACGGCAAGCGAGAACCCGAGTCTGTGGTGCCTCCCGTTGACCATCGGATGTGAAACCCGCAATCACCTGGGTGGTTGCGCCCCGCGGAGCCGAGAAGCGTAGAGGAACGTATGCTCACGCCCGCCGGTCAACTCACCAAACGGGTCGCGCTGGCGCGCGCCCTCGCATGACAGGAGCGAGTGAATATGGCGATCAGCAAGGTTGGCGTCGTGGGCTGCGGGCTCATGGGCCATGGCATCTCCCAGATCTGCGCCCATGCCGGCTGGGACGTGGTCGTGCGGGAGGTAGATCAGGCGGCGCTCGACCGGGGCATGGGCAAGGTCGAAAAGCAGCTCGCCCGGGCCGTGGAGAAGGGGAAGATGGAGCAGTCCGACGCGGATGCGGTCCGTGCCCGGATCACGCCCACGCTGGAGTACGGCGACCTCGCAGACTCGGACCTGGTGATCGAAGCCATCACCGAGGACCTGGAGCGCAAGCTCGAGATGTGGGGTGAGCTCGACGGCATCGTCAAGGACGACGCCTACCTCGCCACCAACACCTCCTCGCTCTCGGTCGCCACGCAGGCGGATGCGACCAAGCGGCCCGAGCGCATGATCGGGCTGCACTTCTTCAACCCGCCCCAGGTGATGCCACTGCTGGAGGTCGTGCGCGCCGAGAAGTCCAGCGACGACGCGGTGGATCTGGGCTTCGAGCTGGGGGAGAAGCTCGGCAAGACCACCGTGGCGGCGAATGACAACCGCGGCTTCATCGTCAACCGGCTGCTGGTCCCCTACATGCTCGACGCGATTCGGGCGCACGAGCAGGGAGTGGGGTCGATCCAGGACATCGACACGGGGATGATGGCCGGGGCGAGTCACCCGATGGGACCGCTGACGCTTGCGGACTTCGTCGGCCTCGACACGCTGGCGGCGATCGCCGATGTGATGGTCGACGCCTACGGCGAGGAGCGCTTCGCGGCGCCCGAGACGCTCAAGAAGATGGTCTCCGCCGGCGACTTCGGGCGGAAGTCGGGCCGCGGGTTCTACGATTACTCCGGCGACCAGCCCGTCCCGGTCGATTCCGGGAGCTAGGACAGCTCAAGGAGGATTCGAGAGCATGGGAGTGGACCAGACCAGCCTCGACCGCATCAGGAACGCCACCTTCCCGACCGCGAGGCGGGGATACGACAAGCACGAGGTCGAGAAGTTCCTGGGCCGCCTCGCGGATTGGCTCGAGACCGGCGGCGGTGACGAGTCGCGCTCGGACGCCGTGAAGAAGGAGCTCGAGCGTGTGGGGCAGCGGACCGGCGCCATCCTCGCCCAGGCGGAGGACAGCGCCCAGCAGATCCGCGCGGAGGCCGAGGAGGAGGCCCGGGGGACGATCAACAGCGCGAATCTGCAGGCGACCGAGACCCGCAGCGAGGCGGAGAACTACGCGACGGAGACGAAGACCGCGGCGGAGCGTGAGTCGCGTGACGCGATCGAAGCCGCGCAGGCGCAGGCGCGCCGCATCGTCGCGGAGGCCGAGCAGCGCCGCGAGGACATGGAAGCCCTGGTCGGGGATCTGATCCGGCGCCGGGAGGACGTGATCGCGGACACCGAGGAGCTCTCGCGAAAGCTCAGCACAGCCGTCGAGCAACATCGCTCGGAGGACCTCCAGCTGCCCGAGATCTCCGTTCCGGAGGATCGAAGCGGGGCTGAGACCCAGGTCGCGGACGGGGGCGAGGTCGCTCCGGACCCCGAGGAAACCGAGGGCGCGTCCGAGTCGCAGGACACCGAGGAACCGCGTGAACAGCGGGACACCGAGGAGCACACGATCACGACCGAGCGCGAGCTCGCCGCGGAGCAGCCGCCCGAGCACGAAGCGGACCTGCGAACGTAATTGAGGTGCTGGTGAGCGACGTCAGGGCGGCCCTCGATGCGGCGCTTGGGGGCGGGCCCGAGCGGCATCGTAAGAAGGTCGCGGAGCAGGAGAAGCTGCCGGTGCGGGAGAGGGTCGCGCGCCTGCTCGATCCCGATTCGCTGGCCGAGGAGGGCCTGCTGGCCAACTGGGAGCAGGAGGGTCTGGGCGCCGACGGCGTGGTCACCGGGATGGGAACCGTCGGCGGGCGGCCGATCGCACTGATGGCCAACGATCCCGCGGTGAAGGCGGGCTCCTGGGGACCGAAGACCGTTGAGAAGATCCTGCGCGTGCAGGAGCGGGCGCTCGCCCACCAGGTGCCGATCGTCTACCTGGTCGACTCCGCCGGGGCGAGGATCACGGACCAGGTGCGGATGTTCCCCGGCCGGCGCGGTGCGGGCCGCATCTTCCACACCCAGGTCCGGCTCTCCGGGCAGGTGCCGCAGGTCTGTCTGCTGTTTGGGCCGAGCGCGGCCGGCGGCGCCTACATCCCCGCCTTCTGCGACGTGGTGATCATGCGCGACGGCAACGCGTCGATGTATCTGGGATCGCCCCGGATGGCCGAGATGGTGATCGGGGAGAAGGTGACGCTCGAGGAGATGGGCGGGGCGCGGATGCACACATCCGTCTCGGGGTGCGGTCATTTCCTGAGCGAGACCGACCAGGATGCGATCGACCTCGCTCGGCGCTACCTCTCCTACATGCCGGCCAACTGGCGGGAGGATCCGCCCGCCGCTCCACCGGCGGAACCCGCGGAGAGCCGGACGGTCTCGGAGATCGTGCCTGGCAACGAGAAGGACCCCTTCGACGTCAAGGATCTGATCGCCTCGATCGTGGACGCGGACTCATTCCTCGAGGTGCACGATCGCTGGGCGAAGGAGGTGGTCGTCGGCTACGCGCGCCTCGACGGCCGGGTGACCGGGATCGTCGCCAACCAGCCGAAGGTGAAGGGGGGCGTGCTGTTCGTCGACTCCGCCGACAAGGCCGCGCGCTTCATCATGAACTGCAACGCCTTCAACGTGCCGCTGCTCTTCCTCGCCGACGTCCCCGGCTTCATGATCGGCAAGGAGGTCGAGCGACAGGGGATCATCCGGCACGGGGCGAAGATGATCAGCGC
>Ga0126306_10000619_pt1 | contig 17110 bp, 16 predicted proteins | sample Plot27_FD_92592 | JGI IMG/M metagenome (GOLD analysis project Ga0126306, IMG submission 92592) | Serpentine soil microbial communities from UC McLaughlin Reserve, CA, USA - Plot27 | ecosystem: Environmental > Terrestrial > Soil > Grasslands | place: USA: UC McLaughlin Reserve, Lake County...
CATCACGACGCGGCCCATGGTGGCGCTGCAGGTTCTCGATGTGACGGCCAATCCGTTCGACGATGCGATCGGCGTATGCCTCCCGCAACTCCTCGGTCCAGGTGCCGTCACCGACGTCGATCTCGCCCCCAGCGTCGCCCTTCGCGCGCGGCGGCAGCTCCTGCAGCTGCACCCAGATCACCCATGAGCCGGCGGGCGCGCGCGACGGATCGACCGCCATAGGCTGGCCGACGACGATCGTCGCCTCGGCGGGGAGGAGGCCGCGGTCGGCCTCGTTGACGGCGCGCGAGACGCCGTCGAGCCCCGGAGTGAGATGGACGAGCGGAGTGCGGGCGAGCCGCTCGTCGCCACGCCAGCGTGGCCGCTCGTCCATCGCGATGTGGATCTGCATCTCGCCGCGTCCGTAGCGGAAGCGCAGTGCCCGCTGACGGACATCAGGTGGTGCGTCGCGCTCCCCGAGGAGGCGGCCATAGAGCTGTGTCGGTGTCACGCACGCCAGCACCGCCCGGGTCGCAGCGACGGTGTCGCCGTCGGCCAGCCGCACGCCCGCCGCCTTGCCCTCGGAAACGATGATCCGATCGACCTCGGCTTCCGTGCGCAGTTCGCCCCCTGCGCCGCGCACGATCGCGACGAGGCCGTCGACGAGCGAAGCGCCGCCGCCCTTCGGTACGGGCATCCCGCCCAGCTGGATCGCGCAGGCGATCACCTGCGTCATGAACCCAGACATCGCCTGGTCCGGGCCGAGTCCCGTGTGCAGGACCCACGGCGCGAGCAGCCCGTGCGCCCGCTCGTTCTCGAAGGTGTCGCGGAGCCAGTCGCGCGCCGACAGCAGCGAGCGGCCGCCGAACTCGACCAGCCCGCGCCGACCGAACTGCTTGTACGCCTTGCGCCCGAGTGCGAGGCCCTGCCTCGACCAGAGCTCCGTCCCCAGAACGCCGAATGCCACGTCCGCCGCCGCCATGAACTCCTCGAACTGCCGCTGCCACGCGTCCCCGAGCTCGGCCACGTTTGTCGCGCCGTCGGTGGAGAGGTGGGCGCTCGAGCCGTCGGGGTACGCGGTCGCCGTCGGCACGTCCGTGTTCAGGTACTCGAGCCCGAGCCGGTCCAGCTCCGGCTTGAGCTCCGCGTAGGCAGGGCCGCCCACCCAGAGCGGGTGCCAGGAGGAGAAGACCTCGTGCCGAAAGCCCGGTGCGATGAGGTCGTCCACGGTCTTGATCGCGCCGCCGAGCCAGTCGTTCCGCTCGAGGACGCAGCAGCGCCACCCGTCCTTGGCGAGCAGGGCGGCGCCTGCGAGCGAGTTGATGCCGCTGCCGACGAAGACCGCGTCGTAACCCGCCACGAGGCGACTCTACTCGCTTGACATGTCACCGAGAAATCGGTGTGATCTCTCCGATGCTCCTCCGCGAGGTCGAATATGCGCGGCCGTCCTCGGTGGAGGAGGCGATCGAGCTTCTGGCCGGTCACGAAGGCGCGCGGGCTCTCGCCGGCGGCCAGACGATCGTCAACGTGATGAAGGCGCGGGCCGCGTCTCCCGACGTGCTCGTCGACCTGAACCGGCTGGAAGGGCTGCGGTCGATCTCGGTCTCGGGAGAGACCCTGCGGATCGGAGCGATGGCGACATACACCCAGATCATGGCCTCGTCCGAGGTGGAGGTCTCGCGGCCGATCCTGGCCGAGGTGTCGGCGCAGATCGCCGACGTGCAGGTGCGCAACCGCGGCACGATCGGCGGCAACATCTGCTCGAACGACCCGACGAACCACCTGCCGCCGCTGCTGGTGGCACTCGACGGGTCGATGACGGTCCGCGGCGCGGACGGGGAGCGGTCCGTCTCGGCTTCGGACTTCTTTCTCGGCGTCTACATGACCGCGGTCGGCGAAGGGGAGTTGCTGACCTCCGTCTCCGTGCCCGCGGCGGCGAACGCGGCCGACGGCTTCGCCTCCGTCACGGTCGGCCGCGACGGAACCTGCCTGGCAAATGCGGCGGCCTGCCTAGCCGGCGACGTGGTGCGAATCGCGCTCGGCTGCGTCGACGCTGTTCCCGTCCTGCTGACCCCCACGAGCAGCGACGAGAGCAGCGTCCGCCAGGCGGTCCAGGAGGCCGACATCGACCCGCCGTCCGACGTGCACGCGTCGTCCGAGTACCGCCGCCACCTGGCGGAAGTCTGCGCTGTTCGAGCGGTCGACAAGGCGAGCCGGAGGGGTTGATGGAGCCGACTGCGAGCAAGGCGATCACTGTGGAAGTGAACGGAACGGTGTACGAGCGCGACGTCGAGAGCCGCCGGCTGCTCGTCCACTTCGTCCGCGACGACCTCGATCTCACGGGCAGCCACGTCGGTTGCGATACCGGCAACTGCGGCGCCTGCTCCATGATCGTCGACGGCCAGCTCGTCAAGACGTGCATGCTCCTCGCGGTCCAGGCCGACGGGGCCAAGATCGAGACGGTGGAAGGGCTGGCGGCCGGCGGCGAGCTCACGAACCTGCAGCAGTCGTTCAGCGACCACCACGCGCTCCAGTGCGGCTACTGCACGCCGGGCATGCTCATGAGCGCGACGGCGCTGCTGCGGGAGAACCCGAAGCCCAGTCCGGCGGAGATTCGGAAGGGCCTCCAGGGCAACATCTGTCGGTGCACGGGGTACTGGAACATCATCGAGGCAGTCACGGCGGCGTCGGGACAGGAGGTGGCGTCGAATGAGTGAGACGATCGCGCCGTCCGAGGCCCTCGTCGTCGAGGAGACCCAGGCGCCGCAGCGCGGCTTCGCCGGCCAGAACGTCCCGCGCAAGGAGGACAAGCGCCTCGTACAGGGTGAGGGCCTCTTCGTCGACGACATCAAGCGGCACGGGATGGGCTATGCGCATTACGTCCGGTCGCCGTACGCGCACGCGAACATCCTCTCGATCGACGTCTCGAAAGCAGAGGCGCTTGGCGGTGTCTACGGGACCCTGCTCGGAGAAGAGGTCGCGGCGCTCACCGATCCCTTCTTCCAGATCTCCTCGCCGCCGGGGGCGCACGTGAAGGACTACGCACTGGCGGTGGGCAAGGTGCGCCATGTCGGCGAGCCGGTGGCGGTCGTCGTGGCGGAGACGCGAGAGCTGGCGCGCGACGCCGCCGACCTCGTCGAGGTCAGCTACGAACCCCTGCCCGCGCTCACCGATGCGCGCCGCGCCCTGGACACGGACGCGCCCCAGCTGCACGACGAGACCGGCGGCAACCTCTCCTGGAGCGGCCTCTACTCCTGGGGCGACGTCGACTCCGCATTCGCCGAGGCCGACCGCGTGATCACGATCGGCGAGCTCCACTTCGACCGCTTCAACTCGACTCCGCTGGAATGCGACGGTGCGCTCGTCGAATTCAATCGAGGCACGGGGCAGTGGACGATCCACACGAACAACCAGTTCCCCGGCTTCGCCGCGATCATGATGGGGCCGGCCATGCGGACGGGCCTGGACAAGCTCCGATTCGTCACGCAGGACATCGGCGGCGGCTTCGGCAACAAGATCACGTCGCACCCGCAGCTCGTCGCGATGTGCCTGCTCGCGCGCAAGCTGAACCGCCCGATCAACTGGACGGAGTGGCGCACCGACTTCCACCTGACGATGTCGCACGGCAACGAGCGCTGGTTCCTCGACACGCAGGTCGCCGTGAAAGCCGACGGCACGCTGCTGGGCTTCCGGACGAAGGCCGTGGACGACGCCGGCGCCTACCTGCGCTACGAGCCGCTCGGGGGCGTCATCTGGGCTCAGGTCACGCCCGGCTGCTACCGCTGGCAGCACGTGGAGCTCGAGTTCACCCAGGTGATGACGAACAAGGCTCCCGTCTCCCCGAACCGCGGCTACTCGCGGATGCAGCACCTGTGGTTCACCGAGCGGGTGATCGACATCGTCGCGCACGAGCTGGAGCTCGACCCCGTCGAGGTGCGGAAGCTGAACTACATCAAGGCCGACGAGATGCCGTACACGACCCCGAACGGCTGCGTCTACGACTCCGGCGACTACTCACGCATGCTCGACGTCGCCCTCGAGCTGATCGGCTACGACAGCCTCGACGAGAAGCGGAAGGAGGCGGCGTCCCGCGGCCGGCTGCTCGGCTTCGGCATCGGCTCCACGCTCGACTCGGGGACGAACAACTTCGGCCAGTCACGGCTGATCAACCCGGAGCTCCAGTTCTCCGGCAATAACGAGGTCGCGTCGGTCAAGCTCGACATCTTCGGCGAGGTCGTCGTCACGTTGGGCACCACGCCGCAGGGGCAGGGGCACGAGACGACCGCGTCGATGGTCGTCGCGGACATCCTCGGAGTGACGCCCGACGACGTCAACGTCCGTGCCGGCCACGACAGCTACTGGAACTCTCATGCCGGCTTCTCCGGAACGTACGCCAGCCAGTTCGCCGTCACCGGCCTCGGCGCCGTGAAGGGAGCGGCCGACAAGCTCGCCGACGAGATCAAGCGCCTGGGCTCGGTGATTCTGGGCTGCTCAACCGACGACCTGGAGCTGGCGGAGGGGCACGTTCGGATGAAGGCCAACCCGGAGGCAGCGCTGCCGCTGATGGCATGCGGCGCGATCATCAACGCCAACAACGCTGGCCTGCCCGAAGATCTGGATGTGACCCTGAACGCGCGCTACGTCTACCGGCCGCCGTTCGAGGTGCCCGACGTCGAGACGAAGTACGGGAACCTGACGCTGACCTACGCCGCGCAGGTCCACGCCGCGCTGGTCGAGGTGGATCCGGAGACGGGGGTCTACGATGTCGTCGACTACGCGGCCGTGGACGACTGCGGCAGCCGCATCCATCCCCAGATCATCGAGGGCCAGGTGATGGGGGCGACGGCGCACGCGCTCGGCGCAGCCACCTACGAGACCTTTGCCTACGACGACGACGGCAACCTGCTCACGCCGAACTTCTACGACTACCACGTGCCGCACGCGATGGACATGCCGCCGATCAGCATGGGGTACGTCGAGTCGCCTTCGCCCTTCACCGCGCTCGGCACCAAGGGCATGGGAGAAGGCGGCGGCGCGGGTATCCACGCGGTGTGCGCGGCACTCCAGGACGCGCTCAAGGAGCGCGGCCGCCCGCTCGTCCACGACAGCTTCAATCCCTACCACCGGGTCTGGGAGATGCTTGCGGACCCGGAGGCCTCGCGAAAGCTGGTCAGCGTGGAGACGAGGTGAACGTCGCGGGCGAGAAGCGGTTCGACGCACCGCGGCAAACGGTGTGGCAGGTGCTCAACAGCCCGGAGTCGATGGCCAAGACAATGCCCGGCGTGGACGGCTTCGAGGTGCACGACGAACGCCACTGGACCGCCAATGTGAAGGTCCCGCTCGGGCTCGGCGGCCTGCGGATGAAGATCAACTTCGAGAAGCTGGAGGAGCGGGAGCCCGAGTTCGCGCGCCTCTCGGCCAAGGGAGAGGGCGTCGGCGCAATCATGAACATGCAAACGTCGTTCGAGCTCGAGGAGGCCGAAGGCGGGACGCTGATGAAATGGGCCGCTGACGTTTCGATCGCAGGACCGGTGGGCTCGATGGGCCAGCGCGTCCTGCAGCCGATCGTGAACCAGCAGGTCGGCAACGTCCTCCGCTCGCTCGAGCAGCAGGTACAGGAGGCGGACGGATGAGCGAGGAGCAACCCGACACCGGCGACGCGGGCGCGCCCCACCCGCCGCCCGATCCCGAGACCGATCCGGCGGTGAAGGATTACGGCCCGCCGGCGGAGGGCGACGAGGACCCCGAGCCCGAAACGGGCACGAGCGGTGCAGACGAGGGGGTCAGCCCGTGGTCGCCGGAGGCCTACGAGCCCGATCCCGAAGGCCCGACGCAATCGACGGACGACTCCCGCTGAGTCGCGCTCTGCAGCTCGGACACGACGTCCACGGGGCGGAAAACGCGCCGCAGGCGCTCTTCCTCCAACGCGTTCTCGAGGGCGGCTACGCGCTCACGCACAGCGAGCACTGGACGACGAGCGCGACGGAACTGACGGGCGTCGGCCAGCCGCTGCTCCTCAGCACCGGCGGGAACGGCGCGCAGGGCGTGTTCGAAGAGGACGACGTGCTCTCGGCGGTCGGCCTCTTCTCCGGGGGCGTCTTCGCCTCGGTCGCCGCGAGGTCGGCGGAGGCGCTCGCGGAACGGTTCGTCCGCCTCCGTGAGGCGTTCCCGACGCCCGACCCCGTCTCGACGCACGAGGTGACCGTCACGTTCTGGACGTACTCGCCGCACGGGCCGATGCCCTCGTGGCGGTCGATCGCCGTCCCGGAGTGGCACGAGATCGCGCCCAACTACACAGCCTCAACGAGGGCGGCCCTGGACGGGCTGATGCAGGGATTCCGGCCGGCCCACGGTGGCCAGCTCGTGCTCTGGCACGGCGATGCCGGCACGGGGAAGACCTTCGCGTTGCGCGCGCTCGCCTGGGAGTGGCGCCACTGGTGCAGTCTCCATTACGTCGTCGACCCGGACACCTTCTTCGGCCAGCACGCGGACTACCTGATGAATGTGCTCATGCAGCCCGGCCCAGAAGGGCTGCAGGTCATGCAGTCGCGCGGCTGGTCCCCCTACGGCGGCGACGTCGCGACGATGGAGCTCGTGGCGGAGCTTCAGCCCATTGAGGAGAGCAACGCCGGCCCCGCCGAGAAGGGTTGGCGCCTGCTCGTGCTCGAGGACACCGGCGAGCTGCTCACGCCGGACGCGAAGACGGTCATCGGGCAGGGCCTCTCGCGCTTCCTCAACGTCGTCGACGGTCTGATCGGCCAGGGGCTGCGGATCCTCGTGCTCGTGACCACGAACGAGGAGATCAAGAAGCTCCATCCGGCGGTGGCGCGCCCAGGCCGCTGCGCCGCGAACATCTCCTTCGTGCCGCTCTCCGGCGAGGAGGCTACGGAGTGGCTCGCGGGTCGCGGCTCCGAAGCATCGGTCTCCGGGCCGACGACGATCGCCTCCCTCTACGCGCTGGCCGATGACGTTGGCGCGGACGCGACGCCGTCCCTGGGCTTCGGCGACTGATGGCGGTGCCGTTTCGCATCGGGGTGATGCAGCTGACGATGGAGCCCCTCGACGAGATGCTCGAGTCGGCGCGCGTGATGGATCAGGCAGGGATGGACACGGTCTGGCTCGCCGAGGCCTATCCGTGGTGGCGCAAGCACCAGATGGAGGCGCGCGGCTCGACTGTCGTCTCGGCGCTGATGGCGAGGGAGACGGAGCAGCTGACGATCGGCTGGGGGATCATCTCGCCGTTCACGCGTCATCCCGTGCAGGTTGCGATGGACGCGCGCGTCGTGCAGGAGGCCGCAGGGTCGGGACGGTTCATCCTCGGCTTCGGGACGTCGAAGATCTTTCTCAACAACGCGCGCATGCAGACGACGAAGACGCTCGGGCCGATGCGCGACGCGGTCGCGATCGTGCGCGGCGTGCTCGGCGGTGAAACGTTCTCCTACGGGGGCGACACCTGGTCCGCGGACGTGCCCGCACTCTCGAACGAGGCGCACACGCCGCGCGACGTGCCCCCGGTATACGTCGCGGCCACGGCGCCGAAGATGCAGGCGCTCGCCGGGGAGATAGCCGACGGCTGCCTGACGCCCTCGATCACGACGCCCGCCTTCGTCCGCTACACCACGAAGAACGTCGGCGCCGACATCGACATCGGCTGCACCGTCGTCGCCTCCATCGATGACGACCGCGACACCGGGCGAGACGGCGCCCGCGAGATCGCCGGCATGTATCTCGCGAACAAAGTGCAGAACATCCAGGGCGCTGCGGATACGCTGCTCGACCTGGCGGAGCTGACGCAGGATGAGATCCGGCCGGTTGCTGAAGCGATGGAACGCGGCGGCCGCCTGGCCGCGAAGGCCGAGGTGACGGACGCAATCCTCGACAAGTGCAAGCCGATCGCCGGGACGGCCGACGACTGCATCCGGGCGATCGAGGAGTACCGCGACGCCGGCTGCACGCACGTCATGCTCGAGCTGTGGGGCGACAAGCGGCACGACCAGATCCGCCTCTTCGGGGAAAAGGTGCTGCCGCACTTCCGTTGAGCGTCGCCGTCGACCGCGAGCGGCTCGTCGACACGGCGAGCCAGATGGTGAGCGTCCACAGCTTCACCGGCGACGAGCAGCGCATGGCCGATCTCATGGTCGAGATCTTCGACGGGATGGGACTGCAGGTGCAGTGGCAGCAGGTCGAGGACAGCCGCGCAAACACGCTCGGAACGTGGTCCGGTGCCGGCGGCGGGCCGTCGCTGATGTTCAACGGCCACATGGACACGTCGTACTCCGGGCGTGAGCCGTGGCTGCGTGGGGTGCCGGGCTTTCAGCCGTCCGCCTTTCAGCGGGACGGGCGCCTCTACGGGCTCGGGATCTCGAACATGAAGGGAGCGCTGGCCTGCTACGTCGAGGCGGTGCGGGCGCTGCAGGACGGGGGCGTGCGGCTGCGGGGAGACGTCTTGATCGCCGCCGTCAGCGGCGAGATCGAGAAGACGCAGCAGGGCGATGCCCAGGGAGCGGAGTACCGGGGGTATGCGGCCGGCAGCCGCTACCTCGTCACCCATGGCGGCGTCGCTGACATGTGCCTGCTCGGCGAGCCGACCGAGGGCAAGGTCGTGCTCGGCCACTTCGGCGCGCTCTGGCTGCGGATCCGCGTCCACGGCAACTTCATCCACACCGCGTTCAGCGAAGGGAAGAGCGATCAGAACTCGATCCTGCGCGCGCACGAGGTGCTCGAGGCCGTGCAGGAGTGGATTCCGACCTGGGAGAACGACCCGGCGAACTCGTATCGCGGTGCCAAGGCGATCGTCAACGTCGGCGCCATCGAGGGCGGCTTCGGCTGGCGCGTCTCGCGAACGCCGCACCACACCGACGTCTTCCTCGACGTGCGCGTGCCGCCGACGAAGGAGATGGGCGTGGCCCGTCGGGAGGTGCTCGAGTGGGTGCGGACGCTCGGCGAACGCTTCCCGGACTACGGGATCGAAGGCGAGGTGTACGTAACCGCGCCGGGGGCCGAGATCGACGAGGGCCACGAGCTGGTCGCGGCCATCGACGCGGCGCACGAGGCGGTGTTCGGGGAGCCGCCGGGACGCGACGTGACGCGCTGGTTCAGCGACGCCTCCGCGCTCACGCGCTACGGGATCCCAACGGTCAACTACGGGACTTCCACGGGGTTCATGGACGTCGAGCTGGGCGAGAACCTCGAGGTCGACGGGCTCGTGCAGACCGCGGAGGTCTACGCTCGGGTGGCGATGGAAGTCTGCAGGATGGCATGAAGCTCGTCACCTTTCACGACGGAGAGGGCGACGCGCCCAAAGTCGGCTACCTCGACGATGAGGAGGTCGTCCGGCTCGACGTGCCGACGATGCGTGCATGGTTCGAGCGCGGCGGCGCCGACGAGAGCGGCGAACGGGCCGCGCTTGCGGAGGTGCGGCTGGCGGCGCCGATCGTGCCGAAGAAGTTCTTCCACACGGCCGGCAACTTCCGCGAGCACGAGGAGGAGTCGAAGAATGTCGACTGGTCGCATCAGATCGCGCCCTGGATCAACTTCTTCCAAAACGTGGACGCGATCGTCGGGCCGGACGAGCCCGTCGTCTATCCCGAGCACCTGACCGGGGAGCTCGACTACGAGCTGGAGCTGGCGGTGGTGCTGAAGAAGGCGGGGAAGTGGTTCTCGCCGGAGGAGGCGGCCGACTACATCGGCGGCTACGTGATCTTCAACGACATCACGGCGCGGGACATCCAGCGCGGCGAGATGCGCTCGGGCGTGTTCAGCTTCTGTAAGGCGATCGACACCTTCTGCCCGCTCGGACCGTGGATCGTGACGCCGGACGAGATCCCCGACCCGCACGACCTGGCGATGGAGCTGCGTGTGAACGGGGACGTGCGGCAGGAGTCGCACTCGGGCCGGATGAGCGTCACCATCTCGCAGATCCTGTCCAATTTCTCCGCGCTCGGGTATTCCGCCGGCGACGTGCTCTCGACCGGGACCGTGTCGGGCGTCGCGGGGTTCAAGTCGCCTGAGGAACGCGCGCGGCTGTATCTCAAGCCGGGCGATGTGATTGAGGCGGAGATCGAGAGGATCGGCGTGCTGCGGAACCGGGTCGTCTCCTGGCAGGAGGCGCACGGCGAGCCGGCGCCGCCGCGAATCCGACCGTGGGGTGACGCGTGAGCGGTCGGCGGTGGTAGCCGGCTCGGGCTCCGTCGAGCTCGTTCCGCTCGTCGACGCGCCCGGCAGGGTCTGGGAGGCTGCGTGAACGACTTCCGCGAGGCGTTCCCGATCCTGCACGTCGACGACGTTGCCGCCGCGAGCGCCTTCTACTGCTCGACTCTCGGCTTCCAGGAGGCTTACCGCAATGAGGACGAGCACGGCCTCGAGTTCGTGTTCCTCGCGCTCGAGCCGCACGGGATCGGCCTCGGCCGCCGCCAGCCCGGCGAGGAGCGCGACTTCGCGCTCTGGGTCTACGCCGACGACGTCGATGTGGCCGCGAAGCGGCTGCGCGAGGCCGGAGCGGAGGAGGTGCTTCCGCCGACCGACCAGCCGTGGGGCGAGCGGATGTGCACCTTCCTCGACCCGAACGGGCACCTCGTCCACATCGGTGCGAAGGTCGAGTGAGGCTTGTGTTTCTGAAACACAAGCTCGACCCGCCCCGCATGACCATGCGGGTTCGGGCCGGCGAAGACCCGACTTGTGTTTCAGAAACACAAAGTTCCCGGAGCGCGGCATGAGCTGGCCGCGCGACGAGGCGAAGCTCGACCGGGTGCGGGCTCTGATGGCGGAGCAGGAGCTCGACGCGCTCGTCGTCCGCGCGCCCGACAACGTCCTTTACCTGACCAATTTCTGGGGGATGAAGGGCTATGAGGCGGTCGTCTTCCCCCGCGAGGGCGACCCCGTGCTGCTCTGCCTGGAGGCGTCGGAGGCGGATGCCGAGCGGACGGCCTGGACGGCTGACGTGCGGCCTTTTCAGGGCTACGACGAGAGCGACCCGAGGCCACCGGGGCTGCGCGCGCTCGACCTCGCCCGCCAGATCGCCTCCGACTACGACCGCGTCGGGATCGAGGCGAGTCTCGGCACCCAGGCGGCCGACAGGATGGTCGGCGAGCCGACGACGTACCCGAAGGCGTGGTTCGACGCGTTCCCGGACGCGGCCGACGCGACGCCGGTGCTGAGCTCGGCGCGCGCGATCAAGACCGAGCAGGAGGTCGAGCGGATGCGGCTCGCGAACCGCATCGCCGCCGGCGCGATGGAGGCGGTGCAGGCGGCGATCGAGCCGGGGATGACCGAAAGCGCGCTCGGGGCGATGTGGAACGGCTGGGTGCACGAGCACGGCACCGGGTGGGACGGCGGCACGGTCGCGCTCGCGCACGGCTTCTCGCTCGTCTGGACCGGGGAGGGGATCCGCACCTTCACCGCCACCGGCAGCCGCAGGGTCGCGGAGGGCAAGCCGACGCTCTTCGAGATCTGGGTCGTCGCCGACGGCTACTGGTGCGACCACACGAAGAACCTCGTCGTCGGCGAGCTGGAGCCGCGCTGGGCCGCGCTCGAGCAGGGGCTGATCGAGGTCTACACATCGCTCACATCGCGGCTCCGGCCGGGAGACAGCCTGGCCGAGCTGGACCGCGAGCTGCGCGAGCGGCTCGCGGCGCTGGGGTATCCCGGCCAGCCGAGCCACCCCATCTGCCACGGCGTCGGCGCCCGCGCCCACGAGCCGCCCTATGCGCACCAGGCCGGCGGTGGCACGATCGAGGCCGGCATGGTGCTCGCGATCGAGCCCGGTGTCTACTGGCCGGAAGGCGGCGGCCTCCGCGTCGAGGACAACTTCCTGATCGCGGACGACGCGCCGCAGAAGCTCTGCAGCTACCCCGACGGGATCGTGCGCGCGTGACGATCGACAGAGACCTGATCTGGACCGGCGAGCTGAACCGGCTTGCGCTCGAGCCGCAGTCGCATGACACAATCGGCCTCTACGACACCACGCTGCGCGACGGTGAGCAGACCGTCGGGGTCGTGCTCTCGCCAGAGGACAAGCTCGCGATCGCGCACGCGCTCGACGAGGCCGGGATCGACCGGATCGAGGCTGGGTTCGCCCGCGTCTCGGCTGAGGACGAAGAGGCGATTCGGCTGATCGCGGGCGCCGGCCTTCGCGCCGAGGTCTGGGGCTTCGCGCGCGCCGTGCAGGCGGATGTGGAGCAGCTGGCCGGCCTCGGCGTGCGCGCGGCGGTGATCGAGAGCCCGATCTCGGACGCGAAGCTCGGCGCGCTCGGCGTCTCGCACGAGGACATGCTGGGCCGGATCCGGAAGGCGGTTGCATTCGCCGCGGGCGAGGGGATCACCGTTGCCTTCTTCGGTGTCGATGGCTCCCGCGCCGAGCTCGGCTTCTTCCGCCGCGCGTACGAGGCGGCGGTGGAGGCGGGAGCGCAGGAGGTGGCGGTGGTCGACACGATCGGGATCGCCACGCCCGAGGGAGCGGCATACCTCGTCGGCCAGGCGGTCGACTGGCTCGACGTGCCGGTGCACTGGCACGGTCACGACGACTTCGGCCTCGCGACCGCCGCCGCAGTCGCCGCGGTGCAGGCCGGCGCGACGTGGGTGCAGGGGACGGTGAACGGCATGGGAGAGCGGGCAGGGAACGCGAACCTGGTCGAGGTCGCGCTCGCCCTCGAAGCCCTCTATGGGATCCCGACCCGGCTCGAGCTGGGCAAGGCGCGCGAGCTCGCGGCGCTCGTCCGCGAGCGCTCGGGCTACGAGCTGGCCCCCTGGGCGCCGGTCACCGGCGAGAACCTCTACACGCGCGAGAGCGGCGCGGTGGCGAGCCAGTTCCACGACCCGCCCGCGATCGAGCCCTACGCCTCCGAGCTCGTCGGCGCGAAACGCCGGGTCGTGCTCGGGAAGAAGAGTGGGATCGACTCGATTCGGCTGAAGGCGGAAGAGCTCGGGCTGACGGTCCCGGCCGAGCGGCAGGTCGAGCTGCTGGCCGCCGTGAAGGAGCTGGGAGCGCGGCAGCGGCGGCTCGTGACCGACGACGAGTTCCGCACGTTGGCAGGCCATTGACTGACATGACACCGGCGCGCGATACTCGCGCGGGGATCAGTCATGTCAGTGAAAGGGGTGCGGGGTGAAGTTCAGCCTCTACTCGGAGATCCAGAGCTGGCCGGGGAAGTCAGCGGCGCAGGTGTACGGCGAGGTGCTGGAGCAGATCCAGAACGCGGACCGGCTCGGCTACGACGCCTACGCCGTGATCGAGCACTTCTTCTTCCCGAAGTTCTCGATCTCCGCCAACCCCCTCGCGCTTTTCGCAGCGGCAGCGCAGCGGACGAAGCGGATCACCTTCCGCACGCTGCTGCACTCGATGCCCTACCACAACCCGGTCGTCCTGGCCTCCGAGATCGCGGTCGCCGACCTGCTCCTCGACGGCCGCTACGAGTTCGGCGTCGGCAGGGGCCACGGCTGGATGCCGCCGAAGGCCGGGATCGCGCTCTCGCCGGAATCGCGCGAGTGGTACGAGGAAGCGGTCGAGCTGCTCTTCACGGCGCTCGAGAACGAACGCTTCTCGTACGACGGCAAGCATTTCCGGATCGGCGACTCCGGGATCGTCCCACGGCCGGCCGACGATCGCCGCTTCCGCGTCTTTCTCGGCGGGACGTCCGACCGCACGTACGAGCTCGCGGCCGAGCGCGGCTGGGCGGTCGTCGTGCCGCCGCTCCTCCCGTACGCGGCGCTGAAGGAGCAGCTCGACCTCTATCGCGCGAAGTGCGCCGAGCACGGGAACGAGCCGGACATCGTCTGGATCCACGCGTGCTACATCGACGAGGACGGCGAGGTCGCGAAGCGCGAGGCCGAGCAGTGGATGGTCGGCTTCCTCAAGGGGAACGCGTCGCCGCTGACCGACCACGCGCCGCCGCCCGCGGACGAGCTGAACGCCGCCGGCTACGGCTTCTACACGGCTGGTATCCTCGAAAAGCTCGCGGACACGCCGTACGACCAGATGATCGAGGGCGACATCGTCTGGGTCGGCACGCCGCGGGACGTGATCGAGCGGATCGAGGCGGTGCAGGACGTCTGCGAGGGGCTGACCGAGATCTCGATCACGGTCAACGCCGGCGGCGCCGACCACTGGCAGGCGATCAAGGCGCAGGAGCTGTTCGCGCACACGGTGATGCCGCACTTCAAGGCATCCGACCGTGAGGGAGTAATCGCCGCGCAGTGAACATCGAGCGGGTCTGTGTCGTCGGCGGCGGCGTCATCGGCAGCCTCTACGCGGCTCATTTGAGCCGGGTCGCCGACGTCTGGGTGCTGACGCGCCGGCCGGAGCACGCCCGCGCGCTCGAGGAGCACGGGCTCGAGGTGAGCGGCCGCGCCGAGTTCACCGGCCGCGTGCACGCCACGGACGATCCCGCCCAGCTCCCCGAGGTCGACGTCGCCATCCTCGCGACGAAGGGAACGGCCGTCGACGCAGCCGCACAGGCGCTCCAGGGGCGCTTCCCCGAGGCGATGGTCGTGACCGTTCAGAACGGGCTCGGGGCGGAGCAGATCGTGCGCGCGCACGGCGACTGGCCGCTCGTCTCCGGCGTCACCTTCATGAGCGGCACGCGCCACGACGACAGGCACGTCGAATACATCCTCGACACAGAGACCTGGCTCGGCCCGTACAACGGAATCCCCTATGAGCGCGTCGAGGAGCTGGCGGAGCTGATTCAGCGCTCGGGCCTCAAGGCGCGCGCGTTCCGCGACCTGAAGCCGGCGCAGTGGTCGAAGCTGATCTTCAACGCGACCGTGAACGCGGTCGCCGCGCTGACCGGGCTGCCGCACGACCGCCATTTTGCGGACGAGGCGTCACCGGCCGGTCTCGGCCACCTCGTTCATGCGCTGATGGAGGAGGGCAAAGCGGTCGCTGCCGCGGCCGGGATCGAGCTGCACGAGGACCCGTGGCAGATGAACGTGCTCGCGACGCGGCGGGGGAGCGCGCACTACCCGTCCATGCTCGAGGACGTCGAGGCGCATCGCCCGACCGAGATCGAGCTGATCACCGGCTCCCTCGTCCGCGAAGCAGAACGGCTCGGCGTGCCGGTGCCGCTCCAACTCACGCTCTACCGCCTGATCAAGGCGAAGGAAGACAGCTACCGGGAATCCGAAGGGAGGCAGGCATGACGGCAAGGAAGCGGTGGGGCGCCCTCGGGGCGCTGCTCGCGGTGTCGGCGCTCGTCGTAGCAGTCGCCGGCACAGGGGTCGGCGGCTCGCATACGAACGCACAGGCGCCGATCGTGATCGGCTGGGCGTTCGACTCCAAGGGCGCGATGGCGCCGTTCGACGGGCCGGCGCTCGCCGCGGCCCAGCTCCGCGTCAAGCAGCTGAACGGGAACGGCGGCGTCGGTGGACGGCCCTTCCAGATCAAGACCTGCGACACGCAGGGCAACAAGCCGGCGACCGCCAAGTCATGCGCCGCCAAGCTGCTCGCCGGCAACGCCGACGTCATCTTCACGACCTGCGACGTCGACTTCGCGGCGCCCGTGGTGCAGGAGGCGATCAACCGCGGCAAGCTCGCGGTCGCCCCGTGCATCGGCACGGACCAGATGGGCCCGAAGCGCTTCGGCGCGAAGGGCCGGCTCGCCTTCAGCTTCGGCAACGTTGCCCAGGACGAGGGTTCGGCCATGGCCGAGTACGCCTGGCGGCGAGGCTGGCGCGACGCGGCGCTGGCGACGGATACCGTGATTGTCTACTTCAAGGACGTCGTCAAGGCGTTCGAGGCCCGCTGGAAGCAGCTGGGCGGCAAGGTCGTCGCCAGGGAGAGCTACCAGTCCCTCGGCAGCACGAACGTCCAGAACGCGGTCAGCCGGCTCAGCCGCGTCGAGGCCGACGTGATCGTCACCTCGACCGCCGGCGCGTTCGGCGCGCTCTCGACGCTCGTGTCGGGCCTGCGGTCGCTCGGCAACAACACGGCGATCCTCAACTCGTGGGCCGGTGACGGCACGTACTGGCTGCCGAAGAGCCCGCAGGTGACGAACTACTACTTCGTCACGTACGCGTCCGTCTTCGGCGACGACCCCGTCAAGGCGGTCAATTCGCTCGCGAAGTCGGTCAAAGCCGGCACCGGCGGCTTCCTGACTGGCCCGGCGGCGATCGACGGCGTCGCGGCGGCGATCCGGCGTTCCGGCGGCTCCACGAACGGAATCGCCCTCGCAGCGCAGATGGAGAAGTTCAAGCAACTCCCGACCATCTCCGGGAAGGTCAGCTTCTCGAAGTCGCTGCACTCCGTCTTCGGGCGGCAGTACCGGGTGATGCAGATCCAGAACAACAAGGCGAAGTACATCGGCGCGGTCACCGCGAAGGTCGTTCCCAAGATCTAGTGGGCTCGGCCGTAGACGAGGTCGTAGAACGGAGGCCCGGAGAGTCACTCCGGGCCTCCGCGGTGTCGCGTTCCTTCGCGGGCGTGCAGGCGCTCTCGGAGGTCACGCTCGAGGTGCACCGGAACGAGGTTGTCGGGCTGATCGGTCCCAACGGCGCCGGTAAGTCGACGCTCGTGAACGTCCTCAGCGGCTTCGACCGGCCGGACGCGGGCGCCGTCGAGCTCGAAGGGCGGGCGATCACGCGCTGGAGCCCGCACCGCCGCGGCCGCGCCGGGCTGGCGCGGACGTTCCAGCACAGTCACGCGTTTCGCTCCCTCTCGGTGCGCGAGAACGTCGAGGTCGCCGCGATCGGCGTCGGCGCCGCGCCGCGCGAGGCGCGAGCCCGGGCGACGGAACTGCTCGAGCTGATGGGCCTCGACCGCTTTGCGGAAATCGACGCGGCCGCGCTTGCCCACGGTGACGAGCGTCGCCTCGGCGTCGCCCGCGCGCTGGCGACGCAGCCCCGCTTCGTGCTGATGGACGAGCCGGCGGCGGGGCTGCCGGAGGCGGAGGTGCCGGCCTTCGCCGCAGCCGTCCGCTCGGTTCGCGACGACCACGACGCCGGCGTCCTCCTGATCGACCACAACATGGCGCTCGTGATGGAGGTGTGCGATCGGGTCCAGGTGCTCGACCAGGGGACGACGCTCGCCGAGGGGACGCCCGCCGAAATCCGGGCGAACCTGGACGTCGGTGCCGCCTACCTCGGCGAGAGTGGGGCCGATGCCTGAGGCGGCGCTCGAGCTGCGCGACCTCTCTGTCCG